>Ga0187817_10002099_pt1 | contig 10136 bp, 9 predicted proteins | sample NC_wetland_sal_i_17_FD_132431 | JGI IMG/M metagenome (GOLD analysis project Ga0187817, IMG submission 132431) | Wetland sediment microbial communities from Neuse River Estuary, North Carolina, USA - SO4_2 | ecosystem: Environmental > Aquatic > Freshwater > Wetlands > Sediment | place: USA: North... | reverse complement strand
TCCCTATGGAGAGACCCAGGGGCTGGTCCATGGAGGTGATGAGCGCCGCGGTTTTCGTGCCCATTCGCTTGCCAGTTTCAACCATCAATTCTGCAAGATACAAAGCATCCTCGCCCTTCTTCATAAAAGCGCCGGAGCCGGTCTTGACGTCCAGGACCAGCGCATCAATGCCCTCAGCCAGTTTCTTGCTCATAATGGAGGCGCAAATCAGAAATGGGCTGTCGACCGTGGCGGTAACGTTACGCAACGCGTAGAGTTTTCTGTCTGCGGGGGCAATCTCCGCCGTCGCGCCGATGATGGCGCAGCCACAAGTTTGCAGCACTTCTCGAAAACGAGGCAGCGAGAGGTCGACCGAGATTCCAGGAATGGCTTCGAACTTATCAAGAGTGCCGCCGGTATGGCCCAAGCCGCGACCGCTAATCATCGGAACGATCAGGCCGCCTGCCGCCGCCAGCGGCGCCAATACCAAGGAGGTCTTGTCCCCAACCCCGCCCGTGGAGTGCTTGTCGACCTTTGGGGCGGAAAGGGCGGAGAGGTCCAGCACTTCGCCAGAATGTATCATGGCGTCAGTTAGGCTTGCTGTCTCTCTCCGAGTGAGGCCGCGCAGGGCGGTGGCCATGAGCCAAGCCGCTGCCTGGGCGTCCAGTATCTCCCCGCACGTGTAGCCGTGAATCAGGAAGTCGATCTCAGCGCGCGACAGTTCTTTCCCGTCTCTTTTCTTTCTGATCACGTCCAGGACCGCGAAAGTATCCTGGGAATTGCTCTGCACTTGCGCTCCTCCTGCTTTGTGTACTGCTTTGCGACGTTTGTGTAATGCCTTGCGATCTTTGCGTCCTTTGCGCCTTTGCGTGAAACCGGTTTCTCCTTAGGAGTAAACCAGCCGCGCCTTCGGATGGAATCCCCAACCGGCTACAGAGTAACTACAAATATTTCTGGGCCACCTGATGGAACCGGGCAGCGCGGGCGTCTACCGCATCGAACCCATCCCGGATCGTCACTCCAAATTCCGAGCCTAACCCCGGGTCGGATACGCCGATGCCGATATTGATAGCGCGCGCGAGCAGGGCGTCAGTTTGCGGCAGCATGCCCTTCCAGTACCTTTGCTCCGGCCCCGTGTACAGCGGGCACCGGAAGGGGCAACCCTCCACTATGGGCGTCCGCTTGTCCAGGATCTGCTCCATGTTCGAGTAGACGTGCCACCCCGAATCTGCTACCACGCGCGTGCCTAACTCCTTCGCCACCTTCTGCGCGATCTCCTCGCTGGGGAGAAACACCGTCAGAAGGGTAGCACATTCCCCCGCGGCGTCGGTGATCTCGCGGAAATCCAATCCTGGCAGCCCGGAAATGGCCTGCTTGAGGCGCTGCTTGTTGGCATGCAGACGCTCCAGGATGGTTCCCAGTTTGTTCAACTGGGCCAGCAGCACGGCCGCCGACAGCTCTGTCATCCGGAAATCCAGCCCCACAAAGGGCCGGCGGCCTATCTCCACGCCCGTCCGCAAAGGTGAGTGCCCCTGGTCGTGTATGCCGAAGAAACGACGGTAGGCCGACTCGTCGCGCGTCACCACCATGCCTCCATCCCCCGCCGTGATCGTCTTGTAAACGTTGAAGCTGTAAGTGCCGGCATCCCCGATCGATCCTACGGCGCGGCCTTTGTAGCGGGCGCCAAACGCTTGCGCACAGTCCTCGATCAGCAGGAGTTTGTGTTCCGCCGCAAGGGCTTTCAACTCGTCCAGCCGCGCCGGGTTGCCGAGCATATGTACCGCCATAATGGCCTTGGTGCGCGGCGTGATCTTTCGTTTCACATCGGCAGGGTCCAGATTCAGTGTGCGGTCTACCTCCGCCAAGATCGGAACGGCTCGCGCATAGATGATCGACGAGATGCTGGCTATGAATGTGTACCCCGGTACAATGACCTCGTCGCCCGGACCTACCCCAAGCCCGATCAGCGCCACCAAAAGCGCTGAGGTTCCTGAGTTCACAGCCACCGCGTAGGGCACGCCGACTCGTTTGGCCACCTCCTGCTCGAGTTTCTTGACCTTGGCTTTGAACCTCGGGTCGTCGCTGCTGCCGTATCGGTACAGATACCCCGCTTCCAAGACCTCCAGCAGTTCCTTCTTTTCCTCTTCCCCGATTAATTCCATGCCTGGACCCGGCATCGCCGTCCCTCCTTAATTTTCTACCGCTCGCATCGCAGAGGCGCAGAGGCGCGGAGAACGGAAAACAAAAGGCATATTCTCTGCGTCTCAGCGACTCTGCGGTGAGGCGTTTGATTATTGCACACCTCATGACGCCCTGGGCTACCATCCCGAGCCCCTCACAATCGTTTTTCAACGTCCTGCGGAATGGTATACTGTCGAATCACACCATTCTTTCAGGGTGCCACGGAAAAAGGGTTCGTACAAGCGTCAACGCCGTAGGGGTGGTTTGCGAACCGCGCCTACTGAGGTGCCATGGAAATACTGTCCCCACAAGCGCCCACGCGCGAAGCGGCGGCGCCCCATTTACGGCGCGTCTTGACGCTCTGGGATTTGGTTTTCTACGGCATTGTCCTGACGCAGCCCATTGCTTCGGTTCCTCTATTCGGAGTGGCCCAGAAACTCTCCAACGGCCACTATGCCACCACCCTCCTTCTGGCGATGTTCCCCATGTTGGTCACCGCCTTCAGTTACGGCCGAATGGCTGCGATCTACCCGTCCGCGGGCTCCGCCTACACCTATGTGGGAAAGGGGTTGAACGCCTACCTGGGATTTCTGGTGGGCTGGGCGGTGCTCCTGGACTACGGCTTAACGCCCCTCGTCAACGGTATTTGGGTTGCCATCGTCATCCATGCTAGATATCTGCCGCAGGTTCCATTTGTGGTGGGGATGTTCCTTGTGGTGGCCATTATGGTCGCTCCCAATCTTCGAGGGATCAAAACCTCGGCACTCTCTGACAAGATTCTTTTGGCGGGAATGTTCTCAGTAACGGTGGTCTTTATTCTGCTCGCGATTCACTTCCTGTTTCACCATCAGGGTTGGAGCGGCCTGGTCTCGCCTCAACCCTTCTACAACCCCAGGACGTTCGCCATCCGCACGGTTTGGACGGCAACTTCCTATTCGGTGCTGACCTATTTCGGCTTCGAAGGCGTCACTACGCTCGCTGAGGATATCAAGAACCCGAAGCGCAACGTCCTGGTCGCGATCGTACTGGTTTGCTTGTTCACAGGTGTGTTTGGCGGATTCCTCGCCTACCTTGGCCAGCGCGTCTGGCCCGATTGGCACACTTTGCCGAACCTGGAAACGGCCTTCATGGACGTCTGCGCGCGGGTGGGTGGCCGTGGCCTGTTTCACGCCATGGGCTTCACCATCCTCCTGGCAGATATTGGAGGCGGCTTGGCCGGCATCCTGGGCGCAGCGCGGCTGCTCTTTGGCATGGGCCGTGACAACGTGCTGCCCCGAAAAATCTTCGCCCATCTCAGCCCCGGTTCGAGCACTCCCACCTACAACATCCTGATCATTGGAACGGTGGTTTTTGTTGGGGGCATCGCCCTTCAGCACGTCGGCAACGCGTTCGAGCACGCGGGCGAACTCCAGAACTATGGAGCCTTTTTCGCTTTCGCGAATGTGAATCTGGCTGCCTTCTGGCAATTCGCATTCGTGCGGCCCCACAAAAGCAAGCTGCGGACGATTGCTGATTCCGGGCTGTCGCTGTTCGGCGCCGTTTTCTGCGCAATCATGTGGTGGAACTTGGACAGCGTCGCCAGAGTCGTTGGAGGCCTCTGGTTCCTCATTGGGGTTGCTTATCTTGCGACGGGCACGCGAGGATTCACCGTGCCCCCGCGCATGATCGGTTCTGGCGAGTAAGTAACAGAGACGAAGAACATCACCCAGTTCCCAGGATACAAACGCTACGAAGACTTCTACAAACCCATCAGGTCACGATAGGTGGCCGAAAAACACCGCTCTAGCCGAAAACCACCATGGAACCCGTCATACGTCGCCATCGACAATGCCTGCCGAATCCCGTTATCGCACTGAATCCGTAACGTTTAGCAGGCTGGCGCGGGCAGTCCGGTTTGGCAGGTCAATTGCCCCGTTAGAGGTTGGAGTTTGGAAGGGGCTCTTCGGAGTCCGAGGAGGTATGAAACATGAAAAGCCTAATGCTGGCCGGTTTACTTGGTGTTTGCTTGGTGGCAACACCGGCTGCCCATGCGCAACCCGTTGTATTCGGTGTGGGAATCGGAGTCGGCCCGGCTTACGTAGGCCCACCCCCAGATTGCCCGTATGGGTATTACGGCTATTACCCTTACGCGTGCGCGCCTTACGGCTACTACGGGCCAGATTGGTTCGTCGGTGGGGTCTTTCTTGGCGCGGGACCCTGGTTCCACGGCTGGTATGGCCGTGGAGGCTGGGGCTATGGAGGCTGGGGCCGCGGTGGCTACTACGGCCGCGGCTACTATGGTCGCCAGGGCTACTATGGTCGCCCGGGGTATTATGGTCGCCAAGGCTTCAGGGGCGGGCCGGTGGCTCGCGGACCGGCCTATAACGGACGCGGCTCATTCGGTGGCGGGTACCGCGGGGGGTACGGAGGCTCTGCACGGGGTGGTTTCCGCGCCGGTGGTGGTTTCCATGGCGGCGGTGGTTTCCACGGCGGTGGTGGTTTCCACGGCGGCGGACACAGGTAGTTTCCACCTTGACTCCCTTTTCAACGGCCGGCAGTGTACACTGCCGGCCGTTTCGCTTTTTGCGGTTGTAGTGGCGAGTTCATCTACAAACCGCACCCACCCCCGCGCCAAGAAGCCGAAGCCCGTTCGCGCCGCCCGCGGGTGAGCACAGAGGGAACGCCTCGCCTACTGTCTCGACAGATATATCGCGATATGATATGCTTTGTTATTCACAGGGGCTGATCAAAGGCCGAACAGCTCATGAGTATTTCAGAGCCCTTCATCCGAAGGCCGATCGCTACCACGCTGCTCACGATTGCCGTTGCCCTCGCGGGCGCGGTGGCCTTCCGGCTCCTCCCTGTATCGCCTCTGCCGCAAGTGGATTTCCCCACGATCAATGTTGCGGCCTCTTTGCCAGGGGCAAGTCCGGAAATCATGGCCTCGGCAGTGGCGACTCCCTTGGAACGTCAGTTGTCCCGGATCGCGGACGTTTCGGAAATGACGTCTTCGAGCACTCTGGGATCCACGAGGATCACTCTGCAATTCGCTCTCGACCGGGACATTAACGCCGCCGCGCGGGACGTTGAGGCGGCCATCAACGCGGCGCGAAGCTACCTGCCTACCAACCTTCCCTCCAACCCCACCTACTGGAAATCCAATCCGGCGGATGCTCCTGTTTTCATGCTTACCCTGACGTCACCCGTTCAGTCTATATTGTATTAGGAGTGCTTTACGAGAATTATATCCACCCCATCACCATTCTTTCCACCTTGCCCTCGGCCGGGGTGGGCGCGCTGTTGGCGCTGCTGCTGGCGCGTACAGGGCTTACCGTGATCGCCATTATCGGCATCGTCTTGTTAATCGGCATTGTCAAGAAGAATGCCATCATGATGGTGGACTTTGCGCTGGCGGCGGAGCGAAACGAAGGCAAGAGTTCGCGGGACTCGATTTATGAGGCTTGCCTGTTGCGCTTTCGCCCCATCCTGATGACGACGATGTCCGCAATTCTCGGCGCAGTGCCGCTGGCCGTGGGCACGGGTACGGGATCGGAGTTCCGCCGTCCTCTCGGAATCGCCATCATCGGCGGGCTCCTGGTGAGCCAGCTACTCACCCTGTATACGACCCCAGTGGTCTATCTCTATTTTGACCGGCTTCAGAACTGGTGGCGAGGCGCCGAGCACACACACGACACAGCCGTGGAGTTCCTGCCCCCGGGCAGCTAACTTTTTCTTTCCTCTCCGCATCGCAATAAATGGACACGAACTGGCGATGAATCAGGGCGCGCCGGCAGAGGTGGGCCAATGGTTCCGATGTTTTTGCGTTTCCGACTTTCCAGTGCTTGCTGGCTTGACACTCCACTTGAACTCCTTAAAGAACTTGCACCGCCCGAGCGACCACTTCGGCGGGGTCTGCTTCCTAGGCGTTTGAACCTGGACCGGGTCCCTGTCACCGGACACCTCTCTCCAGCTTCCTCTCGAAGCGCGCCCATTCACGGCCTGTTCTTAAAGGAGGAGTACAAATGACGGCAATCTGGAAAGCAGAGGCCAAGGTTGTGGCGCACCACGTGGGTTAGGCAAGAATGTACATCATCCTCACCTACGCAACGTACGTGCTTCTGGCTGTGATCGCCTCGACGCTGTTGTTCGCTTTTGGGTTGGTCGTGGTCGTCGCTCAAGAAGCTTTCAGACTCATACACAAGACATCGTCCAGGATTATCCAACTGGAAAAACGCGAGGGTAAACACCCCAGTGGCTTCTTTGTCGGGCGGTCCACAGCGGAGGCTAGGGGCTCGTTTGCCTCCACGGCAAAGTCGTGGCTGGCAGCGAGCCTCCATCGGGTGTCGTAAATAAGGGAATTGGATCTGCTGTCAGTTTTTGCCAAGAGCTAGTGTGGTGTTCCCCATAATTCTTTACAATGATAACTTCGACTGGACCCCCTGACCCGCTCTCGCCCCCTTGGGGGAGAGGGTGGCGAGCGTAGCGAGCCAAGTGAGGGGGTCCCGCGGGAATCAGGGTAGTCGAGAATAAAGCGGGACACGACACTAGCGTCAAAACATCCCAAGAGACTCCTCGGTCCCCAAAGAAGAGAGTCCGCCGTAAAGGGCTAATAGGTGCAGCGCGGGTACTCGCGAAATGATGGGGTTTGCCCGTGAAGACCGGCGATGGCGCACGAAGTGGCACACGAGATCGTGCGGCATTACCTAATGGCTACGTAAAATGTACGTAGCTGGAAAGACCGATCGTTCTGCATAAGGGTCTCTTGAGATTTCTAACCTCCTGCAAAATCATATGGATAGTGCAAGCGTCCGGCAGATTGGTACCGTAATTGCCTCAGAAGCAGAACGGGGACACAAACCCGAATGGCAAAGGAGCGCAAGATGAATTCAAAGTTCAACCCAACACTATCACGCTATTCAATTGCTTCGCCTCAGGATCTTCTCCCTTTGTCGCCATGCGAATACGCCATGAGTAATCGGTCAAATTTGCAATTGAGCAGAATGCGCGTTTGGCGCGCGGCGGGGTGTTCAATGGCAGGCTTGCTCATATTGCTGGTTGCGGCGGTTGCGATGGCTCCTACCCCTTCCTCCGCCGCACAGCTTTCAATGGGGGTTTCGATTCGGATTGGCCCACCTCCTCTGCCCGTCTACGCCCAGCCCATCTGCCCGGGCCCCGGCTACATCTGGACTCCGGGCTTTTGGGCTTATGATCCCGTAGACGGTTACTACTGGGTACCAGGCACGTGGGTGATGGCGCCAGCCCCGGGACTCCTTTGGACTCCTGGTTACTGGGGTTGGAGCGGTGGACTCTTCATATGGCACGCCGGGTACTGGGGCCCGCATGTCGGTTTCTACGGTGGAATCAATTACGGCTTCGGCTACACCGGCGTGGGATACGGAGGGGGCTATTGGAGGGGCGGAGCTTTCTATTATAACCGCGCGGTGAACAACGTGAACGTGGTGAACGTCACCAACGTGTATAGCCGCAGTGTGGTTAATAATGTGACGGTGACTCGGGTCAGCTACAATGGCGGACCTGGCGGCCTCACCGCGCGGCCTACGCCGGCCGAAATGGCAGCAGAGCACGACCGGCACATCGCGGCCACGAGCATGCAACAACAGCACCAGAGCCTCGCCCGCCATAACCGCGCTCAGTTTGCCTCTTTCAACCACGGTAGGCCGAATGTTGTGGCCACGGCACGACCGGGACAGTTCCAAGGAAGCAGCGCTGGACGAGGACCTGGCGGAGAGAAGTCCGCGCCCCACGGCCCCAATCAAACTCCGCACAACAATCTCTCGAGGGTTCGACATCCTAAACCGGTCGGCGAGGAGAGCCACATGTCCAGACCGGCGAATCCTCCCTCGAACCACAATTTTGAAAGACCGGAGAGCAGGACGCCCAGTGTAGAATCTCGCCAGGCACATATTCAAACCTCGCACGCGGCGACACCAAACCACAACGCCGAAAGGCCTCATCAGGAAGCGCAGGAGCGGAGATCGAACCCTCCCGAAGGAAGGAAACAACAGGGGCATGAGTCCGAACCGCGCCGATAGATTCCGGCGGGTTCGACAAGGCGGCGTTCGTTAGCTTGTCGAAGGAGGTAACCCCGCACCCCCCTGGGGGCCGTAGCGTGTTGTGCGCCCTGAGCGTTCACAACCCTTCGGCCGGCGAAGGCCCGGCCCGCTCCGGCTGGTGAAACCACCGGAGCGGGCTACCCTCTCCCCTTAAATGTGAGAAGCCCGCCAACCCTATAGAGCCAGCAAGACTCCAACCTGTCTACCCTGCCGCCCACCGGCCAGCCTAATCACGGGCACTCCTGCGGCAATGCAACATTTGGTTATGAGATACATCTGATCGTATAGGGCGTGGGTGCTTGCGGAAGGGCCTTCGAATATTAACAGAAACTGGAAGCCTGACTGGCAGGAGGCGACTGGTGAAGTCCAAAGTCACGGGGCAACTGGGAAAAGCGTTGCGTGGGGCCGTCCGAGAGCTCCGCAAGTTTGGCTACGCTCCTCCCGTTCGGCGCCCGCAGGGCGAGATGCCCAGCCGGCGGCCACGCGTGGGGTTGGCGCTGGGCGGCGGATTCGCACGCGGCCTCGCTCACATTGGCGTTCTGAAAGTACTTGTGGAGAATAAGATCGCCATTGATGCTCTGGCAGGAACCAGCATCGGCAGTGTTGTAGCCGCAGGACTGGCCAGTGGCTGCACCATCGAGGAGATGGTGGCGGCGGCACGCAAAACCCGTTGGAGCAGCTTTGCGCGTTGGACCTTCCCCCGCCTCGGCTTTGCCACGAACGAGCGTCTGGAGTCTTTTCTATCGAAAACTCTTCCCTGCCGCACTTTCGAGCAGCTCAAGCTCCCACTGGCGATTGTGGCTGCCGACCTTACAACCGGTGAAGCTATCATCTTCCGAGAAGGCGACCTGATGATACCCTTACGCGCCAGTTGCAGTTTTCCCGGGCTGTTTGTTCCTATTGAGTATCGAGGGCGACTGCTCCTGGACGGGGCCATTGTGAGCAACATTCCCGTGTCGGCCCTTTCAGGCATGGACCTGGTAGTGGCGGTCCACATACGGAGCGATGGGCTTCATCGGCGGCCGACAAGTTTGTTTGAGGTGGTGGGCGAATCCTTCCGCATCGCTCAGAATTTGAACCAATCAAGCTGGAGAGATCAGTGCGACTTGGCAATCGAACCCGAGCTGGGGGACTTCCGGTGGGACGATTTCGGGCGCGCCGACGAGTTGATCGCCACCGGTGAGGTGGCCGCCAGAGGAGCTCTCCCGGCGCTGCATCACCTGTTGCAGCAATGGACTGCAGAGGACAGCCGCAGATCTCAAATGCAGGTGTCCGGACTAGATGTTCAGGAGCTCAGGAATGCTGCCGCGCCCAGATTGACTTGGCCACCCCCTGAGACTTCCCCCTAGCCTGGCGCCCTGCCCGCCTAACCGGTTGAGCCACTCGAAAAGAGGCACCAATCATTCTCCCGAGGCATCAAAATAGATGGGGTAGCTAAGACGGGTTGCATTGCATAACTGATTCACTATCCCCTTGCAGTTTTGTTGGCTTGGCCAACAATGAGCCGAGCCAAGAAGGAGAACACACATGAATCCGAGCAGTAAGCGCTTTATGCGTGACAATCTATTAGGCATAAGCCTTACACTCATTGGGTTGCTGTGCGCGGCTGCCATCACGGTGGCCTATATCGAGCGCGGCAGCGAGCCTCACCTCGCATTGGCGGGAGGCAAAGCACTGTATGGCCCGGACATTGATGCACTGCGAAATCTCAACAAAGCCTACGAGCAAATCACTCAGGCCGTGACGCCCGCGATCGTCTCGATCCAATCGACTCAAGTCGTCAAGGTCCAGATGTCCCCCTTTTTCTCGGATCCGTTCTTCCGGCAGTTTTTCGGAAATCAATTCCAGATTCCACGGGAACAAAGAGAACACGCCCTGGGCAGTGGAGTATTGGTCTCTGCCGATGGGTATATCCTCACCAAC
>Ga0187817_10002098_pt1 | contig 10136 bp, 7 predicted proteins | sample NC_wetland_sal_i_17_FD_132431 | JGI IMG/M metagenome (GOLD analysis project Ga0187817, IMG submission 132431) | Wetland sediment microbial communities from Neuse River Estuary, North Carolina, USA - SO4_2 | ecosystem: Environmental > Aquatic > Freshwater > Wetlands > Sediment | place: USA: North... | reverse complement strand
TTTCTCCCATCATTGATGCATCGGTCGGGTTTGAGAAGGATGAGCGATTCTTTAAAAACTATTCGTGTATTGATAGCCGACGATTCTCCCACAGCGCTGCGTTCTGTGTGCGATTACCTGGAATTCGCCGGGGGGTTTGAGATCGTGGGAACCGCGAGCGACGGCTTGAATGCTGTGCAACTTGCATCCGCGCGCAAGCCGGATTTGGTGCTACTCGATCTCAGCATGCCGCGGGTTAACGGACTGGAGGCTGCAGAGCAAATCCGCCTCTCCAGTCCGGACCTGCGGGTGATTATCTTTTCCGAATTGAACGGGCTATCTCTTGCGGACGAATGCCGGCGCCACGGAGCCGACAGTTTCGTGCACAAGAGCCATTTGCCGGAGCACCTGCTCCCGGAGATCGAGCGCTTATTTTCTTCGGACGACCGCGGCCGGACTCAGGCCACTACCAATTAGCTGTTTTGTGCTTGTGTTGAACGCTCCCTCATCCTGCGTTCTGGAAGCACTCGCGTGCGCGTACTTCTTTGAGGAGTTGTAAGAAAGACGAAATGCAAGGCTCTGTGCTGCAAATTCTTTTCCTGGGCGAGAACTCGGCGTGGTCCAAACTTTCTCAAGCTCTCCTGGACGCTCCAGATGCCAATCTGCGGGTGCAGCGTGTGGAATCGCTCACGGAATTGTTTCGCGCGCTTGTCGATGGACGTTGGCACGCTCTTGCCGTGGATATTCACGCCTGGAATTTCCGGGGACTTCACTACCTGGAAAAGGTGCGGGCGCAGCATCCGGCACTGCCGATTGTGGCCCTGCATTCGAGGGCTATTCCCGAACTGGATTCCAAGGCGAGCGCTTGTGGCGCTTCCCGCTGCATCAGTTTCGATGAGTTGAATGCGGAGTCACTTCGCGCCTCCGTGGAATCCGTTCTGGCTTATGCGCGATCCGAGTTCCTGGTTCGGCGGGATTCGCAGTTGGATCTGACCCTTGGCAGCGCCGACAGTGTAACGTTGACCTTTTCCAAAACTCAAGCCATCACGCATGCCTTGAACAATCTGCTGTGCGTCATCTCTGCAAATGCCGATATTCTTGTCGACACACTCGGTGCCGACGGGCGCGAAGCACGGCCGCTGTTCGAAATCAAGAAGGCGGCGAGATCTGCGGCTGCGTTGATGCGGCATTTGAAATAGCGAACTTGCATATCGCAGCGGTGATTCCCCACCCTTATTTTGCATTTGCTAATCGCAGGGTTTGCTTGCCCTCGTGCAGCTTCACTTGCTGCCCTTGGGCAACCAATTCTCCGGAAACGCCGGGTGGTAGGGTCAGTTCCGCATCGAGACCGTTGTCGGTGCGCGTATAGCTCACCTCAATCATCCCCCGAGGCGTGGGCATTCCTGCCTCTAGGTGGGTCAACCAGCTTAAATGCGGTTCAATCCTGACGGTCCCAAATCCCGGGCCGCCTGGCCGTATCCCCGCCACAATCGTCAGCAAATCATAATTCGGATGCGCGCTCCACGCATGCGAATCGGAGCGCGTCGGCTCCGGCGATTCGGCCCAAGTGGTCAACCCCAAGTTCACCATCTCCCGCCATGGCCCCAGCAATCCCAAATACCGGTCGCCCATCCCCACATGCTCCACCGCTCGCGCCAGATAATAGCGGAAGTAATAGGTGGCGAGGGTCATGCGTGGTAACGGTGCCTCGCTGGCCGACAAGAGTTTTTGCATCACATCCTTTTGCCGCTCCGGGGGAATCACATCCAACCAAATTCCCATGATATTCGCATGCTGCGAAAAATGTCTCTGGGCCGGCGTATCGGCGAGCAAGCCGTAGTCTGCACTCCAGCACAATTTCCACACACCGTCGGTCGCGCGTTCCGTTGCCGCGCGATAAGTCTCCGCCAGATGCTTGTCTCCGTACGCTTCTTCCATGTCCGCGGCATACCCCAAGGCCTCCACAAACTGCAGCGTAATTACCGCCGAGCCACCATCTTCCTCTTGAGGCGGCTCGCCATCCTGGAAGTCCTTGCCCCAATCCACAAAGGGCCACCAGGGGATTTTTCCCAACAAGCCATCCGGGCGTTGCCGCGCCACAAACCAGTCCATCACGGTTTCCACACCCGGAAGCTGCGCCTTTACAAATTGTGCGTCACCTCGGTACATCCAGAAATCGTGCACCATCCCTACCCAAAGCAGCGAGAACGTGGGAATCATTTGCACCAAAGATGAGGGGTAGCGGCTTTGCGTCAGTCCGTCGGGAATTCGCGAATGATTGAAGGCTATGATCGCCTGGCGGGCGAGGCGGTCGTCGCCAGCGACTGTGTAGGAGATCATCGCCTGGATGCGCGTATCTCCGATGTACTGCAGGCGCTCCCAGTAGGGTGTGTCCATGTAAGTGTCGTGGGCATCCAGGCGCGCGGTTCTCCACCCGATCCCCCAAATACTCTTGAGCAATCCATCTTCGGAGCGGAAATATCCTTTCTCCTCGAATGGATACGCGCTGAACCAGGTGCGCAGGCTTTGAATCTGAACGGGTCGGTCTGCAGTCTCCACATCGATTTGGAGGTAGCGCCAGGTGCGCCACTCAAGTGGCATAAATTCCCCTGCGCCGCTCGGTAGAAACTCGTCAGACACCCCCAAAATGTGTTTGCCCTGGATTTGATTCCGGTCTCCCTTTTGACCATTTTCATCGTAAAGCGCTTCTGCATACGTGAGGCGGATTTTGATTCCGGCTCCGTCACTTACAGTGAGGGCGGGATAACCGGTGATCAGTTCCGTCTGATCCAACAAAATGCTCGCCTTGGTTTTGGGCGGCACCGTGAATGCTGATGGATTTGGAGCAGAGAAATTCTGGACCGTTGGGTTTGGAGGATTCATTCCCGTCACACGGACGATTCGTCCGCTTCTCACTTCTTTCATCTCCATGGGCGGCAATGAATCGGACACAAGCTGCCAATTGTTTGGCGCGTCTCTCTCCCAGCGCAATGCACCACGCCCGAGCGTAACCGCTTTCGTCCATGCACCTTTTTCCGTGCTCGACTCGCTCGCCCAATCCCAATCGAATTTGCTGCCGTCGAGCCGCTCTCCGGGACTAGCGGCGTAGTAATAGCCCGGCAGGTCAGGGCGTAGCGTTGTGATGCCCTTCTCCTGTTCCACTTCCCAGGTTGCATCTGTGTCGGCGGAGCGCTCCGAGTTGCCAGCGCCATGCACAAGGAAGCCTACGCGATCACTCATCTGCGCAATGGCCGCATGCGTGCCAAAATTCCAAACCGTAGCCGCGAGCACGTTTTTGCCGGCGTCCAAAAATGGCGCGAGATCGTAGGTTTCGTAGCGCCAGTGCGCCAAATCGCTACGACTCGGACCGGTTCCGACTCGTTTGCCATTCACATAGAACAGGAATTGGTTGTCCGCACTCAAATCCACCACAAAATGCTCAGGTACCGCCCGCAACTCAATCATCTTCCGAAAATGAAGCACCACCTCATCACGCTGTGGCACACCCGGCGCAGTAATCCAATCCGCGGTCCAGGGGACATGTTTCGCCACATTCTGCGCAGATATCCCACCCGTCCACACCAGGAACAACGCCCAACAAACCGCCCATTGTTTTCGCATGCCCTGAGCGTAATCCTTCGCCAGCCACACTCGCAAGAAGTTCAAATTGCCGCACATGGTGTCGTGTCGCTCAGAATTTCAAATCTAACTCATAGAAAAGATGCGTTTGTCAGTCGCGGCTCAAAACCGCAATCTATTGAAACCTAATCTGGCTACTCGAAGGTGGTCCTGATGCAAAAAATTCAGTCTGCTCCGGTCACCGCATCTGTCGGAGCCAATCGTACTGAACCCGCCGGGAATGTGGTTGAATCTTACAAGGTTTCGATGAATGGCGACGGTCTCCGGATCCTTGAACATCTTCCGCAGATCATTCAACGCGGCTACGAAGCGCTCACTCCCGCAGAGAAAGAATTGTTGAAGTGGCTGGGAATTTTCTATCGCAAGCCCACGCCAGGTCACTTCATGATGCGTGTGCGAATGCCCAATGGTTTTGTCAACAGCACGCAACTTCGCACGATTGCGGCGCTCTCGCGTCGACTGGGCAACAGCGTTGTGGATATCACCACACGCCAACAGATCGAGCTGCGCGGGTTTGTCCTGGACAGCATTCCTGCCATCTGGGAAAAGCTTCACGATGTCGATCTGCGCTCTCTACAAACCGGGATCGACAATGTTCGTAACATTAATGGTTGCCCTTTGGCCGGATTGACGCCGCATGAGCTTTTCGATGCTTCTCCGGTGGTGTTCGAACTAGATCGACTGATCGTGGGCACTGCAGGCAACCCGGAATTCACTAACCTGCCGCGCAAGTTCAACATTAGCGTCACCGCTTGCCTGGACAACTGCACGCACAATGAATCCCAGGATATTGCACTGATTCCCGCGAAAAAGGGACAGCGTCTGGGATTCAACGTGTTAGTGGGAGGCAAGATGGGCTCCGGCGGCTTCACCGTTGCATCGCATCTGAACGTATTCGTAGAACGGTTCCAGGCTGCCGCGGTGGTGATTCAACTCATCAAGATTTTCCGGGACTGCGGCCCACGCCAGGCCCGCTCCAAATGCCGCTTCGCTTTTCTGGTGGAAAAATGGGGCATTCCGAAACTACGCGCGGAACTCACCGCGCGCATGGGCTACGAACTTGCGTTTCAAGGAAGAGATATGCGCGGCGCTCAGCATGCCGATCATATCGGACTGACTACGCAACGACAGCCGGGGCTTGTTTCCGTCGGACTATGTGTCCCCACCGGCAGATTGAATCCTGAGCAGCTGGATGAACTCGCGCATTTGGCGGATTTTTATGGCCATGGCGAACTGAGCTTAACGACGAGTCAAAACGTGGTGATCGCTAATATTCCCGCGGAACGGGTTTCTTCTCTTCTGCAGGAACCGCTGCTGAAGGTTTTCTCTCCGCAGCCTTCTCCTTTTCTGCGGGGTTTGGTGGCGTGCGTCGGAACGGATTATTGCAATCTCGCGCTGATCGAAACGAAATCTCGCGCTCTGGCACTTTCTGGGGCGCTTCACAAAAAGCTTGGACCCGGAGCGGCGGCCCCTTTGACGATCCACTGGTCAGGCTGCCCCGCCGGTTGCGGAAATCACGAAGCCGCTGACCTTGGCCTCCGCGGGTTCAAAACCAAGATCGATGGGAAATTGGTCGACGCCGTAGCCGTGTACGTTGGTGGACGCACGGGCGCGTTTGCGAAACCGGGGAGGGAGATATTGGCCACCGTTCCTTGTGACGAAAAATTCCCGGATGTGATTGCGGATGTCATCCGGGCAAACCGGACTGACGCTCCACATGCCTCGCGGGCACCCGCGCACGACCCGCTGTTCGCAGCAGCAGCAACCGTGGGGCTCGCTTCGTGGCGGTGCTCCTCATCATCCTCAGCTACGGCCGAAGCGATTTGAGGAAACCCGGCCGCCCAACCACAGGTAAAATAGCGGGCGGAGTTTTTGCCAATGCCCGAAAACAATTTTCAAGGACTATCCGTTTTGACGCTGGAGAGCCGCCGTGGCGAGGAAATCAGCAGAATGATTGAAGCGTACGGCGGCAGGCCATTACACGCCTCCGCGATGCGCGAGGTTCCACTGGCATCAAACACCGAAGCGTTGCGGTTCGCGGACGAACTGCTTCAGGGAAAACTGGACGTGGTGATTTTTCTCACCGGGGTGGGAGCGCGGGCGCTTGCGAATGTCGTGCAAGCGACGTATCCACCAGCAGCGTTCTTGGAGGCGTTGCGAAAGGTTACCGTGTTCGCCCGAGGGCCGAAGCCGGTTGCCGTTCTTCGCGAGTGGAAGGTCCCCGCTGAGCTGGTGGCGCCAGAACCGAACACCTGGCGCGAACTACTTCAGGAAATTGATACACGGCAGATCGATTTGCGGAACAAGAGGGTGGTCGTTCAGGAATATGGCGTTTCGAATCCGGAGCTCCTCGCTGGACTGCGAGAACGCGGCGCCAAGGTTACTCCCGTTCCGGTCTATCAGTGGGATTTGCCTGAGGACCTCGCTCCATTACGTTCGACCATCCGCGAGGTCATTGAGGGACGCATCGATGTAGCCCTCTTCACCACCGGAGTACAAGTCACTCATCTGTTTCAAGTGGCCGAACGAGATGGGAAGAACGATGTTCTCAAATCTGGACTGGAACGCGTGGTGAAAGCGTCGATCGGTCCAACCACTTCTGAGGTTCTTCGATCGCATGGATTGTCGGTGGATCTTGAGGCGTCGCATCCGAAAATGGGCTATTTGGTGAAGGAAGCAGCGGAGCAGAGCCAATCTCTCGTTTCGCGTGTTCGCGCTCGGTCCAGCTGAAATACGCTGGGACTGTCTGGCTTCGTTGGTTCAATTGCTTTCGGCGATGCGGGGGAGGAACCTGCGCATGGGCTTTGCCCCCGGGGCTGGAAACGACATGCTCCAGAACTTCTCGCCGCCTTCCACAAATTCAAATGATGCGTGGACCTGCCCGTCGCGGGTACTACGCACGGCGACAATTTTCCCCTTCGCTTTTTTGCCGTTATATTCGTTCACAATATGAAATTGCTGGCCCACGGCCAGCTGCGCTTCCAGCAACACTCCGCCATGACCGCTTACGCTGATGGAACGGGTCCAATATTTGAATTTCTCGCCCAAGCCTGTTTCTCCGTAGACGAGCAGGTTCATGCACATCGTGGCCCGCGTGGTGCGCCGGCGTTCGATGCGGCGAAAGTGTAGTAACGACATCTGGTGGTGCCTCCGTCGTGCCTGTTATCAGCAGTTTGGGCCTGGGTCGTTATCGGAATGAGCGCCCCGTGCATATCCCATATCCAAACAGGAGATGCTGGAGGCCCACGAAAACGGATCAGCCCGACATGCCCATATCCTAGGGGCCTCCCGCTGTGCGCCAAATAGTGGGCAAGTACCGTTTTCAGCCACACTTTGGTACTACTCTGATGGTTTCGGCGCTGAGTAGTACAGGTGCCGTAGGTGCGTCGACGGGGCCTGTAATCAGGCAGACGTGCTGCGCGCTTTTGCGGCCGCTTCGATCTGTTGAAACATGGCCAATTTGTCCCAACTATCCCAGACCTCGACCAATTTTCCATCCTCAATCCGCGCCAAACCGATGCCATTTACCTTTATTTCTGCACCGGTGGGTGCTATGCCCAAACCGTCTCCCGAGTGATGCATGGTGCCGGTCCAACGGACGGCGATTTTGTCTCCGACGGCCAAAACATCTTGAACCTCGATGTGCAGATCGGGGAACGCGTTCAGGAGCCGCGACTGTAATGCCAAGAAGCCGTCGGGGCCTCGCAGGTCTCCACCGGTCTCGCTGGTACCGCGAGCAACGCAGTCCGGCGCGACCAACTCACGAACGGTGTCGGGATTCTTCTGGTTCCAGACTTCCTCAAACCAACGCCTGGCCAGGGCTGCATTTTGTTCGACCTGTTCCGCCATATCGCCTCCTTCATTTGCTCTGCACTTCGACCGGCTCGGGCAGGTGCAGGGTGCCCCGCATCTTCTCTCCAATGATGACTTCTTGTCCATGCTGGACGTAGCGGGCCAGCACGCCGGCTTTTAGCCACTCAAAGCCCCAGGCGTCTTCGACGGCAACAATGGTGTAGGTTCCCGGAATTACACCTTGCAGCAAAAATGTGCCGTCGAAATCACTTTGGTCGCGACGAAAAAGATCGACGTGTGCTTCGGGATTGTTAGGAACCAGGGCCACCATCACACCGGGCAACGGCTTTCCGTTCTTCTGCACCACGCCGTCAATGCGCACTTCTCCGGCCGCCAACTCTGCGGTCAGGTCCAACGCCGCGCCTGAGGCTATGCTCACGTGATGCCCCGGCACTACGCCCACTGCAGAAGTGGTTCGCACTACCGAATATCGCTTCCCCGCTCCGACCATCACTAATCCATAGTCGCCCGGTCGAACCGCTTCGAAGGTCACTTCTCCCGTCGCAGTTCCTTGCTGAAACGCGACGATTCTTTCCCGTAAATCGCGCAGACCCACTGCGTACTGTTTGGGCAACGGTTCATCTCCCGGCATTTTCAGCGTTACTTTCACGCTTGCCAACGGTTGGCCCTCCGTTGCGCTCAAATCCTGACCATCGCGGGTCAGATCCATTTCGCCCAACTGTTCTGCGTCGCTTGGATCCCCTCCCCTGATCGTGATGTCGTACTTTCCGGCCGGCACGCCCTGAATCTCGAATACTCCCGGCTCGCTCATCTGTGTTTGTGCGGCTTGGGTGAACTCCAAGGAATCGAAGACACGCTTCTGCAGAATAGCCATCCGAAAATAATTTTGCGGCTGCGGCGGCTCTCCCTGTTCCGTCTTTGGCTGTTCGACCGGGATCCGAAACACTAGACGCAATGCGGGCACAGGCGCTAGATGTATATCGGCTTGTTGATGCTCTCCGCCTTTCAATTGGATAGGCGCGGCAGCCTCAGAGTCCGTCGCGCCACCGTAATACGTAGTTGGATAAGCCACGTTCAACGCCGAGGGCACCCTTTGTGCGGAATCGCCATTCTGACCGCGTGGGTACACCGCGTACCACGGTATCGCTCTGGCCGAGACGAAATAAGTTCCGGGCGGCAACAAATCGAACTCGAAATAGCCACGATCATCGCTCATGGTGTTATTCATTCTGGTTACGCGGTTCATGCCGCCGCCGTGATCCTCAGTGAACAATCCAACTTGCGCATTTCGTACTGGCTCACCGGCCTCCTCGAGAATGTGCCCCGAAATCATGGCCATGGGCATAAGCCGCAATACCAGTCGGTCGGTCGTAAATTCGGGACCGGTGACAATCGCGGTAGAAAACTGTTCGTGCTGGTCGTAACCGGATGCGATGTATCCACGCTTCCGTCCTTCCAGTGCATATTTGGCGGCCGGCAGCTGCGCAAACTCGAAACGTCCGCCGTCGCCAGTGATCATCTCCATTTTTTGCATGCGCTCGCGCGTATCGGCGATGGACACTCTTACTCGCTCCAGTGGTGCTCCGGTGATTGCGCTCACTACCGTGCCAGCGATCTTGAATGTCGGTGGAACTGCCTGCGTCTCCTGCAGCAAGAGAGGTGGATTCTGTGCCGGGTTCGCGGCAACAACACGAATCAGACACAGGCCGATAAGCGCAATTCCGGGTCTAATTGTGCGCCACCGCATACTCATTCGCCCTCTCCGTCAGTAACCATTTTGACTTTTACGCTCATTTTCTGACCGGCTTCGACGTGAATCAGTTGACCCTTGCTCTGCAGCAAACGCAACGCGTCACGGTCCACGCTGGGCGGGTCCTGTTGTGGCTCCTCATAGGCCAACGCCAGATAGTCTCCAGGCGGCACCTGCAAAAATTGGAACGATGAGCCTTGGAATCCCACCGAAAGCGGGTTTGGTCTGCTTTCTTCCATCAGAAATAGGTATGCATAGCCAAACTGGATATTCCCCCCGCCCTCCACCGTTCCCGATACTTGCCCTCCGTCATCTCGCAATGTCACTTCGATTGGAGAATTGCCCGCGCCGGAAGCAACCACCAGTGGTTGTTTCAGGAGGTCAACTCCTCCGAATTGGATCGAGGATACATAGCCTCGGCTGGGCATGATGTTCACCCGATAGCGGCCGGGCCGTACGCGTTCTAAGTACCACGTGCCATCACCCGATACTTCCCCTGGCCCTGTAATACCAAAGCGGCCGCCATTTCTGTCGAATTCGTCCGTCGGCTGTAAATCGACATTAATGCGGTACGCTTGGCTGGGCGCGCCGCCTTCAGTGACTTGCTCACGTGCTTCGTCTGAATCGCCTTGGAACTCCTCATGAACGTTCACAGTCAGCGAAGGATTCGGTATCAGGTTTAGAGGTGGACCTTGCGCCGACCTCCCGCTCACCAAGAAATTCACCGTTCCTGTCGTTTGCTCCTCACCCTGTGCATCCACCTCCACGGTGTAGTTCCCATCCGGAAGCATGCCTTCAATGGCGCGATCCATTGGATTGTAGCCGAGCGACCATCCAGGACTGCGATGACCCATCGGATGCACGTCTACATTGATTCCACCGCCCGTTGCCGCGTTGAGCACCGGAATGCGCACAGGATAATACTGCCGCCGTGTCACCGCTAGACTGATCTGTG
>Ga0187817_10002097_pt1 | contig 10138 bp, 7 predicted proteins | sample NC_wetland_sal_i_17_FD_132431 | JGI IMG/M metagenome (GOLD analysis project Ga0187817, IMG submission 132431) | Wetland sediment microbial communities from Neuse River Estuary, North Carolina, USA - SO4_2 | ecosystem: Environmental > Aquatic > Freshwater > Wetlands > Sediment | place: USA: North... | reverse complement strand
TATTTCCAGAAAGCGGTCGATGGCGACCCGAACGACGCCGATTATCACTTTAACCTGGGAGTTGAATTGTATCGGACGGGCAACCTGGCGGAGGCATCTCGTCAACTGCGCGAGACGCTATCGCTGCGACCGAGTGACGGCGACGCCAAGTTCGTGGTGGATACGTTGTCGAGTGGGAATGGTTCGAGCCAACGTGGTGTCGTTCCGGCAAGCTCCAGGTTGCCCACGGTACGGATCCGCGCCAGTTATGACGAGAGTTCTTTCCGCCAGCTTGCGCTGAAGATCGCCGCCGCGGCCGAAGAGCGGCTGGCCAAGGCGGACCCGCGCACCCATGCGCAATTTCACAGTGATCGCGGACACCAGTTGCTCAATCAGGGATTTGTCTCAGAAGCGGAGCGCGAATTTGGGGAAGCGGTTGCGCTCAACCCGGCGAACGCGGAGGCGCATGCCGGATTGGCCGGCGCTCTGGAGGCTGACAACCATCTACCGGAAGCACGAACCGAGGCGGAAGAAGCTCTCCGCCTGCGGCAGTTTGCTGAGCCTCTTTTAGTGCTGGCCCGGCTCGATTTGAGAGACAATAGGGTAGAGGCGGCTGCGGAAGAAATCGACCGGGCTCTGCGTCTGGAACCGAACAATGCAGCCGCGCAGGCGCTCAAGCGCTCGGTTGCAGCCAAGCTGGCGCAGGAAGCGCAGCCACTGCCCAATCGATGAAATACCATCAGGTTTCACGCTTTCTCTACGTTGTTTTGGCGGGATGCTTTTTGCTGGGGCCCTCGGCCAGTTCTTCTGCCCAAGTATTGAAGATCGTGGTGGACGATACCATTCAACCCATCACGGGTGAGTACATCGGGCGGGCTATCGCCGAAGCCCAACACAACAAGGATCAGGCTCTCATCATTGAGATCAACACGCCCGGCGGCCTGCTCGACTCGACTCGCGACATCATTGAAAAGATCATAGCCTCGCCGGTTCCGGTGATCATCTATGTGACGCCCAGCGGGAGCCGGGCGGCTTCCGCCGGATTCTTCATCCTGGAAAGCGCCGATGTGGCTGCCATGGCGCCGGGAACCAATACCGGCGCAGCCCATCCCGTCACCCTCGGCGGCGGCAAGATGGATGATGTCATGAAAGAGAAGATGGAGAACGACTCCGCCGCTTTCATGCGTTCTTTCGTCTCCAAGCGTGGTCGCAACGTTGAGGTTGCCGAGAGCGCGGTCCGGCAATCCAAGTCTTTCACCGACCAGGAGGCGCTTGCGCAGAAGCTGATCGACTACGTAGCCCCCACGGAAGAAGACCTGTTCAAACAAATGCAGGGCAAACCGGTGAAGCGCTTTGACGGTCAGACGGTCACCCTGAATCTGATGGGCCGACCGGTCCGCGGCTTTGATATGACCTTGAAGGAGCGCATCCTGGCCTACTTGATGGACCCCAACGTCGCCTTCATCCTGCTCGCCGTCGGCGCGCTGGCGCTCTACGCGGAGTTCAACCATCCCGGCGCCGTGGTTCCTGGAGTGGTCGGAGTGATTTTTATCCTGCTGGCAATTTTCGCGTTGAATCTGCTTCCGACTCGCTTCGCGGCGGTGGTTCTGATTCTTGCTTCTTTCATCTTATTCGCCTTGGAGGCCAAGTTTGCCACCCACGGAATCCTTGCTATTGGCGGCATTGTGACCTTGACCTTGGGCGGGTTGTTACTGGTGGACGCGCCGATTCCTCAGATGCGAGTTCATCTTCTTACCGCCTTGGCCGTGAGTATCCCGCTGGGAGTGATCACCGTGTTTCTGATGAGCATCGCTCTCAAGGCACGAGCCAATAAGATCGTCACCGGCACGCAAGGGCTGATTGGCGAAATCGGACTGGCGCAAACCGCCTTGTCTCCGCAGGGGAAGGTGTTTGTGCACGGCGAGCTGTGGGACGCGGTCTCCTCGGCGCGCGTAGCTTCCGGCCAGACGGTGGTGGTGCGGAAGGTAGACGGTTTGCAGCTTTCCGTGGATCCGAAAACTACAGATCCCTCGCTGCGCTCGGGATGACAACAACCATGCATCTCGGCAGGCAACACGGCACGCCGTGAATCACCGCCTCTGCCTCGTGAGTTGGGTTACAATCCGCGACAGGAGCATTCTTGGACAATTATTAGAAGTGGAGGCTCGTTATGGAGCTTGGATTTGGTGCTTCTACCATCGCCATCATCGTCGTTGCGCTTTATATATTGAGCTCGATCAAAATTTTGGCCGAGTATGAACGCGGCGTTATCTTCCGCCTCGGCCGTCTTCTTCCCGCCGCGAAAGGCCCGGGACTCATCCTGGTATTTGCCCCCGTCGATCGCATGGTGCGCGTTTCTCTCCGGCAGGAGGCGCTGGAAGTTCCTCCACAGGACATCATCACCCGCGACAACGTCACCCTCAAAGTGAATGCCGTGATCTTCCTCCGCGTCATTGAGCCGCGAAAGGCGGTAGTCGAGGTTTCCAACTACGTCTACCAAACTTCGCAGTTTGCCCAGACCACGCTGCGTTCCGTGCTGGGAGAAGTGGAGCTGGACGAGTTACTGGCTCATCGCGACAAGATCAATCTGCGCCTGCAGAGCATCCTCGATACGCACACCGCGCCCTGGGGGGTGAAGGTTGCCAATGTCGAGGTCAAGCAGGTGGATATGCCGGAGTCCATGCTGCGCGCCATGGCCAAACAGGCTGAGGCCGAACGCGAAAAGCGTTCCAAAATCATCCATGCCGAAGGCGAGTTCTCCGCTGCCCAGCGCCTGGTGGATGCGGCCAAGTTGCTGGCGACCGAACCAGTCAGCGTGCAACTGCGTTATTTGCAGACTTTAACCGAGATCGGGGTGGAAAAGAACACTACCGTGGTATTCCCCGTCCCGGTGGACTTCTTCTCCAGCGTTCAGAAACTTTTGGGCAAGGCCGACCGAGATGCTGTGCTACCAGCCAGTAAGAGTTAGAACTAATTCACGGAGCGGCTCGCGTAGTCCGACTTGATAGCGAGGTGCAAATGCCGACGGCAACATCCGAGGACACCGAGATTACATTGGGCACGGGCAAGATGCTGGCCCTGTTCTTCGGGCTGGTGGCGCTGTGCGCGGTGTTTTTTGCGTTTGGTTTCTCGTTGGGAAAAAACTCCGTTCTAAAGCCTTCTGCGGCCGAAGCTGCGCTTCCCGCGCCAGCGCCAGCATCCGCGGCCATCTTGCGGCCTTCCGCGGTGAAGACTGAGACCACCCTAGCCTCTTCGGCGGACGCTAGTAACGCAGTTCCGGATAAGGCACCCGATTCGCAGACAGTCGCTGCGGCTGCCCCTCCTGCGGCAACCGACACCGGCATGCCCACCACCACTGCATCGGATCCGATTGCGCCTCCAACGCTGAACGGATATTACGTACAGGTGGCTGCCGTCAGCAAACAGGAAGACGCAGATGCGCTAGTGGATGCTCTGAAGAAGAAACAGTATCCGGCGTTCGCGGCCAGTGCGGCTGCTGACCAGCTCTTCCATGTCCAACTGGGTCCCTACGGCGACATCAAAGATGCCGAAGCCATGCGCGCCAAACTGGTCAGCGATGGATACAATCCGATTTTGAAGAAGTAGCGAGCAGGCGCAATACGCGTCTATCCACTGAATCTCTGCTCCTTCCACGGATCTCCATACATGTGATAGCCGTTCTGCTCCCAAAAGCCCGGCACGTCGCGATCCAGGATCTCAAGGGCACGGACCCACTTCACAGACTTCCAGGCATACAAATGGGGAACAATCAACCGCAGCGGGAAACCGTGATCGAGTGGGAGCGGCTGGCCGTCGTGGTGGGTGGCGAGGAGCACTTCCTCGCGATCAAGGTCGGCAAGCGGAATATTCGCGGTGAACCCCTGCTCAGCGTGTACCAGAACATAACCCGCGCCAGCCTGGGGACGAGCGCGTCGCAACAACTCTTGCGCGGCTACTCCTTCCCATTGATTATCGAAGCGGCTCCAGCGGGTCACGCAATGGAAATCGCTCGTGTGTCGCACCTTGGGCAGTGCGTTGAACTCGTCCCAGCCAAACTGCAACTGCGTCCCGACCAGCCCATAAACCCGGAAATCCCAAGTCTGCGGGTCAAAGCGAGGGACCGATCCATAGTGCAGAACCGGCCACTTCAGGGTAAGAGATTGCCCCGGAGGCAGGCGGCCCTCCTGCTTCATGCGACGCTCGAGTTCTTTACGCTCGTTTCCTTCAAACAGCATCCCGATGACCTCATATCGACTTTGACCAGGGGACCTTCTAGACAGAACTAGATTCCCATATTGACATCTATCGATCCGCAGTCTATTCCTATCTTGCCATGACTGTCGCGGACGATGCGCTGGACCGCATGTTACACGCAATTGCCGACCCCACCCGGCGGCGGATCCTGCAGGCCCTCAAGGAACGGGGAGGCTGCTCGGCGGGTCAGGATGTCGGTCTTTGCGCTCAAGATATTGAACTGCGCATAGAACTCTCCCAACCGACCATTTCTCATCACATGGCCATCCTGACTAAGTCGGGACTGGTGCAAGCAAAGAAACTGGGACAATGGAAGTGGTACCGCAGAAGCGACCCAATCTTGCGCGAGTTCTTCCGCAAATTGCGCGACAGCCTGTAAATGAGGCGGATCCGCTGCAATCTCAGCAGTTGGCTTGCGGCGCTAACTGGCTCTCTTTAGAAGTGGTTATCGGGCGGCCTCTGAGTTAGAATTGCCAGCCAGAGAAAGAGGCAACGTGCGCTGGGGCGTCGGGACAATCACGTTGTGGCCTATCGTGGCAGTCGTGCTCGTTGTGCTGGCCGCCGGCGAGACAAAATCTGATCCTACCAACGAAAGCAGCCAAGCGGTCAGCGTGGTCCGGTTGTTCAGCGCGGCGGAAATAGACTACTTTCACACTAATAGCCGCTATGCAGGCTTCGCTGAACTGGTCAACTCCAAACAACTTGCGCAGACCGCGATGGAGTCTCCCGAGCACCTTTCCGCTTATCGCAGCGTGAACCTTCAGTCCGATTCGGAGCCGGTTGCCGGTTACGTTCTGGGACTGATTGTAGCGGCCGACGGGACCACCTACAAACTGTCGTTGACGCAGAAAACCGTCAAATGCGGCTTTGGCGTCTTTACTGACGAGAAAGGCCTTCTGTACGAGGGTAAGGCGATCGACTGCACAACCGCGGACACGGCCAGCGGCCCGCTGCCGACTTGGGCTGAGCCGGACGCAACTAAGGCAATCCCCGCAGTGCGTACGGATGCCCCCTGTCCTCTGCCTCAACTGCTTCAGGGAGCGAGCAGTCGCGTGCAGGAACTGAGTGACAATCTGCAACAGTTCAGCGCCAAAGAACGAATCGACCACGTGGAGGTCGGCAAAAACGGAAAATCGCGCACCACCACCAGTGTCTTCGATTACGTTGCGGCAATCCACCAGGAGGAATCAGGGCACGCCTACGTCGAGGAATACCGTTCCGGTCCCAGTGGAGTAGAAACCTCGCCGGCCACATTGGCGGATACTGGCACCGCCGCGTTCGCGCTGATCTTTCATCCCCGCCATATCGAAGAGTTTGCCATGGATTGCGACGGTTCGACCACGGTTGGCGGTCGACCGGTATGGCAGGTGCATTTTGCGCAGCGTCCCGACCGAATCAATGACTTTCACGCGTTCCGGGTGAACAAAATGACCTATCGCGTGAAGCTCAAAGGGCTGGCCTGGATTGCGGCCGATAATTACGAAGTAGTGCGCCTCGAAACCGATCTGATGGAACCGATCAAGCAGATCAACTTGCAGACCGAGCACATGATCATCGACTACGCTCCGGTTGACTTCCCCAAACACAAGGTTCAGCTCTGGTTGCCGGAGAGCTCAGCACTTTATGTCGACTATCGCGGGCATCGCTACGAACGGCGGCACAACTTCAGCGACTTCCAGCTCTTTTGGGTCGAGGCCGAACAGAAAGTCAAAGAACCGCACCCAGGCCAGGGTTTTGCACCGCAGAAAGACTGAGAAGCGACAGAATTTTTTCTGTGGCGCAGTTATCCTTTTAGCTGGCTCCTGCCGCTTGAGCCTTGTGTAACAACCGCCGGGCATGGGAAATGAGGTCGGCAACTTCGAAGGGTTTCACCAGGTAAGGCACATGATTTTCTTGCAGGAAATTGCGCATCTCCGTTTCCGCGACACTGGAAAATGTCACCAGCAGATGCTTCTCGAGACCTGAGTGGTTCTGGCTGATCCAGCGGTGCGTTTCCGCAAGACTCCCATTTCCAGGCAACTTGCCATCCATGATCACGGCATCGAAGGATTGGCTCTGCAGCAGAGATTTCATGGCTTCTGTATCCGCGCAGGTAAGCACGTCCGCTCCTGCTCCGCTTAGGACGTCGCGTTCAAACTCCAGCACGGCTTCTTCGTTCTCAACGAGCAAGATCCTCCCCTGAATCGCCGCTTCCCGACGAGGAGCAGTTGGTGCCTTGTCTTCAGCAACCTTCTGGCCAGCCGAGGGCAAGCGAACCTCGATGATTGCGCCACCCTCCGGCCGATTTCGCGCCGAGATGTTTCCCCCGTGCTCCTGGATGATGCCATAGCAGATGCTGAGCCCCAGACCAGTGCCTTTGCCCACGCTCTTGGTGGTATAGAAGGGCTCAAAAATACGGTTGGGTTCCTTGATGCCGGGACCGGAGTCGTGAAATTCCGCGTGCACCTGCCCGTCGTCCACACGGACCAGCACTCTCAAGGTGCCGCCTCGTCCGGCCTCCAGCATGGCGTCGACCGCGTTGTTGATGATATTGAGAAACACCTGCTCCAGTTGGTGAGGGTCGGCAGTCACGGCCGGAACGGCGGGTCCAATCTCGCGCTGCAGCGAGATGTTGTTCACTTTCAGGTCATAGTCACGCAGGGCCAGAGTTTCCTCCAGCACTTTGCAAATATCAACCTGCTGCTTCTGCGGCTTACGCTGGCGGGCAAAAGAGAGCAGATTCTGCACCACTCGATGGGTGCGTTGTGCCTGTTTGAACAGCTTGCCGACAAAGTCCGCCGCCTTCTCGCTCAATCCCTCGCTCTCCAGAAGTTGCGCGTAGCCCAGGATTGCCGTCAACGGATTGTTCAATTCGTGCGCCACGCCGGAGATCAACTGGCCGACCGCTGACATCTTTTCGCTCTGCAGCAACTGTTCCTGTGTTTTTCGCAGATCTTCATAGGCGCGGCAGGTTTCCTCGTAGAGCCGCACCTTTTCGATGGTGGTCGCCAATTGGCGACCAATGGCCACCAGCAGGTTTTCATCATTGTTCGTATATTCCCGGTGCTTGCGACTGCCGATGCCGATCAGCCCGATGGATTTGTCCTTGCTCCACATCAGCACCCAGATCCAGGAACCAAACCCATCCGCGCGGATGAAATCCGCAACCTGAGGAGGAAGGTGTGGCAAATACTCCGTGGTGATGACTTCGGTGCGTGAGCGGGTGACCAGATCGCCAAAACCTTCAGGAAATTGAACCTCCGATAAACGGTTCCGATCCGAGGTGCGCTGCCCCCAACTCGCACGCCGCCGGAATGTCGTGTCATCGGCGTCCGCCAGGTAGATGGAACCGGTTTCTGCGCCGAGCAGGGAAATCACCTGCCGCAAGGTTAGGTTGAGAATTTCATCCAGATCGAACGACTGGGTGGCAATCACCGCCATCGCGTTCAAGGCATTGAGCTCGCGATTGCGGCGACGGATCTCGTCTTCGGCCCGCTTTTTCTCGGTAATGTCGAGCAGAAATCCCTGGTAGCGTTCGATCTTGCCGCTGGCGTCACGCGTGGCGAAGCTGCTCTCCAGAGCTGTGAGCAAGGCGCCGTCCTTGCGGCGCAACGTGACCTCAAAATTGCGTACGTAGTTGTGCAGCTCGATCTCGTGGCGGAACGCGTCCCGCTGCTCCCCGGAGGCATAGAGTTCCGTATCCAGATCTACGGCCATCAACTCTTCCGGGCCGGGATAGCCCAGCATGCGGACAAAAGCATGATTGCAGTCGAGCAGCTTGCCTTCGGGTGTGGCCACGAAAACCCCTTCGTGAGCCTGCTCGAAAAGCAGCCGGTATTTCTCTTCGGCGACGCGCCGGTCGGTGGTGTCGCGCACCACATGGATGGTGCCTTTCTGCTGACTTCCCTGATCGCTATAGGAGGAAGTGGAAATCATCGAAAAGCCGCCGAAACACGGGTCCGAGGCTTCGTGCAGGCCGTCCTTCCCCGCCATGCAGTATGGGCATCTAGTCCATTGGGCAGTTCTGGGAAGGACCGCTTCGCAGAGCTGGCCGGCGACATCCGCTTGAGCCTGACCGAGACGCTGCAGCAAAGCAAGATTCGCCTTCATCACGCGGAATTCCGAGTCATGCACCAGGACCAGATCCTGAATGGAGTCAAAGGTGTTAGCCCACTGGCGATGCGACCGCAGAATCTGTTCCACCAGGCGAAGATTCTCCACCGCCAGTCCCAGTTGGTGGGCGCTGGTTTCCAGAAACTCCAGTTCGTCCGGGGTGTAAGTAAGGCGATGACTGCTAGCCAGGGTCAAAACTCCAATGACCGACTTCTTTCCCAAGACTGGCACCAGAACACAGTGGTGGAAACCCTCAGATTTCAACTGGGCGCGCACGGATTCGTCGGATGAGGAGGTACGTACGACCAGCGCCGCACCGCCGCTGAGGGTGCGTTCAAATTTGTCATCCAGGGGCACGGAACCACGGTCGTGCAAGAATTCCGGCGAGAGACCAATCTGCTGAACAATGACCATCTGGTCGTTTTCTGCCAGACGAAACCAGGCGGCCTTGGCGAGCATGAGCTTCTTCAGTTCTTCCAGAGCCGTCGCCATCATGGGCCCGTGCTGCTGGGCACGCGTGATACTTGTGGTCAGCGCATTGATCACTCCCAAACGACGGGTGCGCATCTTGAAATCATCAAACACCACCAGCAGCATGCTGAAGCCAACCAGCAGGTTGGCGACCAAGCCGAACCCCGGCGGCAGGTGCGCGCTGAGCGGTGCCCAGTCAAGATGCACCAGTAACAGACTGCCGCTCAGCAGCCAGGAGCCGATCTCCCAGCGGGCCCAGCGGAAGCGGATCAATTCGATTGCCGCAGTGAGCAGGATGAGACGATAGGATGCTTCAAAGACTGCTCGCAGAAGAAACGAAGCGGGCGACAGGAGTTCGCACGCCACTCCATAGCCCATGACGATCAGGGAAAACGCCAGCACCGGCACCAGCAGCTTGTGGGCATGGCAATAGACCAGCACGGCGCCGGCGAATAGCGACACTGCCAGAATGAACTGTGCGTGCGAGATTCCCACCAGGTACGGGGAGCCGGAACTCGCTACTTCGTGCACGGTCCATTCGGAGATGAAATAGGCCAGCAACCCCAACATCCAGATCAGCAGGTAGCTCTCGCGAAAGGTGCGAAATACCAGCAGGCTGGCTGCTAAGATGACCAGGGTGGCCGATTCCACCGCCGTCAGCTTAGTGACAGCCAGATCTCCGAGGGACAACCGGGCAGCAAAGATAAAGCTATTCATCGCGATCAGGGACACAAGCGCTTGATTTTTAATATCACGCCCAGACCGGTTAAAGCTGCGGTTTCCCGAAGCCGATGATTACTTTCGGAACACAGAAATGGAACTCATTCGGAGTACACTAGCGGAGACCATGCCTGCGGACCGTATTCTAGTTGTCGACGACGAGGAAGCAATCCGCGAGATTGTCTGCTCCATGCTCACCGCCGCTCAGTACAAGTGCGGCCAGGCCTCTTCCGGTGTGAATGCATTGGCCTTGCTGGGATCGGGAGAGCAGTTTGAACTGATGCTCTCCGACCTGATGATGGCGGAGCTCGATGGCATCGGGCTGCTGGAGAAAACCAAGGAAAAATATCCGGATATGCCGGTGGTCATGGTGACCGCGGTGCATGATATTTCGGTGGCTCTGCAGGCCATCCGCAACGGCGCCTACGATTACCTGCTGAAGCCTTTCGAGCGCGAGCAGTTGCTGGCTACGGTGCGCCGGGCACTGGAGAATCGCCGTCTCAAGCTGGAGAATCGCGCTTACCAGACCAACCTGGAAGCCCTGGTGGACGCCCGCACCGAACAGTTGAAGAAAGCCATGGGCAATCTGGAGCGCTCGTATGACATTACTCTCGAGGCTCTG
>Ga0187817_10002094_pt1 | contig 10144 bp, 7 predicted proteins | sample NC_wetland_sal_i_17_FD_132431 | JGI IMG/M metagenome (GOLD analysis project Ga0187817, IMG submission 132431) | Wetland sediment microbial communities from Neuse River Estuary, North Carolina, USA - SO4_2 | ecosystem: Environmental > Aquatic > Freshwater > Wetlands > Sediment | place: USA: North... | reverse complement strand
TCGCGCCGGAAACTCTCGCACCTTCGTACCGAGGAGATCGGCGCCGTCACCTACGGGTGAAATGTTTTGTTGCCGTCGAATTGCGGGAGGGTTCCACGGCCCCGTTGTGGGGCAATCTTTCAAACACCAGTATGGGCGGGTGCTTCGTGGAGACTACCGCACTGGTAGAAACCGGGGCAAAGCTGGAAATTGGACTCTGGGTAGCCAATGGCAAGATCTGGGTCAAAGGCATCGTCCTCACAGGTATTGTTACTCAGACCAAGCCGTGTTTCGGCGTTCGTATCGAGTTTATGAATCTAGAGACCAACGAACGCGAGACTTTGCGAGAATTTCTCAAGTTCGTCGAAAATGCCACCCAGGGCTACAACGACAAGCATGGATATTTGGCGCAGATGAAGCGCTAGCGTCTTCCGATCAGATATTTCTCTTTTCTCACTAACACGCGAAATTCCCCTCCTATGCCAGAATCTTCATTGCGTCAATTTCATCCATTACACTAGCGAGCGCGAATCGCTCGCCGGTCGCATCGATCGCACGGCGCTTCGCCCGAGAACTTGATAGACTGATTTGTGGGGAACAACCTTTTGCACGTGAATCTTTTCGTTCCGGCCCACGTCTTATCACCTCACGCTTCTTACTCACCTGTCCGAAGGGAGACTTTCTGAATGGTCGCGAGCGAGCAGACGCTGCTAACCGGCGAACAGTTAGACACCCTGACCATCAACACCATCCGGACCCTCGCAATCGATGCCGTGCAGCAGGCCAACTCGGGGCATCCCGGCGCACCCATGGCGCTGGCTCCGGTCGCTTATTGTCTGTGGCAGCAGTTTCTGCGGTTTGATCCCGAAGACCCGATTTGGCCGAACCGAGACCGTTTCGTGCTTTCCAACGGACACGCCTCCATGCTGCTGTACGCTCTGCTTTATCTAACGGGGGTGCGGGCGGTCGATCACGAAGACACGGTGACCGGCGATTATGCAGTCACGTTGGATGACATTAAGAAGTTTCGCCAGTTGGGCAGCAGAACTCCCGGGCATCCCGAATACCGCCTGACTTCCGGAGTGGAAACCACGACCGGACCTTTAGGCCAGGGAGTCGGCAACAGCGTCGGCATGGCAATGGCTGCCAAGTGGTTGCAGGAACGTTACAACCGGCCCGGGTTTGAGATCTTCAATTACAACGTTTACGCCTTTTGCGGGGATGGCGACATGATGGAAGGCGTGGCCAGCGAAGCCGCCTCGCTGGCGGGGCACCTGAAGCTCCCGAATCTTTGCTGGATTTACGACAACAACCGCGTCACCCTGGATGGCCCCGCGGAGTGGTCATTCAGCGAAGACGTTGGCGAGCGCTTCCACGCTTATGGCTGGAACGTAACCCACGTAGCCGACGGCAACGATCTGGAATCTCTGAGCGGGGCCTACAACAATTTTCTCCAGACCCACGACAGGCCAACCTTAATCATTGTGAACACGCATATCGGTTATGGGGCTCCGCACAAACAGGACACAAGCGCGGCTCACGGTGAGCCGCTGGGGGAAGATGAAGTCCGTCTCGCCAAGAAATTCTATGGTTGGCCCGAAGACGCGAAATTTCTGGTGCCGGACGGAGTGCGCCAGCATTTCAGCGGTGGCATAGGAAAACGCGGACGGGAGCTCAATAGCAAATGGAAGAAGCTATTCTCCGATTATGAGAAAGCCTATCCTGATCTGGCTGATCAACTCCATCGTATGCAACAGCGGGAACTCCCTGATGGTTGGGACAAGGGTTTGCCGAGTTTTCCCGCCGATTCAAAGGGCATCGCGACCCGCGAGAGTGCAGGGAAAGTGCTCAACGTATTAGGGCAAAATGTGCCCTGGCTGGTAGGAGGATCGGCCGACCTCGCCAGTTCCACCAAGGCGGTTCTCAAGTTCGAGGGTGCGGGAGATTTTCAGGCCGACAACTACGGCGGGCGCAACTTCCATTTTGGTGTCCGCGAACATGCCATGGGCGCCGCAGTGAACGGACTGGCACTATCAAAGATACGAGCATACGGCGGAACATTTTTCAATTTCAGCGACTACATGAAGCCGGCAATCCGGCTGGCAGCGCTGATGGAAATTCCCGCGATCTATGTTTTCACGCATGACTCGATCGGTCTCGGCGAGGATGGCCCTACGCACCAACCAATCGAGCAGCTTGCGTCATTGCGTGCCGTTCCCGGGCTTGTGCTGTTGCGGCCGGCGGACGCGAATGAAGCAGTCGAAGCGTGGAAAGTCATCATGCGCCTGAAGCGCGAACCGGCAGCGTTAGTTCTGACGCGGCAAGGTGTGCCTACCTTCGATCGCACAAAGTATGCCCCGGCGTCAGGAGTGGCGAAAGGCGCATATATTCTGGCCGACGGGGAAGGTGACAAACCAGAGGTGATCCTAATGGCCACCGGAAGCGAAGTGTCGCTGTGCGTGGCCGCCTACGAGCAGCTTATGTCGGAGGGCATCAAAGCCCGCGTCGTCAGCATGCCGTCGTGGGATATCTTTGAAAAGCAAGAAGAGTCCTACAAGAGACATGTGCTTCCTCCCGAAGTTAAGGTTCGAGTCGGGGTAGAACAAGCTTCAACCTTAGGCTGGTCGCAATACGTAGGACCATTCGGAAAAATCATAGGGATGCATAGGTTTGGAGCCTCAGCGCCCTTGAAAGACCTGCTGAAGAAATTTGGATTCACCGCGGATCATGTTGCCGAAGCAGCCCGGGAGGCTATCCGGAAATCCAAAGCTTGATTTGATCTTAAAGACTTGATTTGTAACGAAACCAGACTTCAAGACATCTCCTTCTAGAGAGGCATTATGCAGCCAACTGGAATTCTTGAATCCGCGAAAGCCATCAATCCGCTGAAAGATCTCCTGAACTTCGGCCAGTCGGTCTGGCTGGACTACATCCGGCGAGACCTGATCGAGACCGGCGAACTCAAGCGTTTGATCGACGAAGACGGCCTGCGGGGGATGACTTCCAATCCCTCCATTTTCGAGAAGGCTATCGTTGAGAGCAGGTACTACGTCGATTTGCTGAAATCGTTGGAGTCGAGAAAAGATATCGACTCCAACGGCCGCTACGAAGTTCTGGCCATCCGCGATATCCAGGATGCCGCTGATGTTTTGCGGCCTGTTTACCAGCAAACCAAGCGGCGGAACGGCTACGTCAGCTTTGAGGTCTCGCCCTACCTCGCGCAGGATACCGAAGGCACGCTGAAAGACGCGCGCCGATTGTGGAAAGCTGTGGGACGGGAGAACCTGATGGTCAAGGTTCCGGGCACGGCTGAAGGTATTCCGGCGTTCCAGCAATTGATCAGCGAGGGCATCAACATCAACGTCACCCTCTTGTTCGCTCAGGAAGTCTATGAGCGGGTTGCGGAGGCCTACATCGCCGGACTGGAGCAGCTCGCGGCGCGCGGCGGAGACGTCAGCAAGATCGCCAGTGTGGCCAGTTTCTTCATCAGCCGCATTGATTCCGCGGTGGATTCCATCATCGCAGAGCGTCTAAAGACAGCCAAAACCGAGAGCGAGAAAAATCAACTGCAAAGCGTCTTAGGCAAAGTTGCGATCGCCAACGGAAAACAGACCTATCAACGTTATCTCAAGATTTTCGGCACGGAGCGCTGGAAGAAACTGGCGGCCAAAGGAGCACAAACCCAGCGCGTGCTCTGGGCCAGCACCAGCACCAAGAACAAGAACTACAGCGACGTGTTGTACGTCGAGGAGTTGATCGGAACGGATACGGTAAACACGATTCCGCCGGCCACATTCGACGCCTTCCGCGATCACGGGCATCCCCGCGCCAGCTTAACCGAGGGAATTGATGCCGCGAACCTCACTATGCAAACCGCAGAGAAGCTCGGCATTTCCATGAAAGAAGTGACCGACAAGCTGACCGAAGACGGGGTCCGCCTTTTCGCGGATTCTTTCACCAAACTGCTGCAAGCGGTCGTAAACACCTCGAACCCCAAGTGAGGCTGAGTGAGCCTGCAGACATTTAAATTGCCGGAGGCGCTCGCGTCTTCGGTGAAGAAGACCATCGACGACTGGCGTTCTGGTGATAAGGTGCGCCGCCTGTGGAAGCACGATGCTTCGCTTTGGACCGGAACCGACGAGGCGAATTGGCTCGGCTGGCTTGACATCACTGACGAGCAGATCGCTCATCGGGAAAATTTTCGGCGTTTGGCGGAAGATGCCAAGAGCGGCGGATTTTCCGACGTTCTTTTGCTCGGCATGGGCGGATCGAGCCTCTGCCCAGAGGTGCTGGAGAATACCTTCGGCCGAATTTCCGGTTTCCCGCAGTTGCACGTACTTGACTCCACCGATCCCGCGCAGATCAAGGCCTTTGAACAAAAAATAGACGTGGCGAAGACCCTGTTCGTGGTGTCCAGTAAATCTGGCTCGACGCTCGAACCCAACATCTTCAAACAGTATTTCTTTGAGAAGGCGAAACAGGCGGTCGGCGCGGAGCGAGCCGGAAGCCGATTCATCGCCATTACCGATCCCGGCTCGAAGCTTGAGCAAGTCGCAAAGGCGGACCGTTTCCGCCATGTCATGCATGGAGTGCCGAGCATCGGCGGACGCTACTCCGCGCTATCGAATTTCGGCATGGTTCCGGCCGCGCTCATGGGCATTGACACTGACAAGCTCCTCGAGCGGACTGCCGCCATGGTTAAGGCCTGCGCGGCTTCGGTTGCGGTGGAGGACAATCCGGGCGCGATGCTGGGAATCGTTCTAGGGACAGCAGCAAAGAGCGGCCGCGATAAAGTCACCATCGTCACTTCGCCCGGAGTTTCCGATCTGGGGGCGTGGCTCGAGCAGTTGCTGGCGGAGTCCACCGGCAAGCAGGGCAAGGGTATTATTCCAGTCGATCGCGAAGCGCTGGGCCCGTCTGACGTTTACGGCAATGACCGCGTTTTTGCTTACCTGCGATTGGGCTCGGCTCCGGATGCCGAGCAAGACGCGAAAGTCGCTGCTCTCGAAAAAGCCGGGCAACCTGTGATTCGCGTCTCGGTTGCCGATGTTTACGACCTGGGCCAGGAATTCTTTCGCTGGGAGATTGCCACGGCCGTTGCCGGTTCAATCATCGGCATAAACGCGTTCAACCAGCCGGATGTCGAAGCCAGCAAGATCGTCACTCGCAACTTGACGTCGGAGTACGAGAAGAGTGGTTCGCTGCCTGCCGAGGCTCCGGTACTCGATGATGGTGGCATCAAGCTGTTCACCGACATGAAGAATGAGGACGCATTGGCCAAGACCGCGGGGAGCGACAAGTCGCTGGTTGGCTATTTGCGCGCACATTTCGCCACGCTCGGAAAAGGCGACTACTTCGCATTGCTGGCCTACACCCAGATGAACGTCGCTCATGAAGCGCAATTGCAAAAGATGAGGCACGCGTTACGGGACAAGAAGCGGGTTGCGACCTGTCTGGGATTCGGTCCGCGATTCTTGCACTCGACGGGCCAGGCATACAAAGGCGGACCGAACAGCGGAGTCTTCTTGCAAATCACGTGCGAAGATGCCGCCGACTTGCCGGTGCCGGGACAGAAGTACACTTTTGGCGTGGTCAAAGCCGCCCAAGCGCGAGGAGATTTCCAAGTCCTGGCCGAGCGGGGCCGCCGCGCACTGCGCGTGCATCTGGGCAAGGACGTGGAGTCAGGTCTCTCTAGATTGGGTGCTAGTTTTCTCCAGGCGCTGGGCTGAGTTGGTCGTCTTGGTGACAGCGGGTCGGGAGTCTGATGTGAGTCCATAAGGAGCAAGCACATGCGTTTAGGAATGGTGGGTCTGGGCAAGATGGGCGCGAACATGACGCGCCGCCTGATGCGGGGTGGTCACGAGTTGGTGGTTGCCGACCTGAGCACGGAGAACGTAAAACATATTGCCGCCGAAGGCGCTATCGCATCATCTTCACTCGATGATTTTGTCAGCAAACTTGGCAAGCCGCGCATCGCCTGGCTCATGGTGCCCGCCGGAGTTCCGACTGAGCAAACCGTGCAGGCGTTATCGCAGCGCATGCAGGCTGGCGATATTCTCATTGACGGCGGCAATTCGTATTTCAAAGATGACGTTCGCCGCTCGAAACAGCTCAAAGAAAAAGGCATTCATTACATGGATGTAGGCACCAGTGGAGGCGTTTGGGGCCTGGAGCGCGGATACTGCATGATGATCGGCGGCCCCAAGGAAGTAGTACAGCAACTCGATCCTATCTTCAAGACTCTGGCTCCGGGACGCGGCAGCATACCGTGTACGCCGGGACGCGAGAAAATGGCTGGCACGGCGGAAGATGGATACATTTACTGCGGCCCCTCGGGGGCGGGGCACTTTGTGAAGATGGTGCACAACGGAATCGAATACGGAATCATGCAGGCGTACGCAGAGGGTTTCGATATCTTCAAGAATGCAACTAGCAAGGAATTGCCGGAAGATCACCGCTACGATTTGAACCTGGCGGATATCGCCGAAGTGTGGCGGCGGGGCAGCGTGGTCAGTTCCTGGCTGCTTGATCTCACCGCCATGGCTCTGGCTGAGAATCCGACGCTCTCCGAATACACTGGCTTCGTTCAGGATTCGGGCGAAGGACGTTGGACGATTCAAGCAGCCATCGAAGAAGCGGTGCCGGTGGACGTTCTTTCCGCGGCGCTGTTCGTTCGCTTCCGCTCGCGCGAGGAACATACTTTTGCGGAAAAAATGCTCTCCGCTATGCGACAGAAGTTTGGCGGCCACATCGAACTCTCCTCGAAGAAAACCGCTTAGAAAGTCATTGCTAGATCAGACACGAGAGGATTAGGAATGGCACAAGCAGACGTGATGCCGGACACGAAGCAGCGCAAAGGAAGGCCTGCAGATCCGTGCGTAATGATCATTTTCGGAGCCGGCGGCGACCTGACCCAGCGCAAGCTGGTCCCCGCGCTTTATAACCTGGCCCGAGGCCAGTTACTTTCGCGCGAGTTCGCGATAGTCGGCATCTCGCACAGCAAGATGTCCACCGAGGATTTTCGCAACAAAGTCTCCGAGGATATGAAACACTACGCGGGCGCGGACATTGACGCCGATATCGCGGAATGGTTTCTTAAGCGCCTGTATTACATCACCGCTGATTTCGGGGATAAGAACGTCTATGGCCAGTTGAAGACGTTTCTGGAAAAAGTGGACCGGGATCACTCCACCCACGCCAATTACTTCTTCTATCTGGCCACCGCGCCCAGCTTCTTCGGTCCGATTGTTGAGCAACTGGCTACTGCCGGGCTCATGGAGGAGAACAATTCGCACTGGCGCAGGGTAGTCGTGGAAAAACCCTTCGGTCACGATTTGGACTCGGCGCGAGCCTTGAACGCACAAATGCTCCAGGTCGTCACGGAAAAGCAGATTTACCGCATCGACCATTATCTGGGTAAGGAAACCGTTCAGAATATTTTGGCGTTTCGCTTTGCCAATGGAATTTTCGAGCCGATCTGGAATCGCCGCTACATCGATCACGTCCAAATCTCGGTGTCAGAGACCGTCGGCGTGGAACAACGTGGCAGCTACTACGATTCGGCAGGCGCGTTGCGCGACATGGTCCCCAACCACATCATGCAGCTCATCAGCTTGACCGCGATGGAGCCTCCGATTTCGTTTCATGCCAACGCGGTGCGCGATGAGCAGGCAAAAATCCTGCACGCCATTCAGCCGATCAGCGCGGAAGAAGTGTTGAGCAAGACCATTCGCGGGCAATATGGCAGCGGCACGATCGGAGGAGAACATGTGCCGGGGTATCGCGAGGAAGAAGACGTGCCTGCCGAGTCGAGAACCGAGACCTTTGTTGCCATGAAGCTGCTGATTGACAACTGGCGCTGGGCCGACGTTCCCTTCTATCTGCGGACAGGGAAAAGGCTGGCGGCGCAGAATACCCACATCGTGATTCAGTTCCGCCGCGCCCCGTTTGTCCTGTTTCGCGATACGCCGGTCGAGAATCTGATGCCCAATCAGCTTGTGCTTCACATTCAGCCGGAAGAAGGCATTTCGCTGCAGTTTGCAGCTAAAGTGCCGGGGCCAATCATGCGGCTGGGCGCGGTGGACATGAATTTCGAGTACGCCGATTACTTTGGCACTCAGCCCAGCACCGGCTATGAGCGGCTGTTGCACGACTGCATGATCGGCGACCAGACTCTTTTTCAGCGCGCTGACATGGTGGAAGCGGGCTGGTGCGTCGTTAGCCCTCTGTTGGACGTTTGGAAGGCGCTGCCGCCACGCGCTTTCCCCAACTACGCTGCCGGTACTTGGGGTCCGAAGGATGCTGAGGAACTTCTGGAGCGCGATGGCCGCCAGTGGAGGAACTTCGAAAAGTGATCCTGGCGGGCGACATCGGAGGAACCCATGCCCGGCTTGCTTTCTTCGATGTCACGGACGGCCATTTCCGGCTCGTTTCCGCCTCGGTCTATCCCAGCCGCGAGTACGCCGGGTTGGATCAGATCGTCGCGAAATTCGTCGAAGCGTCCTCGCTCCGCCCCGATGCTGCGTGTTTTGGAATTGCAGGGCCGGTGCGCGGCGAACGGGTGCAGACCTCTAACCTTCCCTGGATCATCGAATCCCAGCGGTTGGCGGACGAGCTCAACATTAAGAAAGCCGTTCTCATCAATGATCTCGAGGCCAGTGCCTGGGGCATCGCTGCGCTCGATGGCAACGATGTTGTGGCGCTCAATCAGGTGCAAGGGAATCCTGTCGGCAATCAAGCGGTGATCTCCGCGGGAACCGGTCTGGGCGAAGCGGGAATGTACTGGGACGGCTCACAATATCACGTATTCGCCTGCGAAGGCGGACACGCCGATTTTGCGCCCCGCAACGAACTTGAAACCGAATTGCTGGGTTATCTGCAATCGCGCTACGGACATGTGAGTTACGAGCGGGTGGCTTCCGGCCCTGGTCTTATCAATGTTTTTCATTTTTTGTGCGACAGCGGCCGGGGCACAGCACCGCAGTGGCTGGCGAATGAAATGTCGAATGGCGATCCCGCAGCGGCAATCTCTCGCGCCGGCGTCGCAGGCAAATGCCCGCTGTGTGAGCAGGCGGTGGATATTTTTGTTTCAGTTTATGCCGCTGAGGCGGGAAATCTCGCTTTGAAGCTGATGGCGACTGGCGGAGTTTATCTTGGCGGAGGCATCTCTCCCAAGATGCTTCCCAAACTCACCCAGCCTCAATTCATGCAGGTTTTCACTGACAAAGGGCGATTGCGGGACTTGATGGAATCCATACCCGTCAGGGTGATCGTCAACGATCAGGCAGCCCTGCTGGGAGCCGCACGCTGCGCCGTGGCGAGAGGATCGGGTTAAGTTCCTGTGACCGTTCGCGTCGTAAAGACTAAGACTCCCGCCGAATTGTTCCAGCTTGCGGCGAACGAATTCGCCACGCGAGCGTCCGCTGCCGTTCGCGCCAACGGACGCTTCACCGTCGCACTTTCCGGAGGATCGACGCCCAAGGCCCTGTACGCGCTACTGGCCAGCGGCTCCGTGCCTTCGATTCCGTGGAACAAGATTTATTTCTTCTGGGGCGACGAGCGCCATGTGCCTCCGGACCATCCTGACAGCAACTATCGCATGACGTATGAGGCGATGCTGTCGAGGGTTCCGGTCCCGAAGGAGAACATCCATCGCATTCGCGGAGAAGAAAAAGATGCCGAAGTGGCGGCCATTGCCTACGAGCGGGATTTGCGAAAATTCTTCGGCCTGAAGCCGGGCGAGTTGCCTCGTTTCGATCTGGTTCTTCTCGGAATTGGTTCGGAGGGGCACACCGCTTCCCTTTTCCCCGATTCCACTGCGCTTAACGAGAAGGACCGCCTGGTGGTTGCGAATTGGGTGGAGAAGTTCAAGACCTACCGGATTACGCTGACCCTGCCCGCCATCAACTACGCCGCTTGCATCATGTTCCTGGTGAGCGGGTCAGACAAGGCGTCAATAGTTAAGGAGGTTTTCGAAAACCCGGATGCCCATTTGCCGGCGCAAGAGGTTCGCCCAAGGGATGGCGAACTGCTATGGCTGATGGATCTGGCTGCGGCGGGCGATCTAGATTAAGAAGTAGAGCAACTAGAATACCGGCACCAGATTGTGCTTCTTCTGGTACATCTTGCGGTCCACCGTGCGCAACACATCCTCGAAATCACTTCC
>Ga0187817_10002093_pt1 | contig 10145 bp, 9 predicted proteins | sample NC_wetland_sal_i_17_FD_132431 | JGI IMG/M metagenome (GOLD analysis project Ga0187817, IMG submission 132431) | Wetland sediment microbial communities from Neuse River Estuary, North Carolina, USA - SO4_2 | ecosystem: Environmental > Aquatic > Freshwater > Wetlands > Sediment | place: USA: North... | reverse complement strand
TGATGATGACTGCCGCCGGGATGCCCGCCTGCTCCAGCAGTATCCCGTCGGCGACCGCGGACGCGCTGCACGATCCGCAGTCGCCGACCCCGGCGACGACGATGTCGCACTGCTCGGTGAGCTCGGCCATCATCTCAGCCGGCGCCGTCTCCACGATGTTTGGCTTCTTGACCGCCAGCACCTGGACCATGCCGTACTGCTCAGCCAGCTCGCGGCCGACGTCCGCGAGGAATTGCTCGGCGTTGCGCTTCGTGTTTGCCAGCAGCCCGAGCCGCAGGCCAGACAGGCTGCCCGGGCGCGCGGCAAGCGTCGGCCTGTCGCGCTCGAGTGCCGCGGCCGGGCCGACCGTGGGATCGATGATGCTGTCGAACACGACTGTCTCCTCGGTGCGCATGGCGGCAAGTCCCCCGCCGGCTTCGAGACTATGGCGCGGCGCAGCCCGCCGCCAGCGCGCTTCCGCGGGGTGGCAGGCTAAGCCCCATGGCGCTGGACGCGGACGTGATCGTCGTCGGAGCTGGCCTGGCCGGCCTCGTCGCCACCGCTGAGCTGGCCGCCACTGGCCGCCGTGTCCTGCTGCTTGACCAGGAACCCGAGGTGGCGCTCGGGCATCACGAACTGGAACCCGATCTGGCCAGAGCACGGCATCCGCATAATGCCCGGCCCCTCGTCGCTCTGGCTCGACGCGGGCGGGCAGACGGCTGACCTGCGGTAATTACGGATAGTAATACTGCAAATCCTGGTTGTAGTATCGGGCCGATGGAGCCGATGCTGTGCCCGGTGCTGATCGGCCGGAGTGCTGAGCTGGCGGCTCTGACCGGCGCCCTGGACGCAGCTGGCCAGGGCCAGGGCGGCACCGTGTTCGTCACCGGAGATGCTGGCGTCGGCAAGTCCCGGCTAGCCAGAGAGGTGACCGCGGAAGCGCTCGCGCGCGGGTTCTTCGTTCTGGCCGGCCGCGCCACCGAGTCCGCGGTGCCCGTCCCCTTCCGCCCCATCACCGAGGCGCTCATGGGGGCCGCCCGAGCCGGCATCGTCCCGGACGCGCCCGGCATCGCCGACTACCGGGCAGCACTCGGCACCCTCGTCCCGGAGTGGAGCCGAGCGGGTGACAGTGACGCGGAGGTATCCCCGGTCATCTTCGGCGAGGCGCTGCTGCGCATGCTGTCGCTGCCCGGCTGGCCCGGCGGGTTGCTGGTGCTCGAGGATCTGCACTGGGCGGACCCGGAGACGGTTGCGATCGTGGAGTACCTGGCTGACAACATCGCCTCGGTCAACGTCGCGTGCTTGATCACGATGCGGGACACCCCATCGACGGGCGCACTCGACCTGCTCGGCTCGCTCGCCGCCCGGCGCGCCGCGACGTCGATCGAGCTCGGGCGGCTGCCGCCGCAGGCAGTCACCGAGATGGCGGCGGCGTGCCTGGACGTGGCCGAGGTGCCGCGCTCGGTCAGCCGGCTGCTGGAGAGCTGCGAAGGGCTGCCATTCGCCGTCGAGGAAATCCTGGCCGCGGCCGTCTCGTCGGGTGAGCTGGTCCGCGAGCCCGACGGCTGGCGGGTGGACGACCGCATCGTCACTGGCGTGCCGTCGTCGATTGTCGGCTCGGTCCGGAACCGCATCGCTGGGCTCGGCTGCCAGGCCCGCAGTGTGATCGTCTCGGCGGCCGTACTGGGTAGGCAGTTCGACTGGGTGCTGCTACCGAGCGTCGCCGAGGTGACCGAGTCGGTGACACTCGACGCGCTCAACGAAGCACACGAGGTGCAGTTGATCGAGCCGGTCGGCACAGATGCCGGCGCGTTCCGGTTCCGGCACAGCCTCACCAGGGACGCGATCGTATCTGACCTGCTGCCACCCGAGCTGGCGAGCCGGTCGGCACGGGCGGCGGCAGCGGTGGAAGCCGCTCATCCAGGTCTGCCGGGCGAATGGTGCGAGCTCGCCGCCGAGCTGCGGGCCGCGGCGGGCCAGCCGCTCGAGGCGGCGCGGCTGCTGCTGACGGCTGGCCGCCGGGCATTGCGGCAGGGCGCTATCACGAGCGCGACGGCCGCCCTGCGCGACGCACGTAAGCAGCTTGGCGACCATACTGGCCGCGACAACGCCGGGCTGGACAGAGAGATAGATGAGGCACTGGTCGACGCGCTCGCCCTCTCGGGCGACTACGACCAGCTCGGCCGCCTGGTGACAGACTTGCTGGCCCGGATCGGCCCGGACGAGCAGCGGCGCGAGGCGCTCATCCGGCTCCGGATCGCGAGCACGCGTCCGGAGGACAACCCGGAAACAGCCGCCGCGCACCTCGCCGCGGCCAGCGTCATCGCCGCTCGGTTGCAGGAGCCGGAGCTGGCTAGCCGGGTCGACGTTGCCAGCGCGCGATACGCCCTGGTTTCCGGCGAGCTTGACCGGGCGGAGGAGCTAGCCCGCCGGGCGCTCACCGCCGGCGAGAATGCCGGGCTGACCGGGTGGGCGGCCGAGGTCGCGGTGGAATCGCTCAGCATGATCGGTCGGCTGGAGCGGATTCGTAACCTCGGCGGTGCTCGGGCGGCGTTCGAGCGCGCCTACAAGATCGCCGACAAGCGAGGGCTCGGCGTGTGGCGGATCGCCGCCCTGCACCGCCTCGCTACGGTCGACATGCTCGACGAAGGGCAGGCGGGCGCGCTATACGAGGTTCGCGACCAGGCACGCGAAGCCGGCTTGTTCTCGATCGCCACCACAATCGATCTCCAGCTAGCAAACCTGCTCAGCCTGGGTACCGACCTCGACCGGGCGCTGGCTATGGCCAGACAGTGCGAGCGCGGCGCGCAGCGGATCGGCTCGCGGCGGATCGAGGCCATGGCCCTGTGCCTGGCTGGGCTCGTCTTCGCGATCCGGGGCGACGCCACCGCGGTCGAGCAAGCCGCTCGGCGCGCCGAGGAATTGATGCCGGGCCATCCGCAACTGCTGCTCACCACTGCCGGCCAGGTCCGCGTGGTGGCCGCACTGTTTCGCGACGACGTCGCGCGGGCCGTGCACGGGAGCACGAGGGCCGGCGAGTATGCCGCGCAGATGCTCAATGCGCCGCGCTACGCGTTCGGTTACTACTCGCCGACGCAGATCCCGGTTGTCGCCCGTGGTCGATCCTGGGCGCTGCGCGCCCTGCTGCTCACCATCAGCGGCGGCGCCGGGGCAGCGGCGATCGAGCAGGCCGAGGTGATCGGCGCCGCGGTTAGCTGGAACCGCGGCTGCCTGGCGTACGCAGAGGCCGTACTGGCCGGGCGCGCCGGGCAGCGGGAGCGGGCTACGGCGCTGGCTGCAGAGGGTGCTGCGGCTTTTGCGCCGTTTGCACCGTGGTGGCATCACCTGGTCAGGCGGCTGGTGGCCCAGTCGGCGCTCGACAACGGCTGGGGCGAGCCGGTGCCATGGATGCGCGAAGCCGCAGCCGCATTCGAGCTATCAGGTCACGCCCGGCTCGCGTCGGCCTGTCGCGGCATCCTGCGCCGGGCCGGCGCCCGGGTCCCGCGATCGGGTCGCGGCACCGCCCAGGTCCCGCCGCAGCTGCGCAGGCTCGGTGTGACCAGCCGGGAAATGGATGTGTACCTGCTGGTGGCGCGCGGCTATTCCAACGCCGAGATCGCCAGGCGGCTGTTCATCTCTCCCAAAACGGTCGAGACCCACGTGGCGAGTCTCGCGGCCAAGACTGGTCAGTCGGGCCGACGTGAACTCGTCGCACATGCCGCTCGGTATGTCCATACTTAAGTGCTCATGTCTGGTCTGGCGCCGCTTACCTCTCCTTAACTAGTTCTTAACTCAGGCTTCTAATCGCGTTACCTCAGGGTCCGCCCGATGTGCTCGCCGGGCCCACTACGGCATCGTGGCTGGCTGGCAGTTACTAAGAGGTAACTGCCAGCCAGTGAAAAGGGGCCATCTCATGCACGCCGCACCAGACGAGACCAGCCAGGAGGAGAACGCATTCGAGCGCGATGCGATCCCCTACATGCGCCAGCTCTACCCCGTCGCCCTCCGGCTGACCCGGCAGCACTGCGACGCCGAGGACCTGATCCAGGAGACGTTCACGCGGGCATATGTGAAGTTCTACCAGTTCACGCCCGGCACGAACCTGGGCGCCTGGCTCTACCGGATTATGCTCACGACGTTCTACAGCAAGTGCCGGCAGCGCAGCCGCCGGCCTGCCGAGATGCTCGCGCTCGCAGCAGAGCAGGAAACGGCTGAGCGGACCGCTCCCCCGAGTCGGTCCGCGGAGGCCGAGGCTCTCGGCGACCTTAGTGACTCCGAGGCCGTTCGCGCTCTCGCCGAGCTGCCCGCGGCCTACAAGTCGGTCATCTATCTCGCTGATATCGAGAGCTTCCGGTACAGCGAGATAGCAGACTTTCTGGACATCCCTATCGGCACCGTCATGTCCCGTGTGCATCGCGGGCGGACCCTGCTGCGGTCGAGGCTCAGCCCGCAGCGGCCGGCCAAGCCACTGCAGGCCGCACGACCGCCGCTACCGGCGCCGGTTCGCCAGGAAGGCGCCAGGCTGGCGGCATAGCTGCCCGCGGGGCGGCGAGGGTGCGGTGGTACGCGGCGGTGCCCGGCGTGGCGTAAGAATGACTCATGAGCAAAACTCCGGCTTCGCCGCCCCCCGGCGACAAGCCCGTCGGCACGGCACCGCCGCCGCCACCGTCCTGGCGGTACATCCTGTGGGTACTGGCCGTTCTGATTCTGCTGCTCTACCTAGCGCTCAGCTTCGTGCACACGACCCCGACCACGACGCTCAGCTACTCGCAGTTCCAGAGCAACGTGGCAGCGCACAAGGTGAAGACCGCAGACATCCCGAGCCCGTCGTCGGCCGACGCCAACGTGACGATCACCGGCACGCTGACCAACGGCAAGGATTTCTCGGCGGTCACGCCGCCTATCGCTCCGGGTTCGGTGCTGGCTGACAGCCTGAAGGCCGCGAACGTGTCGGTGACCTACGAGGCCGCCGGCAGCTCAATCGGCAGCCTGGTACTCAACATCCTGCTATTCCTCGTGCTGCCGTTCGCGCTCATCTTCTGGGTATTCCGGCGGATGGCTCGCACCGCGGGCAGCTCGCTGCAGGGCGTCATGGGCGTCGGCAGGTCGCGCGCGCGGGTATTCGACGCGGAACGGCCGCAGACGCGGTTCGCCGACGTGGCCGGGTACGACGGGGCCAAGGCGGAGATCAGCGAGGTCGTCGACTTCCTGCGCAGCCCGGACCGGTACCAGCGAGCGGGCGCCACGGCGCCGCGCGGAGTCTTGATGGTTGGCCCGCCCGGCACCGGCAAGACGCTGCTCGCGCGGGCCGTCGCCGGCGAGGCGTCGGTACCGTTCTTCTCCGTCACCGGATCCAGTTTCGTGGAGCTGTTCGTCGGCGTCGGCGCCGCCCGGGTCCGCGACCTGTTCGCCGAGGCGCGCAAGGCGGCGCCGGCCATCATTTTCGTGGACGAGATCGACGCCATCGGCCAGCGCCGGGGCGGCTCGGGGCAGATCGTCGCGAACGATGAGCGGGAGCAGACCCTGAACCAGCTGCTGTCGGAGCTGGACGGGTTCGACCCGAGGGCCGGGATCGTGGTGCTCGGCGCGACCAACCGGCCGGACGTGCTCGACCCGGCGTTGCTGCGGCCCGGCCGGTTCGACCGGCAGGTGGTCATCCCGCTGCCGACGCTGGATGAGCGGGCTGCGATCCTCGCCGTGCACTGCCGGGACAAGAAGCTCGGCCCGGACGTCGACCTAGAGGTTGTGGCCCGGGGAACACCCGGATTCTCCGGGGCAGACCTCGCCAACCTCGCCAACGAGGCGGCGATCTTTGCCGTGCGCGAAGGCCGCGAGGTGCTGACCGCGGCCGACTTCGACGACGCGCGGGACCGGATCCTGCTCGGCCGGCGCGAGGGCTCCAACGTGCTACTGCCGGAGGAGAAGCACGCGGTGGCCGTGCACGAAGCGGGGCATGCCCTGGTGACGGCGCTGTCCGCGCAAGCCGATCCGGTGGCCAAGGTAACGATCCTGCCGGCCGGCCAGGCGCTCGGCGTCACCCAGCAGCTGCCGCTGTACGAACGGCATCTGCACGGTGAGGACTACCTGACCGAGACGCTGGCCGTTCAGCTCGGCGGCCGGGCCGCGGAGCTCGTCGAGCTCGGCCAGGGCTCGACCGGGGCGGCCAACGACCTAGCGGCGGCGACCGACCTCGCCACCAAGATGGTCCGCGTGTTCGGGCTCTCCGACAAGCTCGGCCCGATCGGCTATCCGCAGGGTGGCTCGGTGTTCCTGGGTGACGGCGCGGGCGGCGGGTTTTCCAGCCGGCCGTTCGCCGAGGCAACGCAGGCGACCATCGACAACGAGGTGGCCAGGCTGCTGCGGGAGGCCGAGCAGACGGCGGTATCCGTGATCCGCGCGCACAGGGCCGAGCTGGATCAGCTCGTCGCGTTGCTGCTGGAGAAGGAGACCGTGGACGGCGCCGAGGTCTACGCGATCGTCGGCAAACCGGTGCCGGAGCGTCGTTCCGATCAGCTGACCATCGCGCCGCACGGTGCCTCGGCGGCTCCAGCGCCGACGGGCGCGGCAGGCGGTACGGCGGCGCGCGCCGTTCCGGCCGACCCGAGGGCCGACGGGCAGCACTAACGCCACCACGGCCTGCGCCGAATTGCGGCTAGCCGCTCGGCGGGGCCGGTGATGTCCGGCGCGTGCGCTTCCAGATGGTCGAGGTGGTGGCCAACCCGGAGCGCGTCGGACCGATAGACGACCTCGCTGCTGCCCGGCGACCGGCGGGGCGGTGCTATGGCACTCGGCGGCAGCTCGACCCGGACCTGACGCGGACCCGACCTGGCCGGCCTGCCGGCCAGGTCAGCGACCTGGCCGTAGAACCGAGACAGGCCGGCCGCCTGACGCTCCAGCGCGGCGTGCAGGCCGTTGTTGTCGTGATACGGTCCCGTTCGGGTCGGCCGGGTGGCCATCGAGGCCGCGGTCAGCCGCAGCCGCGTCGACGCCATCAGCAGCATCCACAGGTCGCCTTTCGCCACCCGCTTGGAACCCTGCTCGGTGAGGTAGCGCTCTGCTAGCCGATGCCCAGGACGGGCAGGCACTCCTCGACGCCGGTCAGCTCGATGTCGTCCCGGCGGACCCGTTCCCACGCGTCCCGAGTGAGCCGCCACTGCTGGATCCGCGCGGGCTCGCCGCGGCGGGTGTCCCAGTCCGTGCCGTTCGGTTCGTAGCCCAGGCCACGGGAAACGCGGTTGGACGCTTCGTTGTCGACGAAGGCGTCGCTGCCGGCTTCGCGTGCGCCCAGCCCGGCGAAGGCCAGCTGCAGGATCGCCGCCCGCATTTCCTTGCCGAGCCCCTGTCCGCGGCTGCCGGGGGCCAGCCACGAGAAGCTGGACACCGTGCCGAACCGCGTGAAGTTCTTGCCGATGAGGTCCTGCATGCCGACCGGTTCGCCGTCGACGAGCACGGCGAAGTACAGCCGCCACGAATCCGGGCTCACGCGGGCGCGGCCGGCCCAGATGCCGCGCAGCCATTGCCATTCGCGTTCGGGGCTGTCCGCGTAGAACGAGATCGGGTCGTCGAACGGCCACGGCTCGGCGTTGGCGACCCCGGCGCGCACGAGCGGCACGAGACGTTCCAGCAGTTCGTCGGACGCGCCGGCCAGCGTCAGGCGCGGCGTGCGGACTTCGACGTTCAGCGGCGGATAGGTGTGGGCCACACCCGGACGGTAGCCAGCCCGCCCGGCCGCCGCATCTGGTTTTCCCTCGGCCGTGTCCGGTACGTCATCGGAGCCGGAGGATAACGGCGGGAGCGCCGGTACGCAGCTTCCACAGAATCGCGTTGATCACCTGCCAGTGATCACGCCACCACCGACCTGCACCGGCGGCAGCAACGGCTCGATCACCGCTCACGCCCGATCGGTCAACTCACCACGGCCAGCCACAAACACAATCCCACCGGACCCACAGCTAGATCACTTACAGGACACCCCTTAGCACAACAAGGCTGGTCAGCGCCGCGCGAGTGTGTGATATCAATGCGCCATGACCCGCCCGGCTGATCCCGTCGTCGGCACCGCCGAAACCGGCCTGCCTGAGCTGCTGACGCTTGAGCGGATCGAGGACGACCTGTTCCGCACGGTGGTGGTGAGCGGTGAGCCGGCGGGCTTGTTCGGCGGTCAGGTCGCGGCGCAGGCACTGCGGGCGGCCGCCGAAACGGTGCCGGACGGCCGGCAGCCACACTCGCTGCACGGCTACTTCCTCAGCCGGGGTGACGCGTCACGGCGCGTGCTGCTGATCGTCAACCGCGATCGCGACGGCGGCTCGTACTCTAATCGCCGCGTCATCGCGGTGCAGGAAGGCAGGGTCATCTTTAACATGGCGGCGTCGTTTCACCGGGTTGAGGACGGGCCGCCCTATCAGGCGCACGCCGCGCCCTCGGTGGAGGCGCCGGAGGACCTGGCGGACGGCGAGCGCCGGACGCACCTGCACGGCGTGCAGCTGCGGATCCGGACGCAGCCGCAGCCCGGTCAGCAGTGGCCATCCCGGGTGTGGATCAGGTCGCGGCACAAGCTGGACGGCGACATCATGCACGCGGGTGCGCTGACGTACATCTCCGACATGTTCACGGGGCATTCCGCGGTCCCCGGCATGGTCATCGGCGGGCCGCTGACCAGCATCGACCACTCGCTCTGGCTGTACCGCAAGGTCGCGCTCGATGACTGGGTGCTGATGGACCTGCAGCCCGAGGCGGCCAGCGGCGGCCGCGCGACCTATACCGGGCGGGTCTTCAGTCGGGACGGCGCCCTGTGCGCTGGGATCGCGCAGGAGACCCTGTTCCGGTCGTCCACCGCGCAGATAGCTCCGCGCATCGCGTCGCCGGCCGGGCTGGACGGGACCGATGCCTGAACCGCCCGGCGACCTGGTGCTGCGCACCGAGCTGCGGCCGGGCGTGGTGCAGCTGACCCTGTCCCGGCCAGAGCGCCTCAACGCCCTCACCGAGCCGCTGGTAGCGCAGCTTGACGAGCAACTGCACGCCCTGGCCGCAGACCTGACATGCCGGGTCGTGGTGCTCACCGGCGCCGGCCGCGGCTTCTGCGCGGGTCTCGACCTTGGTGGCTTCGGCGTCATTCCCGGCACCGAGGACATGGGTCGCAGCCACCAGACCTGGGCAACGCAGCGGGCGATCGCGTCGCTCGTGCAGCAGATCCGCAGGCTGCCGAAGCCAGTGATTGCCGCGGTGAACGGGCCGGCTGCAGGCGGCGGGCTCGCGCTCGTGTGCGCATCCGACATCCGCATTGCCTCGGCCGCGGCGGTGTTCGCCACGTCCTTCATCCGGGTCGGCGTGACCGGCTGTGATATCGGGACGTCCTGGCTGCTGCCCCGGCTGGTCGGCGCGGCCCGGGCCCATGAACTGATGCTGACAAGTCGCCGCTTCGACGCCGATGAGGCGCTGCGCATCGGGCTGGTGACCCAGGTCGTGGCGGGGGACGCGCTGGCCGGGGCCGTCCTCGCGCTGGCCGACACGCTGCTCGCCGCGCCGCGGCTGTCGCTGTCGCTGACGAAGCAGGGCATGTGGCTAGCCCTAGAGATCCCGTCGTTCGACGCGATGGTGGAGGTGGAGAACCGCCAGCAGGTGCTGACCTCGGCGACCGAGGACGCGCGCGAGGCGATGGCGTCCTACGTCGGTCAGCGCGCCCCGGTCTACCGCAACCGCTAGTCCAGCACCGCCTAGAGCCAGCTCGCCACCGTCTCGACATCGGCGATGCCGTTCGGCCCAACCGGCCGCACGTTGAGAATCGTGACGCCCGACTCGCGGTACGCGGCGATGCGCTCGCGCACGAAGGCTTCGTCGCCGATCAGCGACATGCCCTCGACCAGTTCGGCCGGGACCAGGGCGGCGGCGGCGTTCTTGTCGCCGCCCAGGTAGGCATCCTGGATCTGCTCCGCTTCTTTCTCGAAGCCGTAGCGTTTGAGCAGGTCGTTATAGAAGTTCCGGCCGCGAGCGCCCATGCCGCCGAAGTAGAGCGCCAGCAGCGGCCGGGCGTGCTCGCGCAGGCGCGCGACGTCAGCGCCGATCGCCAGCGGTCCCCCGGCCACGACCTGCAGGGGCGGCAGCCACTGGGCACGTCTCGCCGCGCCCGCGCGGAGCGCCTAGTCCCAGACCACGGCGGCACGGTCGGG
>Ga0187817_10002092_pt1 | contig 10145 bp, 10 predicted proteins | sample NC_wetland_sal_i_17_FD_132431 | JGI IMG/M metagenome (GOLD analysis project Ga0187817, IMG submission 132431) | Wetland sediment microbial communities from Neuse River Estuary, North Carolina, USA - SO4_2 | ecosystem: Environmental > Aquatic > Freshwater > Wetlands > Sediment | place: USA... | reverse complement strand
TTCCAAGGCCGCCTGCCCGGTCTCCGGCGGACGCGCTTGCCGCGCACGGTAGGAATCGACCGCGAGGTTGCGCGCGACGGCAAACAGCCATGGCCTGGCCGGCCGGTCGGCTAGCGCCTCGGGGTGGCGCCACGCCCGCACAATCGTTTCCTGCACAAGGTCCTCCGCACGCTGCCTGTCACCGCCGGTGAGGTGGAGAGCGTAGCGAAGCAGGGCACCACCGTGTTCGGCGTACAGTGCCCGGACAAAGGCTTCGTCAGCCACCCGCCCTGAGCGGGGCGCGGTTCCCGCGTTTGGCACACCACTGAAAACGTGCTGTGTGGCCGGGCGGTTCACCTCGCCGGGAAAATTCCTGCTCCCGGGCTCCTGGCCGGGAGGTTCTGGGCTCGGACGGCTGGGTGGTACGTGCTGGCTCATGCTCACCCGCTGGGGGTATGACTTCGTAACGTACTGGTGCGACCACTCTAGGGTGTTGCCCACTCAGTGTGCCGTAATACCGGCCGATTGCCTATCCCGTAAGAGTTCCGGCACCTAACCGCCGGCGAACGGCGGCAGGACCTCGATCTGGGCCGCTTCCGGAAGGACCAGATCAGCGGGCGCGCGGCGGCCCGCGGGCGCGCCGTCGACCAGGAACGACGATGCCGCCAGCACGGAGCGCAGCCGCTCGTCGTCCCCGCGCCGCGCCACGATCACAGCCAGCGCCTCGGCCAGCGTCTCGGCTTCGACCGACTCCGCGGCCACGCCCGCCGCCTCCTTGGCCGCCGCCCAGTACTGGATTGTCACTTTGGCCATTGGGTATCCTTTGGTCAGCGGGACCCGGGCGTCGTCGCCCCCGGGTCCTTGTCTGTTTATACAAGTAGTGCCCGCCGCCACCGGCGGCAAGGTAAGCCCCGCCGCCACCGGCGGCAAGGTAAGCCCCGCCGCCACCGGCGGCAAGGTAAGCCCCGCCGCCCCAGGCGGCACTGTAAGCATGGTGCGCCCGCACCAGCGAGTGGAGGTGCCATCGCGTGAGTGACCTGCTGCTGATCACCGCCGCGCTCGAGCCGTCCGCCGAGATCCTGCCCGCTCTCGGGCTGTTGCTGCACCCGGTCCGGGTGCTGCCCGCGGACGCATCCGCCCTGGTCGAGGCGCCGCCGGCGGACGCGGTGCTGGTGGACGCGCGTCGGGACCTGGCGCACGCGAAGAGCATCTGCAGGCTGCTGCACACCACGGGCCTGGACTGCCCGCTGTTCGCGATCGTGACTGAGGGCGGCCTGGCCGCGGTCAACGCGGAGTGGGGCACGGATGACGTGATCTTGCACACAGCGGGTCCCGCCGAGGTTGAGGCCAGGGTCAGGCTCGCCCTCGGCCGCCGGGCCCTGGCCGCGGTCGCCGAGGCCCCGGACGAGATTCGGTCGGGTGAGCTGGCCATCGACGAGGCCACCTACGCCGCCCGGCTGCGCGGCCGGGCCCTGGACCTGACCTTCAAGGAATTCGAGCTGCTCAAGTTCCTGGCCCAGCACCCCGGCCGGGTCTTCTCCCGGGCCCAGCTGCTGCAGGAGGTCTGGGGCTACGACTACTTCGGCGGCACCCGCACGGTGGACGTGCATGTCCGGCGGCTGCGGGCCAAGCTCGGCCCCGAGCACGACGCCCTGATCGGTACCGTGCGCAACGTCGGCTACCGCTTCGTGCCGGTCAAGAGCGAACGGGCCGAGCGCGGCAGCGAAGACCGGGCCCGGAACGCCCCGGGCGGCATCGGGCCCATCCGGGGCTCCGGCGTCCGCATCGCGGCGCCCGCCCGGTGATCCTCGGTGACGCAGTGGTCCATCACCGTGGGCAGGCTCACCCCGGCCCAGATCGCCCGCGTCCTGGACCTGGCCGAGGCCGCGGCCGCCGCTGACTCGGTGGCGCCGCTGTCGGAACACGCGCTGCTGCACCTGCGCTACGACGCGGCCGGCCCCGGCACGGACCCGGCGCCGGGCCTGGATCTCGTCCTGACCGGGCAGGACGAGATCGCCGGCTACGCGTACCTGGACTCGCCCGGGCCGTCCGATCTGGTCAGCGGCGAGCTGGTCATCGACCCGCGGCACCGGGGGCACGGGCTCGGCCTGGCCCTGGTGCGCGAACTGATCGCCCAGGCGGACGGGCACCGGGTCCGGCTCTGGGCGCACGGGGACCTGCCCGCCGCGGCCCGGCTGGCCCGGGCGGCCGGCTTTGACCGGTTCCGCGCCCTGTGGCAGATGCGCCGGTCCCTGCGTGACCCGCTGGAGGAGCCCCGCCTCCCGGCCGGCACCACGCTGCGCACCTTCCGGCCCGGTCAGGACGAACCGCAGTGGCTGAGCCTGAACGGCCGGGCGTTCGCCAAGCACCCCGAGCAGGGCGCCTGGACCAGGCACGACCTCGAGCTGCGCGAACAGGAGCCGTGGTTCGACCCGGCGGGCTTCTTCATCGCCGAGCGTGACGGCGTCATGACCGGCTTTCACTGGACCAAGGTGCCCGCACCCGCGGCGGCGGACCAGGGCATCGGCGAGGTCTACGTCGTCGGGGTGGACCCAGGCGAGCGCGGCACCGGCCTCGGCCGGGCCCTGACCCTGGCCGGGCTGCACCACCTGCGCGACCGGGGCCTGGCCGAGGCGATGCTCTACGTCGACGAGGACAACGTGCCCGCGATCAGGATGTACGAGGGACTCGGTTTCGCGCGCTGGAGCACCGACGCCATGTACCGGCAGCACTAGTCACGGAGGGTGAGCGCTGGCCACCCGGCCGGGCTAGTTATCCCGGATGCCGAGCGCCTCGTCGAGTTCGGCGGGGGTCAGCGGCCGGTCGCTGGCCGCCACGGCGCTCAGCACCTCGGCGTAGAGCTCGATCTCGTCAAGGGCGACGCGGTCATGAACACGAAGGTCCAACTGCCTGGGAATCGTGCTCACCTCCGGCGCTGATCGCTTGCGCCCCAGGTTACGTGCCGACACTGCTCCTCCGCATGACCCATCAGGGTCATTCGCCTACCACCTTCACGTGCGGTTTTACCCAGCCAGGCGGTAACGATTCCGCGAAACCCCCGCGCAGTTGCCGTCAATCCGGTATTGCGTATCACAGGAGCCACAACGGCACCTCTGCCAAAAGCACTCACGTGCCGTAACAGCCCCCATCGTGCCTCTTATCGGACAGATGGGGATTAACATGGGCACTAGTTCGTTTCGGTTGCGCGGGGCAGGGTAACCGACAAGAGTCATGCTCATATTCCCCCGCCCACCCTCGTCCTGAGCGCGCATACTACAGATGTAGCGGTCCCGCTCGTCACTTAGGCGGTTCTGCGCCTCACTAGCACCGCTAGCCTCCGGACATCGTTTTCCCGCGTACCTCGGACTACTAGATCTCGGAAAGCCATGAATGACAACAGTGATCTCCTGCCGAACCTCACTCACGAAGATGCATTCGAAATGCAGATGCGCGGGTACAGCCGCCGGCAGGTGGACGAGTTCATCGCCCGCTGCCGCAGCCAGATCCGGGACCTAGAACACCGACTTGCCCGTGCTCTTGACGACGGAGAGGAACTCAAGCGCGACCTGGCCACGGCGCGCCAGCAGGCCCTGGGCGCCAAGCCGGCGCACGAGGAAGTCAGCGAGCGCATCGCTCAGATACTCAAGCTCGCCGACGACGAGGCCCGGTCCCAGAAGTCCAAGGCCCACGAGGACATCGCCCGGCAGCGTAACGACGCCCAGCAGGAGGCGGACAAGGTCCGCGCCGAGGCCCGTGCGCAGGCCGAGCGGATGCTGACCGCGGCCCAGGAGCAGGCCGAGCGGGCGATCACGTCGGCGCGGGCCGAGGCGGAGAAGACGCTGACCGCCGCGCGTACCGAGGCCGAGAACACCACGTCCGAGGCCAGGAAGAAGTCCGAGGCGGTCCTGACCGGCGCGAAGGCACAGGCCAAGAAGGCGCTCGACGAGGCCACCGCGCGGGCGACCGCCATTCACGACGGGGCGGAGCGCCGCCTGAACCTGCTGTCCACCAGGCACTCGGAAACGATCAAGCGGCTCACCGACATCCTCGACGGGGTCTCCTCGCTCGTCGCCGCGGAGACCGCCCGCGTGTCGCTCGAGGACGAGGTCGACCAGGCCACCGCGAAGGCCATCGGCGGGGGCCAGGCCGCCGACGCGGCGCGCCCGGCCGGGGCTCCGGCGGGGGCTCCGGCGGGCGCGAACGGGCCCGCCGGCGCGAACGGGCCCGCCGGCGCTAATGGGCCCGCCGGCGCTAATGGGCCCGCCGGCGCTAATGGGCCCACCGCGCCGAACGGGCCCTCGGGTCCGGGCGCCTCGGCCGGTCCGCGCCCGGCCGCGCAGTCGCCGGCCGGCGCCGCGGCGTCACGTCCGGCCGGCGCGACCGCGGCCCAGCCCTCCCCATCGGCACCGAACCAGGGGTCCACCCCGTCTCAGCAGGAGAAGCGCCCGCCGGCCCGTACCGGTGTCCTCGACTCGGGCGAGCTCGGCGAGGGCATCCGTCTGGTGCCGGGCAGCGACAACTAACGCGGGCAGCCCTGCTCATTTCCGGCGATCAGGCGTCATCCTCGAGGCCCTGGGCGAGCAGGTCCAGGCGCCTGAGGATGACGCCTTCGCGTAGCGCCCACGGGCAGAGTTCGAGCTGGTCGGCGCCCATCAGGTCCAGGGCGGCATCCGCGACGATGGCGCCCGCCGGGAGCTGGGCGACCCGGCTCGCCGAGACGCCGGGCAGCTTGGCCCGCTCGGCCTGTGACATCTTGGGCAGGCGTTCGGCGAGCGCGGCGACGTCGGCGTGCCGCAGGACGCGCTTGACGTAGGGGCCCTCGCCGGACGGCGCCGCACCGGCGATCCGGGCCAGCTGGCGGAAGGTCTTCGAGGTTCCCACCACGTGATCGGGCGGGCCGTGCCGCAGCAGGCCGCCGCTTTCCCGGCCGATCTGCGCCCGCACGTGCTTGCGCAGACGGCGCACGTCCGCCGCGGCCGGCGGGTCGGCGGGAATCCAGTCCCTGGTCAGGCGGCCGACGCCCAGCGGCAGGGAGGCCACCGCGTCCGGCTCCTCATCCGGTCCGGAGGCCACCTCGAGCGACCCGCCGCCGATGTCGATGACGAGCAGCCGGCCCGAGGACCAGCCGAACCAGCGCCGGGCGGCCAGGAAGGTGAGCCGGGCCTCCTCATGCCCGGTCATCACGTTGATCTGCGCGCCGGTCTGCTCGCGGATCCTGGCCAGGACCTCCTCGCCGTTCTTGGCCTCCCGGACCGCCGAGGTGGCGAACGCGATGAGATCCTCTACTCCCTTGTCCTCGGCGATGCGCAGCGCCTCGACCACGACGTCGCGCAGGCTGCGCTCGCCCGGCCGGGACAGCGCGCTGCCGCCGTCCAGGTGATCGGCGAGCCTGAGCTCGGTCTTGTGGGAGAAGGCCGGCATCGGCCGGGCGCCCTGGTAGGCGTCCACCACGAGCAGGTGGACCGTATTCGACCCCACATCGAGGACCCCAAGTCGCATACCTTGACGCTACCCTGCCGCTGATTCCAGAAAGCCTGGCTGCGCCGGGGTTGTCGCATCTGATGGCGATCCGCCCGGCCTCGGATACTACTTTTGACGGCATTTCAGATAATTTATTCCGAACGACCGGTGGTGCATGTCCCGAAAAGAGTCTTACCGGACGGAGGCCCGGCGTGCGAAACGGCGAGGTGTCCTACTGGTGGCAGGCCCGCGGCGTGCCGACCCGGCGGCCGTCGCTGCCGGGCGGGACCGAGGCCGACGTGTGCGTCGTCGGGGCCGGCTTCACCGGCTTGTGGACGGCCTATTACCTCAACCGGGCTGACCCCGGGCTGCGGGTCATCGTGCTGGAGCAGGACTTCGCCGGGTTCGGCGCCTCCGGCCGGAACGGCGGCTGGGTCACGGCCGGCCTGCCCGGCTCACGATCCCGCTACGCCCGGCACCCGGGCGGCCGCGACGGCGTCCGCGCGCTCGAGCGGTGCCTGCGGGAGACGGTCGACGAGGTGGCCCGGGTCTGCGCGGCGGAAGGCATCGACGCCGGCCTGGTCAAGGGCGGGACGCTGACCGTCGCCACCTCCGCCGCGCAGGACGCCCGGCTGCGGCAGCACCTGGAGCACGAACGGTCCTGGGGCGACGGACCACGGATCGTTCGGTATCTGAATAGGACAGAACTGGACGACAGGCTGCACGTGGCCGGGGCCGTCGGCGCCCTGTACCACCCCGACTGCGCCCGGGTGCAGCCTGCCGACCTGGTCGCCGGGCTCGCCGAGGCGGTGACCCGCTCCGGCGTCCTGCTGTACGAGGCGACCCGGGTGACGGCGATCTCGCCCGGCCGCGCGCGCACCCCGGCGGGTGACGTGCGGGCGCCGTACATCCTGCGGTGCACCGAGGGGTTCACCGCCGGCCTGCCCGGCCAGCACCGGACCCTGCTGCCGATGAACAGCTCGATGATCGTCACCGGACCGCTCAGCGACGCCGCCTGGAAGACCATCGGCTGGGACGGCCGCGAAACGCTCGGCGACGAGGCGCACGCGTACATCTACGCGCAGCGCACCGCCGACGGCCGGATCGCGCTCGGCGGGCGCGGCGTCCCCTACCGCTACGGCTCCGGCCTCGATCACGACGGGGCGATCGCGGCGTCGACCGTGGCCCAGCTGGGCCGGATCCTGCGCCGGATGTTCCCCGTGACGGCCGAGGCCGGCATCGATCACGCGTGGTGCGGGGTCCTCGGCGTGCCCCGGGACTGGTGCGCCACGGTCATGCTCGATCCGCGCACCGGCCTGGGCTGGGCCGGCGGCTATACCGGCCAGGGGGTGGCCGCCGCCAACCTGGCCGGCCGGACGCTGGCCGACCTGGTGCGCGGCGTGCCCAGCCCGCTCACCACCCTGCCCTGGGTGGGTCACCGCTCGCCGCGCTGGGAGCCTGAGCCCGCGCGCTGGGCCGGGGTCCGCGGCCTGTACGCCCTGTACCGCACGGCGGACCGGCTGGAATCGGCGGGCCGCTCGTCGCGCACATCCCTGCTCGCCCGGGCGGGCGACCTGATCTCCGGTATCCCGCACTAACCCGGTCGCGTCAGAAGAGCTTCTTGTACCCGCTCTTGTACGAGACGTACCCGTGGCTGTTGTACGTGATGACGTAGGTCTTCAGGTGCGAGGAGTAGGGGATCGTCCCGAACCGGCACTGGGTCGTGCCGTGGCCGAAGGCCACCGCGCCCAGGTTTCTCGAATGGCTGCCGCTGGAGTTCGTCGCCACGACGACCGCCCCCACCGCGAACGCGCTCCCGGTGTTCTTGGCGCAGACGTTTACGTAGATGCCCTTGCTGGTCTTCTTGTAATTGCCCCAGGCAGATATTCCGCTATGGCTGGGGAAGGAGAGCTTGTGCGTACTCGAGTACGTGGTCGCAGAAGCCGGCAGTGCGCTGAGAGCGAGCATCGCCGCGGACGCGGCGATGACTGAGAGTCGGCGCAGCATGGGAACGGTGTACCTCCGTGTCGTCTGGCGGGAGAGCCAAACCTAGCACAGGACCCGCGGGGGGCGAGGCAACTCGGCGAACGGTCATCGGGCGGCTTTCCCCGGTGCCGGGCCAGGCCGCGCCGCCGGCCGCCGGGCGCGTCCGGACCACCGGTCTACCTCGCCTTTCCCGGTCCCGGGGGCCCGGCCGGCTCGCTTGACCCCGGCGAATGCGCTGGTTACGCTCGATTTCACCATGTGGGGCATCGCGGCGAGGCATCTGCTGAAGCATTTCAAAATAGGCATGGTCCTGCTCGCCATAACGATTGCCCTGTCCCTGGCCTGGTCCTACCTCTCCCACCTGTGGTTCGGCATCATCGTGGCCTGCGGCGGCAGCATCGCGCTGCTGGGCGTGGGCAGCCACAACGCGTGGCGTCAGACCGGCCAGGCCGACCCGCCCCCGCCCAAGGCCGCCCGGGCCACGGCCCCGGCGCGCGGCCGGCGGTTCCCGGGCGCGGAGGCCCGCGCCCGGCGGCGCGGCGAACTGCTGCACCCGGAGGCCACGGTCACGCTGTCCGACGAGCGCGCCGCGGCCGGCGTCGATGACGTGTTCGCCAGCCTGGACCAGGACCTGGTCGGCCTCTTCCCGGTGAAGCAGAAGGTAGAGGAGATCGCCTCCCTGCTATTGGTCGACCGGGTCCGGCAGAAGTTCGGCCTCTCCGCGCCGCGGCCGAATCTGCACATGTGTTTCACCGGGGAACCGGGAACCGGGAAGACCACGGTGGCGCTGCAGATGGCTGATCTCCTGCGCCGGCTCGGCTATCTGGAAAGCGGACATCTCGTCCATGCCATGCGAGATGATCTGGTCGGGGAGTTTATCGGACATACCGCGCCGAAAACGAAACGGGTCCTCGACCGCGCCATGGGCGGCGTGCTGTTTATTGACGAGGCGTACTATCTGTACCGTTCGTCCGATTCAAAGGACTACGGCCAGGAATGCATCGATATCCTGCTCCAGGTCATGGAGAATGACCGGGACAAGCTGGTCGTCATCCTCGCGGGTTACAAGGACCGCATGGACGAATTCTTCGAGTGCAATCCGGGCATGAGCTCGCGGATCGCTCACCATATCGACTTCGCCCCCTACCAGCTGGACGAGCTGGTGGCCATCGGGCGGGCGATGCTGGACCAGGCGTCGTACTACCTCTCCGACCAGGCGGAGGTGGCGTTCCGCCAGTACCTGACGCTCCGGATGGAGCAGCCGCGGTTCGCCAACGCCAGGAGCGTCCGCAACGAGCTCGAACGGGCCAGGCTCCGCCACGCGCACCGCCTGGCGGCGAATCCGCAGCTGAGCCGGAGCCGGGATGACCTCATGCGCCTCGAGCCGACGGACATCCTCACCAGCCCGGTCTTCTCCCTGTCGGTGATCGACGAATAAGACGGCCGCCCGGCCGCATAATTCTCGGTAGCCGGACCGCTGGCGGCGGTGCGGGCCGCTGGTTCCCGAAGGAGAGTGGACGTGAAGGCGCTGATGTTCCGGCACAACCTGGCCCGCGAGGCGGCCGCGACCATCGGCGGGCGCGTCGACCGGCACGCCTTCGTGTCCCGGCTCGCGCCGGTCCGCATCGAGGACGTCGACGAGCTGCCGCTTCCGGCCGAGGACTGGGTCCGCGTCGAGACGACGTTCTCCGGCCTGTGCGGCTCCGACGTGAAGCAGATCCTGCTGAACGGCTCGCGCGACAACCCGCTCACCGCGCTGGTGTCCTTCCCGCACGTGCTCGGCCATGAGGTGGTCGGGCGCCGCACCGATACCGGCGCGCGGGTCGTGCTCAACCCGTGGCTGTCCTGCGGGCCCCGCGGCATCGACCCGCCGTGCCAGGCCTGCCGGGCCGGCCGCTACCCCTGGTGCCGCAACTTCCGCTCCGGCGACCTGCCGGTCTCGATCCACCTCGGGAACTGCGCCACGGCCTTCGGGGCGCACGCGGAGCGCTTCGCGGCGCACCCGTCCCAGCTGTTCGCCATCCCGGATCGGGTCGGCGACGAGGCGGCCGTGCTGGCCGACCCGGTCAGCGTCTCGCTGCGCTCGATCCTGCTCGCGCCTCCGCCGGACGGCCAGCCCGTCCTGGTGTACGGCTCGGGCACCCTGGCCTTCGCGGCGGTCGCGCTGCTCCGCCACCTGTATCCCGGCACCGAGGTGTGGGCGGCGACGCGGCCCGGGGCCCGGGCCGCGCTGGCCACCCGCCTCGGCGCGCACGCCGCGCTGTCCGCCACGCCCGATGAGCTCGTCGCCCAGGTCGCCCGCCGCGTCGGCACCACGCCGCTGCAGCCGTGGAGCAAGCACGACTGGCTGCAGGACGGCCCGGCCGTCGTCTATGACACCATCGGCTCGACCGAGACCGTCGAGACCTCCCTCCGGCTGCTGGCCACCGGCGGCACGCTCGTCATCTCCGGCGTCGAGCCGCCGAAGCGCTTCGAGTGGACCCCCCTGTACTTCAAGGAACTGCACGTCATCGGCTCCAACGGCTTCGGCATCGAAGAGGTCGGCGGCGTGGCCAAGCACTCCATGGAGCACTACTTCGACTTCGTCGCCGCCGGCCTGGACCTGACCCCGGTCATCACGCACCGCTTCCCGCTCGAACGCTGGGACGAGGCGGTCCTGACGCTGAAGGACTCGCGGCGCACCGGCGCCGTCAAGGTGCTGCTCGAGCCGGCCCGCTGAC
>Ga0187817_10002091_pt1 | contig 10145 bp, 19 predicted proteins | sample NC_wetland_sal_i_17_FD_132431 | JGI IMG/M metagenome (GOLD analysis project Ga0187817, IMG submission 132431) | Wetland sediment microbial communities from Neuse River Estuary, North Carolina, USA - SO4_2 | ecosystem: Environmental > Aquatic > Freshwater > Wetlands > Sediment | place: USA... | reverse complement strand
GTAAAAATCGAAGAGCAGCACTAGAGCTGCCAGCCCGCGTACCCATTCCCGGAGATCAAACCAATAGGCAGCGTCGCTCTCCCGATTAAACCAGGGAAACGTGAACGAGATGATCCCCAGGGTTAATGCCAGTGTTACCACCACTGCGAACCCCCACAGCCACCACTCCCGGCCTTCGATGCGGCGCATCTCGGTCGGAATCGCCTCGGGGCTGTTCGGGCTCACCTCTTGGAATGGTTGTTGATCCATGTCGTCTAGCCAATCTCCTGGAACCTCTACAAAGAATCGCCCAACGACAATACGAACGATGCCAGATACTATTTTCGTTACGAAATCAGAACGTATTGTCGGTCCCAACTTTGTGCCGAAGGAGGGCTGTTCATCGCCGGAACCTCTGAGGCTCTGACGACGAACCTCATGACGTCAGGTTTCTTAATCGGTGAAGGTGCAGAATCGAGTGCGATGAGCAATCCGCGTCAATGCGGCGCTCGTCATGGGAGTCTCCTTAACCGTCGGCTCTGAAAAAGACACCTTTGCTGGACTAAAATGCCGCTTATGCTGAGCTTGGACCAGATCCAACGGGAACTCAAAGCCATTCAGGACTTTGACATTCTCTTCTTGACCAGCAGCGAGCACTTCCCCGAGGAAGTGATCGGGTTCGAACTGCGCAAGTGGCGCAAGCAAGAATTGCTTGCGTTGGCTGAATTGGCTTCTTCTTGGACAGGGACCTCTTCATAGGGTCTTTCCAGTTCCCGCTCAGCTTTGTCCGTTAAACGCTATGCTGCTGTCCGGAACGATGCATTCTTCTTCGCCGCTCTGAACTTCGCCCACCGTGCCCGCGCAGCCGCAGCGATTCTCTTCCTGCCTGCGGCGGAGATGGTGTGCTGGCCTCGCTTCGCTGAAATTGGGACCACATTGTTCGCTCTCGCTCTTGCCCATCGTGCCCGCTGCGCCCTCGCCATGCGTCGACGCGCAGCCGCCGACACGATTCGGGTCGGTCGGGTCGTCTTGCGGGATGCTCCGGAACCGTTTAAGGATTCGATCGTGGAAATTGCTTGGCATAACTTCTCTACTCGGAACTGCGCTTGCTCGCGCTCTTCACGAAGCTGCTGGAGCGCTTCATCCAGATTTGCCATTTGTCCCCCTCGGAAATTGAACAGCGGGATGATTGTATAGGAGCGGAACTATGTGGCGCACCGAGTGCAGGTACCGCTCAGACTGTGGAATCTGGCACTTCCGTGTCCACATGTCAATTTGTCGAAACAGTGCGCCGTGAAAGGCGCTGGACTTCAGCGGGTGCGACTCCCGCCCGGGAACTGGTTCGCTCCCCCGGGTAGCAATCGAAACGGCGGCGGAGGCAACGAAGCTGTCGGAGCTTTCGATGTAGAGGGTCGCTAGGCGACTCGGCGAGCGTGCAGGCCATAACGTGAGTGAACGCTGAGCAGGCCCCGAAACAATAATTGCAGGAGCCGACCTAACTGTTACACAGGGAAGGCCGCTGACGAGGGAGAGGGACGAGCGAACAAGCTCCATCGAACCTGCCGGGGTAATGGCGATGGCATGCAGGCAGAGGAGACCAGACGCAACACGGGAAACCCCAGCGGTGATCGCAGTAACGATCAACCGGCAACTCGCGAGAGACAGGCCGGGCTGCGCGGGGTGGCGGAGAGGCTCGCAGTACTGAAGAAGCCGAGTAATGTCGGTAGAGGGAAGGAGCCTCAGTTAAAGACCAACGCAAGAAGCAACGAGGGACTGAGGGATTGGCGATGAGCCTAACAACTCCATTCAGTGTTCAGAAGTTGCAGATGGCGTTGCACGCGAAAGCGAAGGAATCGCCCACCCGCAGTTGGAAATTTAGATTTCCCGTGATCGAGGAAGCTGGCTCTGCGACCCGGATCCCGGGTGATCTCCTCGTCGAAGTGGCTGGAATTTTCGGCACCCCCATACTTGCCCAGTCCAGCAGCGTGATGAGATAGACCGAAGCGGTAGAGCGCAACCTTTTTTCATTCGCCGCTCACTGTCACAATGATCGTGCAATGGCGGCCTCGCACATCGCACTCCAGATGGAAGATTTGCTGCCCCGACCTTGCTCTACCGCGTGGCTACGGACGCTTGCCTCGAAAGTATGTCTGTGGTGTGGTTCCCAGCATCGTCCGAAACATTTCCATGAAGGCACTTACACTGTCGTAGCCGACTGCGATAGGGAAACATCCATCGTTCGCTTCCTGCTTCCACGATGACCAATCCCTGGGTCAGTGCGATGAGTTGCCCGCGCACGTGACTGTGCTCTGGCGTCCAGCCCTCGACCATCCGCCTCTTGAAGGCATATGCCAGTACTGGCGTATCGCTATCGTAGAGACGGCGCAGTTCTTCCACATTCTTCGGGGCTAAGAACATGGATTTACGAGATTGTAGTGCACCCCTCAAAACTGGACAGATGGGGCCGTGTTTGAAGTAAGGGTTTGGGCGAATCGGGCACGAGCATCGTGCGGGGTTCGTCCGTGGAGTCCGCGATGCGGACGGTCGTGATTGTACTCCTCGATCCAGCTTGCGATGCTCTGCTCGGCCTGACCGAAGTTCTGATATTCGTTGAGCCACACCTCCTCTTCTTTCAAGCTGCGATGGAACCGTTCGATGTAACTGTTGCCCTCGGGATGGTTGTAGGCGGTACGCCGGTGTGTGATGCCCAGCCGATTCAGCGTTTCGACATAACGTGCCGACGTAAACTGAGTGCCGTTGTCGGTCGTCAAAGTCAAACCCGTTCCACGAGAACCGCAAGGCAAAACCTCCAGCACGGCGCGGTTGAGCGCCGCCAGAGCTTCTTCGGTACGGCAGCGCAGACTCTAGTCCCAGCCGACGATCTCGCGCGTGCAGCAATCGATCACTGAGACCAGATACGCCCAGCCTACGCTCGGTCCCGCCCAGATCTTGGTCATGTCCGACTGCCAAACGTGATTGGGATGCGGCGCTTCCACCTTGCCCCAGTCCTTTCGGCGCGAGATCCGGAAGCGGCGCTGGCGCACCAGCAACCCGCGTTCCCGCATCACGCGCAACACCCGCTTGCCGTTTAACACCAGCCCGTGATGCCGCCCCAACCACCAGACCACGCGACGATAGCCGTAGGCCGGCTTCTCGCCGCAGGCCAGGATGATCTCCTGGTCGCGCGAGCGATCCGCACGACTGGCGCGCGGCCGCCGCTGATAGTAGAGGCTCGACCGACTGATTGCGAGCGTCTCAGCCACCAACTTCGCTTCCTTCCCTTGGGCCACTAACTCCCGCGCCGACGAATGGGCTGGCCCGCAACTCACTCGCCCAGCACGTTTTTTAAGATCTCGATCTGCAAATGCGATCGGCCCAGCGCCCGCTCCAGTTGCTTGATCCGCTTCTCCTGCTCGGCATCGGGCCGCGCGGCTGCGCTTCTCCCCCCAAGCGCAGCCTTGGCTCCCGCCTCCACTTCGTCTTTTCAGCGGTAATAAAGATTGGGAGCGATCTCGTACTTGCGGCACGTCTCAGCCACGTTGCCGCTCTTCAGAACTTCCAACACAATCTGCCACTTCTCTTCCGGGGTTCTCTGGACTCTCGGCTTTCTCGACATTCTCGCCTCCTGGCGGAGGCCCCAAGCCTAACTAACTTCCGTGTCCAGTTCTACTGGGGTGCACTACACTTTTGTCTCTCCGAAATGATCTTTGGCCGGGCGCTGCTCTCCTTGGCCTACGGGGCAAGGTTCTGGAGAATGGCATGCCTCCATCCTTCAGGCGGTTCACGACGGTTGGCATCGGTGATGTCAGGTCCAGAACTGAAGAGCTAGCGCAATTCATCCGCGCCGCTTCCGAACGATACGGGTTCAGCGCGAGAAGACTGATTGTCGTTGGCTATTCCAATGGTGCAAACCTCGCAGCCAGCTTGATTCTGCTTCATCCGCATTACCTTGCAGGTGCGGTTCTTTTCCGAGTGACTGTACCGCTGGTTCCCGAGATAATTCGGGACTTTAGCAGTAGTCCTGTCATTCACACCACGACTCGCGAAATCTCGTTCTTATTCCCGAATTTGAGCGCTGCGCTTTCATCTGGACCTTTGACTCCAGTGGCGCTGCAGAAAGAAGGAGCGCTGGAGGTTTCGGGGTCAGCCCGGATCGGCCATGAGGATTTTCCTGAATTGTTAAATGCGATACGAGATACGAATTGGCCGTCGGTCGTGCAGAATGAACACTGTCAGGCGGCGTACGCGGGTGGAGGAGAAGGCTACAGCGGCCCCGTGTGTACCCCGCCCGCAGGCAACCAGACGACAATTGTTCTGGACTTGAAGCTATTTCAAACAGGCTCTGAACCGTCAGCAGAAACACTTTCGGCGGACAGCGCAAGTCGATAACCAAGAGCGTCAGACGTTCCGAGCTTAATTTTTTGAGGCTTGGGCATCACAATACTCATCCGGAGCTGGAGGTGCTAGATGTGGCGCATTAGTTACAAGACAGTGTCCCTGCAGGACGTCTTAATCATGGCCTACATGAACGTCCTGCAGGCCAAGCTACTTTCCAGATTCCTGACAAGTGCAGCCGTTCTTTGAGGCGGTGGGCAGCATCTTCAAATGAATGCCTGGAATCTTGTCACTTGCTAACAGCACGTTCATCTTGAGCGATGCTGAAGGATGCACCCACGACTGAAACCCATCCATCCGGTCAGACTGATCACCCTCCGCCATCTCCAGATGGATAATGCCGCTGCCAGCCGTATCCATTGCACATCGCCGGCGTTCTCAGCGAGGGAGTTGACTTGCAGAGTGCATTCGGATTTCCAAATATTGTTCACGGGAACAGATCCTTTGATCATGTTGGTCACAGCTTTGTGTGTATGTGCCGCCGAGAATGCGGCAGGCATGCAAGCCTGGCACCGTCGACGTACCCACGGGGTGTCCGAGAGTGACCGTCTGCGGACACGTCGATAGGTTCATTCTCCCTGCGCCACCACTCTAGGCTAGAACTTAGGAAACGCGACCCTTTGGCAACGAGATTGCTTCAATGGAAGTCGGCAAAGATGGGCCACGCTCATTGGGCCACGCTTATGAAGATCGAAGACAACGACCTCGCGACTGCGTGCTTTTTGTGCTTCGTCTGTTTCGTGCTGGCGCAAGTATCAGCATCTTGGCTTGTAGGTGCCGTTTGGATTGCATAGGGGGCTATAAGTGTTCGAGTCAATAACAAAGTGCAACGTGGATGATTGTTTTCGTGTTGGCAGTCGTTCAGACGGTCAGGGCAACCTCTACTGCCTCAATCACTGGCAAGAGCGGATAGAAAACGACCCCACGTGTTCAGAGGGGCGTGATTCTTGCCAGGGATGCCACAGTTGCGCAGTAAAGGACTGCAACGGGGAAGGCGTGGTTATGCAGAAAGGTACGAGAAGGTTTTACTGCCTGGAGCACGCGTGGAAATCCGACCGACCGGATGAATCGGGTCTGAGCCATCCTACACAAGCCAAGTGGGATGAGGTCGACATCATCAGGGCGCGCGGAATGGGCGTCAAGTTCCACGAGTGCTAAGGAAAGCCGCCATGCCGAAAGTGGTTTGTGCAGCGTGACCGCCACCAGCGTGGCCATGTGAGCTTAAGCAAATTCCTGCTCGGTCACGCATCGACGGTTGGTTGGCTCACCGCTCGACACTATTTCGTCAGGACATATGACCGCAAGTGTCAGAGGAAACACATGGTTTGCCCGCGATCCGGGAGCAATCGCGGCAATTGGGATCCCCCATGACCTACAAGCCGATAAGCCGGTTGCGATCTTTCCACCCGATCTTTCAAACCTTAACGTGGTTTGCATGCGCCGCTGTGCGGCGTGGACGATGCCCCAACTGCCGGGCGTTCTCGCGTCGACGCGCAAACCTACGCTCCAAGCGAGCGCAGGAACTCTCGCACCTTTACCTGTTCAAAGTATTCCGCGCCGCCTTCGGCGGTTCCGCGGTAGAGATCGTCTTTGACTGACCGATCGGCACCACGTTCGACTAGAAGCTTCATCATCGGCAGGTGTCCGTACTGAACAGCTATGTAGAGTGCTGTAACGCCTTGAACCGTGCGTCAACCCACCGATCCCCGCCGTGAAGTACGTGACTACCGTAACCGGTCCAATCCACATAACGTTGCTAAACTTAATGACCGGACTCCTCCGTTACAACCGCTTCAGGAGAGGCGGCGGAGGCTGCTTGGAAACGGCACCAGTGGGCGTTTTGGGAAGGTTTTGAGTGGGATTTCTTGTCGAGTTCGACGCGAAGAATGACCTCCTCGGCGTGACTTTGGAAGGCCGAGTGACAGACGCGATTTTGAGGGATTGCTACGCAACCGCGGCCAGATATGTGACGTCCCGTGGACCGTGTCGCGGCATCTGGGATGAATCGGGAGTGACAAAGTTTGAAGTCTCCAGCGATCTTATACCGCGACTGGCAAAGACACCGCCCATAATCCCGCCTGGTTATATGCGCGTTATTGTCGCTCCGCAAGACTCCCTTTATGGAATGATGCGCAAGTATCAAATGCTTGGCCAAGAGAGTCGACCCGATCTGCAGGTGGTTCGCTCGATGGGCGAGGCGTGCAGTTTACTCCGGGTGGAATCACCAGAGTTTGGCCCCGTATCGCTGAAGAGTAGCCCTCAACTGCGCTCGCATCCCGAGCCCAGCTTGAGTTCGTGGAATCAGCAGAAACAGGTGGCCAACAGCACCCGGCGGCGCCGGGTGGCACTCGATCCATTCTTGGGAGAAAGCGCAGCCATCAAGCGGTTAGCCGAAACCGCTGCCAAAGTGGCCAATAGCCATAGCACAGTCCTCATTCAAGGCGAGACCGGGACGGGTAAGGGAGTTCTGGCCACATGGCTTCACGAAAATGGCCCACGCTCTGACGAATCCTTCGTCGACCTGAATTGCGCGGGCCTGACCAGGGAATTCCTCGAATCGGAGTTGTTTGGTCACGAGAAAGGCGCGTTCACGGGGGCCGTCAACCAGAAGCAGGGGCTGCTCGAGGTCGGCCATTGCGGCACGATTTTCCTTGATGAGGTTGGAGATGTCGATCCGAATGTCCAGTCCAAGCTGTTGAAGGTGCTGGAAGAAAAGAAGTTTCGTCGCATGGGAGACGTCCGCGATCGCTTCATCGACGTCCGGCTGATTGCGGCCACGCATCAGGATCTGCGGCATTTGATCGAGATGAAAGTTTTTCGCAGCGATCTTTACTTCAGGATCAGTACCGTGCCGCTCACGATTCCACCATTGCGCGAACGGCAGGACGACATTCCAGCGGTTGCTCATTCCCTACTGCTTCGGATCTGTTCCGACATGGCGCGTCCTGGGGCTGAACTTTCGGCGAAAGCTGTGGAACAACTGCGCTCCTATTACTGGCCCGGGAATATTCGCGAGCTTCGCAACGTTCTGGAACGCGCGCTCTTATTCACCGATCGACCGGTGCTGGAACCGGGCGATCTGGCTTTCGAAACGAGTCCCGTGCATCGCTCCGACGCCTACAAGTCGGACTGGACCCTGGAAGGACTGGAACGCTTGCTCATCTCCGCAGCGCTCTCCGAGGAGAACCAGAACGTCGAAAAGACCGCCAGACGGTTGGGAATCGCCAAGAGCACGCTCTATCGGAAGCTGAAGGCCCTGCACCTCACCTGAAGGACTCGCGCATCCTCCACGTGTTCGTTTCGTTTTGGGACAGTTCGATTTCGCGAATATTCTCTCGAATTGAACCGATCCTGCTCTGCGAAGTTGCTGAGACGGTATTCGCTAACCCACACGCCTTCATTCCCTTAGGTCCCATCGCTCCCTCGGATTCGAATTGGACGCGCGATTGCCATATCACCCTTGGGGGCAAGGATCGATCCCAGCTCTCCCCCAACTCGGAGCCGTAAGAGGATCGACCCAAAGCCCTCCTTCAATGCAGAGTCAGGAAGAGGTTACGCGATGGCCAAAAAGGTCTTACTCGTGGACGATTCGACGACCACGCTGATGATGGAAGAAATGATTTTGAAACAGCGCACTAACTATGAGTGCGTGACCGCCAAGGACGGCATGGACGCAATTTCGCGCGCCGTCGTTGAGGCGCCGGATCTTGTGTTGATGGATGTGGTCATGCCTCGCATGAACGGCTTTGAAGCCTGCAAACGGATGCGCACGGAAAAGTCTCTCAGCAAGACGCCCATCATCCTGGTCACTACACGCGGCGAAGAGGAATACGTCGAAGCCGGCTTTCAAAGCGGCTGCAATGACTACATCACCAAGCCGATCAATGGTTTCGAACTGGTCACCTTGCTCCAGAGCTATCTCGGAGAATAGCAACTTTTCCCGGAAAGGATATTTCGAGGACGCATGAGCACGATGTCCGACTCACCTGTGAAGTGCGAAAGAAAACATTCAGCTCAAACCCTGGGCGACCAGGCCAAGGTATATGCGGCTCGCATGCGACTGCAAAATGCAGTCGATCAAGCTGATGCTCTCGACGCTGTTCGCGAAATTGCTGGCAACCTGATTGGGACTGAAGAGATTGCGGTTTTCAAGATTGACAAGAAACGCTCGGAACTCTGGCTGTATTGGTCGTTTGGCGTCGATCCGAGCAAGCATTCGGTTCTCGAAGTGCGCCGGGAACCCAAGCTGAAACAGGTACTCAACGGCAAGCCGGTATTCCGACTCAGGTTATCCGGTGAAAGCTTGCTGTCCACGGACGATCCGGTGAATGCCCTGATTCCCGTGCTGGTCGACGGCTGTCCCTGCGCGGTGATTGTGTTGTTTCGTTTATTTCCCCACAAGGTGGGAATCGAGCCCGTGGACAGGGAGATTTGTGAGGTGCTGTCCAACTGCGCTGGTCGCGCGATTGAACCGTATCTCGCACGCTAATACAAGAGAAAAAAATGCACATGACCTCCAAGAGGAAAACGCAAACTTTCAACCCAGCGGTGCTGCCGATGGAATATCTGCCGCGGCTCCCCTACGCTTCCGACGACAAGCACGCGCGGCGCTATCTGATCCCGGGCAAAGTCTTCGCGGCCGCGCACCCCTTTGCCCTCAGCACCATAGTGGGTTCCAGCGTTGCTCTTTGCTTATGGGATTCGGCCCACGGAATTGGCGGCGCCAATCATTTCATGCTGCCCGAGGGTCCCGAGGAAGGCGAAAACGCCACTCGCTATGCCAATTTGGCCAATCCAACTCTGCTGCGTCGAATGCTCGAACTGGGCGCCGAGCGCAAGACGCTGCAGGCAAGAATCTTCGGCGGCTCGCTACCCACGGTGACTTTCGGCAATACAGGGGACAGTGTGGGTGATCGTAATGTGCAGGCCACCACTTCCTTTTTGCATACGAACGGCATTCGCCTCATCCAGAGCGAAGTCGGCGGCACGCATGGTCGAAAGCTGGTTTTTCACACCGATGACGGGCGCGCCTGGTGGGAACAACTCTAGTGGAGACAGAGAATTCAACCCCGTTTCTGACGCAGCTCGACGGCACACCCTTTGGGTTGGCGTCGAATGTGCCTGTCCTCGGAGAACGCCGGAGTGTGTACCTGCTGCCGGGAGAGCTCCATGCCAGCGTGGAGCCTTGTCAGATTAGGACGATTCTGGGTTCGTGCGTATCCATCTGTCTCTGGGACGTGCGCCATCTCGCAGGCGGAATGAATCACTTCCTGCTTCCATCTTCGCGCGAAGGAGAACCAGCCTCCCTACGGTTTGGGGACTTGGCCACAAAGGCGTTGCTGGAAAAGGTCCTGCGGCTTGGATGCCGCTTGCCGAACCTTCGGGCCAAGATCTTTGGGGGCGGATCAATGTTCCTGAACTCGAATCGCCGCGCGATCGGCCTGGGAGAGCAGAACGTGGCCGCGGCGCTCGCTTTGATGAAAGACGCAAGGATTCCGGTGAGCGTGCAGGAAACCGGGGGAACCCAGGGCCGAAAAGTCGTGTTCAACACCGACGATGGCACAGCGTGGTGCAAGCAAATTTAGGGTAAGAAAGCGAAAGCAATGGATTTCGATCGCGAAAAAATCGTGGCCTCGTTTTTCGCTGAATCCGAAGAGGGTCTCGCGTTTATCGGTGACGCAGATGGACATTGATCGTGAGTTGCTGCTGAAAAGCTTCGTGTCGGAGACCGGGGAAGGCCTCGCCCAAATGGAAGAGGCGCTGCTCGAACT
>Ga0187817_10002088_pt1 | contig 10149 bp, 11 predicted proteins | sample NC_wetland_sal_i_17_FD_132431 | JGI IMG/M metagenome (GOLD analysis project Ga0187817, IMG submission 132431) | Wetland sediment microbial communities from Neuse River Estuary, North Carolina, USA - SO4_2 | ecosystem: Environmental > Aquatic > Freshwater > Wetlands > Sediment | place: USA... | reverse complement strand
TCTTGGGTTACGGGACTTTCGTCCGCGGCGATCGGGTAAATGGCGACGTACAGCGGCTCGCGCCACCGCGTACTTCGATCCCTTTCCTGCCAGTTGGTCAACGCGACCACCAGCAGCACCAGGAGCAGAAACAGAATTCGCAGCTGTCTGAATGCGCCGGGGGGCCGCGCGGCGCTGCGGCTTTGCGGCGTCAATCGGCGGGTTCCACCTTGAGCGCATCGACGTTCCCGTCGCTGCAGGCATAGGACACGGAAATCGGCCTGCAGCACACCGGGCAGTCTTCGATGTATGACTGCTCGGGCACCGATAAGTCAAGTGTCAAATTGATCGTTTCCCAGCAATGCGGGCAGGTGGCATCGCAGTCTTGCAGCAGATTCATGGGGAAAACACGATCAAGGCGGCACCTTCAGTCATGCCCGAGGCTCCTATGGCTGCAAGCGGGTCACGGACCAGGTCGCCGCGGCGTCGACGTCCTGGCCCAGCTCGGGGGTTCTCGTCCAGCGCGCGCGGTCGTGGATGCGGAACTCACCCTCCACCCACAGCTCCACGGCGTCCACGCGCAGCCGATAGCCGCCCCAGTGGGACGGGCGGGGCACCTCGACGGTGATGTGTTCGGGCTCTACAGTGCCCGGCCCGCCATAGGGAACCCCAAAGCGCCGGGCAGCCGCAGCGACGGCTGCGGCGAGGACGGCCCGCGATTGCACCGGCTCGCTCTGCTGACTGGCCCAGGCCCCGACGCGGCTTTGCCAGGGACGGGTGCGAAAATACGCGTCGTTCTCGGCGTCCGAGAGCGGCTCGACGCGGCCTTCGGCGCGCACCTGCCGGCGGCGGTGATCCCAATGAAAGACGACCGCGGCGCGCGGATTCATCTTGAGCTCACGACCTTTGCGTGACTGATAATTCGTGTAGAACAGAATGCAGCCCGCGTGAGCGGCGATTTCCTTACACAGCACCACGCGCGCCGAGGGGTGGCCGCTACCGTCCACCGTGGCGAGGACCATGGAATCGGGATTGGGCTGCGCGGCATCGATCCTTGCCTGGGCCAGCCATTGGGCCGCAAGTTCCAGCGGATTTGCCGGCAGCGGATCGGGCAATGTTTCCGTCCACACGGATTTTGTGCTTGAGTTCATAGCAGAATGTTAGCCGGACCGTCGTACTTGCGATAGCCGCCCGCGCCCAGTAAAACGGGTTGGCGATAACCTAAGTGGACTTAACGTGAAATGAATTTGGACGAACTGCGCTCCGCTCTTAGCGACCTCGACGCCCAGCTGCTCGATCTGGTCGCTCGCCGGCAGGCGCTCAGCGAACAGGTGGCGGCCGTCAAGCGCGCCACCGGGCGAGCCACCCGCGACTTTGCACGAGAGCGTGAGGTGATTCTACGCGGCCGCAACACCGCGCAACGCTTAGGGCTCAAGCCCGATCTGGCCGAATCGCTGCTGCGCCAGCTCATCCAATCGTCGCTCGCGACGCAGGAGCAGGCGCGGGTCGCGGCACAGGGCCATGGCACCGGCAAGCGAGCATTGGTGATAGGCGGCCACGGCAAGATGGGCGGGTGGTTCGCGGAATTCCTGGCCTCGCAGGGCTTTCGTGTCGCAATCGCCGACCCTAAGGGCGCTCTACCCGGGTTCGACCACCTGGCCGACTGGCAGGACCACCCGCTCGATTGCGATCTCATCGTGCTCGCGACTCCCTTGAGCGCCACGGCGGAATTGCTGAAAAAGCTGGCGCAACGCCGACCGCGCGGCTTGATCTTCGATTTGGGCTCCCTCAAGACGCCGCTCCGCGCCGGCCTCGATGCGCTGGTGAAGGCGGGATGTCGCGTCACCTCTTTGCACCCGATGTTCGGACCGGATACGGAGTTGCTCTCCGGCCGGCATGTGATTTTCATCGACTTGGGGCACAAAGCGGCGTTGCAGGAGGCTCAGGATCTGTTCGCTTCGACCATGGCGGAGCGGGTCGTCATGGGTCTGGACGAGCACGATCGCCTGATCGCCTACGTCCTTGGACTCTCACACGCGCTCAATATCGCCTTCTTCACGGCGCTTGCCGAGAGCGGCGAAGCGGCGCCGCGGCTCGCGCAGCTCTCGAGCACTACCTTTGACTCGCAAATGGACGTTGCGAGCCGAGTCGCGGCTGAAAGCGCAGATCTGTATTTCGAGATTCAAAGCTTGAACGACTACGGCGAAGAATCGCTGCTGGCGCTCCAGCAAGCGGTGGAGCGGCTCGTCACGACAGTGAAGACGAAAAATGCCGGCGCATTCACGGCGCTCATGAACCGGGGGCGAGCCTATTTCGACGTGCGGGCTCAGGCGCGCGCGCTCTGAAGCCAATGCGACTCACGCGGAATACTCATACAGGCTCCTGACGCATGGACGATCTCATTCGGGAAAACGAGGATCTGAAGAAGCGTCTCAAGGAGCTGACGGCCGAGGCGGCCAACAACGAAACCATCCTGAAGCGCACACAGGCGCGCGAATTGACCCTCCTGCGGGCCGATAGCCTGGCGCAATTGCTACGCGCCATGGTCGATGGCTTGCGCGAGTCCTACTCGCTCGACGCCGTCAGCGTCGTGCTGCTCGATCCGCAGCACGAGATCAGGCATCTGCTGGTGGCCGGCGGCGATCGACCGGAAGAGTTCAAGCAAATTTTCTTCGTCGATTCGTTGGTCAGCTTGGCGCCGCAGCTGGCGGCTTTGCACAAGCCGTGGCTCGGTCCTTTCGTCGGCGCCGATCATCATCTGCTGTTTCCCGGCATCCAGAATCTCAAGAGCGCGGCCCTGGTGCCGCTGCCCCGCAAGGATCTCGCCACCGGGGCCTTGTGCTTCGGCAGCGGCGATCCGACGCGCTTCACGCGCCATCATGGAACGGACTTTTTGGCCCACTTGGGCGCGGTTGCCGCCGTTTGCATAGAAAATGCCGTCAATCGCGCGCGCCTGCTGCGGGCCGGAATCACCGATTTCCTGACGGGGTGGCACAACCGGCGCTATTTGCAGCAGCGTTTGAAAGAGGAATTGGCGCGTGCGCAGCGTCGCGGCGGAACCATCGCTTGCCTGATGATCGATATCGACCGCTTCAAAGGCATCAATGACGGCTATGGCCATCTTGCGGGCGACAACGCCCTGAAGGAGATTGCACACCGAGTGGAGTCGCAAATTCGCAGCATGGATACCGCAGCGCGTTTCGGCGGGGATGAGTTGGCGATTGTACTGCCCGAGGCCACTGCCGCGGACGCCGCCAAGCTGGCCGAGCGCATTCGCGAAGTGATTGCCGAAGCGCCGTTCTCGGTCACGGCGCAAATCGAGCGCACATTGACGGTGTCGGTGGGCGTCGCCGCCGTTTCTCCCGGACGGCATGAAGCGGACCTGAAGGCAGTTGCAGATCGGCTGCTGGCGGATGCCGATGCGGCTCTGTACAGGGCCAAGGCGCTGGGCCGCAATCGCGTGCAGGTGGGCGCCGGTTGAAGACATCGGCCGACGCGGCTCACGCGGATTACTCAGACGGGCTCGTGATATGGAACAATTAGGGCATGTCCGTGCAGCACCCCAACGACACCATCGACAGGGACGGTTTCCGCGCCAACGTGGGAATCGTCCTGATGCGCGGCTCCGGCGAGTTGTTCCTCGGAGGACGAGTCGGCGGCCGCGGTTGGCAATTCCCGCAGGGCGGCGTCAACCGCGGCGAGCGGGTCGAAGATGCGCTATTTCGCGAACTGAAAGAGGAAATCGGCCTCGTACCCCGGGATGTCGAGGTTTTGGGCTCGACCCGCGGCTGGCTGCGTTATCGCCTGCCGCGCCAATACGTGCGCGATCGCTGCATCGGCCAGAAGCAGAGGTGGTTTCTCTTGAAACTCACGGCCGACGACGCCAAATTGCGCTTCGACAGCACCGACCAGCCGGAATTCGATCGCTGCCGGTGGGTCGATTATTGGACGCCGGTGCGTGAGGTGGTCTATTTCAAGCGACGGGTCTATGTGCGCGCGCTTCACGAACTAGGCAATCTGATTTTCCCGAACGGCCTGCCGCCTTACCCCGACTGGTGGCATGAACTCGATGCCGCTTCGGAAGGAACGGTAGCGCGCTAGGCTCCTTAGGGCTTGACGACGGCCAGTATGACGATGCCGATCAACAGGAGCGACGGCACCTCATTGAAGCCGCGATACCACTTGGACGTGTGGACGTTGCGGTTGCGCGCAAAATCGCGAGTGAACTTGTAGCAATACAGATGGTAGACAATCAGCAAGGCGACGAGAATCAGCTTCGCGCGCAGCCAGCCCATGGACAGATACGTCGGCGCGACCATGAGCATGGCAATGCCGAAAACCACAGTCGCAGCGCCGCCAATGGTCATGATCGCGAACAGGCGGCGTTCCATGACTCGAAATCGCTGTGCACCAATCGAATCCTGGGCGTCGGCGTGATACACGAACAGTCGCGGCAGGTAGAACAATCCGGCGAACCAAGTGACCATGGCAACGACATGAAAGGCTTTGAGCCAAACCAAGAGCCGTTCCTCACTCGCAAAGGCGGATCATAGCGTACCCTCCGGCTGAAGGAGCGGAGGCAATGAATCTATGGCGGACTTTTTTGGCAAATTGGTCGTCCGGCCGCACGCGCCGAGGCGCCGCGCCGTGCTGCTGGGAGGGGCGGCGCTCGTTACCGTCCTCATCTTGTACGCGGCGTTCGAGCTGGGCCGCTACGACGCGGGCTTTCGTGTGATCGACTCCGTGCGCGGCGCCTTGGCGGCGAGTGCGCGCATCCGCGCATTGGAAGCCGACAACGCGCGCCAACGCACCCAATTGGAGGCGGCGGACGTGGCGCGGCGCGTCGATCGGGAAGGCTACAAGCAGGTGGAGCGCAGTCTCGGCGACATGCAAAGCCAAATCGCCCGTCTCAATCAAGATCTGTCCTTCTACCGTGGTCTGGTGCAGCCCGACTCATTGATCCATGTGAAAGTGCAACAGATGCAAATCGTGCCCGAGGCAGCCGGTCCGGGCACCGCCGCGCAATATCGATTGAAGTTCGTGTTGATGCAGACGGGCAAGCCGGACAATGTGGTGACGGGCAGCGCCGCGCTCGTCGTTGACGGCTTACTTCGGGGCAAGCCGCACAGTCTGAGTTTCGCTCAACTCTCGCCTAACCGCCGCGTCAGCCTGGCATACTCGTTTCGGTACTTTGAGGACTATGACGAACTCATCGAATTGCCGCAGGGTTTCGAACCGACGCGCGTCGGCGTCGAAATCCACAGCGGCAGAGACTTGAATCACGGCTTTCGACAGGCATTCTTCTGGAAGACGCAGGGGATGTCGGTCGAAACGGAAGCAAACGGCGGCAATCAAACCAAGGGTGATGTGGATGTTCAAGCGGAAACCGAATAAGAACGCAAAAATCGATACCTTGATCGGCGCCAAAACGCGGATCAACGGCGACGTCGAGTTCGCCGGCGGCTTCCACCTCGACGGCTATATCAACGGCAACGTTACCGGGGAATCGGGAGCCGGCGCGATTTTGTCGGTGAGCGAGCACGGATGCATCGAGGGCTCCGTCATTGCGCCGAATGTGCTCTTGAACGGCATCGTCAAAGGCGATATCGACGCCAGCGACCGCGTCGAGCTCGGCGCCAAGGCGCGGGTGCTCGGCAACGTGTGTTACACGGTCATTGAAACCGCGGTTGGCGCCCAAATTAACGGTAAGTTGATCCACAGGGCGGCTCCGGCAGCCGGCGAGGGTGGATCCGAGTCTCAACCCTGACTGCCGCGCTTTGATTGGCTGAGGCCGGCCGAGTACACTATGAGTATGAGCGCTATATCCGAATCCGCCGCTGAAGTCGATCCGCCGCCGCCCACTGTGCTGGTGTTCACCGATGCCGCTGCGGGAAAGGTGGGCGAATTGATCCGCGAGGAGGCGAATCCGAACCTCAAGCTGCGGGTATTCGTCTCCGGCGGCGGCTGCTCGGGCTTTCAATACGGCTTCACCTTCGACGAGAACATCGAAGAGGGCGACTTTTGCGTGGAAAACAGCGGTGTTCAGCTACTGATAGATCCGATGAGCGCACAATACCTCATGGGTGCGGAGATCGACTACAAAGAGGATCTGCAGGGCGCTCAGTTCGTCATTCGTAACCCAAACGCCAAAGCAACTTGCGGTTGCGGGTCCTCGTTCTCGGCCTAAGAATGACCGCGTAGATGAGCGGTCGTCGTGTCGTTCCCGACGTCCTCGCCGCCCTCGATCTAGGCTCCAACAGCTTTCACATGGTGGTCGCGCGGTATTCGCACGGCCAGCTCGTCATATTGGACCGGTTGCGCGAGATGGTGCGCCTCGCCGCCGGTTTGGGCGACAGCGGACGCATGGACGACGCCGCCACCGAGCGCGCATTACGCTGCCTCGAGCGCTTCGGGCAGCGGGTGCGCGCGATGCATGCGGACAGCGTGCGAGTCGTCGGCACGAGTGCGTTGCGGCGCGCAAAGCGCAAGCGTTGGTTTCTGGAAAGAGCGCGCGCCGCGCTCGGGCATCCCATTGAAATCATCTCCGGGCCCGAGGAAGCGCGCCTAATTTACGCGGGTGTCGCGCACACCAGCCCCATGAGCCCGGACAAGCGGCTGGTCATCGACATCGGCGGCGGCTCGACCGAGGTCATCATCGGCGAGGGCTTCAATCCGCTGCTGCTCGAAAGCTTGTCCGTCGGCTGCGTCGGACTGACCAACAAGTATTTCGATGACGGCAGAGTATCCGAGAAGCGCATCGAACGGGCTCGAACAGCGGTCAGACTCGAGCTGGAACCCATTCAAGAAGCCTTCCGCAAGCTCGGTTGGCTGCAGGCCTTCGGCAGTTCCGGCACGGTGCGCGTGGTCGGCGATGTCGTGCGCCGGCTCAACCCCGATTCACCGCGCATCACGCTCGACAACCTGCGAAGCCTCGCCGATCGCGTGATTGCGGCCGGCCATGTGGATGACCTCGATCTGCAGGATATCGACGCCGAGCGCGCGCCGGTGTTTCCGGCGGGCCTCGCGATTTTATTGGAGATCGTGGAGAACTTCGGCGTCGACCGCTTACGCGTCGCGGAGGGAGCGATGCGTGAGGGATTGCTCTACGACCTCATGGGGCGATTGACCGACGAAGACGCGCGCGTGCGCAGCGTGCGCGCCATGGAACAGCGCTATCACGTCGATTCGCTGCAGGCCGACCGCGTCGAGGCCACCGCCGCCATGCTGCTCCAACAAGCCGAGTCCGGATGGGGGCTGGAAGATCCGCTGGCGGAGCTGGCGCTGCGCTGGGCGGCACGCCTGCACGAGACCGGCCTCGACATCGCACACTCGAAGTATCACCGCCACAGCGCCTATCTGCTCGAGTACGCGGACATGCCGGGGTTCCCGCGCGAGGAGCAATTGCTGCTGTCGGCCCTGGTGGGCGGCCATCGCAGGCAGCTGTCGTTCGAGGCGCTGGAGGATCTCGTGCCGCCCTGGGATCGTCACGCAGAGTTTCTGATCGTGCTGCTACGCCTCGCGGTGCTGTTGCATCGCGGCCGCAGCCCGCAACCGCTTCCGGAAGTGCGGTTGCACGTGAAGGGACGTAGCCTGAGTTTGGAATTACCGCCCCGCTGGATGAAGGAATACCCGCTGACCCTCGAGGATCTGGAGCAGGAGCGCGTGTACTTGAAAGAGGCCGGCTTTCGTCTCAACTTGAGTCAGACGCTCCCCGAAGCGGCCCTCAAGACTCCGTAAGCGCAACGCGCTCATCGTATAGGCTCAAGAGGCGAGTCTGGGCCGACACGTCGCCCGTACCTGCGGCCCGAGCGTATTCGCCGCTCGAATCGAGCTTCCAAGCTTGGCAGTCGTCTGTGAGGTACAGATGCAAATCGTCGGCGACCCGGGCTCGAAGCTCGGCGGACTCCACCGGATACGCCACTTCAACGCGGCGAAACAGGTTCCGGTCCATCCAGTCGGCGCTCGCGCAGTACACTTCACGCCTGCCGGCGTCTTCAAAGTAGTAGACGCGCGAATGCTCGAGAAATCGCCCGACGATCGAGCGCACCGTGATCCGATCGGAAATTCGCGGCACGCCGGGCCGCAAGCAGCACACACCCCGGACGATGAGATCGATCGGCACGCCGGCGCGCGAGGCGCGGTAGAGAGCCTGAATGATCGTCGGCTCCGTGAGCGCGTTGAGCTTGGCGATGATGCGTGCCGGCTTGCCGGCGCGGGCATGTTCGGTCTCGCGCTCGATCTTTGCGGTTACTGCTTGATGCAGGCTGAACGGCGCATGCAGGAGCTTGCGCAGACGCGGTACCCGCGTCAGTCCCGTGAGCTGCAAGAAGATCTCATGGATGTCTTCGCCGATCGCTTCATCGGCGGTGAGGAGGCTGTAGTCGGTATAGAGCCGCGCCGTCTTGGCGTGGTAATTGCCCGTACCCAGGTGACAGTAGCGCCGCAGTCCCTTCTCCTCGCGGCGCACGACCATCACCAGCTTGGCATGAGTCTTGAACCCGACCACGCCGTACATCACGTGCGCGCCGGCCTCCTGGAGCTTGTTCGCGAGCTCGATATTGGCTTCCTCATCGAAGCGCGCCCGCAGCTCGATGATGACCGTCACGTCTTTGCCCGCTTGCGCCGCTTCGGCCAGCGCATCGACGATCGCGGAATCGGTGCCGGTGCGGTACAGGGTCTGCTTGATGGCGAGAACCTGCGGGTCGCTCGCCGCCTGCTTGATGAAATCCGCGACGGGGCCGAAGCCTTGAAAGGGATGATGCAGCAGGATCTCGCCGGCGCGCAGGGTGGCGAATAGCCCGCTGCCCAGGCGTAGCCGCTCGGGAATGCTCGGTGTAAACGCGGTGTACTTGAGCTCCGCCCGATCGACCAGATCGTAGACCGCCATCAGGCGGCTCAGGTTGACGGGGCCCGAGACCTTGTAGAGGTCATCGGCGGTGAGCGCGAATTGCCCGAGCAGATACGTGAGAATCTCATCGGGGCAGTCATGCGCGGTCTCCAGGCGCACCGCATCGCCGTAGCGGCGCGAGGCGAGCTCGCCTTCGACGGCGCGCAACAGGTCGTCCACTTCTTCCTGTTCGACGTATAGATCGCTGTTGCGCGTGACGCGAAACTGATAGCACCCGCGCACGCGCATGCCGGCGAAGAGCTTGGACACGAACGCCTCGACGATCGTGCCGAGGAACACGAAGTGCCGGCTGCCGAGCTCATCGGGCAGCCGCACGATTCGCGGCAGAGAGCGGGGCGCCTGCACTACCGCAAGGCCGCTGTTGCGCCCGAAGCCATCCTCGCCTTCGACGACGATGGCAAAATTCAAACTCTTGTTGAGCACTTTGGGGAACGGCCGCGCGGGATCGAGCGCCAGCGGACTCAAGACCGGTTCGACCTGGCGGCCGAAGTACTCGGCGAGCCAGGCGGCCTGAGCCTCGGTCCAGGTGTCCGGCGAGACGAAAACCACGCCGTTATTCGCGAGTTCCGGCATCAGCACATCGTTGAGCAGCTGATACTGCTCATCGACCAGACGCACGGCGCGCGCGCGGATCGCTTTGAGCTGCTCGGGGACCGAAAGGCCGTCCGGACCGCCCTGCACCGCGCCGGCCTCCAAGAGTTCCTTGAGACTCGCCACGCGGATCTCAAAGAATTCGTCGAGATTCGCGCATGAAATGCACAGGAATTTCACCCGCTCCAGGAGAGGAATGCCGGTATCCTTCGCCTGCTCCAGCACCCGTTGGTTGAACTCGAGAAAGGACAGTTCCCGATTGATGTAGAGCTGGGGCGTGTGCAGTTCGGCGTCGTTCATGAAGGGAAGTTTGACGGCTCGATCATGGCAGTGCAATGAACTTGGGTCGCGCAGCGCGCTCCTAGCCCAAACTATTCATGAACGATCCGCATTCTTATGCACCGAGACTGGATTGGGCAGGTATTTTCCGGACCGCCGTGAATCCGTCCCTGGAGGCTGCGGGAAAAACATCCTGTTTTTCGCGCTCCGGAAAATACCTGCCCAATCCAGCCTTTTTTCCAGCTTTTCTGTTGTTCATGAATAGTCCCGGCTAGGCATGGCGATACACGCCGCCCAGGATGTTGCGATGATCGAGAGCGGTGCAGCATCTGTGAACTAGTTGACCGAAACGGGCGATGGAGATTCGGCGGCTGAATTTTTAAAAACACCCG
>Ga0187817_10002087_pt1 | contig 10150 bp, 5 predicted proteins | sample NC_wetland_sal_i_17_FD_132431 | JGI IMG/M metagenome (GOLD analysis project Ga0187817, IMG submission 132431) | Wetland sediment microbial communities from Neuse River Estuary, North Carolina, USA - SO4_2 | ecosystem: Environmental > Aquatic > Freshwater > Wetlands > Sediment | place: USA: North... | reverse complement strand
GCACCCTGCCGAACGAGGCGGGGGTCGGCGAGGAGAAGGTCGTCCTGGACGTCCCGGCGGCCGGCCACTAGACGGGGAAGGCCCCGGGGCGACGCCCCGGAAACCAGATGAACCCGCGGGCAGGTCTCGGACCGTGCCCGCGGTCCCGGCGCTGAGCTACTCCTCGTTCCGGACGTACCAGGAGTGCCCGCTCCGCTGGCGTTTTCTCTACATCGACAAGCTTCCCGAGGCTCCGCGCGGCTACTTCACCTTCGGACGGGTCGTGCACTCGGTCCTCGAACAGCTCGTCGCGCCGCTGGTCGTCCCCTCGGCCCGACGGGTCAGTGAGAACGACCGCCAGCGAACGCTCGACGAATGGCACGCGCACCCCTCAGCCGCGGCCCCGGCGCGCTGGATGACCTCGGAGGAGCTCCTCGCCGCGTACGACCGGGCCTGGTCGGGGGAGGGGTACGCCTCCCCGGAAGAGGAATCGCGCTACCGGGCCCTCGGTCGCGAGATCCTCCTGCGCTACTACGATTTCCTCGTGCGAGAACGCCCCCTTCCGGTCGCCGTCGAAGAGCATCTCGAGGCCCGCTGGGATGGCATCCCGGTGCACGGCTACATCGACCGCATCGACCGGACCCCGGCGGGGGGTCTCGAGATCGTGGATTACAAGACGTCGCGGGACCTTTCGAGCGACGATGCCCGGGACTCCGACCAGCTCAGCCTGTACCAAGTGTTGGTCGAGAGCAACTATGCCGAGCCGGTGCAGGGGCTGACCCTCTACCATCTTCGGTCGCTCACCCCGCTTCGAGTCGCGCCGCGCGAGCGGGCCGCTCTCGCGGGCCTCCACGACCGTCTCGGCACCGCGCTCGACGGCATTCGTGCGGAGGCGTTCGAACCGACCCCCGGACGGCACTGTACCCGGTGCGACTTCCGGGACCGCTGCCCCGAGTTCCGCTCCGTGCCGGAAGCCGATGGTCAGCGGCTTCGGGTCCTCGTCGACCGCTTCGAAACGCTCCGGAACGAGGAGAATCGCCTCGAGGGCGAGCTCCGGCGCACCGCCGAGGAACTCCACCGCGCCGCGGAGGAGCTCGGCGTGCATCGGGTTCCGGGAACGCGATCGGTGGCGGTGCGGCGCCGGGAGGAGGCGTGGCAGTACACCCTCGACAACGTCCGTCCTCTCCTCGAACGCGCGGGGCTCTCGCACCGCGTGACCTCCGGCACTCCGGAAGAGATCCGTCGACTGGTCCGGGACACCAGCGTCGACCCCGAAGTCCGACGTCGAGTGGCCGAGACCGGTGCTCGACGGGTGAAGTGGTACTGGGACCTCGAGCAAGAGAACGGCACTTAGCCGACGGTTCGGCCGCGGAGAGCGGACTCGGGGTCGAGCAGGCGCGCGGGAAGAGAGGGACCTCCGCGCTCGGAAACCGCAGTTGACGACCGGGTTATCCCAGCCTTGTCCCGTCTCGAATCGGCGAAGCGGGGAATCGGTGGTGACGGCGAACGCATCGTTCCGCTGGACGGATTCCGACGTCCGGCAGGTCGAGGAGAACTTCCTGGAGGAGCGGTCGAGTCGGTGGATGTATCAGTCCCTCGCCCAGGCCGACCGCATTCCCGCACGGGCCGCGATTCTCCGGGAGCTCGCCGCGTTCGAGGAGCGACACGCCGCCCTGTGGGCCGGGCTTCTGAAGAAACTGGGCCGACCCCTCCCTCGGGAGCGTCGGATGCTCAACCAACGCATCCTGGTCGGCATGGCCCGTCTGCTCGGCGTCGGCTCGGTGCTTTCCATCGTTCACCGCGAAGAGGTCGACGGGATCGAAAAGTACCGCGACCAAGCACGACGCTGGCAGGACGCAGATGCGAAGGCGGTGTTCACGACCCTCCTCCCGGACGAGGTCGCGCACGAGATCGAGACCTCGAACGAGGCCCGAGAAGCCGGCTCGAAAGGGAGCGGCTCGTTGCGGAGCCTTCTGCTCGGCGCGATCGATGGATTCGCAAGTATCGTGGCCCTTTCGGCGGGCGTCGCCGCGGTCACGAAGTCGGACCTGGCGGTGCTCATCGCCGGGTCGGCGTCGGTGGCCGCGGGCGCGCTTTCGATGGCCGCGTCCGAGTACGTTTCCGTCAAGGCCGAGCACGATGCGCGCACCGCGCAGACCCGGATGGAGGCGGAGGCGCTGTCGGTGGCGCCGGACGCGAAGCGGCGTCAGCTCCTGGCGGCGTACGAGGCCAAGGGTCTTTCCCCCGAGGAAGCGACGAAGGTGGTTTCCCGTCTCCAGGAGGACCCTCACCGATTCCTGGACGCGCTGGTTTCCGAGCGGTACGGGGCCGCCGTCGGAGAGGACGAACGCCCCGCGCGCCAGGGCATGCTGACGGGGGTTTCCTTTGCCCTGGCGGGCGCGGTTCCGCTCCTTCCGTTCCTGCTTTTGGGTCCGACGGTCGCCATCATCGCCTCGGTCGTGGCGACCGCCGTGGCCCTGTTCATCGCGGGTCTCTTCCGCGCGCTCTCCTCCCTGCACCCGTTCCTGCGGAGCGGACTGGAGATGGTCGCGGTCGGAATGGGCGCGGCCGCGGGGACGTACCTTATCGGCCTGCTCATCGGCGGCGTCGTTGGGTAAGAAGTCGGTTTTCCCGATAGGAGAGGACTGATAGCTCGGGAGTAGGTTCCGGCGAACATTCGGACTTTTTGAAAATGACCGTGAGAACCCCCTTGGCCGACCTTCCTCCGACGCCGCAACCCGTGACCGGCGGCGTGACCCGATTCGCCATCTTCTTGGTGGTGATGGTCAAGCGAGGTCCGAAGTCCCGAGCGGCGATCCGGTCTTTCTGCGCCGACCCAGCCCTGCTGGTGCGTGCCGTGGGAGCTCGTCAACCCCAAGAAAACCTGTCCCTCGTCGTGGGCTTCGGGTCCGAGGTCTGGGACGACCTCTTTGGTTTGCCGAAACCGGCCCACCTGCACCCCTTTCGGGAGTTCCGCGCGGCCGGGCGTCACGCGGTACGGACCCCGGGCGACATGCTCTTCCACATTCGGGCCGATAGCGCGGACCTCTGTTTCGAATTGGAAAGCCAGATTCTCGCCCAGCTCGGAGCGGCCATTTCACCCGCGGACGAAGTTCAGGGATTCCGTTACTTCGACCATCGCGGACTCATCGGATTCGTCGATGGGACGGAGAATCCCTCGGGTTCGGAGGCGAGCGACGCCGTCCTCGTCGGGGACGAGGACCCCCCGTTCGCGGCGGGCAGCTACGTCCTCGTTCAAAAGTATCTCCACGACCTCGTCGGCTGGAATGCGCTCTCCACCGAGGACCAGGAGCGGATCATCGGTCGTCGGAAGTTGACGGACATTGAGCTCGACGACTCCGTGAAACCGGCGTATGCCCACAATTCTCTCACCAAGGTCGTAGAGAACGGCCGCGAGGTGAAGATTCTCCGAGACAACATGCCGTTCGGCCGCCCGGCGCGGGGCGAGTTCGGGACCTACTTCATCGGCTACAGCCGTTCGCCCCGCTCGACGGAGAAGATGCTGAAGAACATGTTCGTCGGCGATCCGCCCGGCAACTACGACCGTCTCCTGGACTACAGTCGCGCGGTCACGGGAAGCCTCTTCTTCGTGCCCTCGGCCACCTTCTTGGAGAGGCTCGGGACCTCCACCACCTAGACCTTGTGGGGGAGCGAAGAGGCGCCTTCCGCGTGGGGTTCGCGCAAAGGCTAAGTGAGTCCCCCGATACTTGCCCGTATGGGGATTCCCCTCGCTTCTGAGTCCCGTCTTTCGTCTCTCACGGGCCGGACTCCCACGATCGCGACCCTGTGCTCTCACTCGTCGCTCCAGATCTTCCACGGCGCCCGAGCGCTCGGGTTCCCGACGCTCGGTGTCTGCGTCGGACCTCCCCCGAAGTTCTACGATGCGTTTCCCCTCGCCCGTCCGGACCGATTCCTGTCGGTGCCCCGGGCGAAGGACCTCGCCTCCGCCGCGGAGAAGCTGCGGGCCGAGGGCTCGATCCTGATTCCCCACGGTTCGTTCGTAGAATATGTCGGGTCCGAGACATTCGCGGAACTCGACGTTCCCGTCTTCGGTAACCGCGCCGTTTTGGGGTGGGAATCGGACCGTAGGAAAGAACGCGAGTGGCTAGATTCCGCCGGGGTGCCGATGCCTCGGCGCTACGACGACACATCCGAGGTCGATGGACCGGTGATTGTGAAGTATTACGGAGCGAAGGGCGGCAAGGGGTTCTTCCTCGCGAAGAACCGCGAGGCGCTGGCCGACTTCACCCCGACCGGCCCGCACGTCATCCAAGAGTACGTGCTCGGAACCCGGTACTACATGCACTTCTTTTACTCGCCCCTCTCGGACCGGGGGTACCGCGTTGGCCACGGCTCCCTGGAGCTGCTCGGCATGGACCGCCGGGACGAGGCCAACATCGACGAGCTCTACAAGCTCGGAGCGCAGGAAGAGCTCCTGAAGGCCGGGATTCGCCCCACGTTCGTCGTGACGGGTAACGTCCCGGTCATCCTACGCGAGTCCTTGCTTCCGAGAGCGTTCGATGTCGCCGCTCGAATCGTCGAGCGGTCGATCGAACTCTTCGGAGGAATGGTCGGCCCTTTCTGCATCGAGGGGATCATGACCGAAGAGCTTGAGTTCAAGGTCTTCGAGATCTCGAGCCGGATCGTGGCGGGGACGAACCTGTTCATTTCCGGCAGTCCCTACTCCGATTTTGTCGAGCCGGGACTTTCCACCGGGAAGCGGATCGCGCAGGAAATTGCCCGAGGTCGGGCCGAGAACCGCCTCGCCGAAATCCTCAGCTAGTCCCGCCGGGTCGCTGCGTCGCTCGCGCGATTTCGGTAGGTTTATGCACTGCCCGATGGTGCGGCCAGTGCCGTGCTAGAGCGTACCGCGGGGGGCCAGCGCGTGTCGGAACGAGGGCGCAGTCGAGCACGGGTCGACCCCCTCTTCCTTCGTCGGGCCGCCAAAGGGTCCGCCCTGATCGCCGTCGCGGTCGTCCTTGTTACGATTCTTTCTTCCCTGTCGGTCGGGCTCTCCCCGCAGACGGGTTCGCCCTCTACCACCTTCGCTCGTCCGGTCCTGGGGGTTGCCCCACCGAGCACCTCGGCTTCGCACTCTTCGATCTCCTCGCCCACGACTCCGGCCGTGCCGAGTACGGAATCCGCGGCTCCTTCGGGGGGGACGCATGCGCCGGCGCTCGCGGGTCCGACCGGCGAAGGTGCCGCCGACCTCGCGGCCGCCCAAGCCTCCCTGCGAACGGGGTCCGGACCCGCACGCGGGGTTCCGGTGTCGTGCGTTTCTCAAGGCGAAGCACTGTCGGCCAGCTGTTTGCCCGCGGCATTGAGTTCCCCGCCGGCCTCCGCTACTCCCCTAACTCCGGCCCTTCCCAATCCGGCCGCCAACCTCGGCTTTCAGATTCAGGGAGTCCCCAGTGGTCGGACCTACGCGGCCGAATCGATGACTTGGGATGGCGCCGACGGTTACGTACTCCTGTTCGGAGGCTCGAACGCCACCGGAACCTGGGAGGGAGACACGTGGACGTACCTGCACGGCGTTTGGACCGAATTGACTCCGCCCGTCTCGCCTACGGGGCGAGACTCGACCGGGCTCGTGTACGACGCGACCGACAACTACGTGGTCCTTTTCGGCGGCTACACGCCCGGATCGGGGGGACTTCTCAACGACACCTGGACGTTTTCGAATGGAGTCTGGACCTACAATGCCTACGCCTCGACCCACGGCCCTTCCCCGCGCAACTCGTACGACATCACGTTTGATGCGGCGACCGGCTACGTGATTCTTTTCGGGGGTCACGCGGCGCCGTGCAATGGCAATTCCACGTACCAGGACTGCAACGATACCTGGCGGTACTGGTTCGGAGAATGGCAACAGCTCCACCCCGTCCGACCTTCCCCGCCCGCCCGGGAACAGTCGGACATGACGTACGACGCAGCGGACGGCTACGCGCTCCTGTTCGGGGGCTACGGACCCAAAGGGATTGTCAACGCCTCGATGGCTCTGGGCGACACGTGGTTCTGGAACGCGACGGGCTTCGGTGCGCTCGGGAACTGGACCCAGGTGAAGGCGGGGGGAGTGCTCTGCGGAACCCAGGCGGAGGGAAAGTGCGCCTCCGGCGCCGCCCCTCCGGAGCGCTGGCAGCTCCAGCTCGGATTCGACGCCGCCGATAACAAGGTCGTTCTTTTCGGAGGATACAACAACTCGGTGGGGACGTTCGGCGATACCTGGACCTACTCGGCCGGCGTCTGGACCCACCTCGCCCCGACGACCTCGGCGTACGGCCGTTGGGGAGGGGCCATGACCTTCGATGAGGCCGACAATTACCTCGTGCTGTGGGGCGGCGGCTACATTTGGGATACTCCGGTCGACTCGGTGTGGAAATTCGCCGCCGGGAACTGGACCGAGGTAGGACCTGGAACCGGACCGCCGGAGGCCTACGGTGCGAGCATGGCGTATGACCCCGTGGATGGCTACGTGGTCTTCTTTGGCGGGTACTCGCCTCTTACGGTGTCCTATCTGCAACAAACGTGGCTCTACAACTCGGGGGTCTGGACCCTCGCCCCGCTGGGTCCAGCCCAGCAGCCTCCCGCGCGAAATTACGCGGGTATGACGTGGGACGCCGGCCACGGCTACATCCTCCTGTTTGGGGGCGAAAACCCGCTCGTCCTCAACGACACGTGGGCGTTCGTCCACGGCGCTTGGACGGAACTGTGCGCGAGCAATACTCTCAAGTGTGCTCCACCGTGGCGGATCGGTGCGGGCCTCGCCTACGACCCGACGGACGGGTTTCCGATCCTCTTCGGGGGCGACAGCTTCAGCGTGCTCAACGACACGTGGGCCTGGAACGGGAGCACCTGGATCCACGAAGTATCCCTCACGCATTCTCCCTCCGTCCGATTCTTCGCGGGCATGACGTTGGACGTCGCCGACAACGAGATCGTTCTGTTTGGAGGTTCGAACGGTTCGGGCGCGCTCGACGACACTTGGACGCTGAAGAGCATCGCAGGAGGCTGGACGGAAATCGGGATTTGCGGAGGTCCGGGGCAGGCGGGCTGCACGGACTCCCGCCCGAGCAATCGAGCCAGTCTCATCTTCGTCTACGACGGCGCCGACCAAGTCGTGGTCGCGGCAGCGGGGCTGTACGGAGGATTCGGCGGTTTCTACGAGCCGTACGCGTACGTGTTCAAAGCCGGCGTCTGGTATGCGTGTCCCGGATACTACTGCATCAACGGGTTCCCGGGATGGGCGCCCTATATTTGGCTCGCCTCGGGGGCTTACGACCCGAAGGATGGGTACGTCGTGGTCCGCGGGGGTCTCGTCCCGTTCGGCCAGTTCGGGGGGAACAGTCTGTCGCGGGACACGTGGGTCTTCGGTCACCTCATCTCCGGCCCGCCGCCCGTGGAAACGCCTCAATACGTCAACCTGGGCCAGACCACGACGTTCCAGGCCAGCGGCGACGGCGGCGGATTCGGGACGTTGAACTTCGGATGGAACGGAATTCCCCCGGGTTGTACTCCGCCATTCCCCGGCGCGCAGGCCTTCTCGTGTACCGTGACGCAGCCCGGAATGAGTCAGTACTACAACTACAGCGTTTACGGCTTCTATTTCGTGATGGACAATGTCATTACGGATTCGAACGGATGGCCCGGCATCACGACGGGTGAAAGCAATCTCAATGTCGCCCCGACCCTCAAGACCCAGGTCAACTCTTCGGCTTCGGTCGCCGATGTCGGACAGGTCGTCTACTTTGGGACCAACGCCGTCAACGGCTGGGGACCCTTCGTCTACTTCTGGAACGCCCTGCCGCCCGGATGCTCGACGATCAGCACGACGTACGACGCCACTCTCGTGAAATGCTCGCTCGGGAGCAACGCGGTCGGAACCTGGCTTCCCTACGCGACCGTGGTGGATAGCACCGGGTTCAACGCGCTTTCCAATTCACTCACCCTGACCGTCCTTCCGGCCCCGACCGCATCCAAGATCACGGTGAGCTCGGTCGCCCTCGACGCTGGGCAGACCCTCTCCCTCGGGGCGAACCCCTCCGGAGGGACCGGCACCTACACCTTCAACTGGACCGGAGTGCCTTCGGCCTGTCTCGCGGACTCCGCATTCCTCTCGTGCGTTGTCCCCTCCACCGAAGTGGGCAACTACGACCCCTCGGTCATACTGAAGGATTCTGCCGGGGTGAAGTTCTCGGAGAGCTATTCGGGGACCGTGGTCGTTTCCCCCGACCCGACGGCGACCGCCCTCGCGGTCACGAACGCGACGACCCACCCCACGTCCGCGGTCGATGTAGGCCAGTCGGTCACGTTTACGTTGACCTCCACCGCGGGATCCGGGGGGGATACGATCGTATGGATCGGCCTACCGACCGGATGTTCGCCGACGGGCTCGGCCGCGACGAGCGTGAGCTGCAGTCCCACGGAAACCGGGGGCTTCAGTGTCTCCGCGCGAGTGACCGACTCGAACGGAGTCTCGGCGACCTCGCCGGTGGCGACGCTGTCGGTCTCGCCCGCCCTCACCGGCGCGACGATCGGTGCGTCCGTCACGACGTTGGACGTCGGCCAAACCCTCACGTTCACGAGCGGCTATGCCGGTGGTTCGGGAGGGATCACCTTCTCGTGGTCCGGACTTCCGGCCGGCTGTTTCTCCTCCAACTCCGCCACCGTGAGCTGCTCGCCCAGCGTGGCGGGGTCGAGTACACCGTCCGTAACGATCGAGGACAGTAACGGTGCCGTTCTCCACGCCAGCGTCGCCGCAGCGATTGTCGTTTCCGCCGCGCCGATCGCGTCGGCGCTCAACGTGACCGACCCGGCCGGAGCGACGGTGATCAACGTCCCATCCGGAACCACCCTCACCTTCAGTCTCACCACGACCATGGGCTCGGGGGGCGAAACCATTGTTTGGACAGGTCTGCCGGCCGGGTGTCTCGCCTCCGGGACCAACGCGGTTCTGATCGAGTGCGCCCCGTCGGCGGAGGGAACGTATGTGGTATCGGCCCGGGTCACGGACTCGAACGGCGTCAGCTCGACCTCTCCCTCGGTCGCTCTGACGATCACGACTGCGTCGGCCGCAGCGCCGTTCGCCACCTCCTTCCAGGTGCTCGAGCTGGGCCTCCTGGTCGTCCTCATCGTCCTGGCCGCAATCCTCGTCTTGGTCGCTCTGTTCCGACCCCGCGAGCCGCGCTCGAACCGCGGTCCGCCGCCTCCCGCCTCCGCGCCGGTTGCCGGCCCGACCCCGCCCCCTCCTTCCGGAACCGACGACCCCACCGACTACCACGAAACCTAAGGCGGTCCACGACCCCGTGGCCCCTCCCCCCGCGCGGTCCACCGTTCCTTTCCGAGCTGCCCCTCCGTACGGTTAAGAACCGGCCCGCCACTCGCCCGCCTTCCATGGCGTCCGCGATCTCGTCCGTTCACCTCGGGAAGACTTACCCCAAGGCGCGGCCCGGGGTGTTCGCGCTCGAGGATCTCTCCCTCGAGATCCCCACCGGGCGGGTCTACGGCCTCATCGGGCGCAACGGGGCCGGCAAGACCACCTTCATCCGCATCGCGGCGACCCAGCTCGCGGCCACGAGCGGGACGGTCTACGTCCTCGGCCACGACATACGATCCGAGGAACGGGCCATCCGCGCCCGGATCGCGTGCGTTCCGCAGGAATCTCGCCCCCTCTACTTCCTCAACGTGTACGAGGTGGTGTACACCTACCTCAAGCTGCGGGGGCTCGACGCTCGAGAGGCCCGGCGCCGTACCCAGGACGCGCTCGAGGAGCTTTCGCTCGCCCAGTACTCCCGATCCCTGGTCTCTCGGCTGTCGGGGGGTCTGCGGCGGCGCACGCTGTGTGCCATGGTACTCGCCTCGGACGCGGACGTCCTTTTCCTCGACGAACCGACCACCGGGCTCGACCCGATTGCCCGGCGGGAGGTCTGGCAAGCGATCCGGCGAGCGAGCCGCGAGAACCGGACGATCCTGCTCACGACCCATTACCTCGACGAGGCGGAGGCGCTCTCCTCCCGCCTCGCGCTCATCGAGTCCGGAAAGCTCATGCTGGAAGGGACGCCGGCGGACCTGCGGGCCCGGGTCCGCTACCCGTACCGGGTCACGATCGAGGGCTCGTTCCCGAGAGAGGAGCTCGATTCCTACGGAAAGGTCT
>Ga0187817_10002085_pt1 | contig 10155 bp, 6 predicted proteins | sample NC_wetland_sal_i_17_FD_132431 | JGI IMG/M metagenome (GOLD analysis project Ga0187817, IMG submission 132431) | Wetland sediment microbial communities from Neuse River Estuary, North Carolina, USA - SO4_2 | ecosystem: Environmental > Aquatic > Freshwater > Wetlands > Sediment | place: USA: North... | reverse complement strand
GGGCCGGTCCGGGCCGTGGTCCGGGCGCACCGCCGGCCGGCCGTCACGGCCGGCGAGGCGGCCCTGGCCGCGTGGAAGGTCACCGCGCTGCTGGCGACGACCGCCGGCGCCGGCGGCCTCGCCACGGCGTTCTGGCTGCACTTCGACCCGGCCTGGGCGCCGGGCGTCCGGGTGGTCACGGCCAGCACGTCGCTCTGCCAGTGCTCGCCCAGCTTGGTGGTGCCGATCACCAGCCCGGCAGTCATGGCGCTGCCTTGCGCGGCCATGGCGGCGGGCGGCCTGGCTCTGCTTGCCGCTCGCCGGCTGGCCGCTCGCCAGCTGGCCTGGCGCGGCACCTCGGGCCGGGATCCGCTGTCCCCGGTGGCAACGGCGAGCTTCTTCCTGCTGGTAACGGTGCTGCTGTTCGCGCTCAATGTGAACGGCGTGGGGGCGTTCACCAGTCACGTTGGCTGGCTCACCCCGGTCTCGCAGGGCTTCACCACAATGACCGCTCCCCTCGTGCCGGGTCTCACCGTCGCCGGGTGCCTGGCGGTGGCCGTCGGCTACGGTGTCCAGGCGGCGGTCAGGCGAGCCCGGCGGGGGCCCGGATCAGGGCGCGCCCGCTCTGCCGCGTTCTGGGTCAGGCGGATCGCGGCGGTGTAGACCGTGCGTGCGTGTGAGTCCCGGCTGGACTGCGGGCGCCGGCACTCAGGCACCGGCGACGATCCGTTGAATCAGCACGGCAGCGGCGGAGGGCCGATGTCGCTGCGCGAGGCGCTGGCCGGAATGATCGGGGAGTACGCCCGCCACATAGGTCACGCCGACCTGCTGCGCGAGCGGATCGACGGGCGCCCAGGCCAGTAATCGTCATGGGCAGGGCGCGCCGGGCCCGTTGAGGTGTCACGAAAAGGCGCAGGACTCCGGACGAAAGCCTCCACGCGGTCCCGGCTCACCCGGACCCAAGCCGAAGGCCTCGCCTGATCGCTGGCCCGGACCGTCAGGCTCATATCTGTTTCTTCCTCGTTACCGTCACCTTCGGTGACATCGTGGCCATGCGGGGGCTAGCGGTGCGCCGCCAGCGTGAACGCCCCCTTGATCGCCGAGAGCAGGACCGAGGCCGCCGTGGCCTCGTCGATGGGCTGCGACGGATTCTCGGCCAGCACGGTGACGACGTAGCTCTGCCCGGTCTGGGTGGTGGCTAGGTAGGCCAGGGTCAGGACCCCGGGCTCGGATCCGCCCTTGAACCAGGTTGTCTTCCACTGGGCGGGGTCGAGCTGCAGGCCGCCGTCGTTGATCGAAAGCACCTGGCCGATCGCGGACAAGCCCGGCTGGCGGGCCAGAGCGGCCAGGGTGGTGTAGGCCCGGCAGATGTCATCGGCCGAGGCGAACCATTCCAGGGTGTTGATGTCGCGGGGCGTGGTCCACGCTTGCGCTGCGGCCACCGCGGGAAGAGGTGCCCGGTCGACGGTGCTGGCGAGCAGCTCCCGTCGACCAGCTTCGTCCGCGGCGATGTAACGCTCCGCCAGCGCTGGCCATTGGTCGAGCTTGAGGATGAACAACTCCCGGGTCGTCAGGAACGGCCGGTCCAAGGCTGGATCGGCCATTCCGGTCGTGGTGAGCGCCGCCTCGACCGCGGGCCGGCCCACGAGGCTGATCAGCATGTTGGCAGCCGTGTTGTCGCTGATGGAGATCATCTTGGCCGCGGTGTCTTGCACGGAGACCTGGGTGCCGTCCGGCTCATCCTGGAGCTCCCCGGAGGGCAGGCTCTTGAGCTGCGCGGTGACGGTCAGCAGCTGGTTCCAGCGGACCGTGCCCGACGCCACGGCAGTGCCCAGCGCGTCGAGTACGTAGAGCTTGAACATCGAGCCGAGCGGTGCCGCGGTGGCGGGGTCGATGCTGTGGATTGGCTGGCATGAGCCGTTGCTGACGTTGGCGACGAGCAGCCGAACCTGGGGGGCGACCGAGCGGACGGCGGCATCAACGCCCGCCCAGGTGGTGGGGGGCGCCGGCGCGGCGGTAACTCCGCCGATTCTCAGCCCGCTGATCAGACCCTGGCTGTCGACGCTGAGCGCAACCTGAGCCCGCGGGAGGACACCGCTGGTGGAGACGGTAGCGACCAGCGCGTCCGGTTCACTGACCTGGACCGACAGCAGCTTGACACCGGTCGCTCCTTGCAGCGCCTGGTTGAGCATGGCCGGGCTGACCTGGGCCAGGAAGGCCGAGTCGAAGTGGGCGCGGATCTGCGCGTCGGACATGGGCAGATGAGCCACCGCCGCGATCAGCCACCGGAGCTGGGCCCCGGCCGGCGTATCGGGCGGGTTCACGGCGGGGCCCGTCGAGGCCGCGCCGGTGGCCGGTCCCGGCGAGCTGCACGCGGCGGCCAGGAGCATCACCGCGGCCATCAGCATCACCAGGGACAGTCGCCCGCCGCTCCTCCGGCTACCGAGCCTGGGCATTCATCTTCCTCCCGCACCAGCAAGTATCCTCTCTGGCGGCCACCGGACCAGAACCGTTGGTCCCGGCCGCCTGAGACCGATCGTGCCAGCGCAGCGTTGCGCGCCGGTTGAGCTGCGATTGCGCGGTAACTAGTAACCCGCTGTATCACCCAGTTCCGCCGGTGCCCGCCGCGCTCGGCTACGCCGCCACGATCCAGTTGTGCTCATGAACGAAAGGACAACTAGACGCCGCAGGGGCAGGCAGGGCCGGAGCTTCAGGCACGAGTGTTGCGTGGAAACAAAGCCATCGTGGCACAGACGTTGCCTGACGGCACGATCGCCTGGCGAATACCCGGTGAAATTCGGAAACGGGGAATGTATTCGCAGGTCATAGCTGATACGGCAGCGGCTGTAAAACCGTCGCCTCTGTCTTGCCAGCAACGGCCGGTCCGCCGGGCCAAAGACGGCTGCCTGCCGCCCTACATGGCCAGCGCGGGCTGCCTGCGGGCACGCGTATTGGACGGGCTCAAGCGCTTGGTCGGCGCCTGCCCGGGCGTTCTCCAGCTCACCTACCGACTGCGCGCTAGGCGAACGCTGGGCGAACGCTGCGGGGCCTAGTTTCGTGGTGCCAGAACACCCGGCTAGGTATCCAGGGGGCTAGATGAACGCGGCATCATCCGGGGCATTGCCGCCGGAGAGCACGACAGAAAGGAAACTGAGGGCACGGCCCGTCCTGTTCGTAATCGATGATGACGTCGGGGTGATGCAGGCGCTGCGGGATGATCTCGGTCGGCGGTTCAGTGAGGACTTCCGGGTGATCGGTGAGTCGTCGGCCGCCGCGGGGCTGGCGGCGCTGCGCAGGCTGGCGGATGAGTACCAGCAGGTGGCGCTGCTTATTGCCGATCATTGCATGAGCGAGATGCCGGGGACTGAGTTCTTGGCGCGTGCCCATAAGATGCACCCGCTGGCCAAGCGGGTGCTGCTGGTGGAGCGCGATTACTCGGCGCGCAGCCCCATCGTCCAGGCCATGATGCTAGGCCAGGCCGACTACCACCTCACCAAGCCGTGGGCGCTCGAGCAGGATCTGTACCGCGAGATCAGCGGGTTCCTGGCCGAATGGGCTAAGGACCAGCACGTCGGCTTCGACTTGTTTCAGGTCATCGGAGGGCTCCACGACCGCGACACGCACGAGTTGCAGGAACTACTGACCCGCTTCAACGAGCCGTTCCGCTTCCACGATGCCGACAGCGAGCTGGGCCGCCTCCTGCTGAAGGGCAAGAATCTGGATGCGTCACGGCTGCCGGTTGTGATTCGCCATGATGGCTACACGATGGTGCGGCCGACGCCCACTCAGGTCATCGAGGCAACCGGCGGAACCGTCTCCAGTGACATCAGCGAGTGTGATGTCGCGATCGTCGGGGCTGGGCCGGCCGGGCTGACGGCCGCTGTCTACGCCGCGTCCGAGGGCCTGCAGACGGTCGTGCTGGAGGAGACCGTTTCCGGCGGCCAGGCGGGAAGCAGCCCGATGATCCGGAACTATCCCGGCTTCCCGCATGGCATCAGCGGGCATGACCTCACCCGCCGGGCGTGCGAGCAGGCCTGGATGTTCGGCGCGCACATGGTTTTCTCCCAGCGTGCGGTCGGCCTGGACTACCGGGGCGGCGAGCCGATCGTGCAGCTCACCGGCGGCCGCCAAGTCGCCGCCAGCGCAGTCATCGTGGCGACCGGCATCTCCTGGCGGCGCCTGGGCGTGCCGCGCCTGGAGGCATTGGTCGGCGCCGGGGTCTTCTACGGCGCGGCCGGGAGCGAGACGCGGGCCATGCAAGGCCGCGACGTCTACGTCGTGGGGGCCGGGAACTCGGCCGGCCAGACCGCGCTGCACCTGGGACGCTACGCTCGCCAGGTCACGATGCTCGTGCGCGGGGACGGCCTGGCGCACACGATGTCGGACTACCTGATCCGCGAGATCGAGGCCACCGGCAACATCACCGTGCGCTTGCGCACCGAAGTCAGCGACGGCTACGGAGACGATCACCTCGAAGCGCTCACCCTGTACGACAAGCTGAACGACCGGGCAGAGCAGGTCCCGGCCGCCGCGCTGTTCGTGCTGATCGGCGGTGAGCCACGCACGCAATGGCTGCCGGAAACGGTCCAGCTCGAACGCGGCTACATCCTGACCGGACGCGACGTCGTACGGGATGGATCACATCCGTCCTGGTGGCCGCCGGGCCGCGCACCGCTCCCGCTCGAGACCTCGGTCCCGGGCGTTTTCGCGGTGGGAGACGCCCGCTACCGATCGATCAAGCGGGTTGCCTCCGCCGTCGGTGACGGCGCGACAGCAGTGCGCCTGGTGCATGAGTACCTCTTCGCCGAAGGCGCGGCTGAACCTCCGCTGCCAGCAGCGGGACGACCTCAGTGATAGAGCACACCTCCGACTGGATCAACGGCCGGGCTGGACCTTCGCAGGTTCTCCACGCAGACCGCATCACTTCTCCATGCCAGCCGGCCCATAAAGGGCTGCGGGAGAACAGGTCGACGTGTTGCATGTGTCGCTCCTCGGGGAGCAGACCATCACGGACGACCGGGCCGGAAGCGTCCGAGCCCGGTCGTCGCGCGCTGTTGTCCTCGTCGCCTTCCTGGTCGTGCATGCCGGGTCCCCGCAGGCCCGGCAGCTGATTGCGGGCCTGTTCTGGCCCGAGTCCACGGATGCGCAGGCGCTGACCAACCTGCGCCGTGAGTTGCACCACTTGCGCCAGGTGGTAGGAGACGAGCCTTCGCTTGTAGTGACATCCAGGGATCTGTGCTGGCGTGACGCGAAGACGTGCCGCGTCGACGTCCGCGTCTTCGATATCGAGCGGAAGGCTGCCCTGGCGGCCGCAGGGGCCGGTGACGACGACGGAATCCTGCGGCATGCCAGCGCGGCGATCGCCGCCTACCGCGGTGAGCTGCTGCCCGGCGTGTACGAAGACTGGCTGCTCGAGGCCAGGTCGCAGCTGGAGCGCCAGTGCGTGGAGGTGTGCGACCTGATCGCTGCGGCCCGGGCACGAACGGGTGACCTGGCCGGGGCGGTGGAGGCGGCGCGGCACCGGGTCCGGCTGCAGCCGCTGGAGGAGGTCGGCTATCGCACCCTGATGGAGTTGCAGGCCGATCTGGGTGACCGCGCGGGCGCGGTCAGCACCTATCATCACTGCGCGTCCGTGCTTGAGCGCGAGCTCGGCGTCGCCCCGGACCCCCTGACGCGCCAGGCGTTCCAGCGCCTGATGGCGCACGCCCGCCCGGCAGCACGGCCCCCGGCGGCCGCTGACCCGGGCGTGCGCCGCCCCGGGCTGGCGGCGGCTCAGCTTTTCGGCCGGTCCGCTGAGCTCGGCGTGCTCCAGGACGCGTGGCGGGGCGCGGTGGCGGGGGGCCGTGGTCTCGTGCTGGTCCGCGGCGGCGCTGGCGTGGGGAAGACCCGCCTGGTTGCCGAGGTTGCCGAGATGGCACGGTCGCTCGGCGCGGTGGTCGCGATTGCCCGGTGTTTCGGGACAGCGGGGCGGCTGGCGCTGGCCCCGGTGGCGGACTGGCTGCGGAACGATGCGGTCCAGTCGGCGGCGGCGACCCTCGACCCCGCCTGGCGCGCCGAAGTCGGCAGGCTCATACCCGCCAGGGCTGACGGGGACCGCCGGACCAGTTCGAGAGCGACCGCGGATGCCTGGCAACGTCACCGCTTCTTCGAAGGCCTGGCGCGGGCGCTGATGGCCGTCCACCGTCCGCTGCTGCTGGTGCTGGACAACGTGCAATGGTGTGATCAGGAGACGTTGGCGTTCATCACGTTCTGCCTGGGGCTGGCCGATGACGCGCGGCTCCTGGTGGCCGCGACAGTGCGCGAGGACAACCTCGATGAAGACGCTGAACTCGCAGGCTGGATCGTCCGAATGCGGGCCACCGGATTGCTCACCGAGATCTCCCTCAGCCCTCTGGAGGCCGCCGACACAGCGCATCTCGCTGCGGCGGTTTCCGGGCAGCGCTTTCCTGAGGCCGACGCCGACCTGCTGCAAGCGGCGACGGGTGGCTTCCCGCTGTACGTCATCGAGGCACTGCGTGGCACCGCCGCTCCCGGTGGCACGCTGCTCCCGGCCGGTGATCTGACCGCAGTGCTGCGCAAACGTCTCGAACAGGGGACTGCGGCAGCGCGGGAGGTGGCGGGCCTCGCGGCGACGGTAGGCACGAACTTCACCCTGGATCTGCTCACTGAGGCATCCGACCTGGACGCCGACCTGGTCGTGGAAGCAGTCGACGAGCTGTGGCGGCGCAGGATCGTGCGGGAGTTCCGGGATGGCTACGACTTCTCCCACGACCTGCTGCGCGAAACGGCATATGCGGGGATCAGCCCGCCGAAACGCTGGCTGCTGCACCGGCGCATCGCCCAGGGCCTGGAACTGCTCCACGCCGAGGACACAGATAGCGTTGCGGCCCAGCTCGCCGAGCAGTATGCGCGGGGCGGGCGGCCTGAGCGGGCGATGGCCTACTACCAGCGGGCAGCCGATGTCGCAGCCGGCATGTTCGCCCATGCGGAGGCCATCAAGCTGCACGAGAAGGCGCTGTCAATCGTTGCCACCATGCCTTCGGGACGAGACCGGGACTCCCGAGAACTCGCGGTACTGGAGGGAATGGCCGCACCGCTCAACGCCAGGTATGGTTACTCGTCCCCGCATCTGCAGCGGGCCCTGGAGCGGACGATCGCCCTGGCCGGGTCACTGGGCCGCAAAGACTCGACGGTCGCCGGCATGACGGCGCTATGGGCCACGCAGTTTGTACAAGGGCGTACCGCCGGCAGCCATCGGACCGCCACCTGCGCCTTGGACCTCGCCGATCCGGAATCCGAACTGGGCGGCCAGGCTCATTTCGCCGTCGGCGGTTCGGCCGTCAGCTTGGGCATGCCTGCCGAAGGGCTCAGTCATCTGGAACTGGCCGCGAAGCTGGCTAGCGGCGCGGGCTGGCTGAGCGTCGGAACCCGCCCGGATGTCCACGGGATGGCCTGGACGGCCCATGCTCACTGGCTGCTCGGCCATGACGACGAGGCCTTGGCCGCCTGCTGCGAGGCCATCAGGCTTGCCCGGGCGATCGACCACCCCTACAGCCAGGCGGTGGCTCTCGCCTACGGCGCCATCACCCACCAGATGCGCCACGACCTGTCCGAGCTGAGGACCATCATCGATGAGCTGCGTCAGCTGTGCGACCGGTATAACTTCGCCTACTACCGCGAGTGGGTGCTGATTCTGGACGGCTGGTCCCGCCCGGGCCCGGCGGGCATCGATCTGGTCCGCCGGGGCATCAGCAACCTCAAATCGGAGGGCGCGTTCGCGCGCATGCCGTACTGGCTGTCGCTGCTCGCCGACCTGTCAGCACGGGACAACCAGCCCGGTGCCGCACGAGCGACCCTCGATGCCGCCCTCACCGCCGGACGTGTCCGCGACGACGTTTGGTGGCTGCCCGAGGTGATGCGGATGCGTGCCGCTTATGACGAGGGGCAGGCGGCCATCGCCCGCCTGCGTTCGGCGGCCCAGATGGCGTCCGGACACGGCAGTGTCGCGCTGCTGCGGCGCTGCGAGCGTGACCTCGGCACGCGACGCGTTCGTCCTTCCGCTCCCGGCGTTCCCCCGCCGGACTAGCGCTCAGCGCGCGGTCCGAACGCTGCGCGAACGGCGCGGTACGTACCTTCGGCGTGCACCGACTTTCAACGACGCATCCGAAGGAAGCGACATGACTACATCAGCCGCCACGACCACCGCTCCGTACGCGGAACTGGCCGCCGCCGTCCGCGGTGACCTGATCCTGCCCGGCGACCCCGGCTATGACCAGGCACGCGCGGTATACAACGCCATGATCGACAAGCACCCGGCGGCCATCGCCCGCTGCCGCGACACCGCCGACGTCATCACCTGCGTGCAGTTCGCCCGCTCCCACGGCATCGAGATTGCGGTCCGCGGGGGCGGCCACAACGCCGCCGGCTTCGGCGTATGGGACGGCGCCCTGGTCATCGACCTGTCGCTGCTACGCAGCACCACGGTAAACCCGCGCAATCATACGGTCCGCGTCGACGCCGGATGCACCTGGGGCGACGTCGACCATGCGACCGTGGCGTTCGGCATGGCCACGCCGTCCGGATTCCTGGCCTCGACCGGAGTGGCCGGCCTGACACTCGGCGGCGGCATCGGCTACCTCACCCGGCGCCTCGGCCTGACCGTGGACAACCTCCTGGCCGCCGACGTGGTTCTCGCAGACGGGACATTCGTGACGGCCAGCGAGACCTCCCACAGCGACCTGTTCTGGGCGCTACGCGGCGGGGGCGGGAACTTCGGCATCGTCACCTCGTTCACCTTCCGCTGCCACGACATCGGCCAGGCAGGCACGATCATCGGCGGCCCGGTGCTGTACGATCTCGCCGACACCCCCGAGGTGATGCGCTGGTACCGCGAGCTGGTGCCGTTGCTGCCGGAGGAGCTGAGCGGCTTTATCGCGCTGCTGACCATCCCGCCCGCGCCGCCGTTCCCCGAACAGCTGTGGGGACGCAAGGCCTGCGGCATCGTGTGGTGCTACACCGGATCGCATGACCGGGCCGAGGAGGTACTCGAGCCGGTCAGGGCCTACGGCTCGCCGCTGCTGGTCGGCTTGCAGCCGATGCCGTTCACCGCGCTGCAAAGCGCATTCGACGGCCTCTACCCGGCCGGGCTGCAGTGGTACTGGAAGGCGGACTTCTTCAACGAGATCTCCGACGCCGCAATCGACGTGCACGTCAAGCACGGTGCGCAGCTGCCGACCGGCCACTCCACCATGCACATGTACCCCATCGACGGTGCCGCCAGTCGGGTGCCTGCCGACGCGACCGCCTTCGCCTACCGAGACGGCGGCTGGGCAGGCGTCATCGTCGGCGTCGACCCCGATCCCGCCAACGCGGACCGCATCTCCCGATGGGCGCAGGATTACTGGGAAGAGCTCCACCCGACCTCGGCCGGCGGCGGCTACATCAACTTCTTGATGAACGAGGGCCAAGACCGGGTCAAGGCCTCCTATCGTGGCAACTACGACCGGCTGGCCCAGGTCAAGGACCGCTACGACCCTGACAACACATTCCACATCAACCAGAACATCCAGCCCGCCAGCGAGCCCAGTCCCTAGCGCGGCCCGGTACCAACGGGGACATGCACCACTACTACCCGCAGGCCCCGGATGCAGAGCGGGTCCGGGGCCTGCGGGACTACCTCGTGGGCTGCCGGTCTCCGGCACCCGCCATGCGGCCGCAGTGCGGTGAGCTCGGAGCTTCGTGCGCAAGAGCGAATAGATGCACGGGCGGTGCTACCGGAACGACTGACACATCGTGCGAGCGCTCCGGCTCCTCCCTCCATCCTCGGCCTAGCTGGCGAGGGCCTCACGATGGTGCGCGGCGTCCCAGTCGGCCTGTGCCGGCTCGACGTCGATCCGCCAGGGCGCGTCGTTGACGAAGCTCGGCTTGGGTCCTGCGCCGAACCTGCCGAACGCCCCGAAGTCCGTCGTCTCCCGGAACGCCGGGTGCTGGTACAGGTCGCGCGCGTACCCCCATAGGTTCGGGTAGCTGGTCAGCCGCCGCTCGCTGATCTTTCCCAGCGGGTTGTAGCTCAGGTCGAAGCGGGCCAGCGTGGGCCACAGCCGTACGTCGGCCTCGGTGATGCGCGCCCCGAACAGGAAACGATGCGCGGCCAGCCGCTCGTCCAGTTCAGCAAAG
>Ga0187817_10002082_pt1 | contig 10161 bp, 5 predicted proteins | sample NC_wetland_sal_i_17_FD_132431 | JGI IMG/M metagenome (GOLD analysis project Ga0187817, IMG submission 132431) | Wetland sediment microbial communities from Neuse River Estuary, North Carolina, USA - SO4_2 | ecosystem: Environmental > Aquatic > Freshwater > Wetlands > Sediment | place: USA: North... | reverse complement strand
CACGAGGACTTGCTTCCCTTCGAGTTTGATGAACATCGGAAATAAGCTAGTCACCGATTCCTCCTGCCGATTGCGCCAGAGGTTGAGGGGAGGGCAAATCGCGCACCACCGCGGGGATAATTTCGCCCGCCAGAAATTCGCGCAGCTGCGTATCGCTGTGCCGGGCAAAGAAGCGGCGCAGATTTTCGCCAGGTTCACGCTCGTCGAGATATCGGCCGAGCAAGCGTTCGAGCGCATCCGGCACTTCAGTCGCCAGGCAGCGATAGCCTACCGGCCGCGCCGTCGCCTGGTGCAGGCCGAGCGCTCCGCCGACGCAAAAGTAGTACGCGTCAAGCAGCCGGTCATTGACCTTGATTTTCTTGCCCTCGATGCCGACATCTGCGATCCAGTGCTGGCCGCAACTGTTAGGGCATCCCGTAACATGCAGTTTTAAGTGTTGATCGAAACCGGGCAGCCGCTCTTCGAGTTCTTCCACCAGCCAGCGCGAAAAGCTCTTGGTTTCGGTGATGGCCAGCTTGCAGAACTCGGTACCGCTGCAGGCGATGGTTCCACGAGAGAACGAAGAGCCGCCGACGCGCAAACCGATTGCATCGAATTCACTCGCCAACGATTCAGCGTTAATCGTAGGTACGTTGACCACGAGCAGGTTCTGCATGTTGGTGGCGCGAAGTTCCCCGCCGGCGAATCGTTCGGCGAGATCTGCCGCGGCTTGCATCTGATCCGCTGAAATCCGACCACGCAGCACCACCGCTCCCACATACGAGAGGCCATGCTGCTTCTGCGCATGAATGCCGACGTGGTCGCGGTACACATCGTCGGGTGGATGCTCCTCAACGGCAGGATCAAGCCGGAATCCGATGCGCTGCTGCAGTTCGTCAAGAAAACGCTCCGCCGTCCATCCGTGGCGCAGGAACAAGAATTTCAGCCGCGCTCGCTCGCGATGCTCGCGCAACACGTCGGAGTCGCGGAACAATTCGGCGATTCCTTTGACGACCGGCAGAACCTGATTCCACTGAACGAACGCGTTGAGCCGCGCCCCCAGGTACGGTTCGGTGGAAAGGCCTCCGGCAACTCGCAGGGAAAATCCAACTTCCGGTCTTCCTCCCACGGTGCGCGTGGTCGCGGTCAGTCCGATGTCATTGATTTCGGGATAAGAGCACCAGGAGTGGCATCCCGCGATTGAGATCTTGAACTTTCGCGGGAGGTTATAAAACTCAGCATTTCCCGCCAGCAGTTGCGAGGTCTCCAGCACAAGCGGCGAAGCGTCCACGATTTCATCAGCATCGACGCCAGCAACCGGGCAGCCGGTCACATTGCGCACGACGTCGCCGCAGGCTCCGGTCGTATTCAAGCCAACCTGCCACAAACCGTCGAGCACTTCCGGCAAGGATTCGATCGTGACCCAATGCAGCTGAATGTTTTGACGAACCGTCAGGTCGGCAATTCCGTTGGCATGGCGGCGAGTCAGGTCGGCAATGGCGCGCAACTGGTGCGAGCTCATCATGCCGTTGGGAATGCGGATGCGGACCATGAACCGCTGCAAAGCGCGCCCGACCCCACCCTGTCCACCAGTTACGCCGGCGCCGTCGCCTTGGGTGTAAACGCCCCACCAGCGGAAATAGGTTCCGATCCACTCGGGAGGAATCGATTCGAATCCCTCGCGCGCAAAGCGCCGGATTTCCTCCAACCCCTCCCACGGATTTTGGGCGCGCTTGAGGCGCTCGACCCGCTGCGCCGTCGTTTCTTTCACCGTCTTCGTTATGCTTGTCGTCATTGGGATTGCCCGGGCAAATAAAAAACCCACCGCCAGGTTGGTCTGGCGGTGGGTTCTGATGAGTGCTTATCTTAAGAAAGAATTCTTAGGTCAGCAGCCTCCCCGCGCCAGCGCACACGCATGCACAACAACAACAAGTGCAGCAGCACGTCGCGCGAAGGTTCGAGCTATCTGACATTAGAGCCTAGATTCTAAGGGGGCGGCTTGCGCCCGTCAACATCCTTAGGTAACGACTTCGATTCAAACTTTGCATGAAAGGAATCAAAATTTTCGCAATCACAGCACAGCAGTGATCTCACGCTGTAAAATCAGCAACTTAGCTTCTCCACAAATGTCGAGTGATAATCTTTCGTTGCTTCTGCAGCCTTCGGTCAGCTCGAATCCTGGAAAGGTAGCGTCCTTAATGTCCTTTATGAAGCGTTCCATCCCGTCTCTTGTTTTACTGATCCTGCTCTGCAGGGCCGCTGGCTTCTGTCAGAACACCGTTGACCCGTATAAGCCCACGCTCGATCGACTGGAGTCGCTCACCCACCTGAGCGAGCCGGAATGGCGTTTCCATGCCGACATGCCTCACCCGGAGGATCCCGGCGTGAACGATTCAGATTGGGGCTCCCTGACCGTGAAAAATGTATCGGGACCTGGAGGACAGCATGCCAACGAAGAGCATTGGACGGGAACGCGAGTCTTCCGGCGATGGATTGAGATACCCGAAAAGATCAATGGATACGCGACCCAAGGTTCGCGCGTATGGCTGGATCTGCGTTTCGGCAGCCCCGGCGGCTTGATGCTCACGGTTTTCTCGAATGGCGCGATTCTTTACCGAGGCGACGATGACAATATTCTCCCAGTCATGCTCACGGAGAATGCGCAACCTGGCCAGAAATTCCTGGTCGCAGCGCGCGTTGTGGCAGGCGACGCCGTGCAGTCAGAGTTCGTGCATAGTGAATTGACGATTGACGCACCGCACTCGCGGCCGGATCCGGCCCTTCTGCGCCTGGAACTGATCGCGGCTCGTCCCATCATCGCTGCCTACGAAGAAGGAAAGGCCGAGCGCGAACAGCAATTGTCTGCGGCGGTCAAGGCAATCGATTTCTCGCCGCTCGACCAGGGCGATCAAGCCGCTTTTGACGCATCGCTCAAAGCTGCGCACGCAAAGCTCGAAGTGCTCAAGCCCTGGCTGCAGCAATTCACCGTTCGCCTCGTGGGCAATTCGCACATCGACATGGCCTGGCTCTGGCCCTGGACCGAAACCGTCGAAGTTGTTCGCAACACTTTTCAGAGCGTGCTCGATTTAATGCGTGAGTATCCGGATTTCAAGTTCACCATGTCGTCCGCCCGCACCTACGAGTGGATGCAGGAGAAATATCCGGATCTTTTCGCGCAAATCAAGCAGCGCGTCAAAGAGGGCCGCTGGGAGATCATCGGCGGCATGTGGGTGGAACCCGACCTCAACATGCCCGATGGCGAGTCGCTGGTCCGGCAAATTCTGGTGGGCAAGCGATACTTCCAACAGAATTTCGGCGTCGACGTGAAGATCGGATGGAACCCGGACTCCTTCGGATACAACTACCAGCTTCCGCAGATCTATAAAAAATCCGGCATGGATTATTTCGTGACCCAGAAGCTCATGTGGGCGCACGAATTCACCACGTTCCCTTACAAGTTTTTCTGGTGGCAAGCACCGGATGGAAGCCGACTGTTGACGTATTTTCCCCATGATTACGCAGATGGCATCGATGCGGAACCGCTGGGGAGTCAGGTCGCCATCTGGATGCCTTCACTCTACGGCCCAAAAGTGCCAGACAAGCCGGAGATGATGCACCTTTATGGTGTCGGCGATCACGGCGGAGGACCAACGCGAGTCATGCTCGATCATGCCGATCAGCTTCGCGCCCATGACACGGTGTTTCCGAAGCTGCAGTTCAGTTTTGCCAGCGATTTCTTTCGCGACATGGAAAAGAAGCTTCCCACGATGCAGGTTCCGACCTGGGATGGCGAGCTCTATTTCCAATATCATCGCGGCGTCTTCACCACCCAGGCCGAAACCAAGCGCAGAATCCGACGCTCCGAAGAAAATGCCCTGAACGCGGAGAAGTTCGCTTCACTGGCGGCGCTCTACGGGCGTGCTTACCCACAGGACGGGATGGAGCAGATCTGGAAGCGTCTGCTGTTTGATCACTTTCACGACATCATGCCGGGCTCAGGCATCGCGGTGAACTATCTCGACGCCCAGAGGAATCTTGAAACTGTCGACCGCGCGGCCAATGACATCACGCTTGACTCGTTGCGCGAGATCGCCGCCCACGTCAACACGCAGGGAGAAGGTGTGCCGGTAATCCTGTTCAATTCCCTGTCGTGGCCTCGAACCGAAGTGACCGAGATCGAAGCGCAATTGCCTGCGCCGGCGCGGGAGATCGAAGTCGTCGACTCAAATGGGAAGCTCGCAGAAACGCAACTGCTCTCGTTCGATGCCGAAACGCATCGCGCGCGCTTCCTGCTGCTATCCAGCACGCCGTCGCTTGGGTATCAGACTTATTTCGTCCGCGCGGGGGCCAGCGCACCTCCGGCCCATTCGCTGAAAGCCTCTTCCGACACGCTCGAAAACGAATTCATTCGCGTAAAGATCGACCCGCAGACAGGTTGCATGACCAGCCTGTTTGACAAGCGCAGCGGCACCGAGTCACTGGCTCCCGCCGAAACCGACACTGGTGGCCCCAAAAACTCAACCTGCGGCAACCTGCTGCAAACTTTTGTCGACAAACCGCAGCGGTGGGACGCATGGAACATCGACGCAGACTTCGAAAAGCAACACTGGGACCTCGATAGGGCGGACCAAGTCAAGCTGATCGAAAGCGGCCCGCTGCGCGCCGTGATTCGCATCAGGAATCACTTTCAAAATTCCACTTTCCTGCGCGACGTCATCCTGTACGCCGGCGCAACGCGCGTCGACGTGAGGATGGAAACCGAGTGGCACGAGAAACACATCCTTCTAAAAGTGGCTTTCCCGGTTAGCGCGCATAGCGACAAGGCGACTTTCGAAATCCCCTATGGCTCCGTCGAGCGCCCGACCACGCGCAACACTCCTGCCGAGCAGGCCCAGTTTGAAGTTCCGGCGCAGCGCTGGGGTGACATTTCCGACGCTACCCATGGATTCAGCCTGCTCAACGACTGCAAATACGGATACGACGCGAAAGGAAATGTACTGCGCCTTTCCCTGCTGCGATCGCCAGAATGGCCCGATCCACACGCCGATGAAGGCCATCACGAGTTCACCTATTCGCTGTATGCACACGGCGGAGGCTGGAAAGATGCGCTCACCATCCGCCGCGGGTATGAACTGAACTACAAACTGATTTCTCTTCCCTTTGGAGAACATCAGGGCTCGCTCCCTCCCGAGCACTCTTTCCTGCAGGTGCAATCCGACAACGTCATCGTGACCGCGCTAAAAAAGGCCGAGGACGATAACGCGCTGGTTCTCCGCTTCTACGAATGGGCCGGAAAGCAAGGAAACGTCACAGTGCAGCTTCCGGCGGAAGCGAAGTCGGCGTCGGAGACGGATTTGATGGAGAAACCGTTGGGCAACTTATCTATGAGCAACGGTGCCGTAACGGTTCCCACAAAACCATATGAGATCAAAACGGTCCGCGTGGAGTTCTCCGGCATGCCGCAGACGGCAATGGCGGCGGAACCATGAGCAGCGGAGCAACGAAAGCATCTGCGAACAATGTAGTCCTCGGAGTTGATATCGGCGGCACGAAAGTCGCCGTCGGACTCGTCGACCGCAACGGCAACATTCTCACACAGGGACGCAAGCCCATGATCGCGAACGGCACGCCGGAGGCCGCATTCGAGGCGGTGACCAGTGCCATCGATTCGATGATGTCGGAGGCGAGCGGGAGCATTCAGAGTATTGGAATCTGCGCTCCCGGACCGCTCGATCCAAAGACCGGCGTCGTTCTCAATCCTCCGAATCTTCCGGCCTGGAGAGATTTTCCGCTGGCCGACAAGATCAGAGCAAAGTATCGCGTTCCGGTGAAGGTGGATAATGACGCCAACGCCGCCGCGCTGGCGGAAACTCGCTGGGGCGCCGCGCGCGGTTTCCACTACGTCTTCTATGCGACGATCGGCACCGGCATCGGTACCGGCATCGTCTTCGACGGCATCATCTACCACGGCAACACTGGATCGGCCGGTGAGGGCGGCCACGTGAGCATTGATTATCGCGGTCCTGTTTGTCATTGCGGCAAACGCGGTTGCATCGAAATCCTGGCCTCGGGCACCGCCATCGGCGTGCGCGCGCGCGCGAAGCTCGCGGCGGAGCCATCCCGGCACTCCACAATTCTCGATCTGGCCAAGGGAGACATCGCCTCCGTTACCAGCGAAAAGGTGGCACAGGCTTATGCTCAGGGTGATCCGTTAGCGCGAGAAATCTTGCGGGAGACCGTCGATGTTCTGATCCCGTGGCTCGGCAACATCGTCGACCTGCTCGACCCCGACGTTCTCGTCGTCGGCGGTGGCGTAGCGGCGATGCTCCAGCCCTTCTTCGAAGAGATCAAGAGCCGGCTTCCAGCCTGGTGCGTAAATCCACGTGCTTCCGAGATTCCGCTGGTGATGGCTCACTACGGCGCGGATGCGGGCATTGCAGGCGGCGCGGCTCTGTGTGCTGACGAAACTTCTTAAGATTCATCCCGCTCGCGATTTCAAAGGAATGCACATGAACTTGTCACTACACTCTTCTCGATTCATCCGATTCGTCTCCGTAATCGGTTTCAGCACAGCCCTGCTCTTGCATGGCCAGGACTTGCCGAAGGCCCCCAAGTCTCAGGTTTTCGCACTCACTCCCACGCCCGGATACTTTACCGAACCAGGGATCGCGGTCAATCCCGCGAATTCCCAGCAGGTGGTCGCCGTTTTTCAGGACAATGCGCATGCCGCCTACACGCAGGATGCAGGCCACAGCTGGCAATCAGCCGAGGGCGTCGATCCGAAAAATTATCGAGTCTCCGGCGACGTCTCGACGGCATTCGACAACCAGGGCCATGCCTTCATCTGCTACATCGCGTTCGACAAGCTCGGAACATTTAACTACTGGGCGCACGGCGCGTCACGCAACGGAATTTTTGTGCGCCGCTCGCTCGATGGCGGAAAGACCTGGGAGCCCGATCACATCGCGGTCGCCGAACAGCCCACCGCTCCTGGCATTCCCTTCGAAGACAAGCCCTACATCGTCGCCGACAACACGAAAAGCAAGTTCGCCGGCAACCTTTACATCAGCTGGACCCGCTGGCGATTAACCGATTCGCAGATGGTGATTTCTCGTTCCACCGACGATGGCAAGACGTGGTCGCAGCCCATTGAGATCGACGCTCATCCCGGTCTGCCGCGCGACGACAACGGCGCCGCCGAGGGATTCGACGGAGCGGTGGCTCCCGATGGAACGCTCTATGCCATCTGGAGCCAGGACGACGACATCATGCTCACGTCATCGCGAGACGGCGGCAAAACTTTTGCGCACGCCCATTCCATCATTCATACCGCTCCCATTATGTTTGCCATCGACACGCTCGAGCGCGCGAATGGATTCCCGCAGATCGCGATTGAGCCAAAGAGCAAGCGTCTGTACGTGACCTGGAGCGACTACCGCAACGGCGATCTCGACGTGTTCATCGCAGCTTCGGACGATGCAGGCAAGCACTGGACTTCACCGACGCGGGTGAACAACGATCCCATCCACAACGGTGCCGAGCAATTCTTCCAGTGGCTCGCCGTCGATCCGACCGACGGATCAGTGAACGTAATTTTCTATGATCGCCGCCGCGATCCGCAGAATAAGAAGCAGATTGTCGTTCTGGCGCGCTCCACCGACGGCGGACTCACCTTCAATAACTACGCATGGACCGACGAGCCCTTCGAAGCGGGCGGCGTCTTCTTCGGCGACTATAGCGGCCTCGCGGCTTACGGCGGCCGCGTCTATGGCGTCTGGACCGAGAAACCGGTCCCCGCTACGGAACCAGCCGCTAAGACTGAATCCAGTGGCAAGCCTGAAAGTGGCAAGCCTGAAGACGACAAAAGCCCGAAGCCGCGTCCTCGGGGCACCGTCGTCAAGCTAGGAACTGCCGACTTCAACCCTTGAAGCTGAGTATTGCGCAGACGAGATATTTCAGAGGAACTATATGGATACTGGGTAAGACCTGGATGCCCCCCAGGGATTCGACCCCCGATGTGCTGATCCAGAGTTGTGGCACCACCCCCTCGATTTGCATGGACATTTGAATCTCCTCAAGGCTGGAAGCCCTCGTGCAGGTGGCGGGCCGTTTCGTCGGCGATGCGCACGCAGCGCGGTTGACCGCATTGGCGCTGCACCATAAAATCAGAGGGTAATCGTCGCAGCGGTATTGTTCAACCCAACTCTGCCCCCTCGTTCAACGGCAGGACAGCTGACTCTGGATCAGCATATCGGGGTTCGAATCCCTGGGGGGCAGCCAAATATTTTCAAGCACTTGCGTCTCTTCCATTTGTGACTCATTTCCCAGTTGGCGCGCCTCAGGTGCGGATTGGTGCCGAGTTGTTTTCGAGTCCAGTCGATCAACCCACAGGCAAAGGTTGCCGACAATTCATCCGTGATTCTCGCGTTCTCGAAGTTGAGGCATCCCGTCCGTTGGACCCTAGCGACTACAGAATTCCGGAACGACCGGCCCATCTGGCAATGTTGCTCTTGAGGAAGGACATGAAACGTTCCGCAGCGCGGGGGAGTCTCTTGCTCCGATCGGTAGCGAGGTAGAAATCGAGAACCGCGACAAATAGAGCAAACGGTGAGCTCCGTGCGGTTTGTTCAGCAACCCGCGGCTTGCCTCTGGCGTGCATCTCAAGGCAAAATAGGGCATCGCCGGTTCGCATTTCAGCATCTTTTTTCCATGCGCATCCCGCAGCGCGGTTTCACTTGACGGCGTTTCCTCTAAGACGCCCGTGTGTCGTTTCCCAAAAAGCAGTCGTCGGTCGTTGGCCAACGGCCAAGCCTACTGAGGATGCCGCCTATGCCCCGCAAGCTCTGCTTATTGCTCGGTCTGTTCGTCCTGACCCTTTCTAGCTTCGCCCAGGAGTCGCGCCACTTCACGTTTCACTATGGATTCACGGTGAAAAACATTCCGGCGGGCAAGAAGGTTCGCATCTGGATTCCCGCCGCACAATCTGACGCGTTTCAGGAAGTCAGGGTCGTTTCCGCCAAGGGCAACTTGCCACTGGGGAAAAATCGCGAGTCGAGGTTTAGCAACGAACTCTACTTCTCTGAGGCGAAGAACGCGGCCCAGCCAGAGTTACACTTCGAAATCGAATACGACGTCGTACGCCATGAACGGAGTGCGCTGAGTCCGACGGCTCGTCTCGCCGCCGCTCCGTTTATAACGAAGGAGCGCCAGCAAGACTTGCAACCCGACGCGCTGGTGCCGACCACCGGCTTGCCCGCCGACCTTGCCGTCAAAGTTACGCAAGGTAAGACCGATCCGCTCGACAAGGCTCGCGCCATCTATGACTACGTTTTCACCACGATGAAATATGACAAGACCGGAACGGGCTGGGGACACGGCGACGTGCTCTACGCCTGCGATGCCAAGAAGGGCAACTGCACTGACTTTCATTCCCTGTTCATCGCCATGGCACGATCGCAGGGCATTCCCGCGCGCTTTGAAATCGGATTCCCGCTGCCGCCCGACAAACATTCTGGCGAGATCCCCGGCTATCACTGCTGGTCCGACTTCTACATCGACGGCAAGGGATGGATTCCGGTCGACATCTCGGAGGCGTGGAAACATCCGGAGAAGCGCGAGTACTTTTTCGGATCGCACGACGTGAACCGCGTGCAGTTCAGCATGGGACGCGATCTGCGGCTGAATCCCGCGCAGGACGGAAAGCCGCTGAATTATTTTGTCTATCCTTATGTTGAAGTCGACGGGCAGGAGTATCCGAATGTGTCGCTGGCGTTCTCATTCGCGGACGTGGGGGGGCCGGTTGCCGCGGCGAAGTGAGCAAGAATGTTCTAGTGGCGGCCCACGAACATTCCCCCCGGGCCGGGATCGCCCGGAGGAAGCGGGATGGTCGGAGGCGTTACGGGCGGCATCGGCGAGGCTCCATCATCGGTAGGCTTCGGGACATCTTCTGGAGCCTCCCCCGGACGGCGCAGTGTGGGAGCATTCGCCGGGCGATCTTCCTGTTCTCGCTTCGCCTCGGTGTCCTTGTCGGGCTTGGGGAGGATGACTTCCTTTTCCGTGCGCACAATCTTCTGGCCGCCCACTTTCATGGTTTCGACGCGCACCACTTCATCGCCCACCAGGCGCACGAAATCGACATCCTGTGGCGGCTCACCGTAGATCCAGTCCTCGTATTCGGTCTCT
>Ga0187817_10002081_pt1 | contig 10161 bp, 8 predicted proteins | sample NC_wetland_sal_i_17_FD_132431 | JGI IMG/M metagenome (GOLD analysis project Ga0187817, IMG submission 132431) | Wetland sediment microbial communities from Neuse River Estuary, North Carolina, USA - SO4_2 | ecosystem: Environmental > Aquatic > Freshwater > Wetlands > Sediment | place: USA: North... | reverse complement strand
GCTGCCGCCGGAAGCTGTCCTCAATGCGGCTCGGCAGCGGCGCCGCGAACGGCAGCCCGAACCCTCCGGCCAGCTGGAGCGGCGTCAGCCCGCGCGGCAGCTCCAGCAGCGCCAGCGGATTGCCCCCCGTCTCGGCCACGATCAGGTCGGCGACCCGCGCGTCCAGGGGCCCGGCCAGCGCTGACTCCAGTAGCGCCCGCGCGTCGGCATCGGGCAGCCCCGCCACCGTCAGCTCCCGCAGCCCGGTCAGTTTCTTACCGGGAACCCGGGCCGCGAACACCAGGCCGACCGGATCGGCGGCCAGCCGCCGGGCCACGATCCCCAGGGCCTGCACGGAGGCGTGGTCCAGCCACTGCCCGTCATCGATCACGCACACCAGCGGCCGCTCCGCGGCCGCCTCGGACAACAGGCTCAGCACGGCCAGCCCGACCAGGAACCGGTCCGGCGGCGGGCCCTCGGCCAGCCCGAACGCGGTCCGCAGCGCCTCCCGCTGCGGCACCGGCAGGCACTCCGCGCGGCTCAGCATCGGCGCGCACAGCTGATGCAGCCCGGCGAAGGCCAGCTCCATCTCCGACTGCACTCCGGTAACCCGCGCGAGCCGGCACCCCCGCGCCCTTCCGGCGACGTACTCCAGCAGCGCAGTCTTGCCCACCCCCGCCTCGCCGCGCAGCACCAGCACCGTGCCACGCCCCCTGCGCACCTGTTCCAGCAACTCGTCCAGCACCGCGCACTCGCGGCGCCTCCCGTACAACGACGGCAGCTTCCCGGATCCGGACGAGTTCGTCGGCCCCAGCGTGCCATTCACACGACGCGTACGCCCGACGCCGTCGCCGATATTTGCAGGCATCGCGGCTGCATTTGACGCTTTGTCGCTCGTATACATGGGCACCATCTCGACGCGATCGACGATACGCGGATACGTGACCGCGATCTATTGCACGATGGTGTCGGTCGATACTTTGGTATCAGGGGTGCGCGACCAGTGGGACGTCGAGTGCTGCGGCGACTCTCACCAGTTCGGCGAGAGAATCGACTCGCATCTTGCGCATAACCCGGCCTCGGTGGGCCTTCACCGTGATCTCGCTGATACCGAGCTTGGCTGCGATCTGTTTGTTCAACAGGCCGGAGACGACCAATGCCATGGTCTCTCGTTCGCGTGGCGTGAGTGACGCGTGGCAATCCTGAAGGGCACGCAATTCGGCCTCGCGAGCAAGGACAATGCGGCTGCGCTCGATGGCTTGACTGATGGCATTCAGCAGCATGTCATCGCCGAATGGCTTGGTCAGGAACTCCACTGCCCCAGCCTTCATCGCCTGCACCGTGGTCGGCACGTCGCCATAACCTGTGATGAAGATGATCGGCATGTCTGCCCGATCGATGATGCGCTTCTGGAGATCGAGACCATTGAGGTTGGGAAGCGTCACATCGAGAACCAGGCAACTCGGACCGTCGATGCGCGAACGTTCGAGGAACTCCTCCGCCGACTCGAACGTCTCGGGCTGCCAGCCGGCACAGAGAATCAGCAACTCCAGCGATTCCCGCACTGATACATCGTCGTCGACAACGAATATGACAGGGGTGTCGCGCGAGAGCACTCGCGCTCTTGATTCGTTACGTGCTTCGCCAGGTGAACTCACGTCGCCGTCACCTGCCCGGAATACGGCCGGCGAAGCGCGGCCCTGACCGCATCAAGCAAGACTTCCTCGCTGAACGGCTTGATGAGGCACTCTACGGCCCCGCGCGCGAGCAGATGCGGACGGGCGGACCCGTCCGCGAGGCCGGTGATGAACACAATCGGGATCGTCTGGCGCCGCTGTGTCAGTTCCTGTTGAAGGTCGGGGCCTGACATCCCGGGCATCGCGATGTCGAGGAGGAGACAGCTGGTTTCGCTGACGACGTCCGACGCGAGGAACGCTTCGGCGGATGAAAACGCCTCGGCGGCGAAACCGAACTGCCGAAGCAGGTCTGGCAGCGATTCGCGCACGGATTCGTCGTCGTCGACGATCGACACCAGCGAACGCTTGCCTGTCATGAGTGCCTCATCGCGGTGCCGCGTCTGGAACGCCCGCTGGACCGCTGGGAATGGAAAACGAGAAGGTGGCACCGGGACCGTCGTTTGCCTCGGCCCAGAGACGTCCGTGATGCCTCTCGATGATGGAGCGGCTGATGGAGAGCCCGATACCCATGCCGTCGGTTTTCGTTGTGTAGAAGGCGTCGAGCAGCTTGTCCAGGTTCCGGGGGTCGACGCCCACGCCGGCATCCCGCACGCTCACGCAGACACGATCGCCGTCCTCGCGTTCGGTTCTGACCAGCAATTGCCGCGGGCGATCGTGCACGTCAGCCATCGCGTCGGAGGCGTTGCGGAGCAGGTTCAGGATGACCTGTTGGAGCTGGATCCGATCGCCGGTGATGGCCGGGAGATCCCTGGCGAGCTCCGCCTGCAGAACGACGCGGTTTCTCTGGAGGTCACTCAGCGACAGTGCTATGACCTCCCGCGTGACCTCATTCAGGTCCACCGCTTCGATCGCCGGTTCCTTCTTCGTAAACAGGGCGCGTACTCGCGCAATCACATCGGACGCACGATTGCCATCGCGGATCGTCCGCCGTACGGCTTCGCGCGCGCCCTCGATGTCCGGCGGGTCCGCGGCGAGCATCCGCAGACAGGTACTCGCGTTAGTGATGATGCCCGAGAGCGGCTGGTTCACTTCGTGCGCAATGGACGCGGTCAAAGCACTGAGGGCGGTGGCCCTGGCCACGTGCGCGAGCTCGGATTGTGCCTTCCCGAGCGCCTGCTCCGACAAGCGCCGTGCTGTCACGTCTTGTACGGCACCGATGTACTCCAGTCGTCCGTCCTCGTCTCGGGTGCCGTGAGCGACCATGTGCAGGTACTTAATCGACTCGTCAGGCATCTGCAGCCGGTACTCACACTCAAAGTCGGTGCCGGCGCCTCGTGCCCGCTCGATGATGTCATGCAGCAATGGGATGTCTTCCGAGTGGGTCCGGGACCCGATCAGCTCGAGCGTCACGGGCACACCCTGGTCAAACTCGAAAATGCGATAGAGCTGTTCTGACCACGTGATTTCGTCTGTCGGTACCCGCCAGTAGAAGCTTCCGGTTGAGCTGAGGCGTTGAGCCTCTGCGAGGAATGCCTCGCTGCGCCGCAACTCGTCTTTGCGTTCCGCGATGGCACGCAGATCGTTGGCCGCTTCCGCTACTTTGCGCGCCGTGATGTCCTGGAAAGTCACCAGAACCCTGCGCTCTGAATGGCCTGGCAAAGTCAAGGGACGAGCATCGAGAATCAGCGTCCGTTGACCCTCTCCCGGGAAGACCTGATCTACCTCAACGGGCTGGAACGCACGACTGCCGGCAAGCATCGCTTTGAGCTTCGTACGCAACGAGGCGAGTTCAAAGAACAGCGTGTAGAAGGCGCGATTGCCCGACTGGATTCGCTGATCAGTGCTCAGCACGACGACAGGATCGGCAACAGTGTTAAGGATCGCCTTAGTGCATTCACGTTCGTAGATGACCTGATCGATGCTTGCGCGGAAAGCAGTCACGTTAGTGAACGTCAGCACGGCGCCGGTGACCTGGCGATCGCCTTCTCTAAAGGGGGATATCCCCATAACGAACCATCTGTCCCCGTCGCGAAGATCGGCCCGGGATTGCACTCCGCTTGCGATGACCTGGCTGCATTGCTCTTCCAGACGGGGCAAGCCAGCGAGAACCGAGATATCGCGGGACGCCCGGCCAATGTCGGATGGCGAGAGGCCAAGCACATCCGCCGCCACCTTATTGAAGCCCGCGATCATGAGGTCGCGTCGCAAGACGACGATGGGAACTTCAACAGTATCGAGGATATGGATCAGATCGGTTGCAGCCGTGTTCGCGGCAGCGTCGTCACCGTTGGCTGCCCGGAAAGCAGTCCAGCCGCCATTGAACGTGGCGGGTTGAGCGGTCATAAGGCAGCGCCGGAAGCGGAGTAGAGCTCGCGGCTCCGCCGGAGGACGGGATCGGCAACCGTCGGGAGAAACTGACGCAGTGCCAGCAGCAATGCTTGGGCGGGCGGCATGTTGAACGGCGGCCGGTAGCGGTAGAGCAGCTGACTTTCAAGGACGCGGGCTTCGTCTGGGCCGACCGTCTCCCGGAGCGCATTCTCTACGGCGCGCTCTAGCCGGGCATAGTCGTCCACTGGAATAAGGTGAGAGTGATTCGTTCCGAGCCTAGGCAGCATGTGCTCGTGAACATCGCCGTTGAAGTTGTCCATGAGGAACGAGCAGAAGATCGCGATGTCACTTTTTTTGCCAAGCTGATCGAATTGGTCCTCGAGGTTCATGCTGGCGGCGACGTCCCCTCGCTCCCACAGGACATTGACCATTTCTCCCCACACACGCACTTCTGGGTAGCTCCCTCTGGCGCGCGCCTGTCCGAGGACGTTCCCGAAGACGCGGCGGAATACAGGCGGATCCGGCATGGCGTCCCGCATGAAGCGGGGCAGGAGTTCGTCGGCGTCAACCACCATCAGCTGTCCGCGTTCCTGTGCCGCTTCCACGTCCACGCCCTCGGCCTCGAGCCGTGCGCCAAAGCCGTTCCAGTGGGGGAGCGTCGACACCAGGATGACGCCCTCTCCGTTCGCGAGGCCAGCATGGGCGAACCGGCAGACGGCGCGGTTAAGAAATTCCTGGTCCTGGTAGAGCTGTACGATGTGATCGCATGGGGCGGCGTCCGCCACCACTTGATCCCAGGGCTCACGGTGCATCATCATTGCCTCCCGTCCGAGCGGGATCTCGTAGCTGATGGGAAAGATGCTGCTCGCGCGACGGCGAGGTCGCGCGGCGATGTGGCCGATCTCTCTCCGTGTGTGGTGAGAAGGACGATCGGAATCTGCGGAAGGCCTGGAACGCAAAGCCGAACGGCCTCATCGCCATCCCCGTCGGAACCAGCGGCCGTGAGCAGCGCCCGCTGGACAACAGGCTAAAACCGGTCCAAACCTTCACATCCAGGCCCTTTCGTGACGAGAGGATACGCCGCCCTAGGCGGAGGGTCTAGTGCACTTTGGTGTTGGGTCTGGGCTCCGGCGGAACCGACGGCGTATATTCGAGGCGCTTCCGACGCCTGAGCTCGGGCCGGGATCAGCTCGGAGTCGGAGCTCGCGCCGCGATCTCGTAGAAGCTGTTCAGGTACGCCCCCCGCAGGCCATGCGCCTCCCCTGGTCGAGGTTGGCCCGCAGGCCGGTATGGCCCTGGCACGACACGCCATCTTTCTTCATTGGACGATGCGCAAGGCAAGCCGGGGCGGGCAGCCGCGGTGAACCAACGCGGCGACCTGATGCCAGTCGACGTCTGCTGCAACAGCTTCGGCCAGCGGCGTAGGTATTCCCAGCCGCGTGAGCTGTGCTACGCGCCACTCATGCACGAGCGAGCTGTTGCAGATGACCTCATGCGCCCGCATCGGCTCCATCTTCTGCACCTCCACTACGTCAAGACCGCTGCCGTTGACACTGCCGAGTGTCACCTGGTGGAAATTTCGCAGGCTCCAAGTCCGCTAGCCGCTTGAGGGGACACGACCGGGCCGCACCGCCCCCGTTGCCGAACCACGCAACTCGGCGGTCTGAGGCAGAGCCTCGCTAGATCAGGCGGGGCAGAGGACGATGTCGCTCCATGGCTTGTCTCCACCAGCGATGCGGCGAATTCCAAACACGCGACGAACCCGGGCTGCTTTTGCTCGAGCAACCTGCGCACGTATTCCATGTTCTCAATTGCCTGCTTAGTAGACTTCATTGATATCTCCAGTCCAATAGTTTGTTTGTTGCCAATACATCCCCGAGCCAGTAATGGCGGGGTTGGCTGGCGGTTCTGCGCCGGGCTGCGGGTCGCGCTGCCGCCGTGTGGGTTCGCCGGCGCGGTGTCAGCCAGGCGTACTTCGTGGCCGAGTTCGAACTGTCACTAGGATCGCGCTCCAGGCAGCCGGTCGCGCCCGTAGAAGCCCGGGCTGGTTCCCTGGTCTGCGTGTCCGAGGCACCCCAGGGGTACGGGTTCCCCGGTCCATTGCACGCTCGATGATCTGCAGGGACGGCCGGATCTCGAGGCTGGGCCGCAAGATCGCGTCTTAGCGGGTCCGGTCAGACAGGGAACACCACTCTGAGGTCGCGGTAGTCGGCACCCTCGGCCGGGATGGTCAGGCTCTGCCGGTCCGCGAGCCGGCCCGTGATCTCCAGTTACCCGCGACTGGATCAGGGGCATGCCGGGCCTCATGCCGCCGTGTCGACATCGTTGGAGCGGCAGAGGGCGCGGTCTTCGGCGGTCAGCACGGGCATCACAGGAGTCGGCAGTGCGCGAGGGGCGGCGGTTTCGGGATGGTCACGGCGGAGCAGCGCGAGCCCGAGCGCAGGGAAGATCACGACAGACAGCAGCCCCGCGGCCACCAGGCCTGCCGCGCTGGCGCGGGAGACGACGCCGAGCTGAAGGCCGATCTGGGTCGCGGCCACGATGAACGGCAGCGTCGTGGCCTGCAGGATGCCGGCGATCAACGAGCGTGACAGGCCCAGCGTGCGCATGTAGACCAGCGCGGGGAGGCCGCGCGCGAGGAGGATCGCGAGCAGGAACAGCGGCACGCGGGCAATGGTTGAGCCGGTCGCGAACAGCGCGCTGAGATCGAAGCGCAGCCCGCTGGTGACGAAGAAGATCGGGATGAAGATCCCGAAGCCGGCCGCTTCGAGTTTAACCCGGAACTGGGGATGGGTCGTCTCGTCCTGATCGAGCAGCGAGAGCAGCGCTCCGGCGGCGAATGCGCCGAGGATCGTCTCGAGGCCGACCCTGTCGGCAAGTGCCGTGAACCCGATCATCAGCAGGAATGCCGCGCGCACGCGAATCTGTGCCGTGGTGTCCTGCATACGCCGCAACACTCGCGAGAGGCTCATCGACCGCTCTGCGCCCGCGATCGCCACTCCCGCCAGCGCGACCACCAGCCCGAAGATGCCAAGCAGGATCAGCCTGCCCGCCGTGCTTGTCGAGCTCTTGCCCGAGAAGAACAGCGACAGCAGGATGATCGAACCGAATTCGGCGATCGAGGCGGCCGTAATGACGAGCTGACCCAGGCCCGAGTCGATGGTGTGCGAATCCCTCAGCACCGGGAAGACCACTCCGAGCGAGGTCGCGACGAGCACGATCGCGACAAACAGCGGGGACTTCACCAAGCCGCCCGCCCGAAAGGCGAGTCCGATCAGGATCGCGATGACAAATGACACCGCGAATCCGAGCACCGTGAGGGTCACGATTCGTCCACGGAGGCGGTCGACATCGATTTCCAGGCCGGAGAGAAAGAGGAGGAAGGCTAGGCCTATGAGGGCCAGGATCGAGACTGCGGCATCAGGTTTCACCCAGCCAAGCCCTGAGGGGCCAATCACGATGCCGAGCACGATCTCGAGTACGATCGCCGGCAGCCGGACCCGCGGGAAGAAGCCAAGCGCCAACGGGGCAGCCAGGCCGGCGGCGACGACGATGAGCAGGTTTGTGAACATAGGCAGCAGGTTTTAGTTGCCGGGCGTTACACGGTTGATTTGCACAGCGCGCCTAATGTTCCTGCTTTTCATTCGTGCTCCTCGGCGTGTAATGATCCGCGCCAGCGCCGCGCTGACCACTTTGCTCACAGCCCGCCTCGTGGAGGCGGATGGCCAGGCGAGACGGCCCAGCCCTCCCGGTCGTCCTGCCGGGTTGTTCGATCCGGACCTGGGCGCTGGGTCTGCGCGTTTCGCCCGAGACGGCCCCGCCCGCCGCGTTAGCAGACGTTGCGGGCGGGGGCCCCCGCCGTAGGCGGCCCGGCCGGCGAGGTGGACTCCGCGGCGGCGGCGATATCCGTCACGACGCCAGCGCGGAACGGCCGCTGTCCGGCGGTTAGGGGTTGGGCGGGCCGAGGTAGGGGAAGTCGGTCAGCAGGTCGGCGTGGGGTTTGAGGCCTTGCGGGGGGACCTTGCCGTAGCTCAGCCAGGCGAAGCGATAGCTGTAGATGTCCTCGATGAGCCTGCGGCCGTTGGGATAGAAGGGGGGCTTAGTGCGGTCGAAGCGCAGGATGTCGGGCAGCACCTGCAGGGCGGCGGCCTCGGCTTCCTCAGGCGGGTAGCCGGCGCCTTCGAGAAGCTTGGACCACGGTTCCAGGTAGTTGGCCACGTCGTCGGCGGGCTGCCGGGAGTTGTACAGGTCCTTCTCCCCGTCGGGGTTGATGAACGGGTTGAGCGTCGGGTTCCCGCCGCGGTCCATCTGCTCCAGGGTGCCGTCGCCGCGGCGGCGGCTGATCGAGGCCCAGACGCCGATCTGCGGGCCTGCGAAGAGCATGCTGGCGGGGACCTCCAGCACGATAGAGGTCACGTTGTGGCCGGCGAAGTCGTCGTGCCCGGTCCAGGCGAAGCCGTGCAGGGTGCCCTCGACGTCGGCGAAGAACGGGTCGCTGCGCCGCCCGGCGAGCAGCCGGATCTGGCCGGCCTGGACCGGCGGGGCCATGCCGTCGAAGTTGACCGGGAGCGGGTCGGCGAGCACCTCGCCGACCGGCTCGGGCTGGCGGGCCGCCGTGCCGGTGGCGTACCAGGCGGTCCCGGTCTGCCGGCCGCCCTGGTATTCGGAGAAGGTGAAGGTGAACGCGACGTCGGCGTGCGTGTCGCCGTCGGTGTCGACGTTGATCCGGTAGACCGCGCCGGGGTAGAACTCCGGGCCCCGGGCTTGTACGGGTGCCGGGGCCGGGGCGGTCGGGTTCGAGTTGACGATCAGCATCATCTTGTCCGGGTCCTTGGATGACTTGAACAAGAACACGTCGGTGATGTCCAGGCGCCGGTCGTCGCCGGGGGACTTGAGGTAGTCGGCGCTGAAGTGGTTCGACATGGTGGCTCCTTCGGTGGTTATCTGCGGTGGTCCGGGGTCAGCTGCGGATGAAGTCGAGGAGCGCGGTGTTGACCTGGTCGGCGTGAGTCCAGGGGATGGCGTGTGGGCCGCCCTCGACGACCACGAGGTGCATGTCCTTGATCAGGCCGGGCAGCCGCTTGCTGGTCTTGTCGATCGGCAGGACCTGGTCCGCGTCCCCGTGCAAGACCAGCATGGGCACGTCGATCTCGGGCAGGTCGGCGCGGAAGTCGGTGGTCCAGGTCCGGATGCAGGCCACCGCGGCGGCGGCCGAGGCGGTGACGGCCAGGTTCCAGCTGGCCTGCCAGGCCTGGTCGCTGACCAGGGTTCCGCGCAGCGTGTCCATGTTGTAGAAGTTGTCCAGGAACCCCTTCATCCAGGCCGGGGTGTCGGCCTGGGCGGCGGCAACGAACCCGTCGAACAGGCTTTGCGGCACCCCGTCGGGGTTGTCGCCGGCCTGCAGCAGGTATGGCGGGATCGGGGAGATCAGCACGCCCTTGGCCACCCGCGCCGACCCGTAGCTGGCCAGGTACCGGGTGACCTCGCCTGTGCCCATCGAGTGCCCGGCCAGCACCGCGTCGCGCAGGTCCAGGTGCTCCAGCAGGGCGTGCAGGTCGGCGGCGAAGGTGTGGTAGTCATAGCCGACGACCGGCTGGCTGGACCGGCCGAACCCGCGCCGGTCATAGGTGATGACCCGGTATCCGGCCTCGAGCAGGGCCGGGACCTGCTTGTCCCAGGCCCGGCCGCTGGCCGGGTAGCCGTGGATCAGCACCACCGGCTGGCCGGCGCCGTGATCTTCGTAGTAGATCTCGATGGCTGTGTTGTTTTCCCGTCCGACAGTGACTGCGGGCATGGAGCTTCCTTCCGGTGGCGGGCATGGCCGACGTCCGAGCCGCGGGGCCAGGCGCTGGCCGGTTTCATCTGCAGGTTGGTATGGCCAGGGTGGCGCGCCGGGCCGGCGCGCCGCGCCCGTAACATCCCGGGCACCTTTACGGGGAATCCCGGACCGGTGCCCTGGTCGGCGGCCGGGCCGCCAGTACGCGCAGAACGGCCTGCCGGGATGAACTTCCGTCGACGATCACCACGGCCCGGTCGGGCGTTAACGTCCCCAAAGCCGCCGGCGGAGGCGGCGCGGCAGCGCGGCCCGGCATCCGCTGGCACGCCCGCCGGAGGCGCGGGTGATCGGGGCGGCTCCGGCGTAGGCCTTGAGGCCTTTGGCATCCTGGAACCGGGATCGGTCGTCGCCGATCTCGGCGAGCACCCGGGCGCCGGTGAG
>Ga0187817_10002079_pt1 | contig 10163 bp, 6 predicted proteins | sample NC_wetland_sal_i_17_FD_132431 | JGI IMG/M metagenome (GOLD analysis project Ga0187817, IMG submission 132431) | Wetland sediment microbial communities from Neuse River Estuary, North Carolina, USA - SO4_2 | ecosystem: Environmental > Aquatic > Freshwater > Wetlands > Sediment | place: USA: North... | reverse complement strand
TTACTCCGCCTACTCTGTGGACCTCTCGCCGGCACAGCAGGCCGAGATCATCGCTCGAACGGAAAAAGAGGCTGCTTAGAAACAGCGAAGGGAAGTCTCATGGAGGCATCAGGGAATTGGATGTCTTGCAGACATCAGAGAAAAGGAGAAAATCAATGGGCAATGCGAGGTTATCTCGTCCGGAGACTGGGGGACGGAAAACACTGATGCGGGCGGCTACTGGGGAACTCAGCAGGAGATAGTGGGCGATGGATTGATAATCGGGGACCTAAGGATGATGACCGGAAAAAAAAGCCGCTGGAAAGAAAGATTTGTCGAAGAGCTGAAGCGGCTCGGTGTGAGTGTCGCTTATATTGGGGTTGTGTTAAGCGTCTTGTCGCTGCATCGAGGGATTATTCTGTCGCAGCATAACATTGCCTTCAGCTTCTGGGAAGGGCAGGCGTTCGCATGGGTCAATGCCTTGATCCTCGGCAAGTTCGTGCTGATTGCAGAGGTTCTCCACGCCGGGGAACGAATGGAAGACCAACCTCTTTTGTATTCGATAATGTTTAAGTCCGCCGTCTTCGGCGCGATCCTGATGGCTTGTCACATCCTGGAAGAGTGGTTGGTCGTGGTTTGGCACGGAGGGCCGACAGCAGGCTTACCGACGTTGACCGAGACGCTTTCATTGGGCGTCATTGTATTTGTCGCCCTGATTCCATTGTTCACTGCCAGAGAATTCGGTCGGGTGGTTGGCAAGGATGAATTGGCGTCGCTGCTCTTTCGGCGTAGAGCGAACACCGTCACGTTGCCGTCAAAGTCAGCGCTTTGATGTTGATGGCCCGCTCGTGTACAAACGGAGGCGGTTAATGCTGGACCCTCCAGCCTCACCAGCAAAACCAGCTTCGGTAGTCGCTTATTTCAATATCACTCGCAGCACGTGTCGCCCCGTAACCCTTCTATACCCTCCTTACCAATGATTGGCACCATGATGAGGCCGGAAATGGGGTCGGCCCACCACAGGTTAGCCACAGCGTTTAGAAGTAACCCGCCGAGCAGGATGGCTGACAGATACATACAAAAGTCTGCCTGTTTGGCATCGGCGCTCATCGCGGCGCTCTTCAGTTGGGCGGCAACACGCCGCTTGCCACGTGAAAGCAGGGGCATGACGACAAGTGCGGCACAGGCGAGGATGATGCCGGCAAGGCTATGTTCGGGAGCCCTTTTCGCCATCAGGGTGCTTACAGCCGCGTAACCCACATAGGCCGCCAGAGCGAGGAAACATATGCCTACGGTCTTTAGCGTGATCTGTTCGATTCGCTCTCGCCGGTGTTCTTCCGCGTCAACGGACATCCGCCACAGCAGCGCGGCACCCGATACGACCTCGATGAAGCTATCTATCCCAAAACCCACCAGCGAGATACTCCCTGCCATGGCTCCGGCCACAACTCCTACGATGCCTTCAAGGGTGTTCCAGGCAATGGTGAAGTACTCGAGCTTCCTTCCTCGATAAGCGATTGCCTGACGATTTACGACGATCTCTTGCATAGAAAAATGAAGAGAACCTATCAGATCAGAGAGTGGAAGGCCATCGAGCAGTTCCGCTCCCACCTTTCGAACGATCCCGGCACCATCCAAATGGTCCTTTCCCTCGCTGAGATTGCTCAGTTGCTCCGGCAAGGAGTCTCCCACCTCCTCCACGAAGCCGAGAAGCGACTGCTACTGATCATCATGGATGACGAGGTAGCTTGGCTGACCGGCGACCGACACGCAGGACGACGCGACCGGGAACCTCGACGTTGGGGCCGCGTCCGCGGCTCGGTCGTGGTTCATGGTCAGAAGTTACCCATTCACAGGCCACGGGTGCGCGGCCAACGTGAGGAGCTGAAGCTGGGCAGCTACGAGCTATTCCGGCAGGAGGAGGCCATGCAACGGCAGGTCTGGGATCGCATCATGCGCGGACTAACGATGCGCGGCTACGGCCCAGCAGTCCGGGAGTGTGGAACTGCCTTCGGAGTTCAGAAATCCGCCGAAAGTGACAGATTCATTCAGGCCAGCGCCAAGCGCGTGCAGGAGTTGCTACATCGTGACCTTCACAACATTCGACTCTGCGCCCTCATGCTGGACGGGGTCGAGTTCCGAAGCGAACACATGCTCGTGGCGCTGGGGATCGACCGCACCGGGCACAAAATGGTCTTGGGATTGCACCAGGGCGCCAGTGAGAATCAGGAAGTGTGCGATGCTTTGTTAGCCGATCTGAGCGAGCGGGGCCTGAACTTCCAGCAGCCCATGCTGGCCGTTGTCGATGGCAGCAAGGCTCTTCGTGCGGCCTTACGAAAATACAGCGGTGATCGCGCCCTGGTGCAAAGGTGTCAACTCCATAGGCGGAGGAATGTGTGCGGGCACTTTGCCGATGAGAAAGCCCCACCCTGGGACCGCAAGCTGGCCCAGGCCCACGAGCACTCTGACTATGCTTCGGCTAAGAAATCCTTGGAGCGAATTCAGCGGGAGCTCCGGGAGGTGAACCCCAGTGCGGCACGCAGCTTGGCGGAAGGGCTGGAGGAAACGCTCACGCTGCATCGGTTGAAAGCGCCGCCGGAGCTGCGTCGGACGCTGCGCAGCACAAATCCGATTGAGTCGGCCTTCTCCATCGTTCGGGTGGCTTGCCGGAACGTAAAGCGATGGCGGCCTGGCGATCATCTGGAACGCTGGGTGGGTTCTGGCTTAGTCGTGGCGGAACGCCAGTTTCGTCGCATTGTTGGGTATCGCGTCCTGCCTGGTCTAATTGCCGTATTGGACAGGGACGGTGAGACGGGACGAGCGGGAAGTAGTGCCGCGTAACGCTCACAGGAGAAGCGGCCATAATAAGGTCGTCCTAGATTCGGACAAGCGAATCCCACACTCGAACAATTACTGCCCTGTCGAGTAGGCCTGGACCGCGTATCTTCCGGTCTCTAAAGGATTTATGTAATGGTAGAGGCGTCCGCAGAATTGCTGGAAAACACTCGGGCTGAATCTCAGACCTGCTCGCTGAGGGCGAATGAGAAGAATCGACCCATTGAATCATTGCAAGAACTTCCCCGGTTCGTTCTTCGTATAATCAATTAGCCGATGAATCAATGAAGCAATCGGAGGAAAGATGGCCACGCTGATTCAGGATGTGCGCTACGGCCTGCGCGTGTTGGCGAAGAACCCCGGCTTCACGGCAGTGGCTGTGATCGCCCTCGCGCTGGGCATTGGCGCCAATTCCGTCGTGTTTAGCAGTATCAATGCGATGCTGCTGCGTCCGTTTGCGTTCCAAGACCTTGACAGGGCCGTGGACGTTTGGGAGACCGTGCCGAAGCAGAACCGGCAGCACATGCCGGTCGCTCCGGCCAACTTCCGCGACTGGCAGGAACAGGCCAAGGGGATCGAGTTGCTTGCCGCAGTCCGGGGCTGGAACGTTAACCTTACTGGCAAGGAGTTGGCGGAGCGCCTCGAGTGTTTTCAGGTCACTGCCGACTTCTTTCCTCTGCTGGGAATACCCGCCCAATTGGGGCGCTACATTGTTGCTGATAATTTCGGGGCAGGGCGCAACGCCGTCGTTGTCATCAGCCACGGTTTCTGGCAGCGGCACTTTGGCGCTGACCCAGCTATTGTTGGCCAAGGCGTGCTACTGGGCGGTCAGAAGTTTACGGTCATCGGCATCATGCCGTCGGACTTCGACTTTCCCGTCGGCGCCGAGGCTTGGGTACCGCTCGATCTCACGGCCAAGGAGGAGTCGGACCGCGCGAATCACTCCCTGCAGGTGTTTGGCCGGCTTAAGGCTGGAGTCTCCATTGCGAAAGCGCAGGACGATCTTGAGACCATCGCCGCCCGCCTTGGCCGCGAGTACCCGCAGACCAACGCCGGCCACGGGGCGCGCGTGATGGGCTTGGTGGATGACATCACGTTTGGCTCCAAACAGTTTATTGGGGTGTTAATGGGCGGGGCCGGGTTCGTGCTCCTGCTCGCCTGTGCCAACGTGGCAAACCTGCTCCTGGCGCGCGTCACAGGACGCCAGAAAGAGATCGCCGTGCGCCTCGCACTCGGCGCCAGCCGCTGGCAGATTGCGCGACAACTGACAGTTGAAAGCACGCTGGTCTCCGTCCTGGGGGGGATGGCGGGGCTGTTGCTCGCTGGCTGGGATCTCGGCCTCACCCGGAACACTCTTCCGCCTTTCATTGCCCAGCACATCCCCGGGCTGAAACACTTGCACACGGATTGGCGAGTGCTCGTGTTCACGATCGTGGTCGCTCTTCTGGCCGGGATTCTGGTCGCAGTCGCACCCGCCTTGTACGTTACGCGGCCTGACCTGAATGAGGTGCTCAAGGAAGGCGCGCGCGGCGGAACTGGGAGCCCCGCCCGACACCGTCTCCGTTCGCTGCTGGTCATCACTGAGATTGCCCTGGCCTTGATTTTGCTGGTCTCGGCCGGGTTGATGGTCAGGGGGTTTCGCAACCTGGCGAATGAGGATATGGGATTCGAGCGCAGCCACGTGCTCACCTTCCGCATCTCGCTGGCCGAGTCGAAATACAGTAACGCGGAGCGCGTCAGAGGATTCTACGAGCAGTTGATCCCGAAGCTTCAATCGCTCCCCTCGGTTGAGTCGGCTGCGGCCGTCACCGCCGTGCCCGGAGGCTGGTGGGGCTGGAACTCGACTCCGTACAGCGCCGAGGGAGAGCCGCCTCCCGCGCCCGGGGAGATTCGATCGGCAGGCGCGCAATCCATCACGCCCGACTTCTTCCGCGCCTTGCGCGTGCCCCTGGTCAAGGGACGCTTCATCTCCGCGCAGGACGGCCCTGACGGGCCGCTAGTGGTCGACATCAGCGAAGCCTTGGCCCGCCAAATCTGGCCTCGTGAGGACGCCGTGGGCAAACGCCTCAGGTTTGGCCCGCCGGAGAATAATGCGCCGTGGCGCATTGTCGTGGGCGTGGTGGGAGGCGTCCGGCCGTTCCCGTCGGAGAGGCAGGCGGACCTGACTGTGTACTTCCCGCTCGCCCAGGCGCCGCAAGCCTCCAGCGCACTGGTAGTGCGCACATCGGGTGATCCTCTGGGGCTGGTGGCGGCAGTGCGCTCCCAGGTGCTGGGTCTGGACTCCGAGCAGCCTCCCTACGACCTGCGCTCGCTCGAACAGCTCATCTCCGACGACGTCAGCGGGGTGGACTATTCAGCCCGCACCATGACGGGCTTTGGCATTCTTGCCCTGGTCCTGGCTGCCGCTGGAATCTTTGCCGTCATGGCGTATTCCGTTCTGGAGCGTACGCACGAAATCGGCGTGCGCGTGGCCCTCGGTGCGCGGCGGGCTGACGTGGTTAGGCTAGTGATAGGCTACGCTGCCAAACTGGCCGGCATCGGACTGGGCATCGGCGTCGCAGGCGCGTTGGCTATGACCCACCTCCTCACCAGCTTGCTCTTCGGTGTCGTTCGCATGGAGTGGCTTACCTTCACCGGCCTCGCGGCGTTGCTGGCCGGGGTGGCGACGCTCGCGGCCTACGTCCCGGCGCGCTGGGCGGCGAGGGTCGATCCCATGGAGGCGCTACGCTATGAATGAAGCCTGTCGCCTGAGCCACGGGAAGTCTCAAGAAATGCGGGGAGAAGGCACCGTCAGTGGAAGCACTACGGTAGAGGTAAGATGATGGGCAATGTGACGTGACGTAGTTCGGAGAGCCGTCGAATTTCAACAAGGAAACGGACATCCCCTAGGGAGTGACCCTCGGCGCAGGCAAATCTACCACAGCGGGAACAAGCCAGGGTTCTCGTCGATCATCCGGCATTATATCAACGAATCGCCGACGGTAATTTTGCTGGCCAACGTGGACAACACCATCGTAAGCGACGGTGACGTTGGCGCAATTAGCCACCACGTGGCGAGCATTTTCTTAGGAACTAGTGCCCAACGTTAATGGACAACTCCGAGCCAGCCGTGTCGGAGGAACCCCGCATTGTTAATTCAGCGGTCTTAGTGCATAGTCAACCTTGGCATATCTGCGCTATTCAGTCCCCGTAGGACCAACATTCACACCAGCAAAAGGAGAGAACAAAACCATGAAGAACACGATTGCTGTTTTATTGGCTGTTGTTGCCGCTCTCACCGGATATTTCGGCATTCGCGGGTGGCGCATACGCCCCGACGTTCTTTGTCGGGATGTATGCGCCACCCGCGGCAGCCACACAGAAGAGCCGCAGAGTCCCAACACCAGGGACTCTGCGCTACTTACTTGCTGAGCGATCGGTTTGTCACTCTTCTCTGAGCAAACCTGCTGGCTGAACGCGTAAGGCGCGACGTGCAGGAATCCAGATCGCAAACAATCCTAATATGGTCATCGTTGCCATCACTGCTGCCAGGACCAACGGATCACGTGGCGTGGCCTGATACACGATTTGAGCCAACAATTCGCTCGCGATCACGCCCAGGAGCAAACCGGCGGCTGTACCCGAGAGCAGCAAAATGAGCGGGCGGCTCAGCGCAGAACGCATGAGCTGAACCGGTTGCGCCCCCAAGGCCACGCGGATGCCAAACTCCCTGATCCGCTTGGAAACCGAGTACATCGCTATGCCAAAGACTCCCGTAACGGCGAGCATCGCTGCCAGGAACCCCATGACCCCGAGGGTTGCTGTCGCTACGCGCGCCGGAAACAACACCAATCCCAGCGCGTCGGGCCAGCTTTGGAACGTAAACGGCAGGTTCGGATCGATTCGCGTAAGCACTTGGCGGAGCTGAGGTACAATTTCTGCTGGCGGCAACTGCGATCGGACCACCAATGACGTATCCGTATCGGGACTCTGTTCGAGGGGAAAGAACATCGCCGCCCAAGGCGTTTCCGTGAGCGAATCATACTTGCCGTCTTCGATGACGCCGACAATCTCGTAGGAAACCTTGTCCGCCAGCGTAAACCGACGTCCGAGCGCGGAGGTTTTTCCAAACATGGCGCGGGCAAACCGGTCGTTTACGATCGCGACTTTCGGCGCGTTGGCAGCGTCGTGCCAGGTGAAGTCACGCCCCGTCAACAAATGAGTGCCGGCCGCCTCCAGGTACCCGGGTGAAATCGAGAAATACTTGGCTCCAAATACGCTATTTGAGCTCCGGAAGTCGGCTGTTCCGAGCCGGTAAACCTGCGTGGTGCTTCCACCGGTGCCCAGCGGCGTCTCGTTGATTATCCCTACAGCCGTGACACCCGAAATGCCGGCAGCCTCCTGCAGCATGCGCTTTTGAATCTGGGTGGAGGAATTATCGGTATATCCGCCCATGTGCATATCGGTCTCGGCCAGGGTCACACCCTGCGGTTTAAAGCCGAGTGGTGCATGCAGAGAGCGTTGCATCCCGAGCAAAGCTACGAACGAAGAAGTCACCAACAAGGTGCATACCGTAATCTGAATGCCCAGAAGAAGATCGCGAAAAGCGAAGCGGCGAAAGATCATGGTGCCTGCCGCGCCGCTCTTCATAACCTGCGCGGAATCCGTGGCCCAGACCTGCCGCACCGGAACCAGGCCCCAGAGAATTCCGCTTGCGACCGACAGCAGCAGAGCCACGCAATAGACTTTTACATCGGGGCTGACGGCCACGTGGATCGGAAACTGCGGGAAGGGTTGCCATCGCGTCAGCGCTCTCAGCAAAGCAGTAGAAAAGATCGTTCCCAGCACGCCGCCAAGAAGAGAAATAAGGACGGCTTCGGCCAGCAGTTGCCTGAGGACATACCACCGGCTGGAGCCAATCGCAAGCCGAATAGCCAACTCACGGCTACGATCGGCCGTACGTGCCGCAAAAAGGCTCGCGAGGTTCGCACAGGCCGCAAGCAGCACGAGCAATGCCAGCACCATGATGCCTGCGATGTATGATCGAGCGGGGTCACCGATCATGTCGCCCATTAATCCAGGCTTCACCAGTCTCGCGCTCAGTCCATCGTCGGTCGCGGGATACAGGCGCGCCAGTTCGCGCGCGATGGCGTTGAGATTGTCAGTGGCTTGCTGTGGACTGACGCCGGGCTTCAGCTTTCCCAGGATCCAGATGTTGTGGCTCCCCCGTTTCGACAGAAAATCGGTGCCCTCGGCATCCGGGCTGTCGACCATGGGCATCCAGAAGTCAGGCCAGATGAACACATCCGTACCATGAAACACGCTTGGGGCTATTCCGATCACCGTAAACGGGTGCTTATTTATACGGACGGTGGCTCCAATAATGCGGGAATCGGAATCGAAATGACTCACCCAAAAGCCGTGGCTCAAGACGATGTAGGGAGCGGAATTCGGCCCGCGTTCATCGCTCGCATGAAACACTCGGCCGTAGGCAGGCTGTACGCCCAGCATGTCGAAGTAGTTCCCGGAAACTCTGTAGTACCAGCATCTATAAGCGGCATTTGCTGTGGTCAAGCCCGCGTCCTGTAACCGGTAAGCGGCGATGCCGGTGAAGGTTGTGTTCCTGGTCTGAAAATCCACGAAATCGGGATAAGACTGACTATCATACCCGGGCGTTTGGTGCACCACGTTATAGAGGCCAGTGGGTTGGGGCACATCCAGGGGTCTGAGAAGCAGGGCATTCAGGACGCCGAACACGATCACGTTCGCCCCAATTCCCAGCACGAGGGTAATCAGCGCAGCCGTCGTGAAGGTCGGCGACCTGCGCAGTTGCCGCGCCGCGTACCGCACCTCACGCCAGAGCGCATCGAAAATCAGCGGTGCATCGGCAGCCGCCACCTCCTCTTTGATCACAGTTCGATTGCCGAAACGGAGGAATGCATCGCGGCGAGCCTCCTCCGGGGACATTCCGGCAGCAACATTGTCTGCAATGCGCATTTCCAAATGTGATCGGAGTTCGCGGTCGATTTCCTGATCGATTTTCGAGCGGTGGAACGAATTGACCATGCGGCGCAAGGTCGACATAGCCCTCCTCACGCGTACCGCAAGACGGCGCGCACCCCTTTGACGAGCTGTTCAAAGCTTTTTTCAGCCTTCAGCAACTCCTTGTGGCCTGCGGCTGTCAGCCGGTAATACTTTGCCTCTCGATGAGTCTCCGTCACTTTCCATTCCGAGCGGATCCATCCGCTCTGCTCCATGCGGTGCAGGGCGGGGTAGAGCGATCCCTCCTCGACGCGCAGCAGTTCCTCGGACGCCCTTTGGATGTGCAGCACGATTCCGTAACCGTGCAACTCGCCCATTTGCGATAGCGTCTTCAAAACCAGCAGATCGAGGCTTCCCTGCAAATCGTTTCTTGCCATTTGCGCACACCCCTAGAGAACTTGGTACACGATCGTGGTAAGCCTAGAAGTAGAGGTATGTCAAGGCCGAATCGCCGAGTGAATCTGTTGAGAGGTCCCGGTATTCAATCAAGCCCGAACGCCACTCCGAAGAAATCGACTTGGTCAACAAACGGCTCGTATCTAGATGTGCGCTCTCCCAGGCGGTCATCACGGCAGGACAACTTCAGATTGGAGCAGAGTATATCGCAGCACGTTAGCGCTTGCTGCCCTCTTTCTTGCCCGGCTAACTGGACGCTGGGGCCAGGGGCTGGACGGAGCCTGGCGCTCATGCGGGCTGTTGCTGGGTCAGGCAATGGAGCGTGCCGAAACCCAGCACCAAATCAACGGCATGGATGCCCACCACTATACGATCCTTGAATAATTCCCCAAGCAGTCCCAGCGCCAAGCGGTCTTTGGGATCGTTGAAGGTGGGCACCAGCACAGCATGATTGGCGATATAGAAATTTGCATAACTCGCCGGGAGTCTGTCACGGCCGAAAAAGATCGGGTCGGGCATAGGTAGTGCAATGACCTCTGGCCTGGAACCGTCCTCGAGCCGCAGATCCTGAATGCGTTCCCAATTTTCGTTCAGCGGGCCATAGCTCGCGTCCTCGGCATTCCCCTCCTTTACGAGAACCAGGGTCTTTCTATCGACGAAACGGCAAATGTCATCGACGTGGCCGTGCGTGTCGTCCCCGGCCACGCCACCTGCAAGCCAGAAAACGTTTGTCGCTCCGAGGTAATCGTTGAGTGCTCGTTCGAAGCCTTTCCGGTCGAGACCAGGATTTCTGACCTGGATATCCGGGTGTAAATAGCACTCTTCCGTCGTCAACAAGGTTCCGCGCCCGTTGACTTCGATTCCACCCCCTTCGAGGACGAATTTACGGTTGCCGACGTGCGCATCGAAGAGGCGCTTGGAGAGGTGTCTGG
>Ga0187817_10002078_pt1 | contig 10165 bp, 10 predicted proteins | sample NC_wetland_sal_i_17_FD_132431 | JGI IMG/M metagenome (GOLD analysis project Ga0187817, IMG submission 132431) | Wetland sediment microbial communities from Neuse River Estuary, North Carolina, USA - SO4_2 | ecosystem: Environmental > Aquatic > Freshwater > Wetlands > Sediment | place: USA... | reverse complement strand
CCGCGTTCCGACGCGTAATCCTGGAGCAGTTCCCGCAGCTGCCGCCGACCGCGGTGCAAACGTGACATCACGGTACCAATCGGCGTTTCCATGATGTCGGCGATCTCCTTGTACGCGAACCCCTCCACGTCGGCCAGGTAGACCGCGATCCTGAATTCCTCCGGAAGCGCCTGGAGCGCCTCCTTGATGTCAGAATCGGGCAGCCGTTCCAGCGCCTCCGCTTCGGCCGACTTCAATCCCCCTGAGGTGTGCGACGCGGCCCGGGCCAGCTGCCAGTCTTCGACTTCCTCCGCGCCGGAGCGCTGCGGCTCGCGCTGTCGCTTGCGATAGGTGTTGATAAACGTGTTGGTCAGGATCCGGAACAGCCACGCCTTCAGGTTCGTGCCCTGCTGGAACTGGTGAAAAGACGCGTACGCCTTGGCGAACGTCTCCTGTACCAGGTCCTCGGCGTCCGCCGGGTTGCGAGTCATCCGGAGCGCCGCGGAGTACAGCTGGTCTAGGTAGGGCAGCACCTCCTGCTCGAAGCGCTCACCGCGCTCTTCGAGAGTCTCCGGAACGGGACTCACCCCCTCGGGATCGTGCCGGATCGGGCTGCTGGAGTGCAGACCATATGAGCGGGAGGATACCGCGCCCGGATAGGGAGCGAGCTTCAGCATGCCACGAGGTGGCGAGGCGACTGCCATGCCGCGTTCAACACGGGGGCGCGGCCCGTCATTCCGAGATCGGTCGTGCTGGGTAGGTGAGAATGGCGCCTGACCGGGAAGGTTAAGGAGGAAAGGCGTCCCCGATGCGGGAGCGCCGAGTCAGGAGCCCGGGCCCGTGCACCATGCGGCCAGCGCCATCACCGCGCCGGATACTGATCATCTTCCGGCGTACTGGCAATTCCATGACGCCGTGGCGAGGGCCCAACTGGCGGCCTGGCTGCCCCGCGGGCGGCACCTGATCGTGGACGTCTCTGGCCCGCGCGCGCCAGGGGCCGAACTGGCCGCGGCGGCCGGCCATACCGTCCTGCGCGTGATCGACATCACCGCGATCCAAAGGGGCGCCGGCGCTGCCTGGACTGAGGAGCGACGAAGGAGCGACGAGGGAAGGCAGCGCCTCGAAAGGCGCACCGGAGGCGAGCGGGAAGACAGAAAACGAGCGAGGAGGGAAGGAGGCGCCTCAAGAGGCGCCCGGAGGCGAGCGGGACTAGCAGAGCTGATCGCCGATTCCTCCCGGCTGTCCTTCCTGCCCGACGGCTGCGCGGATGACGTCCTCGCCGAGGACCGGGCCCTGTCCACGCACCTGGCCGCCGAGGCCATGATCGCCGAGATCGCGCGCGTCCTGCGCCCGGCCGGGCGGGTGCTGGCCTGCGTCGACTCGCTGGTGCTCGGCATGGCGGTGCTCGCCGACCAGCATCACTGGGCCCATCTGGTCGACCTGCCGCACGCCGAGGTGGTGCTGGTGCCCTGGCCAGACGGAACCATCACCCGGTGCTACGGCCCGGACCAGGCGCGTGAGCTGTTCAGCGGGGCCGGGCTGACGGTGGGCTGGATCCGGCCGCGCACCGTGTTCTCCGAGTCGATGGTCACGCACGTGCTGCGCCGCGACCCGGCCAGCCTGCCCAGGCTGGTCCGGGCCGAACTGGCGGCCAGGTCCGACGAGTCAATGGGCGCGCAACTGGTGATCTCGGCCAGCAAGCTCTGCTAGTCCATGGGGACCGCCCGGAACCCCCCGATAGCCCGCTGCGGTTCTCGCCGTAGTATCGCGCGGCCGGAGGGGCCGACAGCCCCTCACGGGCCGCGCTCTAGCGGCGGCGGGCGTGCTTGGCCTGGCAGCCGACGCAGCGGGCCGCGTCGGGCCGCGCATCGAGCCGGCCCTCGGGAATGTCGCCCCCGCAGTCGACGCATCGCCCGTAGGTGTTCTCGTCAATGCGGGCGAGCGCGGCGAGCACTTCGTCTCGCTGGCTGCGGGCCGAGTGCAGGATCGCCTCGGTGCGATCGGCCTCGGACAAGGTGGATCCCGCATCGGCCGAGTCCTGCGGATACCCCGCCCCGTCCTGGGGCGCGGGACGCTCGCCTTGCAAGATGGATATCGACCGGTCCAGGTCGTCCCGCATCTCGTCAAGGCGCTTACGGGCGACGGTTATCTCCACTGGTGTCCTCGCCTCCCGTCCGCGTGCGCTGCGCAGCCCAGGCTCGGGTGAGCCGCAGCCGCGTGCCGCGGACTCAGAACAACTCGCCGGGCGGCCGCTCCTGGTCGGCGGAAAGCGGCACGATGAGCTCGGGCCCGTTGTTCCGCACGGAGTTGACAGCCGTTGAAACGGGATGCGACGTAAGGCCGCCAGCCATCGCGGGCAGCATCGTCGCTTGAAGCTGGCCAGGCTCGGAGTTGTCCGGGTCAAGCCAGTCGGCCCAGTGATCTTGCGCGATCACCATGGGCATGCGGTCGTGGATCTGGCCGACATCGTCGGTCGCCTGGGTCGTGATAATCGCGGCCGTCCACAGCCAGGCGTGTTCGTGATCAGGCGGAAGGGCCTCGTCCCGCCAGAGCTCGTAGATCCCGGCGAAGGCCAGCGCACCGCCGTCCTTCCGGTAGATGTAGTAGGGCTGCTTCCGCTGTTTTCCCTGCTCCGATACGGTCTGCCATTCGTAGTAGCCGTCGGCGGGGAGAATGCAGCGGCGCCTGGTGAAGGCGCGCCTGAACGCGGGCTTGACCGCGATGGTCTCGGCGCGGGCGTTGATGAGCCGACCGCCGCCCGAGGCGTCCTTGGCCCACGACGGGACGAGGCCCCAGCGCACCAGGCGCAGCTCGCGAGCCGGCGGCCGCTCAGGCTCCTCGTCGCGCTCCTGGTCGCGGGGGCGCCGCTCCATGACCGCGTACACCCGCCTGGTGGGCGCCACGTTGTAGTCCGGGTCGGGCTCCGGGTCGGGTCCGTCGGCGACGCGGTCCCGCTCGATGCTGAACTCCTCGAGGAGCTCAAGGCGCTTACGCGCCGACACGAAGCGACCGCACATGCAAACTTCCCTTAGTGAATGGAATCCGGACACGTCCCGTTAAGCCTGGATTGGCATTTCATAACCAGAATCCCGCTCCGTCAAACCCCCCCAAGGGGGCCGGGGGTACCGGGGGCGGGCAGCCCCCGGTGGCGGGGGGTCTGGGGGGTCGTCCCCCCGGGGGTGACACGGTTCGCCCGGACCAGCACAGTACGCTCAGGCTATGCGTGCCGATGAGCAGGAGACCTGGGCTGTTCCCGCCGCGGCCGGCCCGGTCAGCGCCCGGATCTGGCTGCCCGCATCCAAGTCGATCACCAACCGGGCCCTGGTCCTGGCCGCCCTGTCCGACCGGCCCGCCCGGATCGCGAACCCGCTACGGGCCAGGGATACGCTGCTGGCGGCGGCCGCGCTGCGCGCGATGGGGACCGAGATCGCGGAGGACGCGGACCAAGCCGCGGCAGAATCCACTTCTGGCTGGCGGGTCACCGCCGGGCAGCCACCCGCGGGATCGCGGGTCAGCGTCGACGTGGGCAACGCCGGCACGGTCATGCGGTTCCTGCCCGCGGTCGCCGCGCTGACCTCGGCGGCGGTGCGCTTCGACGGGGACGAGCGGATCAGGCAGCGCCCGGTCGGCCCGATCCTGGCGGCGCTGCGCGAGCTCGGCGCCCGCATCGACGACGGCGGCCGGGGTGCGGCCCCGTTCACGGTGCTCGGGCAGGGCCAGGTCCGCGGCGGCGCCGTCACGCTGGACGCGTCCGGTTCCTCGCAGCTGATCTCCGGGCTGCTGCTGGCGGCGCCGCGGTTCGACGAGGGCATCGAGATCCGGCACGAGGGCCCGCCCGTCCCCTCGGCGCCGCACATCGCCATGACCATCCGCATGCTCCAGGCCGCCGGGGCCGACGTCACCCAGGAGCGGTCCGGCGCCGGCGGGGCTGTGTTTGTCCCCCCGGACCCGCTGTTGGTCCCCTCGAACCCACCCCAGAGTTCGGGGATACGGCCGGACCGCTGGCGGGTCCGGCCGGGGCGGCTGGACCTGGGCTCGGTCACGGTGGAACCGGACCTGTCCAACGCGGCGCCGTTCCTGGTCGCGGCGCTGGTGACCGGCGGGACGCTCAGCTTGCCCGGCTGGCCGCGGGACAGCCTGCAGGCGGCTGCGCCGATCCTGGCCGTGCTGACCCAGATGGGTGCCCGGTGCGACGTGGACGCGGACGGGCTGACGATATCGGGCCCCGGCCCGGCCCGGGGGATCACCGCCGACCTGCGCGACGTCGCCGAGCTCGCGCCGGTGCTGACCGCGGCGGCGGCGCTGGCGGAGGGGCCGTCGACCTTCACCGGGCTGGCGCACACCCGGCGGCACGAGACCGACCGGCTGGCCGCGCTGGCCAAGGAGATCAACGCGCTCGGCGGCGACATCACCGAACTGCCCGACGGATTGCAGGTCAGGCCGCGTCCGCTGCGGGCGCAAGCAGCCGACCGCCCGTTCGGCTCATATGAGGACCATCGGATGGTGATGGCGGCGGCCGTGCTCGGCCTGGCCGTGCCGGGGATCCGGGTGGCCAACGCGCAAACCGTGGCCAAGACCTTCCCCGGCTTCACCGACGTGTGGGCGGACATGCTGGCCGGGGGGGACGACCCCGGAAACGCCTGGTGAGCCGACCGCCTGGCTACGCCCGGCTGGACGAGGACGACGTCCGGGTCCGTCCCGGTCGCGGTTCCCGGCCGCGTACCAGGCGGCGTCCGGCGCACGCCAGCGCCGTGCTGGGCTTTGTGACCAGCGTGGACCGCGGCCGGTACGGGTGCGTGACCGACGGCGGGCTGATCGTGGCCATGAAGGCCCGGGAGCTGGGCCGCGGTTCGGTGGTGGTCGGTGACCGGGTGGCGCTGGCCGGCGACACGTCCGGCGCCGAGGGGACGCTGGCCCGGATCGTCCGGGTGGAGCCGCGGACCAGCGCGCTGCGGCGGTCCCCCGACGACACCGACCCGACCGAACGGATCATCGTGGCCAACGCCGACCAGATGGTGATCGTCTGCGCGCTGGCCCAGCCGCCGCCCCGGCTCCGCTTCGTCGACCGCTGCCTGGTCGCCGCGTACGACGCCGGGCTCGACCCGCTGCTCTTGCTGACCAAGGCCGACCTGGCCTCGCCGCGCAAGATCCGCGCCTTTTACGCCCCGCTGGACCTGCCCATGCTGACCACGCGCCGGCCGCTGCCGCCGCGCACCCTGTCCCAGGTCCGGAACGTGCTGACCGGCCGGATCAGCGTGCTCATCGGCCAGTCCGGGGTGGGCAAGTCCACGCTAGTGAATACCCTGGTCCCGGAGGCGGCCCGGACGACGGGCACGGTCAACCCGGTGACCGGCCGGGGCCGACACGTCTCATCGTCCGCGGTGGCGCTGCCGCTGGGCGACGGCTGGCTCATCGACACGCCGGGGCTGCGCGGCTTCGGACTGGGCCACGTGAGCCTGGACCGGGTGGTGGAGGCCTTCGGCGACCTGGCCGAGGGTACGGCCGGCTGCCCGCCGGGATGCGACCACCTCTCCCCCGGCTGCGCGCTGGATGAGTGGTCCCGTGAGCACCACGCGCAGGCGCGCCTCGACTCGCTCCGTCGCCTGCTGCGCAGCCGCGAGGACACCGCCCCGGATTAGCCGACCGCTAGCTGACCGTGCCGCCGGCCCGCCAGTAGATGCCGTCCGCGGTCCGGGACAGGAACGCCTCGTCGACGAGGTACCGGCGCAGGGCGCAGTGGTCGTCGAAGACCGCCTTGAGGATCTCGTCGACCACAGACTCGGGGTACCTGCGGCCCGGCTCGAACGCCTGCGCCACCTCGTTGAGCAGCAGCTGGCGGCGGGCGCGTTTGGCCGGCACCGCCGTGATCCGGCCGTCGCGGATGAAGGGCCGCAGCTGCGCAGGCGGGTCGGCGAGGAGGCCGCCACGGTTGTCGTCCATCACGGTTCAGTATGACGCGAGCGGGGACGCGGGTGTAGCAGCGCAGATACGTAACGGCCCGGCGGCGGGCCCCTGCTGGCGGGCACGATGTCCCAGGCGGTACCGTTTCGCGCGTGGCCCGCTACGACGACGACCTGCGCTTCGCGCATGTCCTTGCGGACGCCGCCGACGACATCACCACCAGGCGGTTCCGGGCGCTCGACCTGCGGGTCGAGACCAAGCCCGACCTCACGCCGGTGACCGATGCCGACCGGGCGGCCGAAGAGTCGCTGCGTAACGTGCTGCGCCGGGCCCGCCCGCGCGACGCGGTGCTCGGCGAGGAACTCGGCCGGGCCGGCTACGGGCCGCGCTGCTGGGTCATAGACCCCATCGACGGCACGAAGAACTACATCCGCGGCGTTCCGGTCTGGGCCACGCTGATCGGGCTGATGGACGGCCCGGACGTGGTGGTGGGCGTGGTGTCGGCGCCCGCCCTCAGCCGCCGCTGGTGGGGAGCGCTGGGCGGCGGCGCGTGGACCGGGCGCAGCCTGACCAAGGCCTCGCCGTGTCGTGTGTCCGGGGTGACCAAGCTCGAAGACGCGTCCATGTCCTACTCGGGCCTGGGCGGATGGGCCGAGCGCGGGATGCTGGACAACTTCCTCGGCCTGACCCGGGCGGTGTGGCGGACCCGCGCGTTCGGGGACTTCTGGTCGCACATGCTGGTCGCCGAGGGCGCCTGCGATATCTCCGCCGAACCCGAGGTGTCCCTGTGGGACCTGGCCGCGCTGCAGATCATCGTGACCGAGGCCGGCGGGCGGTTCACCTCGCTGGAGGGAGAGGCCAGGCCCGACGGCGGCAGCGCGGTCTGCACCAACGGCCACCTGCACGACGAAGTGCTGGCCCGGCTGAGTAACACTCAGAGCTAGCCCGGTCTTGCCCTCAGAGGTGATTTCACCGATGCTTGATGGACGTCACAAATTCACAAGCGCCGGAACCAGGGGGTGTGATACCTCGTGAAGGTACGAGACGGCATGTCCCATCTTGTCCTCACCATCGGCCCCGCGCACACGCTACGGCAGGCGGCGCGCATGATGTCGGCGCGCCGGATCGGGGCCGCGGTAGTGATCGACCCGGAGCACGCGGGCATCGGCATCCTGACTGAAAGGGACCTCCTCGACTCGATCGCCAAGGGCGAAGATCCCGACGCCGAGCTGGTGGCGCAGCACCGTACCGAGCACCTGGTGTACGCCTCGCCCGACTGGACCCTGGAAGAGGCCGCCGCGGCGATGATCCGGGGCGGGTTCCGGCACCTCGTCGTGGTCGAGGGCCACGACGTGGCCGGGCTGCTGTCCATGCGCGACATCGTCCGCTGCTGGACCTCGGCCGACGCGCCGGCCCAGCCCGTCGCCACCTCGGCCTGACGCGGGGACAAAGGTCGCCCGGGAAACTAGATAAAGGCGTCGCTACTTTTTCTCCGGGTGGCTTGGAGCGTGGGCGATGAGCGGGCCGGGACGCCGCCGCTGCGCACCCGTCCGGACACGATCGAGGTGATGGTGACGGGACGGCTGAGGAGGGCCCGGATCGTCGTACCGATCGGGGACGGTCCGGAAATGGCCGACACTTGAGGGCATGAACCGCGAGCGCGCGGAGACCTTCCTGCGGCTGCTGGCCGAGGCCGAGTTTCGCGAGCCCGCGCGGCCACCGTTGCCCGCACCCCCGGGCCGCCTCCCGCGCGTCATGATGTCCGTCGCCCTCACCCGGGCGGCCTGGGCGCTGACCGCGGCCGGCGCGCTGGACCCGGAGACCGCCCAGGCCGTCCTGGCCGATACGGACCTGGCCCTGGCCGCGCGGCACCGCCCCGAACCGCCCGAGGCCGGCATGATCAGCTCGGCGGGCCCGGGCCGGGCGGCCGGGTCGGCGAGCCCGGGCCGGGCGGGCGGGCCGATAGGTGCGGGCCGGCTCGCCCGCGCCACGTTCCCGGCCCGGACCGGCTGGCGGACGCCGCGCGCGGACGTCTCCGCGCCCCTCGCGCCCGCCGCGCCCCAGGGCGGGCCGGACCGGTACGTCCCCATCGGGCGGCTGGTCCGGTTCCACGACGAGACGATCAGCGCCGAGTTCGGGCTCATGTCGTACGCGCACACCGCGTCCGGGGCCCGCCTGATCGCCGCGTGGCACGCGCGTGACCCGCTGAGCTCGGGCCGTCGCGGCCCGCCGCCGGTCGACGCGTTCACCGTGACCGACGACCGGGGGAACCGTTACGCCCTGCTGTTCGACACCAAGGGCCGGCCGGAACCGACCTGCGACCTCAGCCTGCGCCCCGACCCGCCGTCCGGCATCCGCTGGCTCGACATCACCGCTCCCGGCGAGCAGGCCGTCCGCGTCGACCTGGATCGCCTCGCCGACTTCCCGGCGCCGGAGGTCAGCGACACCGACTTCAGCGCCGGCGAGCACCTGCTGAACCGGATCGCGGAGCGGCTGCTCACCCTGGCCCCGGAGTTCCCGGCGCAGCTGGCCACGATGGCGCCGGTATCGCTCACCAGCCTCACCGCGGGCCTGGGCGTCGCAATCGCGGCGCTCGAGGCGGCCGAGGTCCTGTCCCCGCTCAGCCCGGTGCCCGGCCGGCTGGCCACGCTGTGCGCCAGCCTCGGGGTCCGCGACCACGGAATCACCGCGGCGCCCGCGCCGGACCTGCCCGAACCGTGGCTCAGCATGCTCTCGCACTACCATCGCAGGAAACCCGACACCGCCCCGGCCGGGGACGGCTTCGCCGCCGTGGCCGCCGCGCTGCCGGAACTGGACGGCATCAGGCTGGTCCTGCTCGGCCTGCACAACTGCGACGGGGACACCTGGATGAACGCGCTGACCCTCGGCTCCTGGGTCGACCGGCCGGTCAACCACGGACCCCTGGAGGCGACCTTCCCGCTGTCGATCTGGGTCCGCGACAGTACCGGACGCTGGCACGTCGCCCGCTCGACGGGCTGGCACCGCGAGCCCGGCGAGACCTCGTTCACGATGCGGCTGACGCCGCCGCTGACCCGGTCCTGCACGTGGATCGAGGTGCGGGCCACCGGGCCGTCGGCTGAGGTCCGCGCCACCGTGCCGCTGTGCTGGGCGTACCCGTGACCTTCGGGACGAACGGGCCGTGGTTCACCTGTCTGCCCGGCTGCGAGACCGAGGTGCCGTGCGGCACGGGGCGGCACACCGTCGGATGGGAAGCCGGGTCGCTGCGTCTGCCGTCGCACCCGGACGCCGAAGGCGAGCTCGTGCTCGCCGCCCTGGGCGGCGAGAAGGCCCGGTGCGTGGAGCTGGCCGAGGCCTGGGCCCGGCACGCCGATGACCTGTCGGTGCTGGCCATCGGGCCCCGCGGCCCGGCCGACGAGATCGCGGTCGGCTGGGATGACGTGATCGCGGCCGCACAGGCCGGCCAGGCGGCGGGCCAGGCCATGGGCACCGGCACCGCCATCGGGCCAGGGCCGGCGCAGCCCGGCCCGCGACTGGCCAGCCAGCCCGGGCCGACCATGGCCCGGGCGGCCGCCAGGCGGCGGCAGATGCAGGAACAGGTGCTGGCCGCCCAGCGGCGCCGGAACGACATCTTGTCGCTGCTCGCGCTGGGGTACGGATTCCAGGTCCGGCTGATCGGGCAGGTGGCCGCGACGCACGCGGCCCAGCACGGGGGCGAGCAGGTCCGCCCGGCGCTGGTCGCGGCGATCACCGGGCGGCTGGCCCCGGTGGCCGAGGAGTGGCTCGGGATCGACCCGGACCAGGTCGTGGTGAGCCTGCACTCCGGACGCAGCTGGGGATCGACCGAGCTGACCGGGTATGGGGCGGGCCGCCGGCTGCGGGTCAGCCTGCCGGCCGGGTGGCTGGCCTGCGTATGGGCCTGCGGGCTGGCCCGGGTGGGGCGGCACCTGATCGTCGCCGTGCAGGAGCCAGGCTGGCCGACGGCCCGGGTGCTCGGGCTGCGTTCGCCGGGCGCCCCACCCGAGCCCCTGGACGTGCACGCCGACCCGGATGGTCCCGGGAATGTCCCACACTGGACTATATGAGCGAGCCGAAGGGGCGCGGTGCCGACTGGACTGAGGAGCGAAGCGACGAGGGAAGGAGGCACCTAAAGGCGCCCCGGAGGCGAGCGGGAGACACTGTATGAACGAGAATCCGGCCGCCGAGGCGCTCGGGGTCGCGGTCGCGGCCCGGGTGCCGGTGCTGCTGTGGGGCGCGCCCGGCACCGGCAAGACATCCGCCATCCGGGCCATGGCGCAGGCCATGG
>Ga0187817_10002077_pt1 | contig 10165 bp, 8 predicted proteins | sample NC_wetland_sal_i_17_FD_132431 | JGI IMG/M metagenome (GOLD analysis project Ga0187817, IMG submission 132431) | Wetland sediment microbial communities from Neuse River Estuary, North Carolina, USA - SO4_2 | ecosystem: Environmental > Aquatic > Freshwater > Wetlands > Sediment | place: USA: North... | reverse complement strand
GCCAGGAAAAGCGCCTGGAGCGCGACCTGGCGATGGCGAGGGAGTTGCAGTTTCGTCTTTTGCCGCAGACCCTGCCCAAGTTGGCCAACCTCGACGTTGCCGCAAAGTTTGCGCCCGCCCGCGCGATCGGTGGCGATCTCTATGATTTTGTCAGCTATTCCCTGTCGCGCACCGCCATCGTGATCGGGGACGTCAGCGGCAAGGGCGCGCCGGCGGCGATTTACGCGGCCCTGGTTAGCGGAATTCTGCGGTCCCACGCGCCCATCGAGCCGGCGCCTGCCGAGATGCTGTCTGCCGTTAACTTTTCTCTCGGCGAACGCCGCATCGAGGCGCAGTTCGTCTCTCTGATCTACGCCGTGTGGGACGATCAGAATCGCACCTTGCGCGTTGCCAACTCCGGACTTCCCCGCCCCATTTATTGCCACGATGGCAGAATCGAAGTCATTGAAGCCACCGGGTTGCCACTCGGGCTGTTCGAGGACGCCGACTACGACGAGTTCAGCTTCCGGGCCAAACCGGGCGATATGTTCGTTTTCTTCAGTGACGGCATTTTGGATGCACGAAACAAAGCTGGGCAGCTGTTTGGGCGGCAGGGCGTGGAGCAGATCCTCTCGAAAGATCCCAGCGCTTCGGCCGATTCCGTCGTGCAAGCCATCTTCAATGCCGTAGCCGAGCACGCCGCTGGAGAAGAAGCCTTCGACGATCAGACTGTAGTTGCCATTCGCGTCAAGGGTGCGCCCGGGAAACGCAAGTGAGCGGAGTCAAGAAGCCCCCAGAACGTCCACCCGGTTTTACTTACTCCCGGCCGGGCCTGCCGCATGGCTCCGCTGGCCTGATTTTGCACTGTGACCAGATTTCTCTGAATCTCCTGGCTCGACGCTTCGGCACGCCATTGTACGTTTATTCCGCCAGCATGATTCGCCAGCGGCTGCGCCGCTTTGATCTCGCCTTTCGTAGAGTTCCACACACGGTCTGCTATTCCGTAAAAGCGAATTCAACCCTGAGCATCCTTCGTCTCCTGGCCAGGGAAGGATGTTCATTCGACGTAGTCTCCGGCGGCGAGCTGGAGCGGGTACTTCGCGTGAGCAGAGGCAAGGCAAAGAACGTTGTCTTCTCCGGAGTAGGCAAGACTCCCGAGGAGCTGCGATCCGCGCTGGAAGCCGGCATTCTCCTGTTCAATGTAGAAAGTGAATCGGAGTTGTCGTCTCTGGCGGAGTGTGCCGCCCAAGCGAGGAAAATTGCGCGCATCGCTTTGCGGGTCAATCCCGATGTTCCGGCCAAAACTCATCCTTACATTTCAACCGGCCTGCGGCAGCACAAGTTTGGGGTCCCCATCCGCGAGGCCCGCCGCCTTTGTGCCAGAGCAGCCCAGATGAAATCTCTGCGAGTCGCTGGCGTAAGCGTGCACATTGGCTCGCAGATCAGCGACGTTAAACCATTCTCGGCAGCCATGCAGCGGGTGGCCGAGTTGGTGCGGGAGCTGCGCGCTGACGGCCACTGGATGGAGTACGTTGATGCCGGAGGTGGTCTCGGGATCGATTACCAGCAGAACGGCACCCTCGATTTCGCGAAGCAACTTGCTGGTTTTGCCGGCGCGTTGCTGAAACCATTGCGAGGGCTAAGAATCCATTTGCTGCTGGAACCGGGGCGGTGCATTGTTGGCCCTGCAGGGGTATTGCTCACGCGAGTGATTTACAAGAAAACCAACAGCAAAAAGGAATTCCTGATCGCTGATGCGGCCATGAACGACTTGCTGCGGCCGTCCTTATATGACGCCTATCATCAGATTGTTCCGGTTCGGTTGAACGACAGCCAGGTTTGCGAGACAGTTGACGTGGTAGGACCAGTGTGCGAAACCGGCGATTTCCTGGCGCGTGATCGCGAAATGCCGGTCGTTCAGGAAGGCGATCTGCTGGCGATTCTCGATGCCGGCGCGTATGGAATGGCGCTAGCCTCAAACTACAACACGCGGCCGCGGCCTGCGGAAGTGTTGGTGGATGGAAGATCGGTCAAACTGATCCGGAAGCGGGAGTCTGTCGCGGACTTGCTGCGCGGCGAGATGTAGCCTTTCTAAAAGGTTGCTGAAAAACTCCGCTTAGGTACCCCAGGCGCTGAAGCCCTCAATCATGGCAAGGGGCTTACCGAAGCGCTGGAAGCGCTGCGCCACCCAAAATCAGATTTTCCAACAACCTGCGAAGCGGCATCGTTTTCACCCTGCATCACTCCCGGCTAATTCCCTGTCGAATACTGCGTCTTTCTCTGAGCGTCCCAGATCACTTTCCCGCCGACGATGGTCTTCAAGACCTTCACATCGCGAATCTTTGCTGGAGGAATGGAGAAGATATCGTCGCTGAGCAACACCATATCCGCCAGTTTGCCCGGTGTGATCGACCCCTTTTCCTTCTCCTGAAATTCCGCATACGCCGATCCCATGGTGTACGCTTCGACTGCTTCAGCCACCGTAAGTTTCTGTTCGGGGAACCAGCCGTTGGGATTCCTTCCGTCCAGCGTTGCCCTCGTCACTGCCCCGTACAGACTTAGCATTGGGTTGAGCGGGGCCACGTCCCAATCCGTGCCGAAAGCCAGATGCACGCCATAGTTTAGGAACGTCCGAAAAGCATAAGTCCGGCTGGCGCGGTCGTGGCCGATGCGCGCTTCTGCCCAGCGCCCGTCGTCAATCGCATGATAGGGCTGGACCGACGCAATCACATCCAACTGCGCGAAGCGGGCAAAATCCTTGGCAGCCATGTGCTGCGCATGTTCGATGCGGAAGCGGCGCTCGGCGCCGTGATGAGCCTTAACTACATCGGTGTAAAGGTCCAAGATCATCGAGATGGCTTGGTCGCCAATGGCATGAGTGCAGATTTGCAGGCCGGCGGCATCGGCTTTCATCATACGGTCGCGCATGAGCGTGAGCGGCTGCATCTCCTCGGATAGCAGACCGTGATTGTCGGCCTGGTCCGTGAAGGGCTCGAAGAAATACGCCGTGCGGGAACCGAGCGAGCCGTCGGCATAAGCCTTGACCGCCCCAATGCGCAGAAATGGACCGCCGAAAGCGTGACGGATGCCGATTTTCGCCTGATCGTCCACACCTTCGGTGATCAACGGAGCGGCGTAAATGCGCGTGGTCAATTCTCCGGCTTGCAGCAGTTCGGAATAGACCTCAATATCCGCGTACTCAGGATTCATGTGCTGCACACTGGTTACACCTAGCGATGCGGCATGTTCCAGGGCCCGGCGAGCCGCCTGCAAGCGCTGCTCGTGCGAAAGCGGCGGGATGACTTTGTCCATATAATCCATCGCCGCGTCTTTCAGATCGCCGGTAGGATTGCCATGCACGTCGCGAACGATTGTGCCGCCAGGAGGATCGGGTGTTTGCGCGGTGATGCCGGCCAGGCGCAGCGCAGCCGAGTTTGCCAGCGCTGAATGGCCGTCGTAACGGCTGAGGCACATGGGGTTGTCGGGTGTGACGGCGTCAATCAACTCCTTGGTCGGCAAGCTAGGCGGATCCCATTTCGTCTCATCCCAATCGCCGCCCTGAATCCACTCGCCCTTGGGACTTTTCTTCGCCTGTTCGGCAATGCGTCGAACGAACTCCTCAGTTCTGGTGGCGTCATTGAGTTGGACGGCATCGAGCTGCCTTCCTCCGTCGATGAAATGGACATGGGCGTCGTTGAAGCCCGGCAGCAGCATCTTGCTGCCGGCGTTGATGACCGTCGTACCGGCGCCACGTAACGAACTCACGCCCACGTCCGAGCCGACAGCTACTATGCGGTCACCGAGCACAGCCACAGCCTGGGCCGTGGGATGAGACTTGTCCACAGTCCAAACTTTGGCGTTGGTGATAATCAGATCGGCGGCAGGCTTGGATTGGGCAAAACCCGGCGCCCAGGTCAGGCACAGGATTGGAAAAAATATCCGGCGAATATTTTGCATTGGAAGTTAACCGTTCCTCGGCAGCTATCTCTGGCCCCACTTTAACTTGGCGCGTAGTGCGTCGAAAAATGTTCCGTGAGTATGCAGCAGTTTTACGGTGTGTTCGGATTTACGGCAGAGGACGCGGTCGCCCTCAAAAATAGGCGTGCCGATTTGTCCGTCCACACTCACATAGGCTTCGTCACGGCCGGTCTTGGCCACGATTTCTATTTCCGAGCTGTCCGGAACCACTAGAGGACGGTGTGTCAACGAATGTGCAGAAACCGGAGTTATCACAAACGCAGCGACGGACGGGATGAGAATCGGCCCTCCGGCGGCCAGCGAGTACGCGGTAGATCCGGTCGGCGTGGACACGATCAAGCTGTCGGCCTGGTAGCTGGAAACGAACACATGGTCAATGTAAACGTCGCAGTGATTGAGGCGCGCGATGGTGGCCTTGCCCAATACAATGTCATTCAACGCATCGTAGCGGGCAACCGTCGCGTCCCGGCGAATGACTTCGCAGTGCACCATGGACCTCAGTTCCGCGTCGCAGCAGTTCTCTTCCACACTTTGCAGGGTGGGAAAAAGATCCTCGACCGGTACTTCGGTCAGGAAGCCTAGCGATCCCAGATTTACCCCTAGCACCGGGATGTCAGCCTTGGCCACCGCCCGCGCCGCAGAAAGTAAAGTGCCATCCCCACCCAGCACCACGACCAGATTCAGCTTTCGTGAAGCCATCTCTTCTCGTGGCACTACCTCGACGCCGCGAGCGTACTGCGCACTTTCGGGATCCAGGACGACTTGATACTTGCGCTCGCGAAACCACTCCACCAGCCGTGGGACGAGTCGCGTCAACTCCGATTTACCGGGTTTGGAGATGATGCCTGCGGATTTGGTGGCTACTGGGCCAGGGATTGATGCCATGTTTCAGAACGAAGGTTCAGAACCAGATTGTACAGAAATCCTAGAAGAAAGATTTGGAGTAAGCGGATCTCACTAATGGGATATTTGCTAGGTTGACTCCTTCCGCCGTAGGGGTCATCCCGAAGTCCCCGCGCTTTCACCAGCGGGGCGAGGGATCTGGCGCGTGTCGCGAGGAACTCCTCGGATTCCTCAAACCGACCCACTATCGAGACCTCACAACACCAAGAGCCGCTGTAGGCTTCAGAACACCCCGAGCAGGAGCAACTCCCGATTCCCTTCGGCGCCGAGGATGGGAGAATCGATCGCATCGGTTTGAACGCAACCAAGTTTGACCAGAGCACTCCAGACCTTTTCAACCGCAGCGGACTGCACGGAAGGGTCGCGCACGATCCCGCCTTTCCCAACCTGTTCACGCCCAGCTTCGAACTGCGGCTTTACCAGCACAATGATCTTTCGGCCTCTGCGTTCCTCGGCAGCTTGGGGAAAAGCTGCCGAGATAACGGCGGGTAAGACCAAGGTGGCAGAAATGAAAGAGACATCCATCACGATGAGATCAACGATTTCTCCAAGCTGTTCGCGAGTTAGATAGCGGGCGTTGGTTTTCTCCAGCACGCCTACTCGCGGGTCCTGGCGCAAGCGAGCATCCATTTGACCGTAGCCGGTGTCAACTCCAATGACGCGCGCCGCGCCATGTTGTAGGAGGCAGTCAGTGAATCCGCCCGTGGATGTCCCGACATCAAGACAGGTCTTACGGCTGACATCAATCTGCCAATGCTCAAGGGCCCTCTCCAGCTTCAGACCACCGCGGCCCACGTACTTCAGATCCTCACCGAGGATTCGAAGCTCCGCGTTGGAGTCAACGCCCGCTCCGGCCTTTTCAATCTTTTGACCGTTCACCAGAACTTTGCCCGCGAGGATGAGAGCTTGCGCACGCTCACGCGAGGTGGTCATGCCGCGATCAAGAAGCAGTTTGTCCAATCTGATTTTCAAGTGGCTCCCAAACTTCTAAGACGATCTCTTGGCACCAACGTGCTAGCCCTCAGAGCAGTGCAATCTGTAGAAACATCTCTTGATCAACACTTTGAAAAGCTGCTTCCGTACTTTTCCACATGATTATGCACCGTGGTGTTGAAAACTCCTCAAGGTACACGGCACGACGATTGCTCCAATCAGCAAAATAGAAAGCCGCCCGGCATGGGCGGCTCTGGGTGTTCTAGATCGATTTTCCTATCCGGCCACTTCTTCCAGCAACTTCTGGTCAATATCGAAGTTGGAGTGCACGTTCTGCACGTCATCGTGCTCTTCGAGTGCCTCCATCAAGCGAATCATCGTACTCGCCTGCTGCCCTTCGACCTTGATGTAGTTCTGCGGAATCATGGCCACGCTGGAGGATGCGGGCTCGATGCCAGCTTTCTTCACCGCCTCGAGAACGGTTTCGAACGAATGCGGCTCGGTGATGATTTCCCAATTCTCGCCGTCATCGTTCAAATCTTCCCCGCCGGCTTCAAGGACGATGTTCATGAGGTCGTCCTCTTTCGCCGCGTTCTTGGGAATGATAATGTCGCCCTTCTTGTGAAACATCCACGAGACGGCGCCAGCCTCAGCCATATTGCCGCCGTTCTTCCCGAAGACGTGCCGGATTTCGCTGACCGTACGATTGCGGTTGTCGGTGTTGATGTCGAGCAGAACCGCCACGCCGCCCGGGCCGTAGCCTTCAAGCGAGAATTCCTCGTAAGTGGCGCCAGGCAGTTCGCCGGTGCCGCGCTGAATGGCCCGCTTGATGTTGTCCTGGGGCATGTTTTCAGCCTTGGCGGCAAGGATGGCGCCGCGCAGCCGCGGGTTGCTGTCCGGATCGCCGCCGCCGTTCTTGGCGGCAATGCTGATTTCCTTGATGAGACGGGTGAAAATCTTGCCGCGCTTGGCGTCCAGCGCGCCCTTCTTGTGTTTAATGGTGGCCCATTTTGAGTGGCCGGACATGGTTAGACCTCGTATCTAATAAGCTTCCGTCGTACTGATCTTAAATGTGACGATCTAGAGAGTGTCGGACTCACCCGTAAAGAGGGGGTCACTGGATTATCCTCAGTAGTATTGCCCGAAAAGATCGACCCAAAACGGACTGCCTCGAAACCGATGCAGGCGAATTCAGATTATAGCACGGCAGATTGGCTGACCGCCGCTGCTTGCGGACGGGTTGCGGGGAGGGCACGGCTTCAGCCGTGCCGATAACTGTGCTGAATGAGAACACGCGCCCCTACGGCGCAACTCTCACTGCGCTGATCTCGCGGCAACTGCGTCCTGGCGCGTTATCAGGATTTGCCGCCCTGTCCGATATATGACAATCCCACCCTAGCGAAAAGAACGCACCAGGATGGGGCACCACCGCTCCGTCTCCAGTTTGCCATCCGTCGGTATTGTCTCAGTTTGAATTTTGGCTACGAGAAGGGAGGTGGATGACGAGGTCGAAAACGTTCAATTTCACCCGTATGTGACGAAGGAAACGACATTGCCATCGGGATCTCGCACCTGAAAATCAGTTCCACCCCAGGCCTGCTTGGTGAGTGTTTGCGCGAACTCCACGCCTCGCGCCTTGAATTCCTCAAATAAACCTTGCACGTTTGAGACTTCAATGGCAGCGCAGATCAGCGATTTCTCCTGAACGGCGGCTTGTGCGAAGAAGGGTTGTTGCACGTGTCGGATGTGCAGACAAACGCCGTCTCGCGATACTGCGCCATAAAACGGAGGAAGACCATGGAGGAAGTCGATGTCGAAGCCCAGCTTCTGTTGGAAGAAGGCGGCGCATGTCTTAACATCCCGCGCGAGCAGGATCGGCGTCACATTCTTCAGGAACTGCTGGCCAGACGAAGCGCGCGGCGTCTTGGGTGCTTCGGCCGTTGCCACTTTCAGCTCCGCCCAACTCTGATATCCGGCTTCCACCGCGACGATCTCCTGCGCCACGGTAAGAGTGAACTTAAGCGCCAATACTTCGCGGTCGGTCAAAGACTGGTAGCGTTCGAGCCTGCGTACCCTCCCGCCAATAGAATAGTCTCCTTCGCGATGCCAGCGGAGCAGGAGCTTGGCTTGCTTGCGGTATGTCTCGAGGGTTGGCATAGGCACATTTCTGCTGAGACTTTTCAGCGGGCGGGCCTAGCCCTTTCGGCAGGGATGCCGACGTGCCCCACAGGGAACAGCTGTATGCTAGACCGGAACGCAACCCACTGTCAAAACGGCATAACTCGTTTGCCGCCGACGTCTCAATGCGGCTGCCGAAATTCAACCTGAGACATTACCCACCCGTCAAAATCACAACGTGAGGCAGCACGAAATGCTAAACTCAACTTATCTCCTCCACCGGAACCAAACATGAAATTCGGCGTCATCATTTTCCCCGGATCCAATTGCGATCACGATGCCTACTGGACCATTCAGCAGGTCGCCAAACAACCGGTTACGTTTCTATGGCATGAATCGCACGATCTCGAGAACTGCGACGCCATTATCGTGCCCGGCGGCTTTGCCTATGGCGACTACCTGCGGACAGGCGCAATTGCCAAGTTCTCGCCGGTGATGGAATCCGTGGGCAAGTTTGCCGCTGGCGGCGGGCTGGTTCTCGGCATCTGCAACGGCTTCCAGATTCTCTGCGAATCAGGTTTGTTGCCCGGGGCCCTGATGCGCAACATCGGATTGAAGTATGTTTGCAAGCCCATCCACGTCCGGGTGGAAAACGCCGATACCCCCTTCACCAATGCCTGCCGCGAAGGCGAAGTTTTGACGATTCCGATCGGGCACATGGAAGGCAACTACTTCTGCGACGAAGCCACTTTGTCGGAACTCCGGCGCGACCGGCGGGTAGTGTTTCGCTATACGACAGCGGACGGACAAACTGACCCGAGCGCCAATCCCAACGGCTCCCTGGACAACATCGCCGGCATCTGCAACCTAGGGCGGAATGTGCTGGGCATGATGCCCCATCCCGAGCGTTCCAGCGAGTCCGAGCTCGGCGGAACGGATGGCTTTAAGATCTTTGAGTCGCTGGTCGGCGCCATGGCGGCAAAGTAAGAACCTCCTGCCCGAGTTTTCCTCAGAATTCTCTTTTTTGAATGAATTAGTGCTTCCCCGCGGGAATCTTTTTTGCTAACCTGCAGTCCCCTATCGCTTACCGGACTTCCCGGTCCGCTACTGGTGTCTCTTCTTCCGGGAGGTTGTCCCATGACAGTAAGAGAGATGACAGCAAGAGAGATGATTGACGGTCTCTCGGACACGCTGTTATGCGATGAACGCATTCTCAGTGTGTCCGAGCGAGAGCTGCTTACCAACCTGCTGCAGCGAGCCCAAGCCAATTCTTGCGGCGAGGAAGCCGCCACGAAGATCGCCCATGTAGTCGGAGAAGTCGTCGCCGAGCGTGCCTACAGCATTCTGGGTGACTCGATCGCCAAACGGTTGCTCCGTGCGGGGGCGTTTTGCTCTTCGGATTTTAGAGAACATGCATCCATGATTCTCCCGGGCTCCCAAACGCCCAGCCTGACCCCTCTGACGACAAGTCCAAGCAGCATCTCCAAGTCCGTGGGTGGCCCTCAACCGCCTAGCCCTAGCCCGCCGGCTCAGGGTCCACCGGCCCCACATGGAGTACAACCGTTCAAAGTGGGTGGTCCACAGCCGCCTAGCCCTAGCCCACCGGCTCAGGGTCCACCGGCCCCACATGGAGTACAACCGTGCAGAATGGGTGGTCCACAGCCGCCTAGTCCTAGCCCGCCGGCTCAGGGTCCACGGGGTCCGCACGGGGTGAAGGTAGCGAGACCAACAGAACCTCTGGTGCAGACGCTTGCAACGGGGCAGCTGTCCGCCGTTGCGGTCATGGAAGCACCCCGGCTCATGCCTGCTGAGTGTGTACTTCTGGACGAGTTTCTGGCTCCCGCTGAACTCAACGCGTTGTTGCAGGACACCCTCCAGCGGGAACTGGAGTTTCAAGTCAGCGAAGTGGTTTCGCCGGGCGTCGCCGGTGGATCGGTTGACTACGAACATCGCCGCTCCCGGGTGTTACTCAACGTGGGCAAGCACCAGCAGGTGGTTCTGGACCGCTTGCAAGCCTGCTTGCCGAGAGTGCTGGCGAGACTAGGACGTGATCCGTTCCCGATCTCCCGCGTGGAGTGCCAGGTAACCGCCAGCAATCACGGGGATTTTTTTCGCTGGCATAGCGACAACGGCCAGGAAGAAATTGCGTCTCGAGAGATCACGTTCGTGTACTTCTTCCATCGTGAGCCGAAGCAGTTCCGCGGCGGCGAGCTGCGGATCTACGACTCCCGGTGGGAAAACCACATGTACGTGC
>Ga0187817_10002076_pt1 | contig 10165 bp, 7 predicted proteins | sample NC_wetland_sal_i_17_FD_132431 | JGI IMG/M metagenome (GOLD analysis project Ga0187817, IMG submission 132431) | Wetland sediment microbial communities from Neuse River Estuary, North Carolina, USA - SO4_2 | ecosystem: Environmental > Aquatic > Freshwater > Wetlands > Sediment | place: USA: North... | reverse complement strand
GCCGCCCGCAAGCGCCGCTGCTCCAGTGCCTGAAAATCTCGCCGCATTCCTGCTGGATTTCCCATGTGCGGACAATACCACAAGAAGTCAGGTATGTCACTATATTATGCAACACTCAATAGATTGCCATCGCCATTGAAATCAGCGATGCCAGCCACGTGCCCCATTGGGCTACCTACGGAAACAACGGTGAACGTACCGTCTCCGTTCCCCAACAAAACCTCCGCGTCGTTGATGATTAGATCGGGCTTCCCATCATTATTGAAGTCGCCAGTAAGCATATCGAAGGGAGTGCCTCCGACAATAATGAAGGTAGCGCCTTGGAATGTGCCATCCCCATTGCCGAGCAGTATGCCGATTCCGGCTGAGCTCGAAACTGCGGCATCCAGTTTGCCATCACCGTTGAAGTCAGCGACTACGACCCCGTTGGCTCCGGAGCCAGCGAAATAAGAAACTGGCGCCCCCAGCGTACCGTCGCCGTTGTTGGGAAATACGATCAGAGAATCATTCTGCACAGTCAGGACGTCCGGCTTGTGGTCACCACTGAGATCGGCGATTAACATGGGACTGGCAGGATTCGTTCCTTGGGGATAAACCGTTGGGGTGCCGAAGGTTCCGTCGCCATTTCCCAGGAGGACATTCACGCTCCAGTCCTGGCCTACCGACGTAAACACCACCAAGTCCAGCTTGCCGTCGCCGTTGAGATCGCCCGTGGCGATTGCATAACCCGTTGCCGCGAGGGAATAGGTATGCTCCAGGGTGAGCGAACCCAAGCCATCGCCGAGAAGGATGTACACGTCGCTGAGGGTGTTAAAGGAAGTCACGGCAATATCTGGGTAACCGTCACCGTTGAAATCTCCCGTGGCGCCAGCGTAGCCGCCGGGAAACGGAGCTACGGGCTGGCCGTTGAACGTCCCATTGCCGTTACGCAGAAGCATCGTGTCGCCTATCGCCAAGTCAAGATTCTCGTTGTTATTGTTATTCGCGAAATCCGCGATGAGAATGCCGCCGCTGGCAACATAGGCGTGAGCATAGGTAAAGGTGCCATCGCCATTTCCCAGCAAAATTTCGGAGAAGCCCAAGCCGGTCCCAGAGACCAAATCGATCTTGCCGTCGCCATTTAGGTCTGCCACACCCAGGGTTCCAGCCACAGGCGCCGCTACGATGCCCGCTTGAAACGTTCCATCCCCATTACCGAAGAAGGTGTAGGTCTGGTTCGTAGAACTGTCTGAGATAATCAGATCGAGCTTGCCATCACCATTGATATTGGTGGCAGCTGCATCGAGGGGATGAGCCACGCCAGTCGAAGTGACTGGCGCCTGAAACGTGCCGTTTCCGTTGCCCAGCATCACGGCGATCTCCCCAGGATTTGCACTCGCGGTAGCAATGTCCAATTTGCCATCACCATTGAAGTCGCCTGTTAGCATTACGTAGGGATTTGGTCCCGCATTGTAAGGGACTCCAGCTTTAAAGGTTCCATCGCCATTGCCCAAAAACACAAATACCTGCCCGCCAAAGACTAGGCCCAGCACATCAGCCTTACCATCGCCGTTAACGTCGACCGCTACAATTGTGCTAAAAGCAATCCCAACGTTTGTGCTCTTCGCTGTTTGAAAAGTGCCATCGCCGTTGCCTAGAAAAATGTTCAAAACCGTTGACGAAGTACTGGCCACGAGCAGGTCGGGAATTCCATCGCCGTTGAAATCGGCGGTCGCCACCAGGTCTCCGGTGACATTCAAGTTAATCGGCGCTTGAAAAGTGCCGTCCCCATTGCCCAGCAACACTGAGCCTGCAAAGGCGACGTCGAGCTTGCCGTCCCGATTGAAGTCAGCGTACACACCGCTGCCCCCACCCAGACCGACGTTAAAGGTGAGTGGTTGAAGAAATGAAACTTGGCCGTTGGCAGGCGGCACTGCGACCGCGCCAAGAAAGGAAAGAATAGCCACTAAGCGGACGACGGAAGCCACGAGCGGCGAAGTCTTCATGGCGGACGCTCCTGAAACGATCGAACAACCTGGGTCCCAGGCCGCCCCGAGACGAAGCGGGCGCGGAAGCAACGCGCAATCTTAACCCAGGGGTAGAAACTTAGTTGCGGATTTATTTCGAAGTATGCGCGAAAGAGTGATTTTCAGATACTGGGCAGGGGTTAGAGACAGGTTATCGCCGTTGTCGAGCGACTCGGCCAGGCCAGTTGAAGTCTGACAGTTCAAAGCCGTCGGATTTCGTTTCGCGCGGATTCTGCGGCACTCGGTTTGTATGCCGTTGCAGATCTCTCCGCGCCGTCGATGACACCGCCCGCCGATGCCGTGGGACCAGCCCTTACTATCTCTTGACATCTCACCCGGGCCGTGTAATATACCTAATTTCACTCAGCCAAGCAGCTTTTTCGCGCCGAATGTTTAATCTGCCTGAAGCCTGGGCATGAGGGGGACTTAAAATAAATGAGAAGCTGTCGCCGTGTAGGATGCTGCGGTCTCTTTGTTGCAATTTCATCGGCGCTTATTTCGCTCGGCTGTGGTGGCGGAGGGAGTTGGCCGAATCCCACAACAACCGTTGCTGCTACTCAGAACCCCTTAGTAGCCCAATACACCATTGGAAGCTCCCATCCAGCTTCGACCGCTTGGGTCGAGTTTGGAGAGGATACAAACTACGGAAGGCAAACATCGGTTACTGCGGCCACCATAGGCATCGGGAAAACTGTGAATGTTCTAGTGGCCGGAATGAAGCCGAGCACGACATACCATATGCGTGCGCACGTCGATTGGCCCGGTGGTTCCTAGATAGAACCTGATCGCACGTTTGCAACCGGCGCACTGCCAAAGGTTTCAGCTGGGACGACGAGGCCCCTCACGCTGCCGGTTATCGCTGTCTCGCACCCGACGCCAGGTCTTTCCCCCTCGTCGGGCGTCGAATTGTTTAATCTTGTGCAGCCCGTGACTGGCAACATGTTGAGGGCATTCGTAACGGATTTGCAAGGTAATGTAATCTGGTACTACGACCCCGGTCCGCTAAACGGCGACCCGGTCCCGATGAAACCTTTGCAGAATGGGCATTTCATTCTGAACGTCGGAGATCTGCTTGAAGTCGATCTGGCAGGAAACATCGTTCGCGACATTAACTACAAATCAATCAACCAATCGCTTCAGACTAACGGTTATTCGTTCGCCATCACTCAATTTCACCACGATTTACTACCGCTCCCCAATGGTCATTGGATCGCCTTGTGCAATACACTCAAGGATTTCACGGACCTGCCGGGTTACCCAGGTGTCACCCACGTTCTAGGCGATGCTCTAGTTGACATCGATCCTTCCGGCAATGTGGTCTGGGCTTGGTCAGGCTTTGATCACCTTGACGTTAATCGCCATCCTCTGGGCTTGGCCGATTTCGAGGGCGCAGGAGCCGACTGGACTCATAGCAATGCCATTCTCGCTTCGGCCGATGGCAATCTTTTCTTGTCAATGAGAAATCAGAGCTGGGTTCTTAAGATTGATTACCAGAACGGGGAAGGCACTGGAGATATCCTCTGGCGACTGGGTTACCAGGGCGATTTCGCACTTTCCCAGGACGTACTCAGTGACTGGTTCTATGCGCAACACTACCCTAATGCTCTCTCTGATGACGGAACACAAACAACCTTTGCCATTTGGGACAACGGAGACGGTCGCATCGGTTCTGACGGACAGCCGTGCGGAATCTTACCATGCTACAGCCGCGCCACTATTTTCCAGATCGATCAAAGCACAAAGGTCGCCAATCTGATTTGGCAAGACCTGCCAGGTTTCTACTCGTTTTGGGGAGGGAGCATTGGAACCTTAGATAACGGAGATGTCGAATTCGACCAAACCACTCCCTTCGCAGCTGCGGACCAATCAATAGTCGAAGAGGTAACTCACACCGATAATCCGCAAGTGGTATGGCAATTAAACCTCACAGGTGAAAACGCATATCGTGGGTACCGGATACCCAGCCTCTATCCTGGAGTGACTTGGAAGTAGCCGCGGGAACAGCTTTTCGGGTTACCGTTGCCGCTCAGAAGGCCATGATTTTTGAGAAGACCTGCCTCCGGATTTCAAGTGGCAGCGTTGACGGTGGGCCTCAGTCTCGTTCCACCTTTTGTTCATAATCCGCTGACCGTTAGTTTGGTGGCTTTCAGCAGGAAAGAAGTCCAAAGAGAGCCAAATCCCCGCGCTATTGATCGATGAACCCGAGTACGTAAAGAGGTATGCGCGGCGGCGGCGAAATCCACTTCATACCCTCTCTTTCGCAGAAAGAGTATGATGTCGCGAGCATTGCTGCGGTAAACGGCATCGTAATCCCCGCCTCCGTCAGCATGGTCCAAGTCGGGCTCCCGCGGCAGGAATTGGGGCTCCTGCGAAAGCATCTTCTTCAGGGTCAAACGGCAAGCTTCACCGAAAAATGCGGCCGCCTCACGATAGGAGTTATAAAGTGGTGGGCGGAAGTGGCGATTCAATATCACGTCCATAAGCGGCCACAGGGGCGAAACTAAGTTCGGGCTCATCAGCACTATTCTTCCGGAAGGCTTCAAGATGCGATGCATTTCGCTGAGGACTGCCGAAACCGGCCACACATGTTCGATGAACTCCATGGCGCAGACTACATCGAAACTGTGATCTGCAAATGCCAATTGGGAAGCATCGGACGCCACGAACGGCGGCCTGACCGCGCTATCCGTAGGATACATAAACAATCTGGAGAGGTCAGTACCGACGACGTCGCGATCGCGCAACATAATTTCGCGACTGGATTCGCCCGTCCCGCAGCCTACATCGAGAATACGATCCGACGGCGAACTGCTGGCAACAACAACCTGCACAAATTGCTCAAAGTAAGCTGCTCCCTTCGCTTCTAGGTGTACGCGGTAGCCTTCGGAGTGCTTGTAATATTCCTTGAGTTTCGCCAAGTCACTCGGACTCGGCCCAGAGTCGAGCGGTCCAGTTGAGTACGCTGTAACGTTCATAGTATATTGTTAGACTAGCATGGGAAATATCGTGGCGCCAGCATCAATCGACGACGAAACGCGATTCAATGCCCTGGGTTCGCTCGGTATCGACTGCGATGGAACACACCAGCAATCAGTGCGCTGGTCGTGAGATCGTTGGGCCGATGTATTGCCGCCGACCACGATCGAAACCCAAGCCGCATTATTCCCCTGCCTTTGAGGTCGAGCACTTACTCCTATGAAGCTACATTGCCGTCTGGCTGTTCCTGTTGTGCTAGCTGTTTTCTCCTCTATCCCTTCAATTTTGGCTCTTGGGCAAACTAACTCACCCGAGCAGCCTGCGGGCGTACCTCGCGTAGTGAAATTCAGCGGAGTGTTGAAAGACGTGTCGGGGAACCTGCTAAACGGGACAGTAGGTGTTAGCTTCGCGGTCTACTCCGATTCCACCGGCGGCGCGCCTCTGTGGGAAGAAACCCAGAACGTCCAATTTTCGCAAGGAAGATATTCAGTATTTCTCGGCCAGAGCCGTAGTAGTGGCATTCCAGCAGAGATTTTTTCGTCGGGCCAACCGCGCTGGCTTGGCGTCCGGATTCTAGCCCCGGGAGAAGAGGAACAGCCCAGAGTATTTCTCAGCAGCGTGCCTTATGCCCTGAAAGCAGTAGACGCGGATACAGTGGGCGGGTTGCCCCCGTCTGCGTTCGTGAAAGCGAATCCTGACAGTTCCGGAGTGCTCGCTACCGATACAGTAAGTGCCACGGTCCCCAGTGTGCAGAATGTCCAGTCACCATCTGCATCTGCCTTCACCGTTACTACTCCAGGTGGAACTAAAGGGACTCTGCCGGAGTTCTCAGGCAGCAGCGTCATCGAGAATTCCCCTATCAAGGACTCGGGGGGCGTGGTGGTGATGAAGAATCTGGAAAACGTTCGTTTTGCAGATCAATTTCCCTGCCCGTCAAGTCCGGGCTGCGGAGGTAGTTCTGATTTTGGCGCACAGGTAAACGCAGCCTATACCTCATGTCCTTCCACGGGGTGCCATATTCGCGTTCCAGCGGGAAGCCATACGGTATCGACGCCGATTAGCTTTACCACTCCGAACAAGCCAGTGGTTCTGGAATGCGACGCCGGGACAACGGAAGGCGTCGGGGAGCAGGGCACAACCGAACTCGTATTTACGGGGACATCTGGTGCGGCGATCACTATGAATACCGGCGGCGGAGCTGGAAGCGGAATTCGAGGTTGTGCATTGATCGGCCCAGGATTTAGCGGCGCAAACACAGCAATTGGTTTAATGCTAGATTCTGACATCAAGCAGAGCTACAAAGACCTTTTCATTACCGGGTTTTATGTAGGAGTGCAATTGGGTAGTAGCGTCTACCTGGACAATTTTTACAATTTACAACTTTTTGACAATAGGAAGGCGATCTATGCCCCGCCTGGCATTACTTCTACAGGAGAAAATATTTCGTTTTTCGGTGGAACCTTCACCAAGACAAAGGGAAGCCCGCTCCCACCTTTTAGTACCGACTGTGTAGACATCGAAGGAGGATCGGCAATTGTAATGTCTTTCTACAACATCAGTTTCGACCAGTGTGGAATCACGTTGAATATCTCTGGTGGACAGGAGTTTCTCTTCTCCGGATCACACATCGAGAATTCGGTTGCTCCTACATCCCTGGACCTGCTCACCATCGGTTCCAACTGTATCTCTTGTCACGTTATTTTGTCTGGTAGCGATATCTATGAAGGATACGCAACGTCCGGACGTACAGAACTTATTAGCATGGCCGGGGGATCACGTCTCACAATCGTGGGCGGAATCTACCTGGCGGCCGAAAGTCTTCCCCAAGCAATTACGTCCACGAATTATGCCAACGCCGTCACCGTCTTGGGGGCGGACAAGTTCAACGCGATCACGCAATGGGTAGGTGGAAGCTTCGCCGGCTTTATCACAATGAATCCGCGCGAGTACCAGCCATTAACCGTTGCCGGGGGGCCCATCATCCTGGGTGGTAGTCCCACTATTAATGGGTCAATCGTGAGTGCTCCGTTAAGCGCCTCGAGAACCTGGACGTTCCCCGATTCTAGCGGTACTGTTCTCTTGTCAAACAGCAAGGGTTCCAATGTTCAATCCAAGCGTGTGACAGCATGCTCGACAGCAGCCGCAGCGGGTGCAACCTGCACTACCACCGTCACCTGGGATAACCCTTTCGCTGACACGAGTTACACGGTCGCGTGCAATGGCGACGTCGTCAAATCAGGAGTACCTCTCAGTGGGGGGGTAACCGACAAGACCCGCGATTCAGTTACATTCCAGACAGTCGCAGCAACCGCCGCGTTAGCACAGTACGCGACTGTGGATTGCGTGGCACTGCACGAATGAAATGAAGTGTGGGATTACAGGACTGACGGGGAAGCGGAGGCGGGAGGGAAGACGAAATCAGCTGAGTCCGGGTGCATTCTCACCGGAGATATTCAAGTCGTCCGAAAGTTCGGAGATGTCGGCACGGTTTGCGGGATACAGATTCTCAGTGGATCCGTCCTTAATCATACGATCACTCTGACAGCACTGGGACAAGCGCGAATTCACGACTAAAATCGTGCGCAGAGGCCGCCAAACCTACACAGAGCGCGCCGAAGCAAAAGAAATAGTAGTTTACAAACGCTTGCTTATTTAGTACGAAGAATAAAATAGAAACCAGCGCCAACGAGATCGCAAATGCTGACGGAGTTCGCGGCGCCTTCCATAACGCGAGTCCTGTCCCTGCCACAGTTACGAGTCCGACAAACCATTGTGGTATAGCTCGAAAACCGTGCTCAATTAGTAGGCCCGAAAAGCTCAACGCATCTGGACGAATTGGAGCCAACACTTGAAAAGATACCAGGCTCCACCAAAAACCTTTTGGATCCATGATGAGAAAGGGCAGCGTGAGAATCGCAACCACCGCGCAGGCTTTAGCCACAATAGAAAAATATGCGTTCCACGAAAATCGCGGCAATAGCAATGCAACCAGTGGCAAGGCCAAAATTGAATACTGTTTTGAAGCTAAAAACAATCCCAACACAAACGGTAACACTCGCGGACTCTTCTGAGCAACAAACACTGTAAAGGCTAAGCCAAGAAGCATTAGAGGGTCTGTATATCCGTGGGAGAGGATGTACGTGCTTCCGGAACCACTTAAAAGCAAGACAGCTGCGAGCAACCCAATGAGATTAGGGGAGGTAAAGAAAATCAGCAATGTAGCTAAGTCTATGGCCAACAGCCAAGAGTAACGTATGTCACCTAACCAGTAACCAGGAATCACCCAAATAAGCGCCAGCGGTGGATAAGGAAAACCCACATGCACACGACCGTTTGTGGAAATACCTTGGCCATAGAACTGCGCTCCGTGACACAGTTCTTGGTGCTCATAGCAGAGGTCTTGGTGAGTAACGTTGGCAGCGTAAGGATTTGAGCCCCGTAGAAGAGTTTGAACAGATTCGATCTGAAATTCAATAACGTCGATCGGATCGTGACGGACCTGCACAAGTACAAGTGAAACCAGAGTAAAGGAGATAAGCAGAAGAATAAAGTAATGGCGAATTATGTCCTCGCGAACACCTGGCAAAACGAGACTTGCTCGCACGACTGTTATTGAAAAGTAACACAACACAATCGATACTGATATTGCAACCACCGCCTTTGTTCTTTGGGAAGCACCGACTTGCAGCGCGAATCCCAATGCTAATATTGCTGCTATACAAAACAACGCAGATAAGCTGAAGCGCATCCGTCGAATCGATGTGAGATCAAGGCTGCGGTGCCTGCTCGGGATCAAATTATCCTTGTGCCTTTCGCATTACACGCTTTCGCAGGACTCGACTTCTTGATCACGGTTTGCTTCTTCCTTATTTACGCAAAGTCATTTCTAATTTCTTCGTTGGGTTCGCGAACATCGCTTCGGTCCAACAGTCTTATCGACGAAACTGTCGCTTTGCTGCCAACCTCATTTGATTAACCCAGTACTTGCTGGTTAACCTCTCATTCGTACCCGCTCCATGTGGGTAGTAAGTCATCCACTCTGCCAGATTGTCCAAGGTAATCTCGTCCCACGATTTTAATGCCACAACGGGCAAATCGACGTAGAGCTCATCAAGCGACGAAGATGGGACGAGTACGATGTGACCAAGTGCAAGCGCTTCCCAAGTGCGGTGGCAATCAAGACCATTTCCGTGTGGACTCAGGACAAATGCATGTTGTCCTCGTTGGCGCCACATCTCGCTGCGACGCAATGGGCCACTTTGACATACCGCAAGCCTGTTCTTCCGCATCTTTCTACCGAGCCGCCATCTGCCTTCGCGCAACTCTGCCCCCTTAAGCGGGTGATAGAGTCGGTGGTGGCGCGGATGGAAACGCTGCCAGGAGAAATCGACGTAAACTCTGGGGACCCGCTCAGCCAGTGGCGGAAGACTCTGCCGGATCGAGAGAAGCTCCTGTTCCTGCTCCTCAGCTTGCGCCATCTGTTCCCCCCACATCGGCTTCTCGCTTAGCATATGAAAGTCTATACCGATCGGCAGAGGAGATATTCTGTCTTTAGCCAAAGATCCATCGTAATTCTGCGTATACCAATGAATGATTTTCGGCGACTCAACGATAGCTTTAGCCAGCTTTCCCACTTCGGAGGGAACACAGCTATCAGAATCTCCGGTAACTAATACGATTTTGGCATTAATGACAGGCAAAGCTTGTTTGACGAATGATTTCAGCCACGAAAGCCGCACCCACACCAATTCTCCATCACTAATGTTCGCAAAGCTTCTCGCATCCGCGATCAAGTCATCCGGCAATTTCGGAGAAAACAGCGCACCTGCCAAGGTTGGCGAGTGCGAGTAATTCTTTCCGTCTGGGAACTCATCGGGGAATCTGTGATCGCACAAAGCGGCGATGCCTTTATTCCAGATCATTTCCGCACTGGATTTGCCGATTAATTCAACCGTAGCTGCCATAATTAGTACGTCATGCGAACACACCAGAGGTCCGCTTAGTTAACCCTGAATTCGCGATTGACTAACCTGTCCAATCGGAATGTACGTGACAGCGCTGCTTATTGAGCATTGCATAATATAGTTACAGTGGAAACAGTTCGGCCTGCTGCCAGAAGGCGATCACCAGAGTGGGCCGTCGGCGCATCCGCCGAAGCGCCTGGCGCGCATGGTGGCTCAACT
>Ga0187817_10002075_pt1 | contig 10167 bp, 9 predicted proteins | sample NC_wetland_sal_i_17_FD_132431 | JGI IMG/M metagenome (GOLD analysis project Ga0187817, IMG submission 132431) | Wetland sediment microbial communities from Neuse River Estuary, North Carolina, USA - SO4_2 | ecosystem: Environmental > Aquatic > Freshwater > Wetlands > Sediment | place: USA: North... | reverse complement strand
TGCGGCCTATGTCGCGCGCGTGGCGCCGACCACCATGATCTTCGTTCCCTGCGCCGGCGGCATTTCGCACAACGAAGCGGAGTCGACGAGCTTCGAGGAATGCGCGGCGGGCGCGCAAGTGCTGCTCAATGCCGTGCTGGAATATGACCGGCGTCTAGGCTGACGCAATCAGCGCGTTTTCTCGAAAATCTCGCGGCCGATCAGCATGCGCCGAATCTCGCTGGTGCCGGCGCCGATTTCGTAAAGCTTGGCGTCGCGCAACAGCCGGCCGGCCGGATAATCGTTGATGTACCCGTTGCCGCCGAGGCACTGGATCGTTTCCAGCGCCATCCAGGTGGCGCGCTCCGCCGCATAGAGAATGGCGCCGGCGGCGTCCTCGCGCGTTGTCTCGCCGCGGTCACAGGCCTTGGCCACGGCATAGAGATAGGCCTAGGTGGCGTTGAGCGCGACACACATGTCCGCAAGCTTGGCCTGAATGAGCTGAAAGCGGCCGATCGGCTGGCCGAACTGCGTGCGCTGATGAACGTAAGGAATGACCAGATCGAGGCAGGCCTGCATGACGCCGATAGGACCCGCCGCCAAGACCGCCCGCTCGTAATCGAGGCCCGACATCAGGACGTTGACGCCATTGCCTTCGACGCCGAGCACGTTTTCGGTCGGTACCTCGCAATCCGCGAATACGATCTCGCCCGTGTCGGAGCCGCGCATGCCGAGCTTGTCCAACTTCGGTGCAGCCGAAAAGCCCTTGAAAGCGTTCTCGACAATGAATGCTGTAATGCCGCGCGAGCCTGCGGTGGGGTCGGTCTTGGCGTAAATGACGATCGTCTCCGCCAGCGGCCCATTGGTGATCCACATTTTTGAACCGTTGAGCACATAACGATCGCCGCGCCGGTCGGCCCGCGTCCGCATCGACACCACGTCCGAGCCGGCATTCGGCTCCGACATTGCAAGCGCCCCAACATGCTCGCCGGAGATCAGCTTGGGCAGGTACCGTTTCTTCTGCTCCGCACTGCCATTGCGCCTGATCTGATTGACGCAAAGGTTGGAATGGGCGCCGTAGGACAGCCCGACGGCAGCCGAGGCGCGGGAAATCTCTTCCATGGCCACGCAATGGGCGAGATAGCCAAGACCCGAACCGCCCCACTCCTCTTCCACTGTGATGCCGAGAAGGCCGAGCGCGCCGAGCTGCGGCCACAACTCGCGGGGAAATGTGTTGGACCGGTCGATATCCGCGGCGCGCGGAGCAATCTTTGCCTGCGCAAAGGAACCGACGGTCTGACGCAGCATATCGACGTCGCTGCCGAGCCCGAAATCCAATCCGGGCAGAGTATTGCGGATCATCGGACGCTCCATCCCTGTCGCGGCCTCGGGGCGTCAAGGCACCAGACGATATCGATTGACCCGCGCTCTGTCAGCGTCGAGGATCCGCTCAGGCGGTCGCGAAGCGCGTGGCACGCGCCAAGGCTTTGTCGATCTCGGCCGCAGGTCTTGGCTTGGCGAACAGAAAGCCCTGCATCTCGTCGCAGCCGGCAAGACGCAGAAGAACGCGCTGTTCATCATTCTCCACGCCTTCCGCCAAAACCTTCATGCCAAGCGTATGGCCGAGCGTGACAATCGATTGAATGATGGCGCCGGTATTGCCCGACGAGCCCAGCGAAGCCACGAAGGTGCGGTCGATCTTGAGCCGGTCGAAAGGAAATTTCTGCAGGTAGTTCAGGCTCGAATAGCCGGTACCGAAATCGTCAAGCGCGAGCCTGACGCCGAGCGCCCGCAATGCCTCGAGGCGCGCCTGCGCTTCTTGCAGATTGTCGATGAGGACTCCCTCGGTCACTTCGAGCACGACCTGCGACGCCGCAATCCCAGTCTCCGCTATGATGGCGGCGACTAAATCGACCAGCCAGCGATCGCGGATCTGCAACGGCGAGAGGTTGACCGCCATGGATAGAGTCGGCCAGCGCGCACCGTCCGTCAGCGCCCGCCGCAGCACGATCTCGCCGAGCTTGGACATCAATCCGCTCTGCTCGGCGAGCGGAATGAAGACCGACGGCGCGATCGGACCGCGGGTCGGATGCTTCCACCGCAACAAGGCCTCTACGCCAATCATGGCACCGCCCTCGGCGGCCACAATCGGCTGGTATTCAAGTTCGAAAGCCTGCAACGCGATGGCGGATTGCAGTTCATGCAACAAGAAGCGCCGCTCGGCATATTCGGTTTCGATCTGCTGCTCGAAGCGGCGGGCGGTGCCACGGCCGGCCCGTTTGGCGGCGCGCAATGCAAGGCCGGCGCGGCGCGCGATCTCCTCGCCGCTGGTGCCGTCCTCGGGTGCTTCGGCGATCCCCATGCTGGCCGTGATCTGCCACATCCGGTCGAGGAAAATCGGGCGCAAGAGTGAGGCTCGCAGCGACTCGACGAGTAAGTCCGCCGCGCGACGATCGTCCCCGCCGGCGATGACCGCGAATACGTCCTCCTCAAAGCGGCCCAAAGTCGCGCCGGGCGGCAAACCAGCCTTAAGGTGCTCGGCGATACTCGTGAGCACCGCATCGCCGCCGGTGCGTCCGAGCGTGTCGTTGACCTCGCCAAATCCGTCGAGATCGACAAGCGCCAGCACAACCACGCCGGAGTGGCGCCTTGCCAGCGCGTCATCAAGCTGTTCGAGCATCACGTGGTGGTTGGGCAGTCCAGTCAACGGGTCTTGGCTTGTGTGTTTGCGCACGGCCTCGCCGCCGCGCTTGAGCGAGCGCAAAAGCGGCCGGGCCGCGCGCATGGCGACAAGCATGCCTAATCCCAGGGTCGCGCCGACCAATGCCAGTACGCCCCACAGCCAGTCCATGGCTCCGACGAGTCCGCGGTCAGCCACCCAACTAAACCAGCCAACGATCCGGCCGCGGGCGTCGTGCAGAGATTGCGACGCGCGTCCGCCCTCGCCAATCGGATTAGCGTCGAAGCGGAGATCTGCGAGGCGGCTGCGCCGGGCGATGGCGCGCAGCTGCACGTCATCCGGCGCATCGATATCGCCGAACTGCGCGTGAAATTCCTCGATCGCCTGTTGCAAGGCCGCCCGCTCCTCCGCCTCGACCCGGCCTTCACTGAGCCGGGTGGCGGTGAATCCGGTCGCTGCACACAGCACCATCGCACTAGCGACGATCAGTGGCAGCAAAAGAGCGATTCGCGCGACAGTTGTCTTGCGGGTGTCGTCCGGCCTGGGCGTCGGCTTGGCCTGGCGTAGCCGGGGTGCCGCCCACCATCTTCGGGCTGCCGCGACCACCATACTTCCAACGCCCTTCACTAAATTGCCAACGCGTAGACTTAGATTACCAACGCCTAGACTTATGCGGTTCTGATTAACGCCAAGGAAAAACCTCGATGCGCTGAATAGGCAGTTTTCAACAATCCTCGGGACGCGCCCACTATCCTTAACATTGCATTAAATCCCGCAATCCCTAGTGTGCCGCGAGTAACGGCACGGCGTCAGGAATAGGACATGCCAAGCTTTCGAAAGTCAGCCGGTCTCGTTCTTACCGCCGTTCTGAGCGCGCCCTTAGGTTTGGCTGCGCCGGCATTCATGCCGGTGCCAGCAATGGCGGAAGAGTGCCCCGGCCATCCGGACGCGCTGGGAACAAGCCGCGTTCTTGTTGTTGAACCGGGAAAGTTCAGCCGTGTCGGCGTGATGCAGTATGCTCAAAGCCTGCCGCTTGCAGACAAAGAGGTCGTGCTCACATTCGACGACGGGCCGCTGCCGCCTCACTCCATCGCGGTGCTCGACATCCTTGCCGCGCAATGCGTCAAGGCGACCTTTTTCCTTGTCGGCGAGATGGCCCGCGAATTCCCCGCCATCGTGCGGCGCATCCACGAGGAAGGACACACGATCGGGACGCACACCGAGCATCATCCCGCGCGCATGCAGAAACTGCCGATCGAAAAAGTTCGCGACGAGATCGATCGCGGCATCGCCGACGCAGGCGGGGCGCTGTGGGATCAAAAAGATCTTGCCCCCTTCTTCCGCATTCCCGGTTTGGCGCGCAGCGATGCGATCGAGCAGGAGCTGGCCGCGCGTTCGCTGGTGGTGTTCAGCTCCGACACGGTCGCCGACGATTGGCACCGGCGAATCCGATCGGCGGACATCGTTCGCCTGGCCCTCAGCAGGCTCGAGGCGCGCGGCAAGGGCATTTTGCTGCTTCACGACATTCATCATGTTACCGTCGCGGCGCTCCCGGAACTCCTGAAGAAGTTGAAGGAGGATGGCTTTCACGTCGTGCATGTGGTGCCCGGGACGGGCGAACAGGCGGAGATCGCAAGCACTGCACCGTCGCGCGAAGCGAACGATACGAATCACCCGTCGTCGGTGACGCCGCCAAATGCCGACCAAGCCAACGTGGCGAGCGCCCCGCAATCGTCTGAGCAGAGCGATCCGGGTCGGCCAGTATCCGTGCCGCCGCCGGGCGCCCAACAGTTCGCAGTCGCCAGCGATCCGCCGCTGCCAGAGCGAAACGATTCGGATCGGCCAACACCGAACACCGCGCCAAGCGCCGATCAGGCTGCAAGCGTGACCGATCCAGCACCGTCTGAGCGAAACGATGCGGATCGGCAGATGCCCGGCACCGCGCCGAGCGCCGATCCGACCCAAGCTGCAAGCGAGCCATCGCGCCATCCAGATGACCCCAATTGGCCGAAGGCAGAGGTCCGGTTGACGAGCGAAGAGCGGGTTGAACTGCCGGCGCCAGACGAGGAGGCCTTCGGCACCCACTATCATCCATGGCGCACGGTCATATTGGCCGACGGTTCGGAAACAGCTGCACACTTCGCGCTCGATGCCGTGCCGCAATGGACCGACCCACCGCCCGCCGTGGCGGTCACCTCCGATGAGCCGCAACTACCGGTGCCGGCTATGCCAGACTATTTCGGCGGCGACGAGACCGTGACCTCGATCGCCGAGTAATAGGCGGCAAGATCCTCGACATCCTTGTCTTTGAGCGTGGGCGCGACTAGCGACATCATGTCGTTCTTGCGCGCGCCGGAGCGGTAGTCGTTGAGCGCCTTGATCAGGTAAGTCGGGCTCTGACCTGCGAGGTTCGGCGCTTCGGGGATCTTCGCCTTGCCGTCAAGGCCGTGGCAGGTCTGGCACATCAGCGCCTTTTGCCGCCCCGCAGTCACGTCACCAGCCGCAAAGCCATCGCGCGCCGTGCAGGCGGTGACTGCACACGCAACGGCGACAAAGATCGTGCATACACTACGCAGCGTCATAGGGCAGCCCGACACAAAGTCGGCGCCGCGCCAATGGAGCGCGGCGCCGATAACGCGGTGATGGTCGTGCTATTTACCGTCGTACCAGATGCGATATAGAGCGCCGGCAAAATCATCCGAGACAAGCAGCGAGCCGTCTCGCAGCTGGGCAACGTCCACTGGCCGGCCCAAATATTCGGCATTCTCATCGAGCCAGCCTTCCGCGAACGGCTCCGATTTGTCCGCCGTGCCATCCTCCTTGAGGTAGGTCACCATCACGCGCGCACCCACCGGAACGGTGCGGTTCCACGAGCCGTGCTGGGCCGAGAAAATGGCGCCCTGATACTTCTTCGGAAACATCTTGCCGGTGTAGAACATCATGCCGAGATCGGCGGCGTGTGCCGCCATCTCCACTTGCGGAAAGACCACGTCGGCCGGCGGGGTTTCGTTCTTGTATTCCTCGGTGCGGACGTGGCCGCCGCCGTAATAGGGAAAGCCGAAATTCTGGCCAGCCTTGGTCGCACGGTTGAGCTCACCGGGTGGAATATCGTCGCCCATGCCGTCCACCTGATTGTCGGTGAACCAGAGCGTCTTGTCCTTTGGATTGAAGTCCATGCCGACCGAGTTACGGATCCCCCAGGCATAGACTTCGCGATTCTTGCCGTCGCGGTCCATGCGGATGATGCCGCCAAGTCCCCATTTCTTGAAACCGTCGAGCTTTTCGGGAGCGGGCACGTTAAACGGCTGACCCAGCGTGATGTAGAGCTTGTTGTCCGGGCCGATGCGGCAGGTCCGCGCCGTGTGATTGTAGCTTTCGTCTTCCTTGGGGATGAACTCGCCTTGCGGCACGATCGGCACGGCCACCACGTCCGGGCTTTCATAGAAGAACTCGGCCGCCGGATACATCAGCACCCGGTTCTGCTCGACGACGAACAGGAAGCCGTCCTTGGAGAAGCACGGACCGTTGGGAATGACGAGATCGATCGTCGAGGCGAACGGCTTCACCTCCTCCGCGACGCCGGACTTCGAGCGGTCGGTAACGGCGTAAATCTGAGCCTTGCGGGTGCCGACGAATGTGACGATTCCTTGCGGCCCAACCGCCATGTGGCGCGCGTCGGGGACGATCGCGTAGAGCCCGATATGGAAGCCGTGCGGCAGCTTGATCTTCTCGAGATTCTTTTTCAGCGCTGCAGCCTTGGCGCCGCCCTGCGGAATCGTCGGAATGTTTGGAGACGCCCCCGTGGTTTTGAACTCGCCAAGCTTTTCCAGATTGCTCGGATTGTTCTGCGCGAACGCCGCCGCGGATGCGAACAGCACTGCCGCCGACGCGGCCAGCATCATACGTTTATGCATGAAACGACCCTCCCTGCATTTATGGTCTTTATAGTCCAAGAATATTTCAATCTTGGCACATCGACAAAAAGCCGAGCAAGCCGATGCCCCGCGACGGGAACTCCTGCGGATGACCCTTGTGTGAACGGGTGCAGGCCGATCAGCGCGCCCAACGACCCGCGGCATTTTGGGCGACGGACGCCGTTACCGGCGCGTCGCCATGTAATGGGACAGGGCCTGCATGTCGCCGTCGCTCAGCTCGAAGGTAACGTCTGCCATTGAGGCGACACCGGAGCCCACCCGTTTGCCGGATTTGAAGTCGTGCAGCGCCTTGACCAGCACTTCTTCGCGCTGACCGGACAAGCGCGCAGCCGCACGGAAGCCGTTGTAATCGTCGGCGTGGCAGGATTGGCAGCGGTGCTGGAGCGCAAGTTGTTCGCCTTCCTGTGCCAACGCATCCGGAGCCGCCAAAGGCTGCGGCGGCGGCAGCGAAGCATAATAGGCGCCGAGGTTGCGGATATCCTGGTTGCTCAGGCCTTCCGCGATCGGACCCATGACGTCGCTTTTGCGTGCGCCCGAGCGAAAATAGACGAGCTGCCATTGCACGAATTCGTCCGGCTGCCCGGCAAGCGACGGCGTAAGCTCGATTTGCGATACGCCATCCGCGCCGTGGCAAGCCGCGCAGCCTTCAGCCAACGCCCGGCCGGCGGCTGCATCCGCAGCCGCTGCATGTCCACCGGCCGCGATGAAAACCGCGGCGCTGAGAGCAACCAGAGCAAGCCGAGCTGTCGCCATGCGAGAGACAAAATAACAGGTCCAAGCCGGAGGTTCCGGCTTGGACCAAGCGGTTCGTTGCCGATCGCTCCCGCTAGAGCCGGGAGCGATCGGATTGATAGATCATTTGGCGTAGCTGATCCGATAGATGGCGCCGGTGAAATCATCGGCCACCATCAGCGAGCCATCCTTCGCCTGCAGCACGTCATTGGGCCGACCGCGATACTTGCCGTCGGACCCGATCCAGCCGGTAGCGAACTCGACTTGCTTGACGTTCTTGCCATCTGGATCAGCGGTGATACGCATCAGTCGCCCGCCCTGGAACTGGTGACGATTCCAGGAGCCGTGCTCGGCAACGATCATGTTGTTCTTGTAGTCAGCGGGGAATTGATCCCCGGTGTAGAACTTCATGCCGAGCGGAGCGACGTGCGCACCGAGCTTGAGCGCCGGAGGCGAGAACTCCGAGCACTTGTGCCCCATGGCGAGTTTCGGATCCGGAATGTCGCCCTGATGGCAATACGGATAGCCGAAGTCTTGGCCGATCCTGGTGATGTGGTTGAGCTTGTCACTCGGAACATCGTCGCCGAGCCAATCGCGCGCGTTTTCTGTGAACCAGTAATCACCTGTGCGCGGATCGACGTCGCCGCCGACGCTGTTGCGGACGCCGAGTGCAACGATCTCCGCCAGCCCGTTCGCCGGGTTTATACGCCTGATCTGCGACGTCGAGGTCGGCGGCAGGCAGATGTTGCAGGGCGGCCCGAAGGCGACATACAGCCAACCGTTCTTGTCGAATGCGAGATATTTCCAACCGTGCGGAATATAGGGCGGCATGTCGTCATAGACGACCTGCGGCTGCGGCATGCTGTCGAGAGCCGCCTCGGCATTCTCATATTTATAAATCTTGTCGACATCAGCAACGTAAAGCGCGCCGTCCCGGAACGCGATGCCGGTCGGCACTCTCATGCCTTTGATGACGGTCTTGACCGTCTTCTTGCCGCCCTGATCTTTCACCGCGTAGACGACGCCGCCGGTCCCAAACCACGAACCAGCGAAGAGCGTGCCCTTGTCGCCCCACGCCATCTGTCGCGCGCCTGGTAAGCCACTCGCCCACAGCTCGATCTTGAAACCGGACGGCAGCTTGATTTGCTTCAAGGTGGCTTCGATCTCTTGGTCAGTGAAGCCGGTCGGCGGCGGCAGCGTGTTGGCGACAGCGGTGCCTTTCTGCTCCTGCGTCTCGTCGCCCATGAACCAATCGTCTGGCGGATGCAACCAGAAGTCTTTCTTGCTGGAATCGTAGTGCTTGAGTTCTTCAGTGCTTGCGCCGGATGCGAAGAGCAATCCGGCGACCGCAACCGCCGCCGTGGCCGCCACGAGCGTCACCGCATTCGCCTTGTATGTTGCTAGCAGACCCATCGAATTTTCCTCCCTTGCTTGATTTTTTCTGCCAAGTCCTGTTGCCAAGTCCTTTAGCAAGTGCTGTTCGGGCAAGTCCTGTTCCGGAAAGCAGCCTCGCCCGCAGCTCAGTGATGCGAGTTTCATCGGCCAGGCCATGAACTCAGGCCCCGGCGCATCCCGCCATCGGCGCAGCGCGCCTCACGTCAATGCCCAAAGCTCAATGATGAATCGCTTGTCGACCGGCCGGAATGGCGACGATACCCTCCCTTCAGGCGTCCTATTCCGACTTTTGCGCCGATTAGGACGTCAATTCTCGCAAATTTCCGATGAGCGTACGTTACTACCAGAAACTGTCAAGCTGGCTCGACGGCTCGTTTGACGGGCGTCGCCCCACAAAAACCCTGCTGTAAGAGGGGCAGCACCGTTTGCCCCGTGCACCGGCGGACTGCCGACGCAGGCTCCGAGAAAAAGATCGTTCAGGGTGGTGCGGTCGAGAGGACTCGAACCTCCACGGGTTGCCCCGCTAGCACCTCAAGCTAGTGCGTCTACCAATTCCGCCACGACCGCAGGTGGGGTGGACGCGTGCCGGAAACGGCGCGCGACCGCGCGGATGTAACAGTTAGCCTCCCCCCGGACAAGCCCGGCGGCGGTGCCTGTTTTGCCGTGGCCGGGTATTGTCCCCGGCGCCCACGTCTTTAAATACGATGAAAATCGGGAGTTACGATGAAATGCAGTCCGCGAGCGGAGCCGCCGTGCCCGGCAGCGGCTCAGACCACCTCAGGTGAGCGGGGCAGCAATTCCTTGACTTCCACGGCGATGCGATTGCCGCTGACGATCACCGTGCCGCGCGCGACCGGCATGTTATTGGCGAGAATGCGGACCTCATCCTCCTCGGACGAATCGAGTTCGATGATGGCGCCGCGGCCGAGCCGCAGAACTTGGTGGATCGGCATCGAGGTCCTGCCAAGCACGACGGAGATGTCGATCGAGACATTGTCCAGGGTCGCCAAATGGGCCTCACGCAGCGTTCTTGGTGTGAATTCCGTGCGATCTTGTTTCACCACGGCATGGTTACGGGGTCGTTAACACGCGCAACGATCTGCAAATTGGCCTTCTCCCGCTTCCTGGCTCGCCGCCGGTCGAGTGGCACGTGAGCGATCATCCGGTCGACTATGACGATGCGCTCGCCGCCATGACGGCACGCGCATCCCGGATTGCGCACGGCGAGGCGCGGGAACTGGTTTGGCTGCTCGAGCACCCTCCCCTCTACACATCCGGCACCTCCGCCCGGCCGCACGAGCTCCTCGACGCGCGCTTTCCCGTGTATGCGGCCGGCCGCGGCGGGCAGTTCACCTATCACGGTCCCGGCCAGCGCGTCGGCTATGTCATGCTCGATCTCAAGCGCCGCGCGCCCGACGTGCGCCGCTTCGTTGCTACGATCGAGGA
>Ga0187817_10002071_pt1 | contig 10170 bp, 10 predicted proteins | sample NC_wetland_sal_i_17_FD_132431 | JGI IMG/M metagenome (GOLD analysis project Ga0187817, IMG submission 132431) | Wetland sediment microbial communities from Neuse River Estuary, North Carolina, USA - SO4_2 | ecosystem: Environmental > Aquatic > Freshwater > Wetlands > Sediment | place: USA... | reverse complement strand
TTGCGCCTACTGGCGGCGGCATCGTCGTGGACTACACCCTCAATGGTACGCCGGCTGCGGCTAACCAGAGCGGTGTGCGTGGTTTCTGCTCGAACTCTGATGGCGTGATCCGCTATAACAACCCCGCTGCTGCGGCGGCCACCAACTCGGCCTGCGGCGCCTTGACCGCTCTGCAGTAAGAGTTTGGCGAAGTACCTGGGGGAGGGTACAAGCCGGGAGCAACGGAGCAATCCGTTGCTCCCTTTATTTTTTTGTTTGTCGCAACTCCCCTTCAAAATCCTCCTGCGTCTTCGCCTAGCGCTGCTGGATGTTGACAAACATCACGGGTCGCCAGACCGTGCCCCCCCGCCTGGCTCCCGCCCGAATAATGGGGTGTTCCACTTTCGTAACCTGTTGTGTTCAGCCCTGTGTCTCAGTTCAGGCAGTTTTTCTTATAATTTTCGCTAGGGCATAAAATACCCTCAGTTTCCAACATGAAAGCGATCGAGATCCTCGGCCTGGAGAAGACCTACAGCGTGGGCTTCTGGCGCAAGAAGCCGAAGTGCGCGTTGCGTCCGCTGCAATTGGGCGTAGAGGTAGGGGAGATTTTCGGGTTTCTTGGGCCCAACGGCGCGGGCAAGACGACGACGTTGAAGTTGCTGATGGGCCTGGTCTTCCCGACCGCGGGCTCAGCCCGAATCCTGGGGATGGAGATCAATGACCCTCGGATGAAGGCCCAGATCGGATTCCTTCCCGAGCAACCCTATTTTTACGACTATCTGACGGCTACCGAAGTTCTCGAGTATTACGCACAGCTTTCCGGGGTTGCCGCAAAGGAGCGCAAGCGCAGGGTGAGCGAGGTTCTGACGCGCGTGGGGCTTCCGGATGTCGGGGGTGTGCAGCTGCGAAAGTTCTCCAAGGGCATGCTGCAGCGGGTCGGCATCGCACAGGCGATTCTGCATGATCCTAAAGTCATTTTCTTCGATGAGCCGATGTCGGGGCTGGATCCGATGGGCCGCCGCGAAGTCCGCGACTTGATGGAGGAGTTGAAGCAAAAGGGCAAGACGGTGTTTTTCTCCACGCACATTCTGGCGGACGCAGAGTCCCTGTGCGATCGGGTTGCAATCCTGCACCTGGGCGAATTGCGGGGCGTGGGGGCCGTGGAGGATCTCACTTCGGGGGTGGCGGGCAAGGTAGAAATTGTCTGGCAAGGAAACTCAGTACCGGTTCCGCTGAAGACATTGGCCATGGAGTGTCATCTTACTAGCGACACGGTTCGCGCCATGCTGCCCGAAGCCAACCAGGACGCGGCTATCGATGCGTTGCGGCGGGAAGGGCTTTGCATCATTTCCGTCATTCCGGTTCGTACTTCCCTGGAAGATTACTTCGTGCGCAAGCTGAAGCCTTCCCAGGCCGCCGCGGGAGTGACATCATGAGCGCTCGCCTCGCCCACATCGCCTCCAACACCTTTCGCGAAGCGGTTCGCGATCGCGTGCTTTACAACCTGATCGCGTTTGCGCTGCTGATGTCAGGTGCGGCCATCCTGGTCGGACAAATCTCGATTGGGATTGAGCGGCTGGTAGTCGTCAACCTGGGCCTTAGCGCGGTATCGTTGTTTGGCGTGGTCATTGCGATTTTTATCGGCATCGGCCTGGTCTCGAAAGAAATTGAGAAGCGGACGCTGTACACAGTGCTATCGCGGCCAGTGCAGCGTTGGGAGTTTATCGTCGGCAAGTTTCTCGGGCTGGCGGGCACGCTGGTGGTGAACACGTTTTTCATGGCGATCGGGGTATTCGCCGCGCTGCTCTACGTCTCCCGGCGCTTTCAGGCAGCTGACAGTTGGATCCTTGTGGCGTTGTACTTCATCGTTCTGCAGTTCCTGATCATCACTGCCCTGGCGCTGCTGTTTTCATCGTTCTCTTCCCCGCTATTATCCGCGGTCTTTGCCTTTTCATTGTTCGTGATCGGAAGCTTCGCGGAGGACCTGCGCGGGTTTGCCTCGATGGCCCAGGGGATATCCCGCTGGCTCGCAACTGCAGCAGCCTACCTGGTGCCGAACCTGTCTTCTTTGAACGTCATCAGTTCCGTTGCGCATGAGCACCCGGTGACAGGACAATTGATCCTCTCCAACACGATTTATGCGTTGGTGTATGCCGGCATGGCTTTGTGCGGAGCGGTACTGATCTTTGAGCGACGGAACCTGAAATGAAATCTTCCCGCCGAACTACGGTGACGGCTAGCGTGCTGCTCATAGCCTGCCTGCTGGGGTCGGTGCTGACATTGCGCCAATTGGATCGAATGCGCTCGGCAGCAACGCTCGAGGAAGTGCTGTACATTTCTTCACCGAAAGTCCTGAAACGTTTAAGCCTTGGGTACGACGGACTGTTTGCGGACATATACTGGACGCGTGCGGTGCAATACTTCGGCCACAAGCATTACCTGGGAACCCGCAATTATGACTTGCTCGCGCCGCTCCTGGAGATCACAACGGCGCTCGACCCGAACTTGACCGTAGCCTATGAGTTCGGGGCCAACTTTCTCGCTCCCAAGCCGCCGATGGGCGCCGGCATGCCGGATCGCGCGATTCAATTGGCGGAATACGGCATCCGCAACAACCCGAATGAATGGAAGCTTTACTACGATCTCGGGTTCATCGAATACATGGAACTCAAAGATTACCGCCGGGCGGCTGAAACCTTTGCCCGAGGCTCAACGGTGCCCAATGCGCATCCGTTCCTTAGAGTCATGGCTGCTCAGATGGCACAACACGGCGGCGACCTGCAAATGGCGCAAATGCTGTGGACGACAACCTATCAAAGCAGTCAGGATCGCAATATACGGGCCAATGCCGTAGCCCACTTGCGGGCGCTTCAGGTCGATGAGGATGTAACCATTCTTGAAAGGCTGGTTTCCGCTTACCGGGAAAAGACGGGACATGTTCCATCCGGTTTTTCGGAGTTGGAAGCAGCCGGCCTGCTGCGGTCGACGCCAGTGGACCCGCTTGGCCACGCGTACAAACTGATGCCGGACGGCGGCGTGGAAGTACGTGATCCCGATCGTCTCCCATTCATTTCAAAAGGCACGCCACCGGGATACGTTGCGCCGCCGCCGAAATTCCTGCCGTCTGATGCCGGCGGTTCCTAATCGAATGTTCTCCACGACGGCTTGACGGGCGGGGACGCCCGTCCTCCGTCATCGATCCTTGAGTAACATTATCAGCTGTGATGCCCAACTCCTCTCAACGACAGGCTGACATTGGCCTCAGCGTGCTTCAGTGGTTCCGGAATGAGGTGGAGCAGTGTGAACTGCTCCCCGCCGTGGCTCGTTTTTTCGCAATCTTCTGGGAATTCCTCCGCGAATCCATGCCGGACCGAAGGCGCCAACGCTATGGCGACCTGGACTACGATTGGGATCATCGAGTCGATACAACTGGTGCGACGGTTGGCTGGCGAGAGCGTCTGCTGGGACTTTTTCACTCGGCCTATCAGCCCACCGATCCAGTTCTTTTTCGCGAGATGATGGGAAACCTGGAGATTGATTTCCGGGAATTTGTCTTCATCGATATCGGCTCGGGCAAAGGACGCGTACTGCTGATGGCGGCGGACTACCCTTTCCGCCGCGTTTTGGGAGTCGAACTGTTCCCCGGATTGCATCAAGTCGCGCAACACAATATCCAGAAATACAAAAGCGATTCGCAACGGTGTTTCGCAATCGACTCCATTTGCGGCGACGCCTGCGACTTTGCCTTCCCGCCGGATCCTCTCTTGCTCTATCTCTTCAACCCGTTGCCAGAAGCGGGATTGGTTAAATTGCTCAGAAACATGGAGGCGTCATTGCGCGAGTATCCGCGGGTGGTGTATGTGCTCTATCACAATCCGTTGCTGGAACACGTTCTGGAACGCTGCACATTATTGAAGAAAATCATGGGTACCCATCAGTATTCAATCTTTGCTGACAACATGTAGGCGCCGGCGTCCCGCCCGTACGCCGCGGTTGAGAATTCCTTCGGGAGTTTGTCATTCCGAGCCGGCTTCAGCGGCGAGGAATCCCTATTCCGAGCAAGGCCGGGTGAACAAGTGGGGATGCTTCGACTGCGATTGAGCTTCGCAACGCGAAGCTCAATCCTCGCTCAGTATGACAGAAGTTCGAGCGGAGGGCGGCCCAGTCATCCGGTAAACTGGATGGTGTGGGTGCCAATTCCATTCTGCTGAAGTTCGTTGTACCCCTCCTAGCCACAACTGTTTCCATCGCTGCCCCCGCCGCCGACGTTCACGGTGTCGCTCAGGCCGTCGATGCCCGCTACAACCATCTGCGCACTTTGCACACCGAGTTTACGGAAATCTACAAAGGCGCCGGAATTGAACGAACCGAGGTGGGGACGCTATGGCTAAAAAAACCCGGCAAGATGCGCTGGGAGTACCGTTCTCCCAGAGAGAAACTGTTTGTGAGCGACGGCAAGGACGCCTGGTTCTACGTTCCGGGCGAGCGTCAGGCCCGCAAGACGGCGGTGCGAAAGCTGGATGACCTGCGTTCACCGCTGGCGTTCCTGCTCGGTAAGACCCGGCTGGAAAAGGAATTGCAGGGCTTGTCACTGGCGACGGATGTGTCGCCGATTGAGCCAGGAGACATCGTCCTGAGGGGGGTGCCGCAGGCAATGGCAGACCGCGTGAGCCAGGTGCTCCTGGAGGTCACTCCACAGAGTTGGCTGAAGCGGATCGTGATTGAAGAATCCGACGGCTCGACCACCGAATATCGCTTCAGTGAGCCGAAAGAGGACATCAAGATTGCCGACAAACGCTTCGAGTTTGCGGTCCCGCAGGGGGTCGAGGTGGTGGACGAAAACTTTGGGCAGTAGTTTCAGAGACTAGATGCGTAAGCAGCTCATTCTGAGCGTGTTGTTTGTCTCTGGCTCCCCCACGCTGGCTCCGTTACCCATGGCACTCTGTCACCGGCAATTAACAGGTCCTTGATGGTTTTGAATGTTAGACTTGGGTGGGCAACAGGGTAATTGATAGCGCAATGACCGAATTCCTGGTAAAGCTGGCCGACGAACGCGGGCACCTGCTGGAGCAAGTCGAAAACGGCTACTCCGAGGCCGAAGTGCGCGACCGTTTCGCCCAGCAGGGGTTCCTAGTGTATTGGGTGAAGCCCCGCGGCGTTCTGGCCGGGGACTTCTCGTTGCGACGTCACGGGAAGGTCAAGCAGAGCCAGTTCCTGATCTTCAACCAGCAGTTCCTGACCCTGATCAAGGCCGGGCTGCCGATTCTCAATTCGCTGGATTTACTGCTCAAACGGCAGCGGAATAAGTACCTGCAAAACCTGCTTCAAAACGTCCGCGACCGTGTAAAAGGGGGAGCGCTGCTCTCGGATGCGTTTGCCGCGCAAAGCGCTTTTCCTAGGATCTACACCACCACCCTGATGGCGGGTGAGAAAAGCGGCAATATGGAAGAAGTGCTGGCCCGCTACATCGCGTTTCAGCGGCTCGCACTGACGTTCAAGAAAAAGCTGGCTGTCTCCCTGGTGTATCCGGCGTTGCTGGTGACGGTCGTGTTTACCATGCTGATCTTTCTGGTCACGTACGTCGTGCCTCAGTTTGCCAAGCTGTACCAGGATATGGATGCGACCCTGCCGGCGATCACTCTGGTCATGCTGAATATCGGGACGCACGCGCAGAGATACGCCCCGATCGCAGCTACAGTGGTGGTCATCGGGGCGCTGGTCTTCTGGCAATGGAGGAGGACGGACCGGGGAGCCGAGTCAGTGGACCGTGCCATCCTGACGATGCCTGTGCTTGGCGAGGTATGGCTGAAGTATCAAGTAGCCAGTTTTTCGCGGATGCTCTCGACCCTGCTTGCCGGAGGCATGCCGCTGGTGCCTTCTCTGGAAACTGCTGGAGCATCCATGAGCAGTCGGCGGATGCTGAACGGAATTACGAATGCTGCGGTTCGGGTGCGCGAGGGACAGTCGCTGGCGAAAAGCCTCGAAGCGCAGAAGATGTTTCCCGATCTTTCGGTCGAGATGATCGAGGTGGGCGAGTCCACCGGTGCTCTGCCCGCCATGCTGAATTCGGTGGCGGAGTTCTATGAAGAAGATGTGCAAACCGCGTTAGGCGCGGCGATGGCTCTGATCGAGCCTGTCATCTTGATTATCATGGCGGTTTTCGTGGGCGGAATCATGATCTCGCTGTATTTGCCCATCTTTACGTTGGGATCGAGCATCCACTAGAGAAAAATTGGGCCCCCGGGAAGGTGAAGGTAGATTCGAAGTGGCAACCATGTCGGAAAATAAGACAGTATTCGTAAACGGAGGAAACGGGGGCCGAGTTGCGCCCGGCGCCCAAAATGAGGAACTGGAAAAGGCGCAGGATGTCGCCCGGCGGTATCGCTGCCAGTTCGTGGACCTGCAGAACTTTCAGCTTCACCACGACCTCTTCAAAAACATCCCGGTCCACCTGATGTTCCGTTACAACTTCGTGCCGCTGGAGGAAACCGAAGACGGCCGGCTGGCGATTGCCATCGCCGATCCCAGCCAGTTGATGATGATCGATGAGATCAGCCTGTTGCTGGGCAAACGGATCATCACCAAAGTCTCGACCCTGGCGCAAATCAGCGAAATCCTGAAGGAGACAGAACAGTCGAAGCGTGTTCTGGAAGACGCCAGCGAAGGCTTTGCGCTGGATGTCATCCACGAAGATGAGGCTGGCACGGATGAGAGCATTTCCATCGACCGGCTGACGGCCCAAGGCGACATCAGCCCCATCATTCGACTCGTCGATACTACGATCTTCACCGCGCTGCAGCGGCGGGCGAGTGATATTCACGTCGAAACCCGGGACGATTCTGTGTGCATCAAGTTCCGCATTGACGGGGTGCTCACCCAGGCCATGCCGCCCATTGCAAAGGAGCACCACTCGACCATCATCTCCCGCATCAAGGTCATGAGTGAGTTGGATATTTCCGAGCGCCGCGTCCCGCAGGACGGACGTTTCCGGGTAAAGTACGGCACTCCGGAACGCCCCATTGATTTCCGCGTTTCCATCATGCCGTCGATTCACGGTGAAGATGCGGTTCTCCGCGTTCTCGACAAGGAATCGATGAGCGAGAAGTTCCACAAGCTTACGCTGGATGTCGTGGGTTTCGACGACGAGGACTTGCGCAAGTTCCGCCGCTACATCAAAGAGCCCTACGGGATGGTGCTGGTGACCGGGCCGACGGGCAGCGGCAAAACCACCACGCTGTACGCTGCGGTGAACGAAATCAAGACCGACGAAGACAAGATCATCACCATTGAAGATCCAGTCGAGTACCAGATTCGCGGCATCACGCAGATTCCGGTGAATGAGAAAAAAGGCCTGACCTTTGCCCGAGGGTTGCGCTCGATTTTGCGCCATGACCCGGACAAGATCATGGTGGGCGAAATCCGAGATACCGAAACGGCGCAGATTGCGATTCAGTCCGCGCTCACCGGACACCTGGTCTTCACGACCGTACACGCGAACAACGTGGTGGACGTCATCGGCCGATTCTTGAACATGGGCGTCGAGCCATACAACTTCGTCTCCGCGTTGAACTGCATCCTGGCCCAGCGACTGGTGCGCTTGATCTGTGAATCCTGCCGCACGCAGGTACGGTACGATGGGGAAACGCTCGAAGCCAGCGGCATGAATCCTGAGCAGTGGTCGAGGGTGCCCTTCTACGAAGGACAAGGCTGCATCGAATGCGCCGGTACGGGATTCCGCGGCCGAACCGCGATCCACGAACTGCTGGACTTGAGTGACCGGATCCGCGAGATGATCCTTGCCAAGAAACCGACCTCGGAGATTCGTCGTGCCGCCCGCGAAGAGGGCATGCGGTTCCTGCGCGAGTCGGCCCTGGATAAGGTCAGATCGGGCCTGACCACCTTGAGGGAGATTAATAAAGTCACCTTCATCGAGAGCAACCGATAAAGGATCGAGAGAGTACGACCTTACTTGTCAAGCGGTTCGCGTGTTTCGAGTGCTTCTCCAGCTATTGCAAAGGTTCGCAGCCGGGCGTTCTACTGGTAAAAGATACTGGGAGTAGTGTCGGTAATGGCCTCTGGATCAAAACCCAAACTAGCCTGTGAGATTACGGCTGATCGTGTGCTCGCGGGACGCGTTTCGGAGCGCGGAGGCACGATCGAGATGTGCGCTGCGGGTGAAGTACCGCCTGGCAGCGTCGTTCCCGATCTGACGGAGCCCAATCTGCGGGAGCGGAGTCGCGTAGCCGATGCGATTCGTGTAACCCTGGACATTGTGAGCGGCCGGTCGCGTGACGTGATTGCCGTGCTGCCGGACACCGCGGTTCGTGTGGTGCTACTGGATTTCGACACTCTCCCAACCAACCAGCAGGAAGCCGAGGGCCTCGTTCGGTTCCGGCTGAAGAAATCACTTCCGTTTGATGTTGATAAGGCCAAGATTTCTTATCATGCCCAATCGTCAGCGGCCGGCTTGCGTTTGGTGGCTGCGGTTGCACTCAACAGTGTGATCGAAGACTACGAATCTGCATTTCAGGAAGCCGGATACGCTCCAGGCGTGGTGCTGCCGTCCATGCTCGCCGCATTGGGTGCGGCAAACGCCGACAAGCCAACCATGGTGATCAAGGTGGACGCGAGCACGGCCAGTATCGCAATCCTGGACAAACAGCAATTGCTGCTGTTCCGCACGTTGGAAAACTCCCGAGGTGCGGCGATCACCGGCGAGCAACTGGCCGAAGAAGTTTACCCGTCGCTCGTGTTCTTCCAGGACACCTATCACCTGAATCTCGATCATATTTTTGTCGGCGGCCTTTCGGACTCTGGAGGCGCAATCCCGGCCTTGCGTGCGCAAACCGGAGTCCAGGTAAGCGAACTGGTGGCCGCCTCACACTTGGGCACGAGCGTTGGCGCGGTTCCCAAGTGGAGAATGGCGGGAGTAGTGGGGGCACTGCTTTCCTAGAATGCGGCTCGACATCAATCTCGCGACTCATCCTTACGAAGATGCGCGACGCTTTTGGTTTCGTTGGGGCGGCGCGCTGGTGGCGCTCGGGATTGTCACTGCCGGGCTGGCGTATTTCACCTTCACGGGATGGCTGGCAGCGCGCAAGGACCGACGCCTGATGCAGCAATATGCAGAACAGATTGCGGAACGCGACAACGAGAAGGCGCAAGCGCAGACACTCATGAATCAGCCGCAAAACGCCAGCACCCGTGACCGCTCGCAGTTCCTGAACGATCTTTTTTATCGCAAGTCCTTTTCCTGGACCCAGGTATTCGAAGACCTGGAGCGGGTCATGCCGCCTCGCGTGCACGTGGTGTCGATTCAGCCGGAACTGACGAATGAAAATGAGCTGGCCATCAAGCTGGTGGTTGCGGGGGATTCGCGTGAACGGGCGCTCGACCTGGTCCGCAAGATGGAGGCTTCGAAGCGTTTTCAGCAAACCACCATCGAGTCGGAGAATGCAGAGATCGGGCAGGGAGCTAATGCAGGCGACACTGTGAAGTTCGACATCAGCGCGGTTTACGCTCCAGCAATCGAAGTCCGAGCGGCCCCTGGAGGAGCGCCATAGTGCCCGACTTGAAAGAAACTCGCGGCAAGGTACAGATCGCGCTGGGCATCTTGGTGCTATTGGATGTTGCTGCCATCATCTTGTACTCGTCTCCGCTGGTCGGGTCAGCGCAGGCGCGGCAAGCTCAAATCCACGGTTTTTGGCAGGAGTTGCAACAGAAGACGCGCGAAGTCACACCGCTGCGTGGCCTGGATAAGAAGATTCCGGTTGCCCGTAAAGATATCGATGAATTCTACAAGAACCGGTTCCCGGCGGAAGACTCATCCATTTACGACAACATTGGCAAGGTTGCCGCGCAAAGCGGAGTAAGAATCGCCAGCATCAAATCCGCGCTGAAGGATCCGTCGGCACTGGGCGTTCGACGCGTCGAAATCGAGGCTGACCTCGCCGGGGACTATCTGCAGTTGGTGCGCTTCATTAACGGGCTGGAACGCGATCCCATGTTTTTCCTGGTGGATAGCGTTCAATTGGGCGGAGAACAGGGCGGCACGGTCAGGCTGCAGATGAAGATGGAGACTTACCTGAAGACGGGTGGGACGTAAGTGAAAATAGGAGTGGAAAACCGTAACAAGGTGATCGCGGCCGTTGGGTTGATGCTGCTCGCGGTGTTTCTGGTGGGGCGAACGCT
>Ga0187817_10002070_pt1 | contig 10171 bp, 8 predicted proteins | sample NC_wetland_sal_i_17_FD_132431 | JGI IMG/M metagenome (GOLD analysis project Ga0187817, IMG submission 132431) | Wetland sediment microbial communities from Neuse River Estuary, North Carolina, USA - SO4_2 | ecosystem: Environmental > Aquatic > Freshwater > Wetlands > Sediment | place: USA: North... | reverse complement strand
CTGGCGCTGCGGGGAGTGAAATACCGCGCCATGAACGCCGAGGCCCTGCTGCGCCGCAACCTCTTTATCTACGGCGTTGGCGGTCTGATTGTGCCCTTCATCGGCATTAAGCTGATCGACATGCTCATCACGGCGGCGCGCTTGGCCTGAGGATTCCTATGAAGAAAAATCTCATCACCGCATTTCTGATGACCATCGCCACCACAATCTTGCTGGGTGTGCTTTATCCCCTGGTGATTACTGGCGTGGCGCAGGTTCTGTTCAAAGACAAGGCGAACGGACAGATCCGCTATCGCGACGGGCAAGCCATCGGTTCGCGCATCATCGCCCAGCCCTTCACCTCGGCCAAATATTTCCATCCGCGTCCTTCGGCCGCCGGCAACGGATACGACGCTGCCAACTCCGGCGGCACCAACCTCGCTGCCACCAACCAGAAATTGATAGACCGCATTCAGGCTGACGCCAAGACCCTGCATGACGAGAATCCCGCGCAGCCGGTTCCAGTCGATCTCATCACCACGTCCGCCTCCGGCCTGGATCCCGAAATCTCGTCCGCAGCCGCGGAGTTTCAGGTTCCGCGAGTGGCTCGTGAGCGCGGCCTTCCGGAGTCCACCGTGCGCGACCTCGTCCAGAAGCACACCTACCAGCGCGACCTAGGCCTGCTTGGAGAACCTCGAGTCAACGTGCTGGAACTGAATCTCGCACTGGACGATCTGGCCCCCAAGCCCTGATCCGAAGCCTCCCGACCATCTTTGTGTCCAGAAATCATCGTGAGATAATGGGGCTGACTTGGCCCCGTAGCTCAGATGGATAGAGCAGCGGTTTCCTAAACCGAAGGTCGGCAGTTCGACTCTGCCCGGGGCCACCATACCATCCCTTGGATCAAAGTTGGATCAAGAATAGATAGCGATAAATATGTCGCGGTTTTCCGGGCCCACCGTCAGACAATCGACGGCTAGAGAAGACCTCCGTGAGAACAAGGACGATCGCAAGCATATCCCTGCACCGTAGATTTGCCTCTGTCAGAACCGTCAAATCCCACGCGGTGACCAACGCGCGGCGCTCCTGGCAGAAGGCTTCAAAATGCCGCTGTATGCGGCTGCATCCGGGGTTTTCCACAAGGCCAAAAAAGCTGGTGTGACGACCGTCACATGGCCGCGTGACAGGCGTTGCTGACCGCAATCGCCATGCCAGTTCTAATCTAGGAACGAGGAATCGCAGCGTGTCTGCAGTTGACCATACCACTCTTGCCCTCGACATTCTCGTTACCCGCTTGCATGAGTCCCACGAAGTTTCCGCATACGATGCGATCGAACGACTGGTGTCGGTGGCAGAGGCCGTTGGGTTTGGTGCGGATGCCCTCATCCGAATGCTGGACCGGGGCATGGGCCTGGAAGAATTGATCGAGCTGATCGGATCAAGGGTGGAATGTTTGGAGCGGGCAACTGAGTTCGCCGTTGAAAACAAGACAGCGGCGTGATCCCTGCATTGTGAGGCGGCTATGAATTTGACGGAGTGGTCCAAATCCAGCGTTGACTACGGCCAGAGACTCGTGAATTCCGCACTCGAGGGAGCGCGCGAGGGCGAAGAGGAATTCCTGAAAGATGAATCGCTCTCTCCCCGTCTCACCGAGTCGGCACGTCATGCGTTGATGCCCGCCTTGATTGGAGCATATCTGGGCGCATTCGGCAGCAGCTTGGCCCAAGGGCGCCGGTCGACGTCAAGAGCGGTGGCTTTCGGTTTGCTGGGCGGAGCGATCGGATTTGGCGCAGCTCTCGCTTGGGAGAACCGGGAGATCGGTTCGAGCGTTGCTTCCAGCGCATGGAAGAGAATCAAGCAAACCCGCGATGAACACTGGTTCGAAAAGAACCCGATCGACTACGCGTAGCAACAGAAGAAGGGAATACCAGCCCTTCCGGCATTGACCCCACGCACGAACAGGACCGCAAGAAGCTCCACTGCGGTTCATTGTCGCGCGGGCAACTTCAGGAAATCAGGGTGAGGACCGTGGTAGGTATCTATTCACCCATTAACGTTGCTGACTGGCTCGTGCCGGGCCGGAGTCTTTTTCTGGCCATGCAGATCGCCGGAATTGCCTGCTTCGTTTACATCGTGTCGAAGCGGATGGTGCCGCTGCTTCGAGCCCAAGCTGACCCGCGCTTTGATCGCCCCCTGAGACGCCTCGGAAGAGTCTTGAAGTTCTGGCTCGGACAGTGGAAGCACCCGCGCTACCGCTTTGCGGGAACTCTGCACATTTTCATCTTTGCTGGATTCCTTCTACTGGCAGCCCGCGCCTTTACCGTCCTGATCGTCGGAGTTTCTCCAAACTTCGTCATGCCCGGCCTCTCCGGGCGATTCGGGCCCATCTACGAGAGGCTCACCGACTACGCAGCGACGGTCGTCTTCCTCTGTATGGTGGTCGCGGTCGTGCGCCGGCTGGTGTTCAAGCCAGCCCGCTACGCGGTCCCCCCGAAGTTCGGAAAAGCGCACACCGCCGATGCCATCTTCTTGTTAGGGCTGATTGCTCTCCTCATGGTCGCCGACAGTCTCTTCTCGGCGAGCCGCTTCGCTGGGCTGGCGCAACAAGCGCAATCCGCCGAGAGTCCGGCCTTCCTCTCTCTGCCGTGGATGCTGGAGATCGCAATTGCCTCCACGTCCCGGGCCACCCTTTGGGGCCTTAACGTCGGCGCCTATCTCGTTCACGCGATCGCGTTCTATTTCTTGCTCTGCTACCGGCCGTTTGGAATCCAGTTCCACGTGGAGACCTCGCTGTTCAGCATTTACTTCTCGAAGCTGGACAAGGGAACGGTGAAGCCCGTTCGTTGGGATGTCCCAGACGAACATCTCGATCAAGTGAAATCGTTTGGCGTGAAGACCTTCGGGGACTTCACCTGGAAGCACATCCTCGACTTTTATTCCTGCGCTGACTGCGGACGCTGCGCGGAGAACTGCCCGTCCAATGCAGTCGGTCGCCCCCTGGCCCCGCGCTTCCTCACCATTAAGGCTCGGGACTACGTGTTCCAGCACTATCCAGTCTTTGGTAAGTCCAATAGCAGCAAGCCCTTGATCGGAAATATTTATTCTGAGGATGAAATCTGGTCCTGCACGACCTGCGGCGCCTGCGAAGAGGAATGCCCACTGCTAGTCGAATACATCGACAAGATCGTCGACCTGCGCCGCGGCATGATCGACGACGGCAACGTCCCGCAATCCTTGCAGAAGCCGCTGAAAGCGCTCGAGAGCCGCGGCAATCCGTACGGCAAGATGGAGAAGAAACGCGGGGACTGGACCAAATCCCCCGAACTACAACAGACCGGCCCGGTCAAAGTGCTCGACGGCAAGAACGGCGCCGACACCCTGTACTTCGTCGACAGCATCACTTCCTACGATGACCGCATGCAGGCAATCGCCCGAGCCACCGCGCGCATCCTCACTGGCCTCGGAAAGAATTTCGGTATCCTCGGCGCCGCCGAGAAAGACAGCGGCCACGAAGTCCGCCGCTTCGGCGAAGAGATGCTCTTCCAGGGCCTTCGCGAGCACAACACCGAGGCCATCAAAGAGTCAGGCGTCCGACGGATCGTCACCTCCGACCCGCATGCCTACAATGCCCTCAAGCACGACTATCGAGACGCCCCGCCGGTTGAACACATCAGCCAGGTGCTCGCCAGTGAAGCGAGGGCGGGCAATCTCCGATTCAATTCGGTCGACAACTGGCTTGAAATCAAAGACCGCGTCTACACCTACCACGACCCCTGCTACCTCGGCCGCCACAACGAGGTCTACGACGATCCCCGCGATGTGCTCGACTCGATCCCAGGATTGAAGCGGGTCGAGATGCAGCGCTCGCGTGACCGTTCCTTCTGCTGCGGTGGCGGCGGACTGATGCTCTTCTACGAGCCCCAAGAAGAGCAGCGGATGGGTGTCGTCCGCGTGCGCATGGCCGCCGAGGCCGGGGCGAACGTCATCGTCACCGCCTGCCCCTTCTGCATGGTCAACATTGAAGACGCCATCAAAGTCGCGGGCATGGAAGGCAAGATGTCGGTCATCGACCTCACCGAGCTCGTCGACCAACACATGGTTCGCACAGTCACACACGAGAAAGAAGAGAAATTGGAAGCAACAACCGATGGAGGCTGAATATGGAAATTCTGGTTTGTGCACGCAGAGTGCCCGATACCTCAGAGAACGAGATCGAGCTCAATTCCGCCGGAAACGACATTGAGCGCGATGAACTCGTGTACTCGGTGAATGAGGCGGACAACTACGCTGTAGAGGAAGCCCTGCAGATCCGCGATCGCGTCGGCGGCAACGTCACCGTCGTCACGGTCGACAGTGAAGACGGCGAAGAGATCCTCCGCCGCCAACTCGCGATGGGCGCGAACCAGGCGGCCTTGGTTTCTGACGAGGCTTTCAACGGATCGGACGGCAAAGGCATCGCAACCATCCTGAAGGCGTTCGTCGAGAAGGGGCACTACGACCTGATTCTGACCGGCGTTCAGGCCGACGACGGCGCCGCCCAGGTCGGGGGAATGTTGGCCGCGATGCTCGACTATCCCTTCGCTTCGCTGGTGAATTCCATCGTGATCGAAGACAGAAAGCTGAAAGTCAGCCGCGAGATCGAAGGCGGCAACCGCGAAGTCAATGAGATCGATCTCCCCTGCGTGCTCTCCATTCAGACCGGCATCAACGAGCCGCGTTATGTCGGAATGCGCGGCATCCGCCAGGTTGCCTCCGTGCCCATCCCGACTCTGGCAGCGGGCGACCTCGGTGTTACCCAAGCCTCCGTTGGGGAAGTGGCTGCAAAGGTGAAGCGAGTCGACTACTTCGTTCCCGCCTCGAGCAAGGGCGCCGAAATCTTACATGGAAGCAGGGAAGAGAACGCCGCCAGAATTCTGGAATTGGTTGCAGCGAAGGGAGGGCTGAACTAATGCCTCGCATTTTTGCTTATATCGTGCACAAAAGTGGAGTTGCTGATGATTCTGCCGCCGAACTAATCGCGGCCGCTCGAGCCATCGATCCCACGTCGGCTCCCACCGCCATTCTCACCGGCTGGGGACCAGATTTCGATCTTGCGTGCAAGTCTGTCAGTTCGTCCTTCGCCTCGACTTGGCAAATCTCGAACCAAGCTCTCGCCTACCCAAATGCCGAGTTAGTCCGGCAGGCGCTCGTGCGTGTTCTGCCCTCCGATAGCATCGTTCTCATTTCTCACGATCATTTCGGAATCGATCTCGCACCGGGTCTCTCGATCAAGCTGAATGCCGCGTACGCCTCTGACGTCCTGGCCATTGATGGCGTAGAAGGCAATACTCTGAAGCTGGTTCGCCAGGAGTTCGGCGGACAAGTCAGCGCCCACGTCCGCTGCGACATCTCCTCCGGCGCGGTGATCAACGTTCGTCCCGGAGCATTCAAGACCGGGCCGCTTGTTGTGACCTCGGGTGTCATTACAGATAAGTCTTCTGAAGTCGGCGCACTTACGGCGCGGCGCCGCTACGTCGAGACGATCATCGCCGAAGCCGGCGACGTCGACATCACCCGCCACAGCCTGCTCGTCTCCATCGGCCGTGGCATCCAAGAAAAGGACAACATCGCCCTCGCCGAAGAACTGGCCGAAGTGCTGGGCGCTGCCGTGAGTTGTTCGCGCCCCGTCGTCGATGTCAAGTGGATGGAGAAGTCCCGCCAGGTCGGTTCCTCCGGCAAGACCGTCAAGCCCAAGGTCTACATGGCCTGCGGCATCAGCGGCGCCTTCCAGCATCTGGCCGGAATCAAAGGAAGCCCGTTCCTCGTCGCCATCAACAAGAATCCCAAGGCCCCAATCTTCCAGGTGGCCGATGTCGGAATCGTGGACGACCTCCTCGAATTCCTGCCCGAACTGACCAACAAAGCCCGTGAATTCCGCGGCGTTGCCGCCAAGTGAGGATGAGCCGATGCTCGCACAAAAGACACTGAAACTGAGCGTGAAGTCTCTCAAGGAATTTGCCAAGAAGCGCCTGCCTGATGAAGTCCTGATCGATCTCGACGAGCGCGACGAGTGCCCCATCGACATCGTCCGCGACATGTGTAGCCCCGATAAACTCGGCATCCAGCTCCTGTTCATCCCCGAAGAGTTCGGCGGCATGGGCGGAGGCACGTTTGACGTCTACTGCATCTGCGAGGAAATGGCGCGCATCGATCTGGGCGTTGCAACGTCAGTTCTCGCAACGTTCCTCGGCAGCGATCCCATCACCGTCGGCGCTACGCCCGAACAAAAGAAACTCTGGCTCAGCCGCATTGCCGATGAGGGCTTGCTCTTCGCTTACGGTGCCACCGAACCGGAAGCGGGCAGCGACCTGGGTGCACTCCGCACCACCGCCGACCGCGTGATGCAAGACGGACGCATCGTCGGCTACAGAATCAACGGCAACAAACAATGGATCAGCAACGGCGGAATCGCCGGAGCGTACACCGTCCTGGCCAGCACCCCTACCGGCCCGACCTGGTTCATTGTCGAAAAAGATGCCAAGGGATTCACCCACGACGAGCCCGAAGACAAGCACGGCATTCGCCTCAGCAACACGGCCGCGCTCGCTTTCAACGACGTCTACGTCGATGCCGATCGTTTGATCGGCGGGGTCGAAGGCCAGGGCCTGATCCAAGCGCAAGCCGTCTTCGGCTACACGCGCCTGATGGTCGCTGCCTTCGGCCTCGGTGCCGGATGGGCCGCGCTCGACCGCGCCATTCCTTATTCCACCAAGCGCATTCAGGCTGGCGCTCCGCTCTCGGAAAAGCAAGGCTACACCCACAAGCTGATCGTTCCGCACGTGGCCCGGCTCGAGGCCGCCCGCGCCTACATCGAGCAGACCGCCGAGCGCATCGACGCCGGTGAAGGCAGCCTCAACACCGAAGGCGCGATTGCAAAGTACATGGCGACCGAAGTAGGAAACCAGGCTGCCGACGCCAGTATCCAGGCGCTCGGTGGCTACGGCTACACCCACGAATATCTGGTGGAGAAGATCAGCCGCGACGTCCGCATCACCACGATCTACGAGGGTACGTCCGAAATCATGGAGATGACCATCGCTCGCGATCGCTGGCAGCTCCATCTAAAAACGCGAGGCCAGCACTATCACGACAAAGCACGAGAACTGGAAGCCTTGCATGCTCGCCATCCGAATGTCGGAGCCGATGTCGCCGCGCTGGCGCATCGCGCCCTCGCCGAGCTCTTGGAGAAAGCGCGCATCGCTCGTCTCACGCGTTACCAACACATTCTTCTGCGCCTGGGCGAGTGGATCGCCTACGCGGAATGTGCAGGCAGCCTTGCACGCCGTGCCGCCCTGCACGCCGAGAACAAGCTGAACGAAAAAGCGAACCGACGCTTCGACGCGCCCGCTCTCGCGGCCGTGAGCCGCATCTTCGCCCGCGAAGCCGCACTCAAAGTCGCGGAAGAAGGCTTGCGCTGGATCTGCGGAGCCGGTGGCGTCACCGACGCTGAGATGTCTGCCTTCGAAGCAATTTTGCAGTTGCCCGCCGTGCATCGCGCACAGGCAGGCCTGATTTCTGACATGGATCTTGTAGCCGACGTCCTCTACGCCCGCGCGGCGAAGCCTGCTATCGCCGCCTGACCTAACTCGACGCCTGACTATCGTCCACGCGCGCAACCGGCCCCGTCCGGCTGCCGAGGAGCGTCCACATGCACACGCAGATAGAAGATACAGCCTATCGCGCCATTGCGATCGTAGGCGCAGGCGCCGTTCTGCCCGATGCGCCCAACGTCAGCACTTTCTGGAACAACGTGAAGAGCGGCCGCTACAGCATCACTGAGGTCACGCCAGACCGTTGGGATCCATCGTTCTATTACGACTCCGATCCCAAAGCTCCCGACAAGACCTACTCAAAAATTGGCGGCTGGGTGCGTGAGTTTTCCTGGGAGCCGATGAAGTGGCACATGCCCCTTCCGCCCAAGGTTACCGACGCGATGGATCAGGCCCAGAAATGGGCCATCGCCGCCACCCGCGAAGCCCTCGAAGACTACGGCTATCCCAAGCGCCCGCTGGATCCCGATCGCGTCGCCGTGATCCTCGGTAATGCCATGGCGGGCGAAAAACATTATCTGACCGCGCTGCGCGTGTTCTTTCCTGAGTACGCTCACGAACTAGGCGAGATCGCCAGCTTCGCCGCCCTGCCAGAAAACATCCGCGCCGAGATCACTCGTGAACTGCACGACCGCATCGGCAAGCGCCTGCCCGAAATTACGGAAGACAGCATGCCCGGCGAACTGGCCAACTGCATTGCCGGGCGCATCGCCAACATCTACAACTTCCACGGTCCGAACTTTATTTGCGATGCGGCCTGCGCGTCAGCCATGGCGGCAATCACCGCTGCTGTCGAAGGCCTGGTCGCCAACGACTTCGACGCCGTCATCACCGGCGGCATCGACCGCAACATGGGTGCCCAGACCTTCGTTAAGTTCTGCAAGATCGGCGCACTCTCGGCCACCGGCACGCGTCCTTATGCCGAGGGTGCCGATGGCTTCGTCATGGGCGAAGGCTCTGCCATCTTCGTACTGAAGCGTCTGGCCGACGCCGAGCGTGATGGCGACAAGATCTACGCCGTTCTTCGCGGTATCGGCGCATCCAGCGACGGCAAGGGAAAAGGCATCACCGCTCCCAACCCGGTCGGCCAAAAATTCTGCCTCGATCGCGCCTGGCAGAATGCTGGCCTCTCGCCGGCGACCGCAACTCTGATTGAAGGACACGGCACCTCGACCCGCGTCGGCGACGTTGTCGAGGCCCAGTGCATGACCGATCTGCTCAGCGGTCAGCATCTGCCTACACACTCCGTGGCGCTCGGTTCAGTCAAATCGAACATCGGCCATCTCAAAGGAGCTGCGGGCGCAGCCGGGCTTCTGAAAACAGCGCTCGCCCTCCGCGACAAAGTCCTGCCGCCCAGTGTGCACTGCGAGCACCCCAGCCCCGACATCGACTTTGCCCACTCTCCTCTTTATGTGAATACCGAACTCAAAGCGTGGGACGTCCCCGCCGACACTCCGCGCCGCGCCGGTGTGAGTGCCTTCGGTTTCGGTGGCACCAACTTCCATCTCGTGCTCGAAGAGCACATTCCCCACCGCCTGACCGGAAACGGAAAGCGGTCCGTCGCAGTTGCTACGCTCCCACAAACTGCGATCCCTGAGGTTGTTATGAACTCGAAGCAAATTTCCTCTCCCGCTGTGTCTTCGGATTCTCCCTCGGCCTGCAAAGCGCCGCTGCGTGGCGCGCTGTTGATTGGCGCTGCCTCGGACGCTGCACTCATCGAGCGTCTCACCGCCATCATGAACGACGCCCAGTCGGGCCGAGCCCCAGCGCCTGCGGCTCCCGCCGAAGCCGATCTCCGCGCTCCCCAGCGCCTCGCTATTGATTACGCCGACGCCGCTGAACTCGCCGACAAGTCCGCCAAAGCCCTCAAAGCGCTCGCTGCCAATCAGCCGGCAGTATGGAAGGCTCTGCGCGCACAAGGCATCTTCCGTGGTCAAGGCCCCGCCCCGAAAGTCGCGTTCCTTTATACAGGCCAGGGATCGCAATACGTGAACATGCTGCGCCCGCTCTACACCTCAGAGCCGATTGTCACCCAGACCTTCGCCGAAGCCGATCGCGTGATGACTCCGCTGCTCGGCAAGCCGCTGACTGAATTCGTCTTCGTCGACCAGACCGATCCCGTCGCCGTCGCCAAGGCCGACGACGACCTGCGCCAGACCGCCATCACACAACCGGCCGTGCTGGCGATCGATCTCGGCCTCACGCGTCTCTTGGCCGCGTACGGCATCCAGCCCGACATGACGATGGGCCACAGCCTCGGCGAGTACGGAGCATTAGTCGCCTCTGGCGCCCTGCCTTTCGAAGACGCGTTGGAGGCTGTCAGCGCGCGCGGCCGCGGCATGACCCGCGTAGCCGTCGCCGACAAAGGCAAGATGGCGGCTGTCTTCGCGCCTCTGCCAGAAGTCGAACGAATTCTCAAGACAATCGACGGATACGTGGTGATCGCTAACATCAACAGCGACCATCAGGCCGTAATCGGAGGCGCCAGCGACGCGGTCACCCAGGCCATGGAGGTTCTCCAAGCTGCGGGATACGAAGTCTCTCCGCTGCCGGTAAGTCATGCCTTCCACACGTCGATAGTCGCTCCCGCGAGCGAACCGTTG
>Ga0187817_10002069_pt1 | contig 10174 bp, 7 predicted proteins | sample NC_wetland_sal_i_17_FD_132431 | JGI IMG/M metagenome (GOLD analysis project Ga0187817, IMG submission 132431) | Wetland sediment microbial communities from Neuse River Estuary, North Carolina, USA - SO4_2 | ecosystem: Environmental > Aquatic > Freshwater > Wetlands > Sediment | place: USA: North... | reverse complement strand
GGGCAAACGGCAGGAGTCCGACTTCGGCCATCGCACCTCCTGTCTCGATAGAAAACAACCATTCCGAACGGTCGGATACGCCGAATTTTCATCGTCGTAGCGAGGATGTCAACAGAGCCACATAACTTTTACTTGACACGGCGTTTCAACTGAAATACCGTGGCAATTCACAGTTGTAACAGTGTCTCAACTAGGAAGCGGACCCATACACGCCGTGTTACCTGTCGAAGCTGGGATTCTTCAGCCATCTCCGGTTTCAGGAGTCCGGTGAACCCCACCGGAGTCCCGACACCGGACCTCATCGGATGGCCTCAGAATGACCGCGGCTTTTGGGGTTATGCGAGGCTAAAGACAAACTCGTGAGAAAGGCTGGCTAGAGACATCGGAAAAGTTCGTTTTCGCGGCGTTCCATCGGCGCAGTCTGCGCTTCGAGCGCTGGCCATGCTGTGCGTGGCGGGGGTGTGCGTGTGCGCGCCGCGAGGCACCCGGGCGCAGGAGCCGCCGTATTTCGTCACGTACTCACATCATTTAGAAGAGCCCGGCAATCTCGAAATCGAGCTAAATCCCGATTACGGGACGCAGCGCGGCGGGAACGATTACCTCGCCAGCACCATGGAATTCGAGTACGGAGTGAAGGGCTGGTGGACGTCGGAATTCTATCTCGACGGCCAATCCACATTCAGCGACAGCACGATTTTCACCGGCTTCCGCTGGGAGAACCGTTTTCGCCCGCTGATGCGCGAGCACTGGATCAATCCCTTGCTCTACTTGGAATACGAGAACGTGGATGAAGCCGACAAGACGATGATCGAAGTCACCGGCTTCGATAACCAGGCGGACTACCTGCCTCGAAATGCGGTCCTCCGCCGAGAGACGGACCGCGAAGCGGAAATGAAACTGGTTCTTTCGAGCGATTTCAAGGGCTGGAACGTGTCTGAAAATTTCATTACCGAAAAAAATCTCGGCCACGATCCCTGGGAATTCGGCTACGCGGCAGGGGCGAGCCGGCCGCTGCGGCTCGAGGCCACCGCGAACGAATGCAATTTCTGTCTCGAGAATTTCCTTGCCGGAGTGGAATTTTACGGAGGGCTGGGAACGTCGTGGCGCCTGACTACAGCTGGCACCTCGCATTATGGCGCGCCGGTGCTGGGCTGGCAGCTTCCGAGCGGCGTCACGCTGCGCATCTCGCCGGGATTCGGGCTGAACGGCAACAGCCATCCCTTTATCCTGCGCTGGGGTGTCTCCTACGAATTCGAGGGCTTCGGCTGGCGACTGCGGAAACTATTCCAATGAACGCCCGGTTCGTTCCCGCTTTGTTTGTCCTCGCTTCGTTGGTTGCGGTGGCTGCCGACAGCGCGCGCGATTGGAAGACCGACGACCGCGGCGTGCTAATCGCCATCGCGCGGGCCCCGGTGGAGGTCCGCGCCTGGAAAAACCCATACGCAGGGCAGCCGGAGGCGGTCCTCGCCGGCAAAAAACTCTTTAGCCAGCACTGCGCCGGATGCCACAGCGAAGACGCCACGGGACGCGGGCGCGCCGCCAATCTGCGCTCTTCGGGAGTGCAGAATGCGGCGCCCGGCGAACTCGTCTGGGTGGTGCGCAACGGCAATCTTCGCAAGGGGATGCCTTCGTGGTCCGGGCTTCCGCCGCAGCGGCAGTGGCAACTCGTGACCTACCTTGAAACCTTGCGATAAGGTTCGCTGATACAATAAAGATGGAACCGGCCTGCGACGCAGGTGACGTTGCGAAAGCCTATTTGAACCAACACTGGATCCCAGGGAGCCAACGTCGTCCTGCCGTTGCGCACGCCCCTCACGGGGAAGCCTGAAAGCAGGCGCAAGGCACCCACCTATTTGTGGGGTTCAGGGCCTAGCACGCACGGCGAAGCGGACCGGTTCTCTAGATGCTGGAAGCTGAAGGCGGAAAAAGCGGCTCCTTGCCTGCCCCGCGGGCAGGTTTCATCAACATCCGCGAAAAGACGGCGCCCGGCTTCGCCGGGACGCCACGGGCACAGCATGCTGTGCCCCTACGGGAGAAAGGCGAAAGGCACGCGGCAACGGCTGCCAAGACCAGGGATGTCATAAGTGAAAGCGATTTGACGTGAAAATACTATTTATTGGCGACATTGTCGGTGCGCCGGGGCGGAAAATCGTTCACGAGCGGCTGGCGGATATTCTGGCGCAGCGGAGCATTGATCTTTGCATCGCCAACGGCGAGAACGCGGCGTCGGGATTCGGGATCACGCCGCGGCTGGCGGAGGAGCTCTTCGCCTCGGGGGTCGAGGTAATCACCGGGGGAAACCACATCTGGGACCGCAAGGAAATTTTCGATTTCTTTCCGCACGAGCCGCGGCTGCTGCGGCCCGCGAATTTCCCGAACGGCTCGCCGGGCAGCGGACTCTACACCGGGCGGGCAAAGAACGGCGCGGGCTACGCGGTGCTGAACCTGCAAGGGCGCACGTTCATGGCGCCGCTCGACGATCCGTTCCGCGCGGCGCTGCGGGAGCTCGAGAAAATTCCGCCGGAGACCAAAGTGATTGTCGTGGACATGCATGCCGAGGCCACGTCGGAGAAACAGGCAATGGGCTGGCATCTGGACGGCAAAGTCTCCGCGGTGATCGGCACACACACGCACGTGGCGACGGCGGACTCTCGCGTCCTGCCGGGAGGAACGGCTTATATCACGGACGTGGGCATGACCGGTCCACACGATTCCATCATCGGCATGGAAAAACAGGGCATCCTGCAGAGATTTCTGGATTCCTTACCGGCGCGGTTCGCCGTGGCCGAGGGCGACGTGCAGATGAATGCCGTGCTGATTGACGCCGACGAGGCGAGCGGGCGCGCCCGCTCGATCGAGAGGCTGAATTTCCGGCTGGATTAGAGCCGCTGTTATCCCCTTCGTCACGCGGGCGCACTTCCACCAGTGACCCTTGTTTTTCCGGCATGCTAGATTGACGGAGGGAGACTTCTGTCTCCTGGGAACGCCGCCAGGGCATGCGGCGCGGGGTACGCCGGAAGCATTCATGGCATTCAACAAAAGCAAAGCGCTCGAGAACGCGCTAAAAAACCTGAACCAGGGCAAAGTGGCCCAGGCCGTGGCCGAATACCAGCAAATCCTGCGCCACGACCCCAAGGACCAGGCCACGCTGATGACCGTCGGCGACCTCTTCGCCCGCCAGGGAGACATGCCGCAGGCCATCGAATATTTCTCACGGCTGGCGCAGGTGTATCTGAGCGACGGGTTCAACAGCAAAGCCATCGCCATCTACAAGAAAATCGCGAAGCTGGCGCCCGCCGAGATCGCGCCCCTGGAAAAGCTGGCCGACCTCTACGTGCAACAAGGAGTGCTGAGCGAAGCAAGGCCGCTCTTCCTGCAAATCGCCGAAGTCCACCTGAAGGCCAACCGCGCGCAGAAGGCCGTCGAAGTGCTGCACCGCCTGCTGGATATCGAGCCGGACAATCCGCGGGTGCAGATGCGGCTGGCGGAACTCTACAGCGTGATGGGGCAAAAGAAGGAAGCGTCCGAAACGTATCTGGCTTATGGGCAACGTCTGCTCGAACGCGGCGAAGCCGAAGAGGCGCAGAAACTGATCGAACGGGCCATCCATGAGGATCCCGCCAATCCTGGCGCTCTGCTAATACATGCGAAGACGCTCGGCGCGGCCGGCCAAGAAGCGAAGGCTATCGCCATACTAGAACAGCACCCGGAGGCGGATGCCGGGAGCGACGTGACGATCCTGCTGGTGGATTTGTACCTGCGCGGCGGACAGATCGAAAAAGCGGCGGACCGCGCCCGCAACCAACTGGTGCGCGGAAGCGCACATTTCGCGCTGCTGCACCGCGTGGCTGATTCGCTGATCGAAAGCGGGCAAGTGCGCGAAGCCCTGCCTTTGCTGGACGAATTGCGCGAACCCATGATCGAAGCGAGCGAGCAGGAAAAATTCGTCAAATCGCTCACCATGGCCGCGGAAAGGCTGCCGGGCGACGCGGCGCCGCTAGAAACGCTGGCTGATTTCTGCCGGCATACGAGCGATCCCTTCCGGCTGAACGCAGCTCTGGGGCAACTCGCGGACGTGTACGCGGACGCGGGGAACCACGAACGTGCGGAAGAAGTGCTCCGGGAATTGATCGACCGGAACAAAAACGACGAACGGCTGGTGGAGCGTCTGGCAGATCTTCGCACCCGGCGCAACGACCCCGCCCGGGCGAAGGAACAGAAGCCCGCGTTCCACAGCGAACCGACTTTTCACGAGCCGCCGCCGCCCGATGCGGCCCCCGCGCCGGAGCCGGTTGCCGAAGAACAACCGGACGAGGAAACCGCGCGATTCATCTCGCAGGCGCTGACGGATGTGGACCTATTCTCCAGCTACGGGCTTACGCAAAAGGCCACGCACCTGCTGGAAACCGTGCTCCAGCGAGCGCCTGGCCACACACCCACGATCGAACGCCTGCTGGATTTTTATCTCGGCGCGGGCGACGAGCGCCGCACGGCGGAACTGGCCTCTCGACTCGAGCAGATCTACGTCAAGCGCGGCGACACGGTCAACGCCGAGCGGTTCGCCGACCTGCGCCAAAGGTTCCAGAAGGCGGCAGGAATCAGCGAGGGAGAAATGCCGGCAGCTCCGCCGCCAACCGCCGCCCCTGCACCCAGCGCGCCGATGGCAAGCGCCGCTCCACCGGCGGCACCAGCCGCGCCAGCAGAATTCGAAGTTCCGCCGGCGCCGCTTCCCGAGGAACCGGGACACGCAGCGCAGGAACAGCCAACGGCTGAGCAACCACCTATTGCAGCATCGCCCGTCGCGCAAGCGCCGGCCGTGCATGAAGAAGTAGACCTATCGGACGAGTGGGCAGCCATGGTGCAGGACGTGGAGCCTGCGCAAGCGCCAGCCGAAGAAATTCCGCCGCACACCGAACCTGTGCCCGCAACGCAAGAGGCTGCGCCAGCCGAGCCAGCGCCCGAACCCACACCTGAACCTGCCGAGGCGCACTCGCAGGAGACAGCCGCCGAACCCGCAGCGGGGGGCAGCGAACTTGAAATCGAGCTGCACCCTGAGCCTGCGCATAAAGGCGCGCAGCCCGCCACTGGCGGCAAGAGCACAGCAGTTACGACGGAAGACTTCATCAAGGAACTGATCACGGAATTCGAAGACATGGGCATGGAGGCGCCTCCGGCCGCGCCGACGGTCGCGCAGGCGCCCATATACGCCGCCCCCGCGCCCGTGGCGGCAGCGCCGGAAACACACCGCGCCGCAGCAACCAAGGAGGACACCGTGACTGAGAGCGTGTCGGAACTGGCCGAGGTGTTTCAGGAGTTTCGCGACGAACTCGTCGAACTGGGAGAGGTGGACGAAGACGAGGATCTCGAAACTCACTACAACCTTGGCATTGCCTACCGGGAAATGGGATTGCTCGACGAGGCCATCGGTGAATTCCAGCGAGTCGCCAAGGGCGTGCAGAACGGCAAGACGTTTGCTTACGCGATGAATTGCGCGGCGCTGCTGGCGCTATCGTTCAAGGACAAGGGCGAGGCGAGAATTGCGTCATTGTGGTACCAGCGCGCGCTGGACGTGCCGGGGCTGGACCAGGAAGCCATTCTGGCCCTGCGCTACGACCTCGGTGTGTCGCTCGAGGAAGCCGGGGATTCATCGGCTGCGCTGGATAATTTCCGGCAAGTCTACGCGATGAATATTGACTACCGCGACGTGGCCGACCGCATCGCGGTCCTGCAAAAGCACTAACCACGCAACATTCAACCCTTGAGGGTAAGCTAAGGCTTCGACGGAGCCGCCGGCTGCTGCGGCGCGAAGCCGTTCGCGGGACAAATCACCGACGAGTGGTTGTGCACGATCAGCCAGTGATCCCCCACCTTGTTGAGCACCAGAGTCGTTTGACCACGAATGGAATACGCCCTCCCGTTCAGCTCCGAATTGAATTCCCACTGGTAAGACGCCCAAGCGACGTCGCCGTGTGGGAAGATGAACGTGTTGCGGCGGATGAGCTGCATTCCTTGAAAGGCAGCGCGTTGCTGCCGGTATAAGGCGGCGTAGTTCTGCCAGCCGACGACGGGAGGCGCGTAGTCGCTGCTGACGAACGTGGCGTTGTCCGCGTAATATTTGTGCATCGCTTCCACATCGCCGAGCTCGAACGCGGCCAGCATCTCGCCGATATCGTGATCAATTTCATCGGCCGCGGAGGTCGGCAGCTTTGGCAGGGATTGGATGGAGTTCGAGTCATTGGACCCGGCCGCGGGCGAGGCGGAATTGTCCGCTTTCTTTTTCTTCTGGCCGCTCGCGGCGCCCGACGAAACCGTCAAAATCAGGGCCGCCGCAATCAAGCGGACGAAACTGAACTGCCACGACTCCTTGCGCATGCGTTCTTTCCTCCTGGCCGCTATTTTCGGCGCCCGGCTGGCTGGCAGCATAGCACGAAGCGAAACATGCGGCTGGCCTCCAGCGCCGGGATGTGCCGGATTTCTCCCATTTGCGTTCAATTCGTTTGTGATACGTTACGACAGCTTGGCTGCCGGAAGCGAGCCTGGCTCGAAAGAATGCGATGAATCGCGGACGCATCGGACACCTTCGGTTGCTCGGCATAATGGCAACGCTGATTGCGACGCTGGCATTATCCGCGGGGCCGTGCCTCGCGGATAGCACCACGTTGCCGCCCGACGCCAAGCGCGCCATGGACATGATTTATCAAGGAGACCCGGACGCGGCCATCCCCATCGCGCGCGGCCTCGAGCAGGCGGAGCCGGAGAATCCCGCCGGCTTTTTCGTCGAAGCGGAGGCCGATTGGTGGAAGATGTACTGCGCCGCGTGCGAAATCAAATGGGGCATGGTGGATGCATGGAAGCGCGGCAAGAAGCCTGCGGACGATGCCTATTTGGCGCTTACGGACGAGGTCATACATCACGCGCAGGCGCAGCTCGCGAAATCCGAAACGGCGGAGATGCACGTCTACGCGGGGGTCGGTTGGGGACTCAAGACCCGGCTTTACGCCCTGCGCGGCGAGAGCCGCAACGTGGCGCGCGCCGGCGTCAACGCGCGCGCCGAGATGCTGCGCGCCTTGCAGCTCGACCCGCAGATGGCGGACGCCACCACCGGCGTCGGCCTCTATAACTATTACGTGGATTCGCTTTCGCCCATCGTCAAGATGCTGCGCTTCTTCATGGGCATTCCCGGAGGGAACAAGGAGGAAGGCATCCGCCAGATTCGAACCGGAATCGAGCAAGGGAGCATTCTGGCCGTGGATGCCCGCTTTTATCTGGCGAAAAGTCTCCGCACCTACGATCGCCAGTACGAGCAGGCGCTTTCGCTCGCCGAGCCGCTCACCGCGCGCTATCCGCGCAATCCCCTTTTCCTGCTGCTTGCCGGGAACTTGAATGCGGAGATGGGCCGCAACGCAAAGGCGGCGGAATATTTCCACGCCGCGCTCGATTCACCCCCGTCCGATTCCGCCTGCGGCGCCCGCATCCGCGACGCCGCCAATTCTTTACTTGCCGCGCTGCATTCGCAATGACGGCGGATCAAACTCGCGCGGCGGCTTCCTGTTCGAAGGCGTGATACGACGAGCGAACCAGAGGGTCGGATTCGACGTGCTTGAATCCCATCCGCTCGCCCAGGTGTTTGAATTCGGCGAATTCATCCGGGTGGACATATCGCTCGACGGGCAAGTGCTCGGGCGTGGGCTGCAAGTATTGTCCAAGCGTGAGGATGTGCGTCCCCTGCGCGGCGATTTCCTGCATCGCGCCGAGAACTTCTTCGCGGGTTTCGCCCAGGCCGAGCATCATTCCGGTTTTTGTGGGCACGGAGGAATCCATTTCGCGCGCGCGCCGCAGCAGCTCAAGCGAGCGTTCGTAGACGGCGCCCTTGCGCACGCGGCGATAGAGCCGCGGGACGGTTTCCATATTGTGATTGAGCACGTCGGGGCGCGCGGCCATCACCGTCGCAAGCGCCGGCCAATCGCCGCGAAAATCGGGAATCAGCACCTCGACCTTGCATCCGGGCACGCGCCGTCGAATTTCGGCGATGGTGCGCGCGAAAATCGCCGCGCCGCCGTCGGGCTGGTCGTCGCGATTCACGGACGTGACCACCGCGTAGCGCAGCCCCATTCGCTCGGCCGCCTCGGCCACGCGCTCCGGCTCATCCTGCTCCGGTGGGCCGAGCGGCTTGCCGCTGGGTACGGAGCAGAAGCCGCACGCGCGCGTGCAGATGTTGCCGAGAATCATGAACGTCGCCGTGCGGTGCTCCCAGCACTCGCCCATGTTCGGGCAGCGCGCGCTCTCGCACACCGTGTGCAAATCGAGCGTGCGCATGATCCGTTTCAGGTCCTGGTAGTTCGGCCCGCCGAAAAATCGCACGCGCAGCCACGGCGGGCGCGGGTGCTCGCCGGGCGGCGGCGAAGATGCGCTCGAAAGAATGGTGAAGGAGGTCATCTCGCTCACAAACATCTTACGCGCAACGCCATCCGCGAGACAACGGCCACGGCCCGGCTTTGTCATCTCACGTACTGGTGCAGGTACTGGAACCAGGCCTTTGAGGGCTATTTATCGAGGATTTCTTCCAAAGAATGTAGGGAAAATCATTCATAAATGTAAGAAATTGGATTCATTCGCTCGTGGAGGGCATATGGCGGCACGCTCGGAACCATTATCTTTTTCTATTGCAACGAGTTGCGCTCTGTTATAGAAGAAGGCGTCTCTGGCATCACGCTTGCACTAGGGATGGGTGGCTGTCTCAATCCCGGGGTGGGCCGGTTTCGATGCGCCGAAACCGGAACTTGGGGTAAGACGAAAAAAGGGGGCCTGGGTGGGCCCCCTATTTTTTTGCGCGCAGCCCGTCGGAATGCTGACGGGGCGCGACCCTACCGTGAATTCTCCTCGTCCTGAAAACTAGCTGCAGCCGGATGTGCTGCCACAGTTTGAGCACTTGTAGCAGCTACCGTTGGGCGTCATGAGCATGCCGCATTCCGAACAATAGGGCGCGTCGTCAACCGCGGCGAGGGAGCTCGGGGAAACCTCGCGCGGCGGGTTCTGCGAGACCGCAGCGCGAGGAAGCCCTGTGGCAGCCGGCGCGGCGGCTTGCGGATCGGAAGCTTCCGCGAGCGGCGCTACGTCGTGATCGAGGTAATCCGCGGAAATGAATTTTCCGCCGAGCCAGCGCCCTATGTAATCCACGATGGACTTCGCGTAACGAATCTGTGGGTTGCCGGTGTAGCCGGAAGGCTCGAAGCGCGAGTTGCAGAATTTATCCACGAGCGCACGCAGCGGCACACCGTATTGCAGCGCGATCGAAACCGACAGCGCGAAGGCGTCCATGATGCCGGAGAGCGTGGAGCCTTCCTTGGCCATCTTGATGAAGATCTCGCCCGGCGAGCCGTCCTCATATTTTCCGACGGTGAGATAACCTTCATGGCCGCCGACCGAGAACTTGTGCGTGATGGAATCACGCTCGCTCGGCAGCTTGTGGCGCCTGGCGCGCGTCGCGAAGAGTTCCTGCTGCTCGGGCGTGAGGACTTCCGCCGGGGCGGTTGCCGTTGTCGCGGCGGCTTTCGCGTCGTCCTTTTTCCCGGCGGCGGAGAGCGGCTGCGAGCGCTTGGAATTGTCGCGGTAAATGGCCACGGCCTTGAGCCCGAGTTTCCAGGACTCCGTGTAGGCCTCCATGATGTCCTCGACCGTGGACTCCTCCGGCATGTTGATGGTCTTGCTGATCGCGCCGGAAAGGAACGGCTGCGCCGCGGCCATCATGCGCAGATGGCCGCGCCAGGAAATCGAGCGGCCTCCGCCCATCGGGGTGAGTGAGCAATCGAAGACGGCCAGATGCTCGGGTTTCAGCCCGGGCGCGCCCTCGATCTTGGCCTGCGCGTCAATGTAATCCACGATCTTCGCCACCTGCTCCGGCGGATAGCCGAGCTGCATCAGCGCCTGGGGCACGGTGTTGTTGACGATCTTGATCACGCCGCCGCCGACGAGGCGCTTCTGCTTCACCAGCGCGAGATCCGGCTCGATGCCCGTGGTGTCGCAATCCATCATGAAGCCGATGGTGCCGGTGGGCGCGAGGACGGACACCTGGGAATTCTTATAGCCGAACCGTTCGCCGAGATCGAGCGCGTCGTCCCACGATTGCCGCGCGGCGCGCAGCAGCGAAGGCTGGACGTTTTCCTCCTTGATCGGG
>Ga0187817_10002068_pt1 | contig 10177 bp, 8 predicted proteins | sample NC_wetland_sal_i_17_FD_132431 | JGI IMG/M metagenome (GOLD analysis project Ga0187817, IMG submission 132431) | Wetland sediment microbial communities from Neuse River Estuary, North Carolina, USA - SO4_2 | ecosystem: Environmental > Aquatic > Freshwater > Wetlands > Sediment | place: USA: North... | reverse complement strand
TTCGCCCTTAGCGTTGTGTACCAGCCAATCCTGGTGGTGCGCGTAGACCCAAGCCCGACTCGTCACCTCGAAAGGGCCAGTCCATATGCCGAGTGTCAGACCATCTCCGGTAATGCGGTGTCCGACAAAACCCATGCCGTCAGGAAATTGCGTGGCGTTGGCGGTGGCGTACTCGCCGCGGGCGTACTGATAGCCCTCATCAATCTGGAAATATTTGTAGCCGAGAGACTTCAGATGTTCTGCTTGCCAGTCCGCATTGGACAGGGTCTCGCCTTCGTTGATAGCCGCATAAAAGGCCGTCCAACTCCACCAACCGATCGGAGTCTCGCTGGAGACGCGCGCGTGGTGCAACTGTCGAATCGCATCGCCGTAAGCCAGCAGCTGATGGTGGTAGTCCGGCCCGGCCTCAAGCATCAGGCGCTCTGAAGCCATCGCAACTCCCGGTGCGAGCGGGAGACTCAGTTCGATCTGATCCTCCGCCGGAGCACCTTCCAGAGCGACCTCCTTTTGGATTTCCGTGGTCCCGGTGGAGTCCACGTTGAGAGATGCAATCGTCGTTTCCACTCCTGTACCAGCAGCCTGCAGATGCAGCAAGGTCAGAAGTCGGTCGGAGGTCAGCGCTCCGATGAAGAGGCTCTGTTTGCTCTCCTGGTTGTAGATGAGTTGACTTCCTGCTCCGCGATGCATTCCGCCTGGCGCTCCCCCTAGGTCGTAGAGCCGCAGCACGGGCCAATCTTCGCTGAAACTGTCGGAGAGGATTCGATCGGCGAAGGGATGGCCTCCGAGATTCAGCACTGGCTCCCCAATCGCCTCAAAGCCTCGGATCGCCTGCACCGTCACTTCCTTGCTGGTCGTGTTCCGGACTGTCACCTTTACCGTGGCGTAGGGACGCTGGTCATAAATCTGTACCACATAGACCAGATCGGCTTTGCCCTCGAGTCCTGTGCAGGTGACGGTTATCGCCCGGCCCGAACCGAGCTCATCAGTGAATGTAGATTCGGAAGCTTGGTGACGAGGGTAGTCACTCGATCTCAGCCACTGGTGATTGACGTGAGCTGCCACACGGCTGGTGAACACGGGCTGGCCGCCCCGCACCGCCAGTTGATACGTCCCAGCTTGAGCGTCGACGGTTAGCGATAGCGTGGCGTTCGTCAATTGCTGGGCCGCACAAAGTGGGGCCACAATCAGTGCCCCAGTCACAACTGCAGGGCCCACTTTGTCGAGCAGCCGCCACATCCCCTTCGACACAGCGCTAGACTCCCTTCCGCGCAGGTTCCTCATGACGGAGGCTAATACTACACTGATTCACCGATTTTGAGTGGAAACGCCCTGGTTACAACGTTCGCGATTGCAACATTCGCGAATCGGCGGGTGCGGCATTTAAATACCTCCCTGTAGCGCCATATCCAGTCCAGCCAACTCATATGCCAAGCTATGAGGTTTTTGGTAGGTTCTACGACGCCGTAATGGGCGATCGCCAGAGATCGGCCAAGCATCTTCACAAACTTATTCGAGAGACAAAACCGAATGCAGGGAGTGTGCTCGAACTCGGATGCGGCACTGGATCGGATGCGGGGCGCTGACATGACGATTGCTGCCGGTATTTATTAGGGAGATCAGTACGCCTTGGCGAAGTACGCCCGCTCACATGCGGGCAGTCCGCACTTAATGCATCTGCTGGACCGTCTAGGCTGCTCGATGGGGATACAGCGTAGCGTGGCCTTGGTTTCCTCTTTAATCTTTTGCTCGCAGTCCGGGTCGCCGCACCAGAACGAAAACGCAAATCCGCTTTCGACCGCAGACTTGAAGTCATCATAATTATTCGCTTCCACGGTTTTGGCCTCGCGAAAGGCAACCGCACGGTCATAGAGCGATTTCTGGATGGAGGCTAACGTCTCCCCTACCGCACCGGCGAGCGCACCCTGAGTAATAAATGATTTGCCCTCCTTGCCGGGTTTGTCGCGGCGCGCTAATACAAGCGTGTCTTTCGCTAAATCCTTGGGGCCGACTTCGATGCGTAAAGGAATACCTCGCATCTCCCAATCGTTGAATTTGAACCCCGGACTGACGCCTTCACGTTCGTCGAGAATTGTGCGGAAGTTGCAGGCAACGAGTTCGGCCCGGATCCTCTTGGCCGCTTGCAATACTCTTGCACTCTCTTCCTCGGTCTTGTAGATCGGCACAATAACCACCTGCTGGGGCGCCAACTTGGGAGGCAGCACGAGGCCCTGGTCATCGCTGTGAACCATAATGATCGCGCCGATGAAACGTGTCGATAATCCCCAGGACGTTGTCCAGCAGTATTGCAGCGTTCCGCTTTTATCGAGATAGCGGATGTCGAAGGCCTTGGCGAAATTTTGCCCAAGATTATGCGATGTCCCGGACTGCAGCGCCTTGCCGTCCCCCATCATGGCTTCGATTGAGTAAGTCTGATCGGCGCCCGCGAAGCGCTCGGATGCGGACTTGCGGCCGGGTATAACCGGGATCGCGCCGTCGTTGACCGCAAAATCTGTGTATATGTCCAGCATTTGCCGTGTCTCGGCTTCGGCCTCTTCGAAAGTGGCGTGTGCGGTGTGGCCTTCCTGCCAAAAGAACTCGAGGGTACGTAGAAAGAGCTTGGTTCGCAGTTCCCAACGGACGACGCTATTCCACTGATTGATCAACACCGGCAAATCACGGTAAGACTTAATCCATTTTGAGTATGCATGACCTACTATGGTTTCGGAGGTCGGTCGTAGGACTAGGGGCTCCTCTAGCTTCTCGCCACCTCCGTGAGTTACGACCGCCAACTCGGGCGAGAACCCGGCCACGTGAGATTGCTCTTTCTCGATGAAACTGCGCGGGATCAGCAAAGGAAAAGCGGCATTGACGTGGCCCGTGGCTTTGAAGCGTCGATCCAGCGCTTGTTGGATGTTTTCCCACAACGCCCAGCCGTAAGGACGCACAATCATGCAGCCCCGCACAGGAGCGTAGTCGGCGAGCTCGGCACGAAGCACGAGCTGGTTGTACCATTCCGAGAAATTCTCGGATCGCGAAGGGATCTTGGGTTCAGACATTCGCTTAATTGCCTCGAGGAAGTAATTGGTTCGAGAATCCACCGGTCAACCAACCGGATTGGGCACGAACCGTCTCGACGTCTAGGTTACACTGCCATTTCTCGTTTTCGTGAGTTCGGCGCCGAGAACAACAGGTCAACGAATGGAAAATGCCAGCGGGACGGGCGGAGTCGGTGCCCAGGCAAAAAGTGAGTTCGCAGCCGTGCTGTGTTGAGCGTCAACTGAATCGCTCGGGTTCTCTCTGCGAACCCGAGCAATCCGGCGCTCTGCCTGAGCGTGAGCCAGACAAGTCAAGTGGCGCCGGGATCGCCGGTCTGCGGTCCGTTTGCAACGGCACGTTCACTACCGCTTCCAGCAAAACGGTGATTCCGTGCCATGCCGAGCCGTGTCATGCAAGCGGCAGCCAAATTCAACTTCTGATTGGGGTGAGCGCCGAACTACTGCAAGCCGGACTGGGTTAGCTTGACCGCGCAGTATGCAGCCGTGTTTCCGCAAACGGTAGTTGACGTCGCCAGCGTGCCGAAGTAGATGCTCGACGCCTGGCCGGCGGTGGAATCGTTGTCCACGATCATGCCGCTTGTTCCGCCTACGGCATCGGTGGTGTTCGTCGCCACAGTGTTCGGCGCCACGCCTTGCGCAACTAGAAGTGAGCTAGGCAAAAGGAGGGTATACACTGCGCTTGGATTTTCATTCACTCCTACGAACAAGTAGTCCGGTCCGCCCGTCGCAGTTGCGCCGGTCACAGTGCATCCGGCGCCCGTAGTCGCGGTGGGTATGGTAGCGTCGAAGGTGAAATTCGTCGCGGTCGCCGAAACAACGGTTTGCATTCCGCCATTGATGGCGGCGATGTCGGCGGCCGTGCAATTGTTGGTAGTGTTGGCAGCCACGCCCGACAGGGTGACCAGGTCATTGGCGGCGAGCGTGTTGTTCGCCGTGACCGTGACTACAGTTGTAGATGCCGTAACCCCAGTAACGTTGAATACCTGACTGTTGAAGAACTCGATGAGCGGAGCGATGGGCGAAGCGTTGGTGCCCATTTGAGGCTTGTCGTTGTTGGGCGGGGTTGTCTGCAGCGTGGAACTAACGAACTGCAATTCTTTGAGCTGCTGGCCGCCGGTGCCGGAGGTGGCGCCGATTATCTCCCCATTATTCGCCGCAGTGGCACTACTAATGCCCAAGGCATAGTAGCGTTCGTCTGGGGTGGGGGCGTAGTTTGGAAAGCCAGCGACCGTACAGCTTTGATTTGCGCCCGTATCGAGACCCGCGTACACAGCTGCGGTCAGGCTGTTGCTGGTGAATGTGAATTGGACAAGGCCGGTATTGCCGCCGGTTCCCGTGATGCCCTCGCCGGTGGTGTTGGGGTTGCATGCGGTTACGACGTAGCCCACACCGTTTGTGGAGTCAATGATGGCCCCATCGCGAATGCCGCCGTTGATGGCGCCGAGGTTCGTGCCCGCGTTTACACCAAGAGCCAGCGCCGTGGCCGCCGTAGCTCCCGCCGGCGTCAATGCGTACAAGTTAGAGCTGCTATCGCCGACAAAAATGTTGCCGGTTTCACTCACATCGACCACGGGGACCGAGAGGAAGTTAGATCCCGGAATAATCGTTGCGTTGGTGATCGTGCACCCGGGGCCAGTAGTCGCGGTTTGTATGGTAGCGTTGAATTCAAACTGCGTTCCGCTTAACCCCGTAGCAATAACGGTTTGTATTCCATTAATCGCAGCGGCGTCATTCGCGCTGCAACGGCCGCCGTTGGCGGTTACGCCCGCGATCGTGACCAACTCTCCCAGGCTAAGCGAGTTGTTTACGGTGACAGTCACTGTAGTTGTGCTTGCCGTAATCGCGGTCGGGCTGAGCGTTGCAGGGCTGGGGCTTACATGCACTGGAAAATTCCCTCCCGCATACGCTGGCGTCGCCTTGAACGTGGGTGTGATCGCATACAGGAAGCCATTGTTATCGCCGACGTAGGTAGTGTCGTTGGCATAGTCGGTGAACGGGGATGAAAAGCTATCCGCCATTCCTGCCGCCCCGGTGGTGGCGTTGGCGGCAACCAAACCCAGAGGAAGCATGAAGTCCGCGGCGGTGCTTCCCGAAGTGCTTCCCGGGATCACCGGGTTAGTGGCACAGGTCGGCAACGTGGTCCCGCCGTTATTGTTGTTGACGCAACTGGCGCTGGTTCCGTACTCGGTGCTGCCGCTGCCGAACGTTAGCACGTGCAGGATGGCTCCGATGTTCGGGTCATTTTCCACGTAGGAGACCTTCGTGCCACTGAGCGAGAGGCCGGGCGAGGTGGCGACCGGACCGACGCCGGAGGCGTAGGAAAAGATGAATTCCGGATTCGAAAGATTGCACAGCGACGTCCCGGACCCGCTGTAGAGCTGATTGAAGCCGACGATGTTGGCCTGGGAGCCATTCGTCCCCGCAGTAACGGTGCCCCAGGTAAAATTCGCCAGTGTTCTGGCAATCGTGAGCGTCACGCGGTTTCCTGGCGTGAGCGCGTACACCGTAACTGTAGCTCCCGATGCCACCGCCACGATGCGGTCGAGAGCCGTACTACTGAGATTACGATTGATCGCCGCCGCCAGGTTGGCCGCATCGGTGGCAGGCGTGGTGGACACTTCGAAGTCCAGGCCTGTGTTCGTGGTCGACGATGCGGTTAGGGTCAGAGTGACCGCAGTTCCACCCGTCGGAGTTAGGGTGATTGACGCAGTCTGGCCAGACGTCGGTTCGCCGGTGAAAGTGCCAACAACATTGGAACGCGTGCTCCCGGTGGGGGCATCGATGGGGAAGACCACAAAATCCGCGGTGCAGCTCGGTGCGGCGTTCACGTTGAAGGAGAACTTGGCGGGCGACATGCCTTGTGCGACGCCGCCAGCGCCAAGCGAGATGGCCCAGTCCTTTCTTATGGGCCGCCGTGACCGCCTTCGCGGTATCGCCGTTGGCCGCCAGCGCACCAGGCCTGAACCTTCCGGCGCATTCCCATGCAGAAGCCACTGGGCATAGGCCCGCGGCTCGTTCCACGTCTTCACCACCTGTTCCGGCGTGTAGTCGCCGGTGAAGACAACATACTTTGAGCTCCAATCGAGCGGCACGGGAACCGAACCATCCGGCCGGGCAAAGGCCTGCCCGAACAGCGATCCGGTAAAGCTAGGCGCCAGCCCAAACGCCGCCAGCAGCAGCGCGGCGCTCCTGGCAAGAAAAGCCACATTCCGGTTTCGCGGAGTTCTAAACCTATTCACAGTTAACGCGCCTCTAAAGGGGTTTCCCCGTCTTGGAACTATAGTGTCCTCACTAGTACCCTCCCAGTACAGAGTACTAACGTGTAAACCGAAGTGCTGCCCTAGAAGTTCAGAAGCGCCCGCAGTGCTTACTCAGCCATCCAATCCGCCCTATTCCCAGCCACAACGCCTACGCGGTGAGCAGGCTATCCTCACCCTGAAAAAGCGCGATCGGGGATGAGTTTGCCAGGGCCTGGATCTGAATCAGTGGACCTGTGTAAGCTGCTCCCGCCCGTCGGAGCATGTTTGCCGAGGGGATGCCCGTCCTCTGGAAGGATTTCTCGCAATCTGCCGTGGATGGCCCACGCATATTCCCCTCCATATAGGCCAAACCGGGGCACCGGCTGCACGTTCCCACGTGAGCGCAGGTCGAGCAGGTCGGAAGATCCCTGGCACGGATCGAACGGACCTCATTCAACCGCGGAGAATGGCGCCAGATGTCGAGGAATTTCTGTCGCCGCACATTGCCGCTGGGAAGAGGGAACTGCACACAGGGGAACACATCGCCGTAAGGAGAAATGTAGCAGGCGGTGTGACCCGCGCTGCACGGGTAACCCTCCATGATGTCTTCGCCGGGAGCAGGCGGAGGAGCGCAGAATTCTTCCACGTTTCCCACCAGTTCCTGGTTATGGAAAACTTGCTTGAGAGCAGAGCTCGGAATTCGCAGGGCAAGGGTCGATCTATCTCCATCCATTTTTGGCGTGATCGTGGGGTCGAGCGTGTAAGCGACTCCCAGTTCCCGGGCCAGTTCAATCACGCCTTGCTGGTCGGAGAAATTGCTGGCCATAAGAACGTTGGCGATGCTCACCTTCAGCCCCTTGGTCTTCAAGAAGCGAATCGCCCGTATGGTTCGCTGGAGCGACCCCGGCAGCTTTGTGATGGCATCGTGAACTTCGGGCCGGTGCGAGTAGACACTGATCTGTATTTGCTCGACTCCGTGCTGGCGGAGTCTGGCGGCCTCCTTCTCGTGGATCATTACGCCGTTGGTCTTTACTTTTACGTTGAATAACAGTTGCCGCGCCCGTTCGACGATTTCAAAAAAGTCCCGTCGCAGGAGAACTTCTCCCCCGCTGAGGGAGATAAAAAAGACGCCGGCATCAGCGAGCTGTTCGAGCAGATCGACGATCTCCGCCGTCGTCATCTCGCCATGATCGTCGTGATCCAGGTAGCAGTGCACGCAGCGCTCATTGCAGCGATAGGTGATATCGAGGTGAACGCTGATGGGCAGTCCCAAGTTCAGCGCTTTCTGATTCATCTCGGCGAGTAGGCTCATTGCCGCTCCGGGGAACCGGCAGAATCCAGCAGGGGCTGGTCCGATACCAGCAGAATGCCGTGTTGTGAGAGTTCATCGACGAAGCGCTCAGCACCGCGCTGCGCGTGCTCCCGATCGACGTCGAATTCCTGGCAGATTTTGCCCGCAACGATTTCCGACAGCGGCGTGCGCCCGTCCGCTGCCTGCCAAATGGCAGAGGCGACCTCATTGAGCGTGAAAAAAGTCGAATCTGCGGCCGACATCACCATCATTTCGCCGCCCAGCATGCGGGCGGCGATTGCCCTGCTTCGCGCAATATATTTTTCGGCCATCATGATTCTCCGATCACTAACCTATTATGTCCCAGACCCGCTGGTCGGGGACGAAGACTAAGCGGTGGATGGGAACCAAACTAGCAAACTCGCAGGCCGATTGAAAAAGCAACTCCACCAGCGCCGGATCATGGGCAAAAAATAGGATGTTCCGCAGCAGCCGCTGCACGGCTTCCGTGGTGCTCACCGGCTCGATCCGGTTTTCCAAACCTTTCTCCAGTAAGAAAACAGCGCTCACGGGAGCCGATTGGTTCGCGCCGACCCGGGCCAACTCTCCCGCAAAAGGCGTGCCGAAGGCCACGTAACGATTGCCTTCGCGCCGCACGTAGGAGATTTCGTCGGTAAGCAACGTCGCATCGGGTGGCGCCAGGCGCGAGATCGTCGTCTTGCCGGCGCCCGACACCCCGGAAAACAGAAAAGCTTTCCCGCCGCGAATCGCGCTGGCGGCGTGAACCAGGAATCCCCCCTGCCGGGCAAGGATCAGCGTGTGCACGATGCGCAAGACGCAATCGATGGCGTAGGGGCTGGCGGATTGACGGATCTGGCCACGGCCAGTCTCCGGATTCCAGCGTGCGTGGAAGTCGCCCCGCTTCAGCAGCCATTCGCCGCCTTCGTTCTTGACCTCCAGGTCATCGCCGGCGGCGGATTGCGATGGCTCACACAAGTCGATGTCAAATTCGAGACGCGAATTCGGCGAAGTGCCGACGAAACCGGCGTAACGATTCTCGATTAGTCCGCGAAAAGACGGGTCGAGCCTGCGCAGGTCAATCGGCATTCCGCCGATCTCGATGGATACGGTCTCTTCCGCGGTAGCGGGCAGGACAGTCGTCATGGCTGAGAATTCTGGGATGGAGAAGTGCCGGGAATGCCGCGCACTAGCCTGAGAACGCCGAGTAAAGACTGGTTGCTGGGCGTCGAGCCTGCCTGCAGGCACGCCGCATGTATACGCAACGTGAGACTGCGGAATCGGTCCCAGCGGCACAACATCCACGCCAGCGTGGAATGGAGCCGGGAGATTCGCCGGCTGGGAACGAAGGTGCGATTGCCACGCCGAACGCCGGCCACTCGACCCAGCAACTCAGATGCGCCTACGGGGGGATCGTTGTGGCGCAAAGCGTCGCCCCTCGTGATCCATGAAAGGCAATCCTGAACTCGCCGCCTTTCGACCAGTCGATGAACAAAGAAGCGGCTGTCGCGCATAACCAACACGATGTCTCCAGAAACGACCTCGTCGTACGCTGCACTTTGAATTGTGAGCAGATCGCCGGGCCACAGCGAGGGAAGCATGCTCGTTCCCCACGCCTTGAGTTGAACAGCCCCGTGGCGTCGGAGCATCTCAGCCGCAAGATCAAGCTTAGGACTCTCGCGATCTTCCAGTGGCTGCGTGTATGGCATGGACCGCCCCGCAACTACGAAGTATGCCGGTTGAATCTGCACTGTAACGTAGTGGGCTGAACTTTGCCGCAGGACAGCGCCATGGTCTCGAAAACCCGCTCGTGCCGAAACGCAGGTTCTTGATATTGCTTTTTCGCCGTGTGGCTGCTCTGGGCTGCGCCTTCCTTGCCCGTGTTCAGATCCTGTTCATCCATAAGAACTGAGTTGCAGTGGCCCAAACGCAGAGTCTGCAAAAGCGCTGAACGCCCGGCTACGAACCACTTCTTTCGAGAAGCGTACAGCAAAAGACAGATAAAGCCGATTATCTCGGCTGGTTCTGGCCAAAAAATGGGACCATGGCGCACTGAAGATATCGTTGGAAAATGAAAGATAGAATTCCCTTCCCGCACAGGGGTTTGCACAATACCCGCTGACGCACCAGTCTCCTCTAAGAGACGACTATGGCGGCGCGACCCGCTGCATCCTTGGACAGTACTGCTCTAACGGCAGCAAAGTCGACGCAAGAGAACACCAACGCGTCAACACCTCTCGATCCCGGCAGCGCCCGCCGTCGGTATCTGCATCCCGCTGCAAAGGCTGTCGGGGTCAAGATTGGCGGCTGGCACGACTTCCGGAACACGCTGATTAGGAAGATGCGCAAGGCAGGCGTGCATCCCGTGGTCGTAAGCGGTACAGTCGGTCACAAGCGTGTCGAGCTTGCGCCCGAAGTGTACGACCGTGCGAACCAGAACGAAATTCGTGCCGCACTCGGTGTGGTAGGCAAGCAGTTGCTACCAAACGTGCTACCAAGTGGGTTGCCGAACTAGCTAAGTTGTTGAAGATGGTGAGCGCGGAAGGAATCGAACCTTCAACCTACTGATTAAG
>Ga0187817_10002067_pt1 | contig 10177 bp, 7 predicted proteins | sample NC_wetland_sal_i_17_FD_132431 | JGI IMG/M metagenome (GOLD analysis project Ga0187817, IMG submission 132431) | Wetland sediment microbial communities from Neuse River Estuary, North Carolina, USA - SO4_2 | ecosystem: Environmental > Aquatic > Freshwater > Wetlands > Sediment | place: USA: North... | reverse complement strand
TTACCGCGCCAAATCCGACGCAAACACTAGCCGAACTCTTTGCCTTTCCGCCTCAGGCAACATCTCGTTGAGCACCTCGATCGTTTCCGGATGCGGATGGCCGATCGCCAGCGCTGAGCCTTTTTCGCGAGCATCGCGAATCGCCAAATCAAATTGTTTGCGGATCGCCGGGACGGTTTGCTCGTCGTCCAAGAACACGTTGCGGCGGCCGGCCGCGACGCCAGCCGCGCGCGCCGCCGTTTCCGCAACCGTGGCCGCCGTAGTGCGGCTGTCGATGAAAAACAAATTGTGCTCGTGCAGCAACGGCATCAACTCGTCCATCAATTTTTGGTCGGCGGTGCCGAGCGAGCCTTCGTGATTGTTCACCCCCGCGGCGTAAGGGACAGTCTCCAGCATCGCCGCGAACGTTTTCTCCACGTCGGCCGAAGGCATGCCCGGATGCAACTCCACCGCCTCGCCCGTGGCTCCGACGCTCGAAGCCATGGGCAAGTGCAACATCACCTGAAATCCGCGCCGGTGCGCCTCTTCCGCAATTTCGCCGGAGTTCGCCTCATGCGGAAGAACTGAAATCGTGAGCGGATAAACAAGCCGGAACAAAGAGTCCGCCTGCGCGCGATCGTTTCCCAGATCGTCGATCACGATGGCAAGCCGCGGGCGCCCTGCCGATGCGGCCGCAACCTCCGCGCGCAGCAACGGGGTGACGAGATGGATCGATTGCGTCCGCCGGCCATCGATCAGGTAGTCAAAGCGCTCGAGGCCAGGCTCTCCCGGCCGCGTGACGCGCTGCATGTGGTGAAACTCGGCGACGCGCGCCAATTCCGCTTCGATGGCGTCATGCGCGGCCCGGTCCGGCACGCCGCCTTTTGTGAGCGGCACGGTGATGTAGATGTGGTCGGCGGCGAGCGCCTGCTGCTTGCCGGGCTGGCGAGGGGTGTATTCGGGCCGCATGCCCACTTCGGCCCGTCCGCCGCTGGCGTTTCGCGCGGCAAACACAAATTCACGCGTAATGTTCCGGATCCCCACGCTCGAAATCGGCGCGGATTTTTTCTTGCAACCCACAACGAATAAGAGCGCGGAAACAAGAAGGAAAAACGTAATGGTACGCAGTGGGAGAATTTGTGGAGCGAGTCGGCCGAGCGCGTCGGGTCGGCGATTCACACTTCAGGCGGCCTTCTGGGCCTCGCCGCCTTTGAGCAGTTCGAGACCCTTATTGTAAACCGGGTCGTCCGCTTTGGGCAGCTGGCCGGGACCGAGCGGAGCCTCGTCCTCGGTATCGGAGGGCTCTGCGGATGGATCGACGGCCTTCGGGTGCACTTCCACCGTGGGAGAGACTCCGTCCTCCACGATGGATTTGCCGTCAGGCGTTGAATAAAAAGCAACGGTGAGGATTAGCGCTCCACCGTCATCGAGCGGGATAATTTTTTGTTCGGAAGCGGAGCCGAAAGTGCGCTCTCCGACAAGGTCGCCGCGCTTATTTCCCTTGATCGCTCCGGCGAGGACCTCCGCCGCGCCCGAAGTGCTGGGCGAGATCAACACATCCACCGTGGAGTGCCACACGGCCTTGTCCGGCTCGGCGTCGAAATCCTTGCGCGCCACCGTCTGCCCTTCCAGGGAGGCAATCTTCCCGGAAGTCAGGAAAAGCTGCGCCGCCACAACGGCTTCGGCCACATCGCCACGCGTGCAATCGCGCAGGTCGAGAAGAAGTTTGTGGACGCCCTGCTTATCAAATTGCGCCAACTTGTCATGCAGTTCCGAAACGTCCAAAGGTTCGATGGCGGGCAATCGAATGTACGCCACGTCGTCCGCGACGCGGTCCGCCACAATGTGCTCCGGGCCGATCACCGTGCGGGTGATGCTGACTTCCTGGGGTTCGGTCTTTCCCCGGCGAATCACCGCGACTTTTACAACCGTGCCGGGGGCGCCCTGCAAGAGCGCGTTAGCCTGCCCAACGGACATATCGCGCGTGCTGAATCCACCGATGGATTCGAGAATTTCGCCGCTGCGCATCGCAGCCTTCCCGGCCGGGCCATCCGGAACGACCGAGACAATCACGATGTAGCCGTACCGCTTCGATACCGTCATCCCGCTTTCGCCGTGCACGGCATTCTTAGTCCGGTCGCGATAGTCGGCATACTCGCGCGGGCTCAGGTACCCGGACAGAGGGTCAAGCGATTCCAGAAGCCCGTGCATGGCGCCCGAGGTGACAACTGCCATGTTGGGTTCATCCACATAGTCTTCCTGGATGTGCTGCAGCACCTCGCCGTACACACTTAAGGAGCGGTAAGACTTGTCGTCCGACGTCTTGCCAAGCACGTAACCCAGGCCAACGTATAGGAACACGACCACGGAGAGTGTGACGACGGATATTCTGGCGAGGCGGCTCATCGTTGTTGTTGGCCTCATACGCGAAGGTGAAATCCCAACTATGATAGCACGACTAGCGTGTATGACGCGCGGTGAATCTCCAACGGTTGCTCGCTGGGCTTAGAAGGTTTACGGCGCCGCATCGCTCAGGGTTCAGCGAAGTGTAATATCCTCATTCGGCGTGAGATATGTTTGGGAGATGCGGTCCTGCCAGCAAAGTTGGTCGTCATCCCACAGTGCCCAAACGAAGCCGAGGAAGCACGTCCCCGCGGAGATCAAATATCCAAAGCTTCTCCAAGCCATCTGGCGCGAGGTGGGAATGCCGCCGTCAAAGCTAACGACACGCAGTCCGCGGAGCATCATCCCCGGCGTCGATCCGCCGAACACAGTGAATAGGGCGAAGTACTGGGCGTAGAAAAGTGCAAACGTGGCCGTCATCACCGCGAGGTCAAGCCTATTGAAACCGATATGCCCGCCCAGGACCACAAAGAGCGCGAGCATTCCGCCGTAGCTGAAGAAGAGCAGACCCACGTCCACGATCGCCGCCTTGCGGCGCTCCGGGAGCGATGCCACGGAATACAAAGGCTCATGGGCCAAACCCGCGGCAGGTACCGAAGCTGTGGGCCAGTGCGCATGACTTGAAGCCGAAGCAAACTCCAGCTGTGGGATTTCTATTTCGAATCGCTCGCTGCGTTGCTTGCGCGGGGCCTGTGTTTGCCTCAAAGGCGCTGGTTCGGCAACCTCCGTCCTTGCGGCAGGGTAGTCGATTGCGCCGGATGTGTCCGAATCGAAGGGCAGGACCGTCTGCAAATCGACGGCCGCACCGCCGCGGCGGCGGGCGCGATATTGTTGGACCCTGCTGGAAACCTCGCGCCGCCATTCGGGCTCCACGGCTAGGTTACCTTCGGTGGGAGTGGCAACCCGTCGCGAAAGCGACGGGCGTTCGAGGGCGCCCAAAGGGGCGTCGCAGAAACAGCAAATGCCGGACGGATCGCCGTTAACGGCGCCGCAATGCTGACAGGTTTTTATCACCGTTCCGTTTTGCGCTGCGGATGTCTCGCCGAACGGAAGTCGGGAGTCGCAGACATTCTATCAGCAGCGCGCGGCCGCGAAAAAATTTGCATTGCCATTGTCGCGAATAGGATAACCCAGGCAGCCTGCGAAGGCCAATCGCAATCTATCTAGTTTGCGGAAAGCCCGCTCCATTTTGTCATTCCGAGGGAAAGGAGGAATCTCTCCTAGGTTTACGTCCAAGAAAAGAGAGATTTCTCGCTTCGCTCGGAATGACAAAAGGAGACCTTTTTCCGGAAGTTGCTTATCGAACAGAAGGTAGCCTGAGCCGGTTGGCCGTCCAGGAAGTGGGCTCTTCTTTGATCGGCGGTATCAAATGAATCGTGGAGCCCGCTGGAATCATTGTAAGCCTTCAGAGGGAATGCTAGGCTAACGAACTATTTTCATCAAAGCCCTTTGGGCTCTTCGTTCTGCTGGTCAGGGCACGGGCTCTACTTGTTAACACTGAAATTTCGACGGGAAATTCGCGGGAACGCGGGAATCATTGGCGGCACCAAAGCGTGAGACTCGTTCATAAATTCGGTGTCACATACTGCGGGCGCGTCCTTCTTGCTCTCGTCGCAGGCATTTTCGCCCTTCATGGAGCCGCGGCGCAGGAAAACATTCCGCCATCTTCTTCAGGCCTATCCAGTGTGCGTCTCGAAGCTGAACAGCAACGCAAGGAAGGGGATATCTACTTCGCTGACGGCAAGGTCGAAATCCAATACAAAAATTTTCGCTTGCGCGCCGACCACGTGCAGTACAACACGAAAACGTACCAGGCCACGGCCAACGGCCACGTGTTGTTCGATGAGGACACGCAGCACCTCACCGCGGACTCCGCCGATTTCAACGTGCAAAGCGAGGCAGGCCTCTTCGAGCACGTGCATGGCGAAGTCACGATGGAACACAAACCGAATCCGAATATTCTGGTTTCGCCGAATCCACTTGTTTTCGAAGCACAGGAAGTGCGGCGGCTCGACAAGAGCACCTATTGGATCGAACATGCCTGGCTGACCGTATGCGAACCGGACAAGCCCAGCTGGAAGTTTGCAACCACTCATGCCACGCTTCAGGTGGACCGCACGGTGGCCATGCTCAACGCCAACTTCCGGATGTTCCGTCTCCCGCTATTTTATTTCCCATACGCGTCGTTGCCTGCGGGACGCAACTTGCGGAAATCCGGATTGTTGATACCGGAATTCGCAGACTCTACAGTTAAAGGATTCATCTTCGGTGACGGTTATTACTGGGCGCCTGTGGATTGGGCCGACCTTACGGCCGGTGCAGCTTATCTCAGCCGTCGCGGGTGGCAGCAGAATGGAGAATTTCGCGCCAAGCCCTGGGAGAACGTATCGATTTCGGCAAAATATTTCGGCGTGATCGACCGCGGGCTGCCCGCGCCGCTGCTGAACGCGCAGGGACAGCCGGTGCTCGATTCCGCGGGCAATCCGGAAACGACGCTGGAGAGCCAGGGTGGTCACACCATGCAATTCAATCTTGCCGCGCAGCTGAAAGATGGCTGGCGTGGGGTCGCGGATCTCAATCAGCTCACCTCGCTGACATTTCAACTGGCATTTGCGCCAACCTTTGGCCAAGCGGTAAATTCCGAGGTGCGTAACACGGGATTCCTGGCCAATGATTTTGATGGATTCACCGTCGATTTCGCGGCGACCAGTTACAAAAACTTTGTGAACGCCCAGCCGCAGGTCGTCGAGGATGTCCGCGCTGCTCCAGAGGCCCGCTTGAGTTCGGTGGACCAGGCGCCCTGGAAGAGCCTGCCAATTTATTTTGGCGGGGAAATGTTCGCGGGAGCGGTGCACCGCAATGATGAAGACCTGGTGACGAATTCCACGACCGGAGTGGAAACCGTTGTGCCTGGCATTGTGACTCCCGCATTTGTGGAGCGCTCGGAAATCGCTCCGCGCGTCGTCGTACCCTTGCGTTGGGGACCATGGCTCGGCGTAACCACGAGCTTCACCGCCCGCGCCACCTCTTACGGCGCGCAACTGGTGGGCGGCTCCGTGGTGAATACACTGCTGAGCCGGAAGACGGGTGAATTGAACGTCGATCTCCGGCCGGCTACGCTGGAGCGGGTCTGGGAGACGCCGAGCGGAAAATGGAAGCACACCATCGATCCCGAGATCGAATACAACTACGTGGGTGGCGTGAATCAATTCAACCGCTACATTCTTTTCGACGAAGATGAAACGCTCACCGACACGAATGATTTCGTGTACTCGATTACACAACGGTTGTTTCATCGTACGGGCGATGGCCAGGCCAACGATCTGGTCACCTGGAAAATTCAGCAAGCCTATTATTTCGATCCGACTTTCGGCGGCGCGCTCGCTCCCGGAACGCGCAATGTTTTTCAGGCGCTCGATTCCATCACACCGTTTGCGTTCGCGGATGAACCGCGCCGATTTTCCCCGATCAATAGCGACCTGATCCTCTCGCCCGGCGGGAAGTACGACGCCGAATTTCGATTCGATTACGACACCGTGCGCGGCAGGATAACCACGTCAGAGGTACTTCTGAAAATTCGTCCGACTGAAAATTTCAACTTTACCGTGGCGCAGTTTTCCGTCGACAACACCTCGGTCCTGCAGCCATCCAACGCCGACCTACAACCACCGGCGAATCAGATTCGCGCCCAGGTGGGATACGGCTCGTCGCACAACCGCGGTTGGAGCACTCAGGCGGGTGTTGGCTATGACGTCAAGCAAAACGTCTTGCAGAACCAATTCGTCGAAGTAAGCTATAACGGATCCTGCTGCGGAATTTCGCTGGAGTACCTGCGAATTTCCCTCGGAGAAATCCGCACAGAAAACCAATTTCGCGTTTCGCTGAATATTGCGAACATCGGAACGATTGGAAATCTGCGGCACGAGGAAAAGATTTTTTAGCGATGATCAAAAACGAAGGCTCCCTCGCGTTCGCCACCATCGAAGAACTCGCCTCCCTCCTGGCAAAGCGGAAAATTTCCCCCGTGGAGCTGACCGAGCTGTTTCTGCGCCGCATCGAGCGGCTGAATCCTTCTCTAAACGCGTTTCTCACGGTCACCGCCGAGCAGGCGCTCGCATCGGCCCGCCGCGCGGAGAGACAACTTCTGCGCCACAGTGTTTCGCGGCGCGAAACTTTTTCCCTCTTCGGCATACCGATCACGATCAAGGACAACATCTGGACACGCGGGGTTCGCTCCACCGCGGGATCGAAAATTTTGCGCGATTTTGTCCCTGCAGAAGATTCCACCATTGCGCGGAAACTTGCCCGCGCCGGCGCCGTCTTCCTCGGCAAAACCAACTTGAACGAATTTGCTTACGGAATTACCGGCGGCAACGCGCATTACGGCGCGGTGCATAATCCCTGGGCGCTCGACCGGATTTCCGGCGGATCAAGCGCGGGCTCAGCCGTCGCGATTGCCGCGGGACTTTGCGCCGCCTCGGTCGGCACCGATACCGGCGGCTCAATCCGTGTGCCCTCCGCTCTGTGCGGCACCGTCGGGCTGAAACCAACCTTCGGGCGCGTCAGCGTCTTCGGAACCATGCCGCTCTCTCCGTCGCTCGACCACGTCGGCCCGATGTCGCGCAGCGTGGCGGACGCCGCCATCCTGCTCGGCCTGATTGCCGGGCGCGATCCGCTGGACCCGACTTCCTCGCCGAGGCCGGTGGAGGATTTCCATGGCGCGATGCGCAAACCGCTTCGCAAATTTCGCCTCGGCCGCCCGCGCGAGCATTATTGGGAAAAGTTGGACCCCGAAGTGCGCCGCGTTGCCGAAACAGCCGTCCGCGATATGGAAAAGCGCGGCGCGGCCGTGCGTGAAGTTTCCCTACCGCACCTCAAAGAATCACTCGATGCCGCGACTGAAATTTCGCTCGCCGAAGCCCTGCACGTCCATGAAGCGGCAGGGTACTTCCCTGCTCGCGCCGCCGACTACGGCGAAGAAGTGCGCCAGCGAATCGATTCGGGCGCTAAGGTACCGGCCATTCGCTATTTGACCGGGTTTGATGTGCGAAAGAAATTGCTCGCCGAATTTGACGCGGTCTTCCAGGACGTAGACGCCCTCGTCGCACCCACAGTTCCCGTGCCCGCGCCGCTCATCGGCGCCGAAACCGTCCAGATTGATGGAGAACAGACGGGCGTGCGTCCCGCGATTGTGGGACACTGCCGCCCGGCCAATTTCACGGGACTCCCTGCGATTTCCATCCCCTGTGGATTTACGCGCGATGGCCTGCCCGTTGGTTTGCAATTGATCGGCCGTGCCTTCGATGAGGTGACGCTCCTGCGTATCGCGTCGTCCTACGAGCGTGCAAATGACTGGCGCTCGCATCACCCCCACATCGAATAATTGAGACCCGGGAACGCCAATCGGGAGAATAGCGTTCCTGGATGCTGATATCTCACCCTTCCCCGCTGTGCAAGGCTACCCCTTCAAGAAAACCTCCGACCACAGGCCTAATTATGGGAAAATGCGTAATGGGTTGAATCGTTGGCCGGCGTGCAGCCGTCTAAACCAACGAAGGACTAAAAGATTTGCGCCACCCTTCTACGGAGATCATTTCGTTCGATGCAAGTATCGATTCTTTACGCGTTCGTAGCCGGGATTATCTCGTTCCTTTCGCCGTGCGTACTGCCGCTCGTGCCGGGATACGTCTCGATGCTTTCGGGAATCGGCGTTGAGCAACTGCGCACCGGCCAGCCGGCACGCAACAGCCTGTTTGCTTCCTCGCTGGCGTTTGTGTCGGGATTCTCCGTGGTCTTCATCAGTTTCGGCGCTTCCGCAAGCGCCGTTGGACAATTCCTGTTGCAGCATAAAACTCTGATGGGGCCCATCGCCGGCGCCGTGATCGTTCTGTTCGGCCTGCATCTGGTCGGGTGGCTGATTAAGTTGCCCGTGAACGCAGGCCTTGTGATTGGGGGCGTGCTGGCCTTTGGGGCGGCGATTCTTTGGCGGCGGTATGGAACCGACACGGTTGGCCCCGGCGGGCTGTTCGGCTCCGTTCAATTGCTTTCAGTCGCGCTTATTTTCCTGGCCGGGCCGTCTCTTACGCGTTGGCTCAATCGCGACGTGCGCTTCCACAATCTCGGCAGCCAAACGGCAGAAGAGGCCAAGTCCGGCGGCGCACTTTCCGGAGTGACCAGCGGCTTTCTTCTCGGCTTCGCATTCGCCTTTGGCTGGACGCCGTGCATCGGCCCGATTCTGGCTGCGGTTCTGGTACTGGCCGCCAATACGCAGACGATTTCTCGCGGCGTCTTTCTCCTCGCGATCTATTCGGCGGGCCTCGCGGTTCCCTTCCTACTCACGGCGATTGGGATCAATCAATTCCTGGGTTTTTATAAGCGGTTCCGGCGCTACTTGCATACCGTGGAAGTATTGAGCGGCGTGCTGCTGCTGTTTGTCGGCGGCCTGATTTTTTTGAACCGGCTGACTTGGCTATCGGGTAAACTGGGATTTCTGAACAAGTTTGCGCTTTGAGGAGTTCATAACTTGAAAAAGGGTATCTTCATCGCCGCAGGCGTGGTTGTATTGCTCGCCGTCATGGTCTGGGCCGACCACAAATTCCCGGCAGCCGGGACGCCTTCGGCCGCGAGCGCGCCGGCCAAACCCACCGATGCCCCTACGGTCACCTTGAACGACCTTAACGATAAAGATGTCACGCTTCAGCAGTACAAGGGCGAGGTGGTCCTCGTAAACTTCTGGGCGACTTGGTGCGCGCCCTGCAAAGTGGAAATTCCGTGGATGATCGAATTCCAGCAAAAGTACGGCCCGCGCGGCTTCACTATCCTGGGAGTTTCCATGGATGAAGACGGCAAGAAAGCAATTCAACCCTTCCTGGATAAAGAACGCTTCGACGTGAACGGCCAACAGGAGCCGATGAGCTACCCGATCTTGCTCGGCAATGACGCCATCGCGGACAAATTCGGCGGAATCCTCGGCCTCCCCACCAGCATGCTCTTCAATCGCGACGGCAAGAAAGTCCGAACCATCGTCGGCCTGGTCAATCACGACGATATTTCCAAAGCCATTCAAGACCTGCTGTAAGCTATCTCACCCTCGCAAACGTGCTTCTTTCAGCCTCCCTTGTGAAATAATAGAACCGTGGTGCCGGGCGCATGAAAACTCGACTCCGCCATTTTCGCGAACCGATCGGAGTAGCACTGGAAACGCTGCGCGCGCACAAGATGCGCTCGTTTCTAATGCTGCTGGGGATCGTGCTGTCCGTTTCCACGTTGATCATGGTCGTGGCGCTGATCTCCGGCGTGAACTTGTACGTGGCGAACCGCATCGCCAACCTCGGGTCGAACGTCTTCCTGGTCCTGCGCTTTCCGATCATCACGGACATGGACGAGTTCGTGAAGGCCACCCGGCGGAACAAGCCGCTTACCTGGGACGACTACGTGTTTTTGCGCGACAACTCGAAGCTCGCCGAACGCGTCGGCGCGCAAACGTATATTCTCGGCCGCACCAAGGCTAACGGCCAGACCGTCGAGGACACGACCATCTACGGCGTGACCGCGAATATCGGCGACATGAAAACGGAAGGGCCAGCGTCGGGGCGGTACATTACGGACACCGACAATCAGCACCGCTCGCTCGTCGCGCTGATCGGCACGGACATCGCCGAAAAGCTCTTTCCCGGCGTGGACCCCATCGGAAAGGAACTGGACGTGGACGGGCGGCCCTATGAAGTGGTCGGAGTCGGAAAACCGATCGGGACGGTATTGAGCCAGACGCAGGACAATTACGTCTACATTCCCA
>Ga0187817_10002064_pt1 | contig 10188 bp, 6 predicted proteins | sample NC_wetland_sal_i_17_FD_132431 | JGI IMG/M metagenome (GOLD analysis project Ga0187817, IMG submission 132431) | Wetland sediment microbial communities from Neuse River Estuary, North Carolina, USA - SO4_2 | ecosystem: Environmental > Aquatic > Freshwater > Wetlands > Sediment | place: USA: North... | reverse complement strand
CACCCAGGAGGCCACTATGCCCGTAGATTACAAGCCCGCCGGCCACCAGGCCGTGATTCCCTATCTCATCATCCCCAATGCCGAAGAAGAGCTTGCATTCCTCGGCAAAGTCTTCCATGCCAAGGAATCACACGTTTCTCGCGACCCGCAGGGCCGCGTGATACACGCCACGGTCGCCATCGGCGATTCCGTAATCATGATGGGCGAGGCCGGCCCGCAGTGGCCGGCAATGCCGGCGTCCGTGTATGTCTACGTACGCGACGTGGATGCCGCCTACCAGCGCGCCCTGGCCGCCGGCGCTCTCTCCACCATGAAGCCCGCCGACCAGTTCTACGGCGACCGCAATTGCGGCGTGAAGGACTCCAACAACGTGACCTGGTGGATTGGCACGCACATCGAAGACGTCTCCGAAGCCGAGCTCCATCGTCGCATGGTCGAGGCCCTGAAGAAGCGCGATCAGGCGAAAGCCTAGCGACGATTCGGAGAGTGGCGGCGCGGAATCGCCGTAGCCATGCGTCGAACCGCAAACATACGCCGCCCAGCGGAATTGCTGGACGCCATCTCACCGATGTAAACCGCCGCTACGGCACGCCGTAAACGTCCAGTTCCGTCTGCGTGCCGATGTACACCTTCCCATTCGCAATCGTGGGCACCGCAAATTTCACCGCGCTGCCCGCCGTGTCGCGATTCCCCGCGGCCATCGTCGAGTTGTAGAACTCGTTCGCCACATCCGTAGCATCGAACGCATGCAGCACCGCGGGGCCCGGGCTGGCCTGGTCGGGGAAGCCGTATTGCGTGGAATCGATGGCCCAGACAATGGCGTTGCTCGTTCCATTCGCGGAAACGGCTGGCGTGGCCCCGGGAAATCCCAGATTAAACGAAGACGACGCCACCGGCGACACGCTCAGCCGCCCGTTGCTCACCGTGTACTGCTGCAGAAAATCGCCCACGCCCCAAAAATAAAGATTGCCGTTCCAGTAGGCTGGCATGCTCCACAAGCCGCCGATCGCCGTCTGCAATTCCTGCACGATTTCCGTGTCGCCCGTGGTAGAGGTACACCCCGCGCAATAATGCAGGTTTCCCGTGGTCATCTGATCGCGGTTCACCAGGTAGATGGTGCCTTCTTTTCCCGCCTGCACCAGCAGGTGCGGGTTGCCCCCTGCCTGGTCGGGAAGCAGCAGCACGCCGCCGGAGTCCAGATCGCCGTCGTTGATGTTCAGGTTGTTCTGGTCGAACGGAGTGAAGTAATCGGTCAGCACCAGCTTGCCGCTGTTCGGGCTTACCTTCAAAATGCTGTCGCCGAAATCCACTACCGTGCCTGTAGTGTCAAACGTCCCGTTGCCGGTCGCGGTGTAAATGTTCACCTGGTCATCCGCTGCCAGACCCGCTCCAGACTGCCAGATGCCGCCCTCCGCGCCGTTGGGCGTCGCGTTGAACACCGACTTCTGGGCCAGCGTCCCCGCATCGAAGGCAAACACCCAGCCATGGTAGGGCTGGATGTCGCAGTGCGAGGCGTAGCCCAGATACACCACTCCATTCGCCAGCAGCAGCCCCGGACGGTTCAGGTGCAGCAAGGGATCAAACATGTCCGTCGTGCCGCCGTCACCGGTCCCGGAAACAGTTGCGGTAATGGCCACCGGGCTGCCGGCCTTCTCCGCGCCGCTGGTAATGTCCAGCGCATGCAATCGGTGGATGAACATGCCGTTCATCATCTTGGAATGTGCTTCGACGTACAGGGTGTTCGTGCTGGGATCGATCACCGGAGTGCTGGTGATGCCCACCTGCGGCACCAGGTCGGTGCATCCGATGTCGTTTGCGCTGCTCACAGTCGTTTCACCTGCCGTGGCGCCATGATTCATGGCAATCAGACTGGCCTGCCACAGCGGGTTGGCGTTCGGGCCGGCATTGTTGTCCGCGTCGAATGCGAAAACGGTGTCGCCTTCCGTGGCCACATAGATCACGTTGTGCGTTCCCAGCCCCGCAATGGCCACGCTGGGGACGTAGAGCGGCTGGGCGTAGATAAAGCCGTCCACGGGCTGGGAGAATATCTTTCCGAAGGTGGCCGTGTTGCCAACAACAACAGGGGTCAGCACCGTTTCATTCAAATTCTGCCCGGTGCGCGCGTTGTCATTGTGCTGCGTAAAGACTCCGGCAAAGCCATTGCCCGTGTGGCTGGTGACGCTGAGGATCGCCGTGCCCCGAACACCGCTTACGGTGGCGGTGATGGTGGTGAACCCCGCGCTCTGGCCCGCGGGGAGGCTCTGCGTGGTGGCCGTGCCTGCCGAGATGGTCGCCACCCCGGCGTTCGTGGACGCCCAGGTGGCCGTCGCGGTCAGATTCTGCATGCTCCCGTCGCTGTAGTACCCGGTGGCTCTAAACGCTTGCACGCCGCCCGCGTCCCGCATGGAAGCGTTCTGCGGGCTGACGACAACGGTCGTGGGCGTTGCCGGAGGCGGGGGAGGGGGCGGCGGCATCGTCGGGCTGGAACTCGACCCGCAACCCGGCAGGTAGAGCAACGCGGCGCACAGCAGCATCGTGCAAGCAGGGCTTTTCTTCGTCCGAGGCCCACCCATGGTGAATATCCTCCCGGGCTGGGGGAATATCACGTGAAAACCTGTTCTCAATATTAGCATTGCCGCGTCTGGCTGAGTGTCGCTTGCCGCGAATGAGTAGCCGGTCACAGCCTCAGTTTCGCTTTCCCTGCAACGGCTCATAGGAGGCATCCGGGTCCCCCACTCGCCACTCGCCACTCGCCACTTCCCTACGTTGCCGCCAATCGAACCCCTCTGCCATAATGCCATGGGGGGTCGCGAGGACATCCAACCAGTGCTGAAGGGCAACGAAATCCGCGAGATGTTTCTGCGCTTCTTCCAGGAGCGCGGGCACCAGCGCGTGCGCAGCTCCTCCCTCGTCCCCCTGGGCGACCCCACCCTCCTCTTTACCAACGCCGGGATGAACCAGTTCAAGAACGTCTTCCTGGGGCTCGAGCAGCGCCCCTACAACCGCGCCGCGACGGCCCAGAAATGCGTCCGCGCCGGCGGCAAGCACAACGACCTGGAAAACGTCGGCTTCACCAACCGCCATCACACCTTTTTCGAAATGCTCGGCAATTTTTCCTTCGGGGAGTATTTCAAAAAAGAAGCCGTTGAATTTGCCATGGAATTAGTCACCTCCCCGCAGTGGTTCGGCATTCCGAAGGAAAGGCTGTACTTCACCGTCTTCGGCGGAGCGGAAATTAGCCCCGGCCAGATGCTCGAAAGTGACCACGAGTCCAAAGTCCACTGGGCAAACGTTGGCGCTCCGCAGGATCGCATCTTCGAAATCCCGGGCTTGAAGGAAAACTTCTGGGCCATGGGCGATACCGGCCCCTGCGGCCCCTGCAGCGAGATTCATTACGACATGGGCGCGGCCGCGTCCGACGAGGGCCACTCCGATTGCAATTTCCCCTGCGATTGCGGCCGCTACGTCGAAATCTGGAACCTCGTCTTCATGCAATTCAACCGCGACGCGCAAGGCGCTCTCAACCCGCTCCCCAAGCCCTGCGTGGACACCGGCATGGGCCTGGAACGCGTCGCCGCGACCATCCTGAATCTGAGCGACCCGTCCAAATCCTCCAACTACGACACCGATCTCTTCCAGCCGCTCATCCGCCGCGCCGAGGAATTGACCGGAGCGAAGTACGGCTCCGGCACCAGAGCGGACGCTTCGCTGCGCATCATCGCGGACCATGCTCGCGCGACAGCGTTCCTCATCGCCGACGGCGTGCTGCCTTCCAATGAAGGGCGCGGCTACGTTCTCCGGAAGATCATGCGGCGGGCGTTACGGCACGGCCACCTGCTCAAGCCGGACGCCCCCGTCCTGACCGAGATGATCCCACGCGTGCAACAGCTCATGGGTGCCGCCTATCCTGAGCTGGTGCAGAGCGGTCAGATGATCCGCATAGTGGCCGAAGAACAGGGCCGGTTCCGTCGCGTCCTGGAATCGTCTCTCGAAAAGCTGGAAGACGACCTGCGCCCACTGGCCGCTCTGGCCGGCACGCCTCTCGAAAAGGATGCCGTCTACCCCGGCGAAAAGGCCTTCCGGCTCTACGACACTTACGGCCTGCCGCGAGACTTCATCGAAGACGCGTGCCGCGACCTCCGCGTTCACTTTGACGCCGCAGGCTTCGAGCGGGCGATGGAGGAACAGCGCGCACGTGCCAAAGCCTCCTGGAAAGGCGCACACAAAGAAGTCGCCAGCCCCGTTTACACCAAGCTGGCTGCGACATTTCGCACCGAGCCGGATTTTTACTTCGAATCCGCCGCGCGCGACTGCCACATCGAGGCAATTATCGCGAAGGCAGGCTCCGTCGACGAGGTGAAGCCGGGCGATGAGGCAGAGGTGGTGCTCGACCGCACCGCCATTTACGCCGAATCGGGCGGCCAGGTGGCGGACGTGGGCCGCTTCTACGACAACGGCGAATCGCTCGAACTGGCCGAGGTGCGCGGCGCGTATTACCCCGTCTCCGGCCTGATCGCTCACAAGATCCTGGCGAAAGAAAAGCTGGCCGTGGGCGACCGCGTCGCCACCGTGGCCGACGCCGAGCGCCGCGCGCACATCATGCGCAATCACACGGCCACGCACCTCATGCACGCCGCCCTGCGCAATATCCTGGGCACGCATGTGAAGCAGGCCGGCTCGCTCGTGGCGCCGGACCATTTGCGCTTCGATTTCTCCCACTTCCGCAACGTGGACCCCGCCGAGCTGCGCGAAATCGAGCAGCAGGTGAACGATCAGATCCTGCACAACCAGGAACTCTCCACCGACATCCTGCCGCTCGACGAAGCCCTGGCCTCCGGTGCCCTGGCCTTTTTCGGCGATCGCTACCCGGAACAGAACGTCCGGGTGGTCACCATCGCCGAGCGCGCCTCGCCCCGCGGCTTCTACAGCAAGGAACTCTGCGGCGGCACACACGTAAAGCGCACGGGCGACATCGGCGTTTTCAAGCTCGTCGCGGAGCAGTCCGTGGCCTCCGGCGTGCGTCGCGTCGAGGCCATCACCGGCGTCCCCGCGCTCGAGCAGTATCAAACGCTCAAGCGCATCGTCGGCAATGTCGCGGCGCAACTCAACATCGCAGAGGGCCAGGTGGAAGACCGCGTCGCGGAGCTCACCGAGCAGATCGCGGAGCTGCAAAAGAAACTGAAGCTGGAGCAGAGCCGCTCCGCCCTCTCGAAAGTGGACGAGTTGGCCGGACAGGCGCGCAGCGTCAAGGATGTGCGCGTGCTCTCCGCGCGCGTGGCCGGCGCGGACCGCGAAACGCTGCGCCAGCTCGTGGACGCCCTGCGGCAAAAGCTCGGCTCTGGAGTGGTTGTGCTCGGTACGGCGGACGACGGCAAGGTTTCGCTCATTTCCGGCGTCACCAAGGACCTGACCGCGCGCCTCCATGCCGGAAAAATCATCCAGGCGGTGGCCAAGCAGGTGGGCGGATCGGGCGGCGGGAGGCCCGATTTGGCCGAGGCTGGCGGAAAGGACACAAACAGCCTGGACAAGGCCATCGGTGGGGTGTACGAGATCGTCGAACAAATGCTATGATTTCGAGAGCGCCGGAAGGTTTTTGACGGGAGATGCATTCTCCTGACACGCCGAGCACGTGTCTCGCCCCTTCTGCAGGATTCCCTTTCCCCAACCCGCTCTGCCGCGTCCAAACCACAGCCATGACACCGCGAAAAACACTGGCTGCCAGTCACACAGACTCGCCGCGGCGGGCCGGTGCACCGCGTGGCGCAGCCACTCCTGCCCGCCCTGAGGATCGAAGGGCCCGCCCTGAGGAACGAAGGGGTTGCGCTCTGCTGCATGTTCTCACCTCTTCGCGCGGCACTGCGCGAACTGCACTGGCCCTCCTGGCCGCGTCTTTCCTCCTCTCCGCCGCTCCGGCCCGCGCCCAAATCCGCAAACTCGTCGAGGAAAACGGCCGCATCGTCTTCGTCAACGCCGACGAGAACGCGCCCGCGCGCACCGGCAAGGGCAAAGGCGCGTCCGCGAACTCGGCCCTGGCCGCCGCATCCCGCGCCGGCTCCGCCCTCGCGCCGGATGAAGGCGACGCGCATGGGTACCGCGTGCTGAGCCGCGCAGAGATCGACAAGTATGTGGAAGAAATGGCCGCGAAGCACAACGTTGACCCCGAGTTGATCCGCGCCGTCATCGCCGCCGAGTCCGGCTATAACCCCGCGGCCACTTCGCGCAAAGGTGCGCAGGGACTCATGCAGCTCATGCCCGGCACGGCGCAGCAGCTCGGCGTGCACGACGCCTACAACGCCAAGCAGAACCTCGAGGCCGGCGTGCGATACCTGCGCGCCCTGCTGGACAAATACAATGGCGACCTGGACAAAGCCCTCGCCGCGTATAACGCCGGGGAAGGCGCCGTGACCCGCGCCGGCGGCGTTCCTAATATCCGCGAGACGCAGAATTACGTGCGGCGCATCACCGACCAGTATTTCCGCTCGGATTCGAGCGGCGCCCACGGCTGGATGCCTGGGCCGCGCACCATCCGCCGCGAAGTGGACGCCAACGGAAAAGTGGTGTTTACGAACGAATGAACGGCAAACGCAAACTCGGCGGAGCTGCGCTGGCCGCGCTTCTGGCGGTGCTGGTGACCGCCGCCGGGCCGGTGGCGGCGCAGTCTCCCCAGACGCTGAAAAAAGCGGCGGCGAATGCTCAGCTCGCGCAAGCGGATAAGCTGCGCGCGGGTCTGGATGGCCAGCCGCAGAAGGAACGTACCAAGAAAGAGTATGAAGCCGCGGTCGCCGCCTACCGCCGCGTGGTCCGCGAGGCGCCCGCCACCTTCGAGGCCCAATCCGCCCTCGTGGCCATTGCCGAACTCGATCAGGAGATGGGCCGGGCCTTCGACGACAGCTACTTCCAGAAGGCCATTGACACCTATCAAATTCTGCTGAAGGAATATCCGGCGTCGCGTTACCGCTCCGACGCCATGTTCACCATCGGGCAGATCCAGCAGGAAGATCTCGACCATCCCGAGGACGCCCAGAAATCCTTCGATGACTTCCTGTCCAAATATCCGCGCTCGGCGAAGGCGGCCGCCGCCCAGGAAGCGCTGAAAGCCATTGCCGCGGAGCGCGAGCGCGCCGCGTCGCAAATCCTCGGGGCGACCTCGCAGAAAACCATCGCCGATGAACACGACCGCCAGCGCCGCATGCCCCAGGTGACCGGCATCCGCGAGTGGAACGCGGAGAATTACACGCGCGTGGTCATCTCGCTCGAAGAAGACGTGAAATACCAGGCCGCGCGGATTGCCAATCCCGACCGCATCTATTTCGACCTCTACACGGCGCGGCTGAGCTCGGCTCTGGCCGGCAAGACCCTCGAGGTGCAGAACGGCTTTCTGAAATCCGTGCGCGTGGCCCAGAACCAGGCCGGGGTGGTGCGCGTGGTTCTGGAAGTGGAGAAAGTGAAGGACTATTCCGTCTTCCTCCTCAAGGACCCTTACCGCCTGGTGGTGGACGTGTACGGCGATACGACCACGGCGAAGGCCTCGTCGCCGCCCGGCCCGCCCGCGCTGCCCCCCGCTCCGTCCGAGAAACGTGCCACGCAGAGCGCTCGCATGGCCAGTGGCGCAGACGCGCTCGCCGCGAAAAAATCCTCCGCCGGCCCGGAGCAAGCCAGCGGGGCGAATTCGAAGGCTCCGGAGGCGCCGGCAGGAAAGAAGAAGACGGCAAAGTCTTCCCCTGCTGCGGACACAACCGTGGCATCCGGAACGCCGGCGGGAACGGCAAAAACGGCAGCGAAATCCACCCCCTCCGTGATCCCGAATACCGAGGTGGCGGCCAACCAGTCTTCCGCCGAGGACAAGAATGCGGGAGATTCCGCGGCGGACGATGGCCATTCCTCTCCGGCAAAGACTTCCGGAGACGCCGATGCCGTGGTCGCCGGGCCGCCTTCCGTTTCGCAGCCCACGCACCGCGGGGAGCGCTCGCTCACGCGCACCCTGGGCCTGAAAATCGGCAAGATCGTGATTGATCCCGGGCATGGCGGGCACGACACGGGCACCGTCGGGCCCACCGGGCTGGAGGAAAAAAATCTGACGCTCGATGTGGCGCAGCGGCTGGGAAAATTGATCGAACAAAAGCTCGGCGCGCAGGTGGTCTACACGCGCACGGACGACACCTTTGTGCCGCTGGAGGAACGCACGGCCATCGCCAACCAGGCGAAGGCCGACCTGTTCATTTCCATCCACGCCAATTCCTCGAACGATCCGTCCGCCCGCGGCATCGAGACCTTCTACCTGAACCTCACCGATTCGGAAGAGGCCCGCGAAGTCGCAGCGCGGGAAAATGCCCTCTCCCAGGCCTCCATCCACGACTTGCAGGACCTGGTGCAGAAGATCGCGCGCAATGAAAAGATCGACGAATCGCGGGAGCTGGCCACCGAGCTTCAGGCCGCGCTCGCCAAGCGCATGCAGCGCACCAGCCGCTCGCAAAAGAACCGCGGCGTGAAGCGCGCCCCGTTTGTCGTTCTGCTCGGCGCCAACATGCCTTCCGTGCTCACGGAGATCAGTTTCATCAGCAATCCCTCGGACGAGGCCGCGATGAAGAAAGGCGACCAGCGGCAGCGCGTGGCCGAAGGGCTGCTGGCCGGGATCACGCATTATCTCGAAAGCCTGGGAAGCGTGCCCCACACCACTGCGCTGCTCGCCACGCAATCGGGCGCCGCCAATCGCTGACGTGCCGCTGCGGCACCCCGCTCCCCTTTGGGACTCGCCGGGAACCGGGCGTACACTGTAAGTGTCTAAATGATCTTGCGGCAAACCAAAGTTCTCGCGCTCGTGCTCCTGATGGGCGCCGTTTTCTCGCCGCCCTGCTCCGCGGCGGACGCCCAGAAACCTGTCTTGCCGCAGCGATTCGGCGCCTGGAGACTCGAGCCCTCACAGGAACTTTCTGGAGCGAGTCTCTCCAGCGTCCTCGGCGACGATTTTGCGATTCTGGTGGAATCCGGCCTGATCGGCGCCCAGCGCGGCACGTTCACCCGCACGGGCGGAGCCAGCCGTGCTTCGATGGAGGCAACGCTGTATCGTTTTCGCGATGCCAGCGGAGTCTACGCCGCCTACACCTTCCTGCGCACGGCAGATATGTCCAGTTCCGACCTGACCGAGAAGTCCGCGGTTAGCCGCGAGCGCATCCTCGCGGTGATCGGCGGGGCGTTGCTGGATCTCTCTGGGCCCGGCGCGGCATCGCTGGCGGAGCTGAAGGCGCTGGTCACAGTCATCCAACAACAGACGCCGCGAGGAAACTATCCCACACTGTGGCAATACCTCCCGGGCGAAGGATTTGAGCGCACTTCGGATCACTATTTGCTGGGCACAACCGCGCTGGAGAGGGTTTTCCCCCTGGAGCAGAGCGACTGGCTGGGGCTCGGCCAGGGCGCGGAAGCGGAGTCGGCCCGCTATCACATGGGCAACCAGACGCTCACTCTGTTGCTGGCGGTGTATCCCACTCCGCAGATCGCGCGGCTGAAGCTCGAGGAACTGGAGACGCGCTTCGGCATCAGGCCCGCGACCCCGGGCGCGGGCGTGCCGGCGGCCGCCGCAGCCGGCCCGCAGATTGGTTCGGCGATCTTCGCAGAACGCCGGGGACTGATGCTGACTCTTGTGGCGGGCGCGCGCGATGCTCGCGCGGCGCGTGCGATCTTCGATCGCGTCGATTACGAAACGGCCGTCACCTGGAATGAGCCGAGCTGGGCAGCCAATGAACCCCCATTCCTGGTGATGATCGTGAATATCCTGATCGGAACCTGCCTGCTGCTGCTCTACGCTTTTATTGCAGGGCTTCTGTTTGCGGGCATCCGTTTGCTAGTGAAACGCTTGGCGCCGGGACGGGTATTTGACCGGGACGAGAGTGTCGAAGTGTTACAACTGGGGTTGGCCAGCAAACCTATACAAGCAAAGGACTTCCTTTCACTGCGACCTCCTGAATAGGTCGGACTCATCGGAGGCGCGTTGCCACCCAGCCTCCCTTTTCCCGTAAAATACTGATTACAATTAACTTAAAGTTGCCTGTTTTCCGCAGATTCTCCTCTTGACTTAAACCCTAATGCTCTCCTACACTTCCACCCGAGGAATAAGTTCTGGGCCTCCGCGCATTGGCTCCAGGACCGGTTTCCCCTCTAGAGGCCCGTCCCGCCCGGGACGGGCCTTTT
>Ga0187817_10002063_pt1 | contig 10192 bp, 11 predicted proteins | sample NC_wetland_sal_i_17_FD_132431 | JGI IMG/M metagenome (GOLD analysis project Ga0187817, IMG submission 132431) | Wetland sediment microbial communities from Neuse River Estuary, North Carolina, USA - SO4_2 | ecosystem: Environmental > Aquatic > Freshwater > Wetlands > Sediment | place: USA... | reverse complement strand
CAGAACCGCAATAGTGCTGCCGTCGAGAACCGGGCTTTGGATCAAGCTGCGCACCACAGCAGCCGCAGCTCACGCCGTTGCCGGCTCGGCCATCTTGCGTTTTCTGTGCGGAGGAATATCGTTCGCGCACTTTTGCGCTCTCTTTTCTCTGGCGAGATGGATGAGTCAAAAACAACAGCCGGCTCGTGCGGGGCCGGCTGTTCACTTATCCGGCGACAGCTTCTTCGTTGCGGTGATGGCGGGTTAGCTTTCGGGACGCGCTCGGCACCGAGCCCGAACGGACGGGATTGACCTTCAGCGATTCGAGATAACGGGGATGGTCGCTATCGACGTAATAGACCCAGCGGAAATACCTGATGTAGGCCTGCCCTTCGCCTCGGCTGCGCCGTTTGCGCAGCGTCGACAGTTTCACGCCGTCTTTCTTGGCTTGCTTGATTTCGTGGGTATGGCCGGGCAGCTCGGGCGGGTGCCCCCTGCGCTTGTTCATTGTTGGACCCCTGTCTGTGAAATCTGACACAAGCAAACAAGACTCGGCACTCCTGTCTGATTAAATCCTACAAGAGTCAGTTTTCACCATAAGGGCGGCTGCCCCTTAGTACCAAGCGATGCTTGGTCGGTGTGTCCATTTCCGGACTTGACGCTGGGTGATGGGCCGCTGCAGCGCGACCGAGGCCGTGGTCGCGACCGTCTTATATGAAATCTCGCCGAACAGTTCGCTGGTCAGGCCGCTCAGCTCCAGCACGTAAGCTCTAGCGGCATCGCTCTCTTCATGCTTCGAGAAGATGAACTTCGGCGGTCGCCATGAATAATCTGTTGCGTCTTGAGGAGGCCTCGCATTGGGAGGACGCTTCAAGATGAGGGGAGAGGCCACGAACTTCTTGCCCCGCTTTGCCTGCGCATCCCGCATCGCTCGCGCTATACCGTCGACGCTTTTCGCAACCTTCAGAGGTGTCACGGATCGGGGATGACAGGCGGCGTCATAAGCGAAGAAAAAGAACCGCTTGAGCTTGGCCGGTTTCTTGCCGTTGAGCGTTTGCCAGATCTGCTACATCCTCGGATCAATCAGGAGCCGGCGGAGTGTCGCCAGATCGTGGGGATGCTCGCGGTAATGGTGCGCGTAACCCTCGAGCCAGTCTAACACTTGATCCCGAACCCGGGGCGGCACCCAAGGCGGCACGTCTTCCGGCAACATTACCGGTGCCCTCACGGCCGCGATTCGGCGTCGGCGATCCGGCTGCCGATCTTGTTCGCGGCCTCCTTCAGCGCGGTGTCAAACAAGTGGACATAGCGGCTTGTCGTTTTGCTCTGTGTATGACCGAGCAATCCGCCTACCTGCGGAAGGCTCAGTTTCTCGTCTGCGCCAAAGCTGGCGAACGAGTGCCGTAGATCGTAGATCCGCGCCTTGCCGATTCAGGTCTTCTGCCGGATGAAGCGCCAGACGTGATGCAACGCGACGAGCGGCTCACCTGGGCGCCCGAACACGTTCTTGTGCTTGCCTCGCCGCTTGCGCAGCCCCTCGATCAGCGCCAGCGCGGACGGAGAGAGCGGTGCCTTATGGACGCGGCGCTGCTTGGTGTGCGCGCTCGGCTTGACCCAGTAGCCCGGCTCGGCGTCGAACTCTTCCCACTGCGCCTTCATGGCCTCGCCCGGCCGGCAACCGGTGTACATGATCAACTTGACGCAGTCGGCGGCGGTCGAGTGCCGTGCTTCCGGTCGCGTTCGGTAGTCGTCCAGCGCGGCCGAGATGGCGGCGATCTCCTCGGCCTTGAAGAAGCGTTCGCGACCCTGCTCGGGATTTCTCGGGACTCCCCTGCACGGATTGCCGACGTCGGCGCGACGCCAGGCCCGCACCTCACCCTTCATCGGCACCAGCGCCATCGAGAACAGCTTCGAGGCCAGCGCCAAGATGCGATTCGCCCGAACCATTCGCGGCCGGCCGAAGCGGCCCCGCGACTCGGAGATCCGGCGGTGCATGTCGACGACGTCGCCGTGGTTCACGTCGGCGACCTTGGTGTGCTTGCCCAAATACCTGGCGATGTCCCTGAGCATCGCCTTCTCGTCGGCGTGCGTGCTCGTGGCCTTGCGCGGCAACTGATCGCGCAAGTAGCGGTCGATGAGGTCCTGCATAGTCGGCGCTTGCCGGCGCTCCTGCCGATCGCCGGCGGGATCGTCGCCCCGGTCGATCTGCTTGCGCAGCTCCTTCGCCCGCTCGCGCGCCTGGCCGGCGGTCCAGCGCGGATGCGGCCCGATGCTGACGCGCCGTTCGCGGCCGTCGCCGTCGCGGTAGTTGAAGAAGTAGGTGATCGAGCCGCCGGCATTCCTGCGCACGCCGAAGCCGCGTGCCTTCGGGTCGTTGTCCCATCGAATCACCGGACCGTCGCTATCGGCGAGGCGGCGGACCAAGTCGGCGTCGATGTGAACCGCCTTGCCCTGTTTTTCTGCGGGAACCGCTTGCTCGATTCGGGCGAGCGCCCGTTGGGCGGCGGCGCGTTCGGTTGACGGAGTCCGTGGATGCAGCGCCAGAGCTTGAACTTTGCGCAGCTTGGTCGTTGCTTTTTTTTTCATCGAAACAGCCCCCGAGCGAGTCAGCGATCTGTCAGTGAGTCAAGATCGCACAAAGGTAAAAAGAAATCCAACGAAATACTGTTTACGTCAAACGAAAAGGCGCGAACGACGGGCATTTCTTGGGGATGAGGGGAGAAGTAGGCTAGCGACGGGGATTGCCGGAATCGCCCCGACCCGGCGAAGCAGTCTTCTAAACTTACTGCACTGCGGTCGACCGTTTCCAGGTTGACTTTCGGCCAATCGATCCTATGTTGCGGGCACGCCAAACAAGGCAGATTCGACCGCCTGGCGCGCATTTCCCTTAAACCAAAAGGATGCTGCCGGCGGTCCTAATTGAGGGTTTATGCCGTTTTCCAATCTCGGCTTGTCCGAAAAAGTCGTTTCCGCCGTTGCTACGGCTGGTTACAAAACTCCCACTCCAATCCAACAACAGGCGATCCCCCACGTGCTCGCGCGGCGCGACGTGTTAGGCATCGCGCAAACCGGCACTGGCAAAACCGCGGCTTTCACGCTGCCCATGCTGACAATGCTGGAGGGCGGCCGCGCGCGCGCGCGGATGCCGCGCACGCTCATTCTTGAGCCAACCCGCGAGCTCGCGGCGCAGGTCGAGGAAAGTTTTGTCAAATACGGCGCCAACCACAAGCTCAACGTTGCGCTCCTGATCGGCGGCGTTTCGTTCGACGACCAGGACGTCAAGCTCACGCGTGGCGTCGATGTGCTGATCGCGACACCGGGCCGATTGCTCGATCATTTCGAACGCGGACGCCTACTGCTCAACGGCGTCGAACTCCTGGTGATCGACGAAGCCGATCGCATGCTCGACATGGGCTTCATTCCCGACATCGAGCGCATTTGCAAACTTGTCCCGTTCACGCGGCAGACGCTGTTCTTCACCGCGACCATGCCGCCGGAAATTCGCCGCATCACCGAGCAGTTCCTGCACAATCCAGTTCGCGTCGAGGTCACCCGACCGGCGACGACTGTCGCGACCACAACCCAGCTCATCGCCAAATCTGGCCGCGAGCCGCATGAGAAGCGTGACACCTTGCGGCGACTGATCCGCTCCGCCGAGGGCATGAAGAACGCCATCATTTTCTGCAACCGCAAGCGCGACGTCGCCACACTGTTCCGCTCGCTGCTGCGTCACGGCTTTTCCGTTCAGGCGCTGCACGGCGACATGGACCAGCCGGCGCGCATGGCCGCGCTCGAACAATTTCGCAAAGGCGAGGTGACATTACTCGTGGCGTCGGATGTCGCGGCGCGCGGGCTCGATATTCCGGACGTCAGTCACATCTATAATTTCGATGTGCCATTCCATCCCGACGATTACGTGCATCGGATCGGCCGCACCGGGCGGGCCGGCCGCAGCGGCACCGCAATCACGATGGTAGCGGGGACAAACGACGGCAAGGCGGTCGCCGCGATCGAGAAGCTGATTGGCCAACCCATTCCGATGATGGAAAAGCTGCCAGGGGCGCCTCTAGCGCCGCAACATCGCGCTACCGAGCGGCCCCATGGTCAGCCCAATGGCAGGCCGCATAGCCAACCTCGTGGCCACCACGGTCCGCGGCGACACGCTTCGGTGCCGCACGCAGACGACGCGAGACCGCGCCGCGCACCGCCGGCACCGCTGCCCCCGCCGCGATCGCACAGCGAAGATTCTGATGCGTCGCATTTGCCGGCGTTCCTGTTACGCCCAGTGAAAGTCTAATTTCCCAAGCAGTAATCGCGCCGACGGCTTAGGCCGTCACAGTCTGTCCGAAATTACTTTGCCGCTATCTTCTCGATCAGCGCGCCCAGCAACGCGCTGAGCGCGTCGACCTGTTTCGGCGACAAATGGTCACCAATCGTCGCTTGGATCGCCGGTCCGTAGACCGACCACATTCGCCGCCGCAGGGTCTTGCCCGCTGAGCTGATGACAATGACTTGACCGCGGCGATCCTCCTTAAGCGCGCGGCGCTCCACGTAACCCGCTTCTTCCATACGGTCGATCAGACGCGACAGGTTGTACTGGGCCAACAGCATTTCGCGTTCGAGCTCGAATGGCCGGAGGCTCCCGCGCGCCCGCTCCAGTTCAAGCAGCACGTCATACCAGGCGAGCGGCGGCAGCTTCGCGGCGCCGAGCGCCTGCTCGATCGAGGCCAGCGCCCGCCGCTGCGCCTTCGTTAACCGCGCCCAGGCCCGCACGGCGGTCTCGCTTGGATATCCGCTCATTCTCCACCCGGCCCGTTACAGGTCCCGGATATTGACATTTAGATGCATATGCATATAGCAGAGATGCAAATGCATGTAAACGGATCAAGCATGCTTACACTGATAAGCCACGTTTTGTGCCCCTATGTGCAACGCGCCGTCATTTCACTGCATCGCGCCTGGATCGAGTTTGGGTCCGCTGTACTCAACGATATTGCTGGATTCTATTCGGCAGCGGACGAGACGGCGTTTGCGCAAAAGATCAAAGCTTTGACCGACAAATTCGCGCGGCTTGAAGCCCGCCTCGGCGCGGGGCCTTATTTCGACGGCGAGCGATTTTCGCTCGTTGATGTCGTATTTGGCCCGGTCTTTCGTTACTTCGATGCTTTTGATTGGGTCGGTGGCTTCGCCATTCTTGCCGGCAAGCCCAAGGTTGCGGCCTACCGGCAGGCGCTGTCGACGCGCCTTTCGGTGCGCGCCGCGGTTGCGGCCGACTACAACGACCGGCTTTGGACGTTTTTGCAGGCGCGGAATTCACATTTGTCGCGGATTATCGCGCACAGCACGAAAATGGCGTAGGCGGAGACCGGCACGATCCAGTCGAGCCCGGCTCGCCGACGTTTCTTCAGCTGCAATGAGGATTAGGGCGCCACGCCGGTCGCCGGTTCAAGCTGGACCGATTCACCGCAGCCGCAGGCCGATGTCTGGTTCGGATTGTTGAATACGAATTGCGCCGACAGCTTGTCGATTTTGTAATCCATTTCGGTGCCGAGCAGGAACAACACCGCCTTGGGATCGATCAGGATGCGCACGCCCTTGTCCTCGACGACCTCATCCAGCGGATTGATCTGTTCGGCATATTCCATGGTGTAGGCCATGCCGGCGCACCCGCCGTTCTTGACCCCGACGCGCACGGCCGCAATCGGCCGGTCGGCTTTCGCCATGACCGCCTTGATGCGTTCCGCGGCGGCTTCGGTGAGCCGCACCACCTGAGGTTTCGGCCGAGCGACGGCCATTATCATACCCTCCGCGTGTTCAATCCTGTTACCGTCATCACAACGACTCGCACCAAATTATGTAATGCGAGCCAGTTTCGCGCGCAATCACCACATGTTGAGCACGGTACGGGCCTCGTCCGACATGCGGCTCGGGTCCCATGGCGGATCCCACACGATATTGACCTTGGCTTCGCGCACACCCGGCACGCCGGCAACGGCGTTTTCCACTTGCGCCGGCAATTCCGCCGCCGAGGGACAATTCGGCGTCGTCAAGGTCATCTCGATGTTCACCATGCGGTCGTCGTCGATATCGACCTTGTAAATCAGGCCAAGCTCGTAGATGTCGGCCGGGATTTCCGGATCGTAAACGGTCTTCAACGCGCCGACGATCTCGTCGGTCAGGCGCGCCATTTCCTCCGGCGGAATCGTGGAGGCGGTCTCCACGGCTGGCGTGTCAGCCGTCTTTGCTTCGGTTTTGGTTTCATCGGTCATGTTTATTTATCCAAGCAGATTCTGCGCCTTGAGCAGCGCCCGCGCAAGGCAATCGACCTCATCGCGGGTGTTGTACATAGCGAATGACGCGCGGCAGGTCGCGGTCACGCCGAACCGGGCGAGGAGCGGCATGACGCAATGGGTACCGGCCCGCACCGCGACGCCGGCGCGGTCGATGATCGTGGCGACGTCGTGAGGATGAGCGCCCTTGAGTTCGAACGACACGATCGGCCCCTTGTCGTTGGCGGTGCCGAAAATGCGCAGCGAATTGATCTCGCGCAAACGCTCGTGAGCGTAACGGACGAGCTCCGCCTCGTGGGCGCGGATGCGCGGCTTGCCGACGGACGTGACATAATCGATTGCGGCACCAAGTCCTATCGCCTGGACGATCGAGGGCGTGCCGGCCTCGAATTTATGCGGCGGGTCGCCGTAAGTGATGTGGTCCTCGAACACTTCGCGGATCATCTCGCCGCCACCGTTGAACGGCGGCATGGCGGCAAGATGCTCGTACTTGCCGTAAAGCACGCCAATGCCGGTCGGCCCGTAGAGCTTGTGGCCGGTGAAAGCATAGAAGTCACAATCAAGCTCGCGAACGTCGACATCGAGATGCACCGCGGCTTGCGCGCCGTCGAACAGCACGGGTATGCCGCGCGCATGAGCGAGCCGGACCACATCGTTCGCCGGCACGGTGGTGCCGAGCATGTTCGACATGTGCGTGATCGCCACGAGCTTGGTGCGCGGGGTCAGCAGCTTCTCGAACTCGTCGAGCAGAAAGTTGCCCTCGTCGTCGACCGGCGCCCATTTGATCACGGCGCCCTGCCGCTCGCGCAGGAAGTGCCACGGCACGATGTTGGAGTGATGCTCCATGATCGAAAGCACGATTTCGTCGCCGGCTTTGATGCGTTCGCGGCCGAAAGTATAAGCGACGAGGTTGATCGCTTCGGTAGCATTACGCGTGAAGACGATCTCCTCCTTGCGCCTGGCGTTGACAAAGGCGGCAACTTTTTCGCGTGCATTCTCGTAGGCCTCGGTCGCCTCATTGGCGAGAAAATGCAGCCCGCGATGCACGTTGGCATATTGCGTGGTGTAGACCTCGTCGAGCCGGTCGAGCACAACGCGCGGCTTTTGCGCCGAAGCTGCGTTGTCGAGATAAACAAGCGGCTTGCCGTAGACCTGCATCGCCAGGATCGGAAAATCCGCCCGGATGCGGTTCACGTCATAGGCGCTGCTGCTCGTTGCCTGATCCATCTCTATCTCCGTCATCCTTCGAGGCTCGCACCTCAGGATGAGGACCCGTCATCTGAGCGTCATCCTGAGGTGGCGGCCGAAAGGCCGCCCTCGAAGGATGAGCGCGCTCCAAGCCAGGCGGCGACGCTCTCGATCAGGGCCTCGCGCAAGCCGGCATGTTCTATGCCTTCGATGGCCTCGCCGAGGAACGCCTGGATCAGCATCGCCTCGGCGTCCGCCGGCGGAATGCCGCGTGCCATCAGGTAAAATTTGAGTTCTTCATCGAGCGCGCCAGCGGTGGCGCCATGGCCGCACTGCACGTCGTCGGCGAAGATTTCCAGTTCCGGCTTGTTGTCGGCCTCCGCGCGCTCGGACAGCAGCAGCGCTTGCGTCATCATTTTCGCGTCGGTCTTTTGCGCGTGCCGGCGCACGATGATGCGGCCTTGGAAAACCCCATGCGCCTCGTTGTCGAGCACGGATTTGAACATTTGGCGGCTCTGGCAATCGCGCGCGATATGATCGGCGAACAGTGTCGTGTCGACGTGCTGCCGGTCCTTCAGTAGCGAAGCCCCGCGAATGCCGGCAACGGTGCCCTCGCCGTCGAGCCTGAGAAATAGCTGATTTCGCACCACCGCGCCGCCGCTGATGAAGCTGAAAGTGTTAAATCGCGCATGCGCGCCAATCGCCGCGGCCAGCGTGGAAACATGCAGCGCCTCGGTCCCCTCGCCGATCACTTTGACGTGGTCGACATGGGCGCCATCGCCGGCAAACAGTTCCAGTGCGGCGTTGACCTGATAATCGCTCGTGGCGGGGCCCTCGTGGCTCTCGATCAGCATGACGCGGGCGCCATGGTCGATCGTGACCAGCGAACGCGTAAATATCGCTGCCGGCTTGTCAGAAGCAACAAACAGCAAGTGCAACGGCCGCTCGATCGTGGCGCCGCTGGCGACGCGGATCACAGCGCCGTCGCCCATCAAAGCGGTATTAAGCACCACGGCAGCATCGTTGGCCGGCGCAAGCTTGCCCAGGCGCGCCGCGACCACAGGATCGCCATCGGTCAGCGCCTGGGCCAGCGAACCCACGACGAGACCAGCCTCCAATTCCCGTAAGTCTGACAGTTCGGGAACAAATGCGCCGTCGACAAAGACCAGCCGTCGGGCATCGAGGTCGCCTAGTACGCGACCAGCATCTTTGGCGCGCGCCTTGGCCGAGGCGTCGGGTGGAGACGCCAATGGCTTGGCATCGCGCATCAGCGCGCGCAGGTCGGTATATTTCCATTCCTCGATGCGCCGATGCGGCAGACCCTCTTTGGCAAACACGTCAAAAGCCGCATTGCGTCGCGCCATGATCGCTTCGTCGCCGGGTAGCCGATCGCGCGCTTGCGCAAAAGTCTGCGCCAGCGCGGTCTCCGCTGCGGTCTTGATCACGGCAACTTCGGCATTCACGCCGGGACCTCCTCTTGATACTCGGCATAACCGCGCGCTTCGAGCTCAAGCGCCAGCTCCTTGCCGCCGGTCTTGACGATGCGTCCGCGCGAGAGGACGTGCACGACATCCGGGACGATATAGTTGAGAAGCCGCTGGTAATGAGTGATGACGACGAACGAACGGTCGGGCGCACGCAGACGGTTCACGCCATCGGCGACGATCTTGAGCGCGTCGATGTCGAGCCCGGAATCGGTCTCATCGAGCACCGCCAGCCGCGGCTGTAAGAGCGCCATCTGCAAAATCTCGTTGCGCTTCTTCTCGCCCCCGGAAAAGCCGACATTGACCGCACGGCGCAACATTTCCTGATCGATGCCGAGCTTGCCTGAGGTTTCCCGTACTTTCTTGATAAAGTCCGGCGTGGATAGCTCGGCTTCGCCGCGCCTCTTGCGCTGAGCGTTAAGCGCGGTGCGCAGGAAGGTCATGGTGGCGACGCCGGGAATCTCCAACGGATACTGGAAAGCGAGAAACAAACCGGCGGCGGCGCGTTCGTCGGGCTCCATCTCGAACAAGTTCTGGCCATCGAAGCGCACCTCGCCCGCCGTCGGCCGGTATTCCTCCTTCCCGGCCAGCACGTAAGCGAGAGTAGACTTGCCCGATCCGTTCGGGCCCATGATGGCGTGCACCTCGCCCGCATTCACGGCGAGGTCGAGACCCTTGAGAATTTCCCTGCCGTCGATCTCGACGTGCAAATCTCTGACTTCAAGCAATGCCATCAAATAAGCTCCGGAATCATCTTGACGAAAAACAAGCGCTTTATCGATCGCGCCAGCGCCATTCGCCTTCGGTTTTGCGGTGGCTGATAATCACAAGGGCGGAAACGGCAACTGCATCGAATATGAGAAGCGCCGCCAACGCCCACAGGCTTTTGGCCGTCAGCCGCAGGTACAGCGAAACCGCCACCATCGCGAGCACCGTTCCAAGCGTGACCACCCAACCTTGCCACGTCACCGGCATCGCGCCGTAGCCGTAACGTTTCGGCTTGAACCAATATTCGGCCATCGGTTTGGCTCCGCGATCAGCCGACCGAGCCTTCCAACGAGACCGAGATCAGCTTCTGCGCCTCAACGGCAAATTCCATCGGCAGTTGCTGCAGCACGTCCTTGACGAAGCCGTTGACGACAAGCGCGGTCGCCTCCTCCGCCGTGAGCCCGCGCTGCCGGCAATAGAACAGCATGTCCTCGGAAATCTTCGAGGTCGTCGCCTCGTGCTCGAACACGGTCGAGGAGTTCT
>Ga0187817_10002062_pt1 | contig 10192 bp, 7 predicted proteins | sample NC_wetland_sal_i_17_FD_132431 | JGI IMG/M metagenome (GOLD analysis project Ga0187817, IMG submission 132431) | Wetland sediment microbial communities from Neuse River Estuary, North Carolina, USA - SO4_2 | ecosystem: Environmental > Aquatic > Freshwater > Wetlands > Sediment | place: USA: North... | reverse complement strand
TGCATTGCTGAGAATCGCGGCCAGGGGCTGATTGACTTCGTGCGCAATCGAGGCCGTCAGTTCGCCCATGGCGGCTACACGATTCATATGCGCAATTTCGTCGAGGCTCCGGCGCGATGCCGCTTCGGCGTGCCTCTGTTTGGTGATATCGATGCAGGAGCCGATATAGCCGGCGAAGACATCTTCCTGGTAGAGTGGTACCGCACTGTCCAGGATCCAGCGATATTCCCCGTCGGCGCGCCGCAAACGGTACTCCATCTGGAAGGTCCGACGGGCGTCAAATGACGAAGAGTAAGTGGCCAGGCAGCGGTCAAGGTCCTCAGGATAGACGCCGCTAACCCAGCCGTTGCCTAGTTCCTCTTCCATAGAACGACCGGTAAAATCCAGCCAGCCCTTATTAAAGAAGGTGCACAGCTTGTCCGGACCTGAGGCCCAAATCAATACCGGAGCGGTGTCTGCCATATGGCGAAAGCGCTCCTCGCTTTCCTGAAGCACTCGTCGTGAGTTGGCCAGGGCGTCTGCACTCAGGCGTGCGCGTTGACGCTCGACGAGGAGAGCGCCAATCAGAAGCGCCTGCAAAGCGAACAGGACGATCGCGCCGACTATGCGCCACTTGTAATGTTCCCACATCGTGAGCTCATGGAAGCGAACGATGCTGGCCGGGGGCAGTCGGTCTTCAGCAATACGCCAGCGCTGAAGCTGACGCCAGTCAAACATCGGCACAACGGGAGTATTCCCGACAGGAATGTCGGACGGCCTCGCTCCGTTTACAACTTTCAACATCAACTCAGCCACCTTAGCCGCTTGGGCTTCCATCGTCCAAACATACCCACCAACGATTCCGAGGCCGATATTAGCGAAGGACATCCCGTAAATCGGAACTCGCACGGAGGGCGCAATCAACGCAAGGACCTCCTGGGACTTCAAGAGGGTACCTTGTCGATTCCGCAACATCTGCCAAACGTAAAGAACGATGGACCGCTCTGGTAAAGTTTTTAATCTCTGCGTCAATTCATCCAGCGGGAGGTCGGTAAGGTAGTTAATGGCTGCCGCGCTTTGGAAGCCCAGGAGATCGTTTCGTGCCATTCTCTCCCAAGACTCGCCGGAAGCCGTGGCCCCACTGACAACGAATATATGCTGCGTACCTGGATGCAACTTCATTGCAAGATCCAAGGTTTTCCTATAGCTGCTCACATAGATGGTGCCCGTGGCGCCGGCCCCTGACGTAAGCTGCTGAGCAGTCGGACGCTCCGTCGCGGCGAAGACGATCGGAGTATGAGGGAAGAGGTCGGCTCGGTATTTGAAGAGGAAATCGAGCGCCGGACTGGCGTTAGCGACGACAACATCGATGGTGCGGGCAGCATATTTCTGCCGTATATAATCGCGGAGCATGACAGATTGCCTCTCGCCTGGGAACCGATTGGATTCCAAGTATTCGGAATAATACTCGAAGGCTCCAGGCGCAGCCGATTCGACGGCGGCTCGAAAAGAGCGTGCGAAGTCGATATTGGCGGGGTAGGCCGGGTCATCCCAGTACAGTACCAGCACGTGCTTGGACCGAGCGGACTGCTGAGCCCAGCTATCGGAGGACCATAGCGAGAAGACCGCCCAGACGAGCAATGCGGTGCGGACCTGTTTCGACAACGCCTTTCACCCTTAAAATATCAGTTTAATGGCAAACTGCACCTGCCGCGAGGATCCCGATTCGCCTGTTGGGAAGCGGGTGCTGGTGATGCGGCCGAAGTTCGGACTACCGACGACATTTCCCGGCTGGCCGAAGTTGGCGTGGTTCAAAAGGTCGAAAATCTCCGCCCGGAACTGCGCGCGCATCCTGTCGCGGAGTGTGGCGTTTTTCATTATCGAAAAATCTGTGTTGTTGAATCCCGGCCCGATGACCAGGTTTCGGCCCAAATTGCCAAAGCGGGAGACAGGCGTAAATACCGAGGTATCGAACCAGAGATCCGGGCTACCGACAATCGCGATCGGCCCTGTTACGTCCGGCCGAAGAGTGTTGGCTACGCCGGTGACGGTGCTGTTTGTGGTGACGATATTGACGGGATTGCCGCTTTGCGACTGCACGATCGCGGCGAGCTGCCAGCCCTCGACGAACCGGTTGGAGCGGAAAGGCAGCTCATAAAATGCGTCGACGACGAGACGTTGGCGGGCGTCGTATCCAGAAAGACCGCGGTCGCCGCGCAAGTTATAGCTGTTCTGCACGACGACCCCCTGAGAAGTGAGCGAATTTTCGTCCAGCGACTTCGACCAGGTGTAATAAGCTTGAATCTGCACCCCGCCCGCGACCCGTTTTGTGGCCGAAACCCAAAGAGCGTTGTAGCTTGAATTCCCGCTGCTTTCTGTTTGAGTGATATTGGCGAGGGGCGTGCCCGGTAAGATCCGGCTTGAGACCGAGACAGCCGGATACGGGCGCGCACCATCTACCGGCTGGTTGATATTGCGAGCGATGGTCGAGTGAGTGGCCTTCGACCCAAAGTAGCCGGCCATCACTGAGAGTCCAGACAACAGCTCGCGCTGCAGGTTGAGGTTCCATGACTGCAAGTAGTCGTTGTCGAACCCATGGTCTATCGTCACAGGCGCAAGCCCGGCGGCCTGGGCCAGGTTAATTGCGTTTTGCAAGGTGATTGGGCCAGCGTAGGTGAGTGGATTGGCCAACGGCGGGTTCCCGCTCGTACCCACTACCACGTTCGTGATGGGCTGGTCCACAAAGATCGCGTAGGCACCTCGCACTGAGGTCTTGCCGTCTTTGAACGGGTCCCAGGCGAAGCCGAGTCGCGGCTGAAAATTCTTGTTGTTTTGATGGTAGATGCCGTTGCCGTCGTCTCGCCCCAGGCGCACGAGCGAAGCGTTTTGCGGATCAAAAATGATGAAGCGGCTGTAGCGCTCCGTCGGCGTCATGTTCCAGTCGTACCGCAGCCCGAGGTCGAGGGTAAGGTTCGGCCGCCACTTGTAATTGGATTGGATGAAGACCCCGAGTGCGCCTTGCGCGATGCTGCTCGACTGGTTGCCGAGCGTCACGCTGAAAGAGTTTGCGGTGTCGGCCAGAAATTCTGGGACGCTCGCGAAATTGAACGTGCCAGTGCCCAGGCGAAAGTTATTGTTGAGGAATTGCCGGAACTCGCCGCCAATCTCAAGCGAATTGCGTCCGCACGAACAGCTGAGCGTATCGCCGGCAACAAACGTCGTGTCGCCTCGCCCGGATGGGAATGGCGACGGACCTCCGAAGTTAAGGGCGCCGCCGGCAACGTTGATCTGGGGCAGTCCGACAGGCTCGGTAATTCCGTCGTGGATGCCGAAATTGTCAGGGTTGAGTTCAGCACTCGGCCGGGTAGAGCTGGATTGGCGATTCAGACCGAATCGCGCCTCATTAACTCGATGGCCGAATGCATGCGTCTCGTTGAGCGAGAAGAACTGCCTCTGCGCGGGTTGGAAGTATCCGAAGCCGGGAATGGTATTTCCCTGCCCGCCGGGTTCTAGCGTGTTCGTGCGGTAGATGCTGTAATAGCCGTGCAACGCGTCACGGTTCCCGAGGATGTGAGCAATGTCCAGGCCGGACTGGTTGCCGTGGACGGGCGCAGGCGCCGAGCCGATGAAGCGCGGCGTGCCCGAAGAGTCAATGAAGTTCGAACGGGGGATGAGCGTTACAAGCTTTGCAAATGCGCCGCCGGCAGCGGACTGCCGCTGTGCATCGCTGAGGACCAGGCTGTTGAGATCGACACCCTGCGACTGGCGCATTCCTTCGTAATAGACGAAGAACAACGTCTTGCCCCTAACGATGGGACCACCCAGGTTGGCGCCGAATTGGTTGCGTTTGAACGGCGGCGGCTTGCTTGAAGTCAGGGTAAAAAAGTTGCGGGCATCCAGCGCGTTGTTACGCAAGAATTCGAACAACTCACTGTGGAATTCGTTGGTGCCTGAGCGTGTCGCCACGTTGACGACGGCCCCCGAGCTGTGGCCATATTCCGCACTGAGGGTGGAGTTGTCGATTTTGAACTCCTGAACAGTGCTGATCGAGGGTTGGAACATGATGCCGCTGAAAACTTGGTCGTTCAGAGTAATGCCGTTGATCATGAAGTTGACTGTGTCCTCGCGGTTACCGGCGGTGTTGATTCCGAAAGCCCCCAAGCCCCGCGTGATCGTGGTATTGAATCCCGTCTGGGATGCTGTAACCGACCCCGGGGACAGCACTGCGAGATCCAGAAAGTAGCGTCCATTCAGCGGCATTTCCTGGACGGTCCGGCCATCGATTACATGCCCGACCGCAGATGTAGCTCCATCGATCAATGGCACCTGAGATTTCACTGTGACGGCGTCCGAAAGGTCTCCGACCTCAAGGCGCACTTCCAGGTCAAGAGTCCGGGCAACCTCTGTGGTGAGGGCCTCCACCGTGTACAGTCGAAGCCCAGGCGCCTTCACTTGCAAGCGATAGATTCCGACCGGCAACGCGGGAATTTCGAAGATACCTGCGCTGTTCGTCGTGGCGGCACGCTCGACGATCGTCGCCAGATTGCGCACAACGACTTGGGCGTTGGGCACCGCTCGATCCGAGGGATCCAGTACCGTGCCAGTGAGTCTGCTGTCGGAACCGGCATGAACAGGCCACGGGGCGATGACAGGGAGCAGAGCTAGGCAGGCGGCACGGCACAAGATTCTCGAGATCCGTTTCCACCTGGACCCACAAGCGCAAGCCATGAAGAACGCGAATGATGCAATTGGATTGGGCAAGGATTCAAAAATTGTATAGTACCCTACTGTCGGATGGAATCCCGACTTCCAGCCCCTTTTGGAACCGGACTTTCGGACGCGGAGGATACAAGTCCTCGGGTCCAAGCGTCCGTTGCCTCTTAGGTGGATGGACTCCCGCGAAACACCATCTTTGGAGGTGTTGTTGCGACTACACTGGAACACTCTCGACACCGGGCGGAGTCGGCCAGCGTGCATGCAGCAATGGACCTCCGCACAGATCTGTCGCAAACGCGGCGGGCCCGTCTCTGATACCGTGAGCCTGATGGCAACCCCTCGATCGGGTCTCCGAAGGCGTCATTTCCAAGATCAGATCATCATTCCTGTGCGTCCGGTGGTACCTGCGATATTGCCTCACATATCGCGATCTGGAGGAGTTGATGGCCGTCATCGGAGGCTGTTACTCCTACGGAATGTGTTCCGAGCGACGGGTAACGGAACCGTAGTCCGCGGCTGCGCTGCGAGACCCTTTTCGAGGGACGCGTCCTCGCCATAGATATCCTGGAAAAAGCGTACCTCGCCGTTCTTGTTGACGGCGGCAGTCGAGTACATCGTCACCACCTGAATCTGGCGTTTGACCTTTACGGAAATAGACTCGGTCCCTTGCATCGCTGCGATGATGCGCTCCCGCGACCAGCCGGACTGCTCGCGCAGAACCCACTCCGCCAAGTCTTCTGGCTTTTCCACTCGAATGCAGCCGTGGCTGAAATCGCGGCGCGTCGGGTCAAACAACCACCGTGCAGACGTGTCGTGCATATAAACGCCATATTCGTTCGGGAAGGTGAACTTCACCAAACCGAGTGTGTTCTTTGGCCCTGGTTTTTGGCGCAACACGAGTTTGCCGGTGCGCAATTCCAATAGCATGTGCTCGGATACCGTTCGATCCCCGGCCACTTCACCCTGCAGAGTGACCAACTCGAAGTTGTTTGCCGAGACCCACGAAGGGTCTCGCGTGATCTCTGGCAACAGTTCGTTGCGCTGAATACTGGCCGGCACGGTCCAGTACGGACAGAAGATCACGGTCTCGAGTTGCGAAAGCAGAATGGGAGTCTTGTGCTCGGGAGCCTGGCCGATCACCACTTTCATGTCGAGTTCGGGATCGTGCCCAGCGGTTGCTCCACCGAAGGCGCGCAATCGAAATTCTGGTAGGTTCAGAACAATCGCGGGCCGGGCGGGATCGTAGGGACGCCGCCGCCAGCGCTCCAAGGCCAGTTCCAGCTGGCGAACGCGGGCGCGGAGGGGTGTGTTCAGCTGCTCAAGCGTTGTTGTGTCGATGCGACCGTCCGTTTTGAGTCCATGACGGGATTGAAACTTTTTGACTGCTGCCACCAGCGCACCTTGATACAACTCCGAATCGGTGGGAACCGCTCCCGCGGGAAGGTCGCCGATCAGCGATAGTAGGCGAATCAAACGAGGTACGTCGGCGTAGTACTCACCTGGTTCCACGGGCTCCTCGGTAGCGGACAGGAGCGCTCCGTCGTCCTCGGCCGCCAGAGCGCGATATTGGTTCAGCGCGCGCAACGTGCGTTCGTATTCGTCCATCGGGTACGTCCAAGATCGCTCGCTCGCCGGCCCTAGTCGAAATGCAGTGAACGCAAGTGTTAATAAACTCAGAACCTTTCGGCTTAGGAATATCGAGCTCACGTCAACACAGGAGCATGTGGCGTGCCAATCTACAGATCGAATTTCGGAATCCGTTCTTCGTTGGCTCCGGACTCTTGCTGAAAATATAGTGAATTGGAAACGACAAAAAGCGCGTCGAATTGTGCCGGCCTTATCCGCACCGCGTCCCAAGGGGGGTATCGAGTTTCAGACCGATCGGCGGCGAACGAACTCCGGTGTGATCTTGCCGATTGCCGTGGCGCCTGATTGCTTCATCACCATCACCAGTTCGGCTTGCATCAATTCGAGTACACGTTCGACGCCTCTTTGGCCAAACGCTCCCAAGCCCCATACGTACGGGCGTCCGATTCCAATGGCAGTGGCGCCGATCGCGAGCGCCTTGAAAACATCGGTGCCGCGCCGAAAGCCGCCGTCGATCAGCACAGGAATCCGTCCCTTCACCACATTCACGATCTCGGGTAGAGCCTCGATTGTGCTCAGCAGCGTTTCCTCCTGTCGGCCTCCGTGGTTGGAGACCACGATTCCATCGAGTCCATGCTCGAGGCAGAGTTGGGCGTCCTCGCTGGTCATCACGCCCTTGACTACGATCTTCATACGCGTGAGGTCGCGGATGCGATCAATCGACTCCCAGGTCACCGGATCGGTGATGCCTTGAAACTTCGACACGTCCAAGCCCTCGTACATCGGGTGTTCTTTCATCATGCCCCTCAGTCCTGGCTCATGGCACGTCTTGCATTCCCCTTCGCCCCGGCGTCCGGCGCGCGCGACGGTCTCGCGATTTCCGCCGGACGGGGTGTCGACCGTCACCACTAAAACGGGACAATCCGCCCTCTCGGCTTTCTGGATCAGGCCCTTGGTAATGCCCCAGTCTTTGCTGGAGTAAAGCTGATACCAAAGCGGGCGCTGATACTCTCTCGCGACATCGCGCAGAGGAGTAGTTGTCACGGTGGATAGGATCATTTGATTTCCCCGGGCGTGTGCCGCGCGAGCCGTGGCAAGCTCGCCATCGTTGTCGAAAGCCCGTTGACTGCCTACAGGGTCAATTACGATCGGAGAAGGATAGCGCTGACCGAAAATCTGAACCGACGTGTCGATCTTTTCGACGTCAACAAAGCGGCGAGGGCGGATCTGAAAAAGTCGAAACGCGTCGTGGTTCAGGTCGCGCGTGAGATCATCGTCCACTCCTGTCATCAAGTACGCCCAATGTGCCGCCGACATTTTCTTTTGCGCCAAGGACGCGAAGTCGAAAACATCTAGTGCATCGCCGGAGGACGCGATCGGTGGGCGCGATATCGGGGACTGAGCAGCAGTTGCCCCCACCAGGACGAGCGGCGAGCGCAGCAAATGCTCGACGAAGCGACGGCGGCTCAGTGCCGAGAGGATGCCACTCATAAGACTATTGGGCACGATAGCGGGCATCGAGCCAGCCGTGGGCTTCGCGAGCGGCGTCCTTGTGTACGTCCTGCGTTTTCACGCCGGGATTGGTGGGGTTGACCGCCGGCCATAGGCGACGGCCTATGCGAGATCGGCATCGCTGCCGCTCTCAATCGAGCGCTGCAGTGGGTAGAGAGTGGTCGATCTTCGCAAGATGGAATCTCCGTTGATTAAATGATCTCGGCCGGAAGCACGATTTGTTAGGGCTATTGGAGCGTCTCCCATTCCCAACGCGTTTGACGGCGAGCAAACTGCCATGGCGGCTTAGATGTCTACGGTGATTAAGGAGTCGCAAAAAATCAGATGCGCAATCGCTAAATTGCAATCGAACCAGCAGGCAAGACCGGCACGACAGCTCGCCTCGTCGGTGGCCTTTTGAAGCACGTGGCAGTTCAAGCTCACCCTCCTGCTTGCAGCAAGAGACATCGGCGGCAATTGCATCAAGACACGCCCGGATAATGACACGTTCGAAGCGTATATCTCGAACTGTTATGGTAAGAGACCTGTGCTCCGCCGTCACCGGGGCGTGCTTCTTGTGATCTGCACGGGGAGGTCCCGAGAAAGTCCGACGAGCCGAATTTGGGGGTTCATAGTTGACCCCGAGTCGAATGAGCCAACGAGCGCGCCGCCGGCGCTAAACGCTGGCATCTCCGAACTTCCGGATCTATTGGAGCGGCCGCGAGGGATCGGCAAATGCTGGGCAGCTATATGTTGGGAAGAAATCCGCCGCAACCGCTTCGCGGCGTCACTCTAGTACTCGGACAGGCAATGGTCCGGCCCGCTCTCCTCAACGCTACTGCAACTGCTTCTGGAGATCGAGCAGAGGCTGCTGGCTTACGCGGATAAGGCCCTCACGCGGCCGGTCAAGATCGATGATGACCGCCAGCACCAGCGTGATGGCAAGTGACAGCGTGCAGATCCAAAAGAGCTGCCTGAGTCCCCCCAGGCCGAAGGTGTATCCCACGACCATGGCCGCCAGCAGGCTGACCATGGCGATCACGTAAATGACCGTCTCCGGTACGTGGTTCTGGAACGCCATCCAGCGCGCCGCATCCAAGTCGATCACTTCGTTCAGCGACTGCAGCAGCAATCCTGCTCGGACGGCATTGGGATCTTTCTGGCCGTAGGTGACAGCGCGCTGCCAGAACGCGTCTTGTAGGTGGACTGATTCTCGGCGCGCGGCTATGATCTGTTCGTGGATATCACGAACCTGTTCCGGCGGGACCCGAGCATTCGTGTATGCGCGCAGGAGGTCCGCTATTTCCTTGCCTTCCGTGGCAGGTAAAAGCTGGGTACGCAAATAGGCTGTCCCGATCGCCTGCGCCTCTTCAAGCACAAGGTGCTTTCGTACCTCGAAGCGGGTCACAGCCATCGACATGGTGAACCCCAGCAGCAGCCCGAGTATCCCGATAATGCCGGCCTCGACGGTTGTGATCTGTGATTTCGTGTCTTCCGAAGTCTGTTCGCCCGGTCTTCGCCCGAGGCGGAATCCCGCCTCGCTCGCGACCAGCATCAGCGCGAAGAAAACGAGACCGAGCGTCAATTCATTTGCTTCGTGAAGAATTTCTCCCATTATGATCTTTGTGGATCGACAGACGACTAGGACGTCAGCTTCTCGTGTACGCGGACTTGCCAAGGTTCGTGCCGAAGCCATGCACGGCTGCCCTCAACCTACAAAATGCTCGGAGTTGGTCAGTTGTCGACTGAGTGGACGGAGGTATCCGCTCCGGATCTTGCGCATCGAGCACATTGAGCGTCTCCAAATCGTAGTCCGTGTGGCCTTGGTGGTCGGTGATCTTGAGGGTCTCGCCGTACGTGCTAGGCTGGGAGTAGGTGCGCGGCCACAATCAAGGCCAGCCTGAAAGTCGAGGACGGGTCCTCCGGCCCGTCCTCGAACTGTTGAGCGATCAGACATAATCGGTGGAGTAACTGAGGTCCGCTGTCGCGGGGAATGACCATCAGAGAGCGCGTCCAAATGTGAAGTTGACACCCGCCGAGTAACGGAGGTTGCCCTGATTGTTCTTGCTGTTCAGGAGCGGATTGTGGAATTCCGTCAGGAAATACTCCAGCTGAAACGGCCGGATAGAGACGTGCTTGCTGAACTTAATGTCCAGTCCGCCGCCGGCAGTCATGGCAAAGCAGGTGTCGTTCTTGACGGCCCGGAGGAAGTCGCCTGGGGGGATAACAGTGGTGAAGGGTGTGGGGTGTACCAACAGGCCGGGGGACACTCCCAAGCTCGTGGTGCCGTACGCTCCGCCAAATAGAGCTTGGACGTAAGGCGTAAAGCGCGACCACTTGTGCATCGCAAAGCGCGGGCCCAACAGAAAGTCAGCAACTGTAGTATCCAAGTGGACGCTGCGTATGTTGCCGTTGTGGA
>Ga0187817_10002061_pt1 | contig 10195 bp, 18 predicted proteins | sample NC_wetland_sal_i_17_FD_132431 | JGI IMG/M metagenome (GOLD analysis project Ga0187817, IMG submission 132431) | Wetland sediment microbial communities from Neuse River Estuary, North Carolina, USA - SO4_2 | ecosystem: Environmental > Aquatic > Freshwater > Wetlands > Sediment | place: USA... | reverse complement strand
GGATCGGTCTTCGGCTGGCCAAGAAGAAGAAGGGACGATGAGTAGGCGCACTTTAGCTCGTAAGCGCATCAAGGCGCGGCGAGCCGCATAATTCCTGCAAATCAGCGCCCATGACAACGCAAGATCAGCGGCGAATTCACCATCTCGCTAGGCCGCCCTCACCACCGCGAAGGTCAGGATTGCGGGGGCGAGCCTCGATGATCCTTACAAACTGGTGATTGTTACGGCGTGCCGGCGTGCAGGGCGTTGACCCCATACCGGTATTCGGTATAAACGCCGAATGATCCGGTCCTTTGGTGACAAGGCAACGGAGGCGTTATTCTGGGATGAGTTCGTTCGTCAATTCCAAGGGATAGCTCGTCAAGCAAAACGCAAGCTCGAAGCGATTAACGCAGCGGTTTCGTTGGAGGATTTGAAAGTGCCGCCGGCAAATCGACTGGAGAAATTGAAAGGTAACTTGAAGGAGTTTTACTCGATCCGAATCAACGATCAATGGCGGGTGATCTTCAGATGGGTCAATGGCGAGGCACATGATGTTCGGATCGTGGACTACCACTGATGGGAGATGTTGATGACCGCGAATGAAAATGAATTTGCACCGGTGACCCCTAGTGAAATGCTAAGGGAGGAATTCCTGGCTGAGTACGCCCTCTCGCAAAGTCAGCTCGCCAAAGCACTCGGCATTTCGCCAAACCGGATTGCTGAAATCGTCGCCAATCGTCGGCGCATTACAGCAGACACTGCTCTCCGCCTCAGCTTGTACTTCGGCAATAGTCCGGAGTTCTGGATGAACCTGCAAACCCACTATGATGTGAAGATGGCGCGACGGAAGCTTAAGCCGCAAGATGCGAAGCGCATTAGGGCGCAGCGTGCCGCGTGAGACTATCAAAAGCTTCGGCCGGAAATTCCTACGCCTCGGAAGCAAATTCCTGCTCATTTCTGGGCAGGGGATTTCATGGGCAAGTGATTGAAGGCGGCTAACTTTCCGGGGCGTAGCAAATCGAAAAGGAAGTCATCGCTGGTCGAATATCGAGCCCGTGCGCAACAGCGATAGCCGCGTGACTGAAATAGGTCTTGTGGAGGGTGTACGAGCGGCCAATCGAATTAGCGAGCTTGGCGCACAAGACAATAGAATAATACCAATGCCATTCGTCAACGAAAAATCGGCAACCCAGGGAGACCGCCCGAGACGCCAGCCAACGTCCTGAGCTTCGCAAGTTATGCCGCAGGGCCACATCACCGCGCGAAATCCTTGCGACATCGAATTACAAAAACAAGCGCAATTTGTTCGCGACCACTCAAATTAGGACGGGGCGAAGCCGTTGCGGGGAGGAGAGCGAATTCCAAGCGGGAATCGTTCGATTGGCGATCGGGGTCGCGGACCGAATGTCCAGGAAGCCCCAACAGAGCAGAGCGCGCGACGGCCTAAACGGAATCCACGGCTCACATGATCATTTTCATTATCGCCCGCGATTCCCTAATGATCTGGCGCACAAGCCGAAGCTCCGCAAGGGCTTTGCGTGTATACTGCCCATGCTTCACCGCGTTCTTATTGCCACGGGGAGCGCCCGAGCCTGGCGCGCCACCATGCATGCGACACCGTGCTTTGCCCCTCACGGGCGGGGCCATGCACGGTTTGCCGGAACGCGTCTTGGCGCCACAGCGCCGGCTCGCCAGCATCGGGCCTGTGTTACGCGGATGATCGCCGGCCATTTTTTTGCTGGCGCCGGACAGGGACCGGCACTTGCTCCGAGTGGTCGGTGATCGGCGTTGCCGGTTGCCGCGCGTCGGCCAGAGCCGGCGTTTCGACAGGCTCTTCCAGTGCGCCTCAAATCGCCAAGACGCGCCCAAAAACCCTACTTTGCATGGGGTTGTTTTTCAAAAAATTTGAAGCCGGCGCGCCCCCTCCCCCCTGCAGGGAAGGGCGCATCGAGTTCATCGACGAGAACGCTGGCGGCCCCGGGGTACGGCTCCAGAAGCGCCAGCATAAGAAGGGTTAGCCCTCGCGCGCATCGGCGACACCGTGGTGCAATCGCTAGAACCGCCAGTTCCGCCCTTCACTTAATTCTTAGGGTGTGGCCAATTTGCACTATTCAACCGCCACACGAATTTAGATCATTGCCCCCAGCCGGGTAGTGGGTTGGGGAAGCGTCATGGGTTTGGATGCCGGCACAGTGCTCAAGCGATCCGTTCTATGTCCCCATTGCGATGAGGAGTATCTCTTCACGCTGCGGGCCATCGCCGACAACCCAGAATTAAGATGCTACGGCTGCGGCGGTAGCATTCGCCTCCGCGATAGCGTCTATGAACCATTGGTCAGCGATGTGAAGAATTTGCTAGAAGCAATCGATTCCGCTCCGCCCTCTTTCATCTCTGCGCGACCCTGACTCGCCATCTAGTAGTTCACTCAGCAAAAATTTGAGCGCCATTTGTGGCTGGCCCTGCTATTCCCGCGATGCGGTCGAATCGCTGACCAGGCCTACATCGTTTGCTGGCTGATGTTTGCAGCTTGATTGCGATAATTCCTTTCATAAAGATCTTTGTTTCTCGTAGCGGCTCGCGGCAGGGTGTTTGAACAAAGTGCAGTTAGGTTCTGCATCGCGAGCGCGACTGGCTCACCGCATCCCGACAGGCTGGATCACCGTCAGTTGGCCATCGCGGATGCAGTTAAAGACATAGGTTGACGTTTGTCCGGCCACGCTAGCGTCGATTTCCACCCTGACGTGGTACAGCTTCGGATTACGCTGACCTTGCGCCGACGCTTGCGGCACCACACGGCTTCCCTCGATCTTAGTCGCCGCAACGGGCGGCAACTTGGCGGCAGCCGCTGTAATGCACGCGCGATCTTCCACGGAAAGTTCCTGCGCCAAGGCGCAAGTGGGTAGGAGCGTAAGCCACACCATCAAGTAACGCATAGAAGGGACGTACTCCTATTTCATCCGGGAGGCGACAGGCGACATACGGCGCCGGTGGAGGAGTCCATCATAAACCACAAAAATGGCGCGCATACTCATAGCATTTACGAGCTCTCAACGAGCGCGCTTGACGGCGGCCATCCGCGTCGGGGACACCTCATGGCCCTCTCGGGCCTACGGAAACGCCAAGCGCCGCGGTAGCTGTGAGGTATCTGAGATTACAGCGAGAAATTCTGCTGAAACTGGTTTGAAGAACCAAACTATCCTTGGAAAGGTCGCACTACACTCACAATTGCGGTGCATTAGTCGAGTCGGTCACTTGGGCGGTGGAGGGGCATCATGTCGGGGCAAATCCCAAGGCCGATGGGATCGATCGCGCTGGTTGCTGCGCTTCTTGTGTGCAGCGTTAGCGTTGGAGCGCCAACAATTGCTGCAGGCGCGGATGATTGTCTTGCTGAACCGAATTCTCCCGCACCGGCGGGGAGCCACTGGTACTATCACTTAGATAGGACGACACAGCGCAAGTGTTGGTACATACGTGCGACGGATCAGCCGGCGCAACCCGCAGCTGCCCAGGTCACATCTGATCCAGCGAGCCTGTCACCGGCAGCCCCCATTTCACCAGAGAAACCTGCGGCGGCACCAGCTAGCAGTCCGATGTCAATAAGCTCAGGCGACAGCACGCCACCCTTACCGCGCATCAAAGTCCCTGCCGTCAAGCCGCGGCCGGCGCCTGTGAGCAGCGTGGCAACGGACCAATCTGCGCAGCAAAGCGCGCAGAAAGGAACTCCACAAGGAGGCTCTGCGTCATCAATTCCCGAGGCGCCCGCTCCGAAAGCAAGCCCGTCCTCGCAGACGAGCGATCAGGGAGCTGCACACGCGCCTGTCGCTACTCCAGCGTGGCCTGACCCCCCCGTTGTTACGTTCAAGACTCAGGAACCCACTGCGCCTCCGAGTGATACCCGAACGGAATTCACCCAACCCACAGCGGACACTACAGCGGACACTCCGGTGTCCGACGATGCGAAAAGCACTGCCAGGGGCGGTGCATCGACCACAAACAGCGCCGGAACGACGACCTCTGCGTCGATGATGCCCGTAGAAATGTTTGCTATCGTCGCGTTTGGATTGGTGGTGGCCGGCGTCCTGTTACGCGTCGTGATGAAAATTTCCGTGATGAAAATTTCCGCTGCGCGTCGCCGGCGGATCACCATCGATCGCCACGATTTCGACCGGATCAACGATCAACTCGAGCCCGAATTGCACGAGAATCAAATCGTTCCTCAACGGGATGCCCTTAGCGAGTACTTACAGCGCTCAACTATACCGGCCGCAACCGATTCCAGCCGTCGTCGGCTATCCCGGGTCGGTAACGACCAGCCAGACATCACACGCGCCGGGGATTCTGTCTCCCGCATTACAAACAAAATCGACATGCGTGGGCATCGGCGAATCGACGACGATCGCCGTGACTCCGAGTGGAGCGACGATCAACCTCCGCACCGATGGAGCGACGATCAGCAGCAACACGAATCCGGCAGCATCGATCCCCCCGAGCCTGACCGGATCGACGATCGCTACCGACTTGAGGGGCGCAACAATCAGCAACAGCATGGATCCGCTGGTGAAACGGACGAACTCCTCGACGATTTGCAGCGCTCACTCTTCGCGGCTGCGAGGGATTACCGGCCTCGTCCCCCACTCCAGGCCGATGACGAGTGGTCAAACAGCGAACGTGGCAAGGATGGTGCGATCGGCGACGAGATCAGGGAACGCGAGGAAGCGTTGGAACGCTTGCGGCGGGACCTTGATCGGTTGCTTCAATCGCCGAAGGTGGCGTAACGCGGCTCACGAAGTGTAGTTGGACCGACTGAGGTCGATCGTCTAATAGCAGTCCTGCTCGAAGGCCTGGCGGAAGCTGGCGGCATCGCGTCGGTTTTGATAGCCTTATTGCGGCTCCTTCGCTGACCTGGATGCTTTTAGCCGTCTCCAGTTCAGCCAAATGCGGGCGGCGAGCTCTGCCCATTTGGTAAATGTCCTGCAATCATCATCCGATCAGGTGCCGCCCTGCTTGCTCTTGACCCACCAACCCGCTCCGCCTTGGCCGATATCGATCAGACGGCTGTGAAGCAAAGGACCCTTGAAAGCGGCATTGCCCCGTCGCTGCTGCGATTTCTCTACTGGATTTACGAACGTCGACTGCTGCGCCAAGTCGAACGAGAAACGCTGCCTCGCCACATTGGCATTATCTTGGACGGAAATCGCCGCCACGGTCGCCGTCGCGGCCTCAGCGCCCCGCGTGAAATCTATCAATGTGGGGCCGACAAACTCAATGACGTCCTGGACTGGTGTGCTGAACTAGGAATTCCCGCCATTACCCTTTGGGTGTTCTCAACGGAGAACCTCAAAAGATCTCCAGGCGAGGTGTCCGGAATCCTCGCTGCCATCGAAGCCAAGATGGCAGCGCTGGCGCGCGACCCGTTCATGCACGCAAAGCGCATCCGCGTACGAGCCATCGGTCGGCTCGATATTTTGCCGGAATCAGTTATTGCCGCGATACGCGCAGCGGAGGCAGCAACGGCACAATACGATTCAACGATCCTGACCATTGCGGCTGGTTACGGCGGCCGGGAGGAGATCGTCGATGCCATCTGCAAATTTCTCAAGGTGCAAGCAAAACAAGGCGCATCATTGCCTGACGTAATAAAAAGCATGACGTCTGAATCTATTTCCCGCCATGTCTATGCAGCGGATTTACCGGATCCCGACCTCATCATCCGGACGAGCGGTGAGATCCGTTTGTCCGGTTTTCTGCTCTGGCAGAGCGTGCACAGCGAGTTCTACTTTACCGACGTACTGTGGCCGGCTTTTCGCAAAATAGACTTCTTACGGGCCATTCGCGCCTATCAGGGACGCACCCGCCGTTTTGGCCGCTGACACTTCCCGCTTGGTCCAAATCAAGGAGAAGGCGCGCGCCTTCGGCTTCTCGGACGCTGCCCTCTCGTTTGTCGGTGTCGTACCGCCGATCGTGTAAATGCGAATTGGATCTTTCAACTCAGATTGCTACCGCAGGAGAAGGCTAGGCGGCTTCGCCGTGGGCTTCCAGTCGCGCGCCAGCTTCTGTGCCTCCTCAATCTGTGTGTCCGTCATTTGCTTTGCGGCAGCGTCTCGACCTTGTATTGCATCTTTATAGCCACGCGCCGCCGACACTTCGAACCACATATATGACTGCACAAAATCCTGAGAAACGCCCTGACCATTGCCGTATGCGAGCCCGAGATAATACTGAGCAATTGCGGACCCTTGGTCCGCAGCGAGCCGGGCCCACTTTGCCGCCTCGGCATAGTTCTGCGGCGCGCCCTGGCCGTTAGCGTACGCGGATGCGAGCAAATACTGAGCCGCTGCGAAACCTTGGTCAGCGCGCGCTGCAAAAGCAGTTTGGGGCACCAGCGACGGGAGCCCTAACGATTGACCAGTTTACTCGGCTAGCAGAAGCCGCTCGCGATATTGACGATCGCCCGATTGGCAATGGGATAAAAAAACTGTTGTTAAGGACGGAGATTTCGTGTCGGCAACGGGAACCGGGGGCACCGACGATACCGCCAACCCACTTGCTCCACCCATCAACATTAGTCGGATTTTCTGTCAGCGAATTTCCGGCACATGCCAGCTGAGTATTGCGGCGTTTAATCCGGAAGATGCACACCTCTATTTCTACATCCCGTGGGACTACAGCATCACGTCTTGGGAACCCACTCGCGTCACTGCCACGAACGAAATGCCCTGCGCTACCTCATTGATGACCATGGATATCCAAACTAAATCGGTGGTGATTTTCTTCGGTACCTCATTCGGATTTGTCGTTCTGTGCTAAGCAGGGACCTACGACCTGGAGGTTGCTGGATGATGGATTTTCTGTCAGTTGGAAGCTTCATCAGGATACGGTGAACAAGGCTCGCGCGATGGTTTATGAGGCAGAGAGAAAACTTGTGCCGCCTATCATAGATGCGTCTACCAAATAAGCCCGAGCGTCGCGTCGGGTGTTCAAGTCATTATTTTAGATGTCCGCGCCAGCCGTGCGTCCTGCTCTCTTCACATCACATCGGGCAGGCTAGAAATTCGCACCGGATTCCATCCGATCAGCCACCAACCGACCGCCGCCCCAGCGAGCGCGCCGGCAATCACTGATAGGGCCTGCGCCAGCAATGTCGGGCTTACGCTTACCGCTCGCAGTGCGGGCTGCTCAATGGCGACGGCATCGGCTTGCTGGACCTTGATCAGCTGGTCAGCAGTCCGTTCAAACGGGGCAGCCAAGGCATCCCGCTTCACATCGCGTTGCCCCGCGCTTGGCACATCGGCGGCGCGATCCAAGCTGTTGACTTCGTCTGGTGAGACGATCTCAATTCGCTGACCGTTGACCACAACGACATTGGGCATGCTGACGCGCGCCTGATTCAGCGCCGGTCGGCGAGGCATGACCTGCGTCACCGCATCGTTCTCGGAATTGGCGTAGGCATAGGGGCCGACGACATCGCTCCTATAGGTGCCGTCCGAATACGGCGACGGGACCGCGTAGCTGACCGATCCGCAGCCGCCGCAACTCCCGGCGTAGATCGTGGTGTCCGCCATCGCTAAGACTCGCCGTTCGCCGGCGAACGCTACGGATGTCAAACCGGTTCCGAACAAAATCACGATAGCCATGAGGCTGGCGCGAGGACCGGCAACAAAAGAGCCGATCTCGTCAAACGAGAGGACAAACGACCTCGCGGGCAAGATTGGGCCTCCAATTTGCCGCAGGTGTGACAGATGGAGGCGCGCTTTGCCACGGAATGCTTAAGACAGGGTTAACGTTAAAAAAGGGTAAAGCGAACGCCTCATCGGTAGCCGATCGTCTGTTCTTCGCTTACATTAAAGCCGCGACGACATACTGACCTGTTAGCATCGCGCCCGATAGATTCAGCTATTCCAGCTCGCAATGAAAAAAGCCAGCATCACTGAGGCTAAAAACCGCCTCAGCGCCCTCATCGATGGTCTTAAAAGAGGCGCGCCGGTCCTTATTGTCGACCGCGGTCGCCGCGTAGCCCGCCTTGAGCCGGTGACCAGACTCGGCGAGGGCGAACAGGACGGGCGGCTGTCACGGCTCATCCGTGAGGGCATCGTGCGGCCGGCCCACAAGCCGCTAACCAGTTCGCTGTTCACCAGTCAGCCGCCGCGACCAAAGGGCGACGCGTAAAAGGTCTCGGCTCTTCACGGGCAAAAGCAATCCACCTTGCGCTAAATTCCGCTATCGGCCTTTGCGACATTTGCTCGACGCGAACGAGGCAAAATATCCGCTAGCCGCCCAAATACGGCGGTGGAATTGACCAAAGCAGTTGCAAATGTTTTTGCAATGGATTTGCGAACTTGATCTGCATCAAACCAAACTCGCAGTGTATGGATATGGTCTTTGTGGGCTCCAGGGCGGCGATAGGAGAACACGATGCCGAAAATAGCAGCTGCCGGCGTGACGGCTCTTTGCGCTAGCATTCTCTGTACGACTCCGTACTCCTTTCGCGTCACCCCCGAGGGAAGCGTGTCGCTATCTCTGGACAGCGCCGCTGCGGTAATTGGACGCCCGCTGACCCCGATGAGCATTGCGGGTGTCCACCGGCGGGCGTATCGGCGCGCGCACTACGGGGCGTACTACCACCCGTACCGTCATTATGGCTACAGATACGGGACCTACCAGCCTTACGCTTACAGATATGGCGCGTATCGATACGGATATGGGACGTACCAGCCCTATACGTCCAATGGCGGATATGGGATGTGGAACAACCCCTGGTACAATGCGTACCGCCCATATCGCCTCTTCGGGTACTATCGTTACTGATTGGCGCGTGAAGAGTAGCGCATCAGCGCTTGCAAGCGAAAATCAAGAGTCTCCCCCTCTCGAAGCCGTACTGCAGAACACTCCTTCATTGTGATTATTCCGCCGATGCGGAACATTGCCGCGCTCTGCGTAATATTTTTTCGTTTCCAATGCCGGTTGGCGGGGTAAGCCGTCCCCCCTGTTTCCGCGGTAGGCGCGTTACCGTCTGGGTGGTGTCGGCCGAGCGACAATCATTATCGAGTTTCTTCTGCCGTTCCCGTTCTTCTGCCGGCGTGAGACGTTTCTGATCTCTCTCCCAGGGAGAAACATTCGGCATCGGCATCTGTGCGGACGCGTTTGAGACCATTAGGACCAGCCGCTCCAGCCAGCGGAATGAGTCTGTTCCGCCTGGATTTCGGTCTTTTTCTCATTGCGCGTAGCCTTGCGGTGACGCTGGTTTAACCTAGCAGGTCTGGAAGCTTCGCGATAAACCGTAATCCTTCGCGCCTCATCTTTGCTGAGGAACTTGGCTGTCGCCCGACGTCCCAGCTCCCTTCTGGAAGTAGACGGTCGGCTCGTGGATTTGCAAGAGTTCACGCAGTGCCATTGCCGGTCTGGCCATTCGGAAAACGAAGGACTTCCGCATTATGCTTGACAGAACGGCGCGGCAATCGAGGGCTTCAACCGCAAGGCGGCTCCGCAGTATCGTCAGCGTCTCATCGACGAGAAACGCCGTGGAGAAAGCAAGCATAAGGAGCATGTGAATGGACTTAAAGCGCGATGACCATGTCAAGCTTGCTGACAAGCTAAAGCAAATCCAACAAGACGTTGAAGCAATCAACAAAGTGATGCAAGCCACTTATCGCAAGGAATTCGCTCGTGCCGCGCACCAAATTGCGCACGATCTAATGAGCTTGCGGCTCAGTCTTGCGCATAAGCTCGACGAAGAGATGCCAGATGCAGATGGGTATCAGATCTACTTTGGCGACGACACGAAAGGAGCAGAGAGGGATTGATACAAACCCCCGACCAGTTTCGCCACGTTCGCCGCGTCTCTCGTGGCTCATCGCGCGTGAGCAGCACTCCGAAGCGATTCCAGAGCTGTTGATGGGGACAGGAATCGTCAAGCCTTGCGAACATCAACAAGAAATCCTGAACATCTTTGGAATTTGGGCCTACCTCGTTAAGCGCGTCGAATAGCGCGACGTAGTCAGGACCCTGTTGTTTCTCCAGCACCGCGGCTCGGCGCGATTACCGGCATGCGCTGAAGCGGATCGAGCGCTTGATGACGGCGCGGCACACCTGAGGGCGATTGCCTTGATGTGCTGGTGACGTTCGTTGAGGCATGGGAGCGCCGACTGCCCATAACCTTCCTGACCACGGACCAAACTATCCTTGGAAAGGTCGCACTGCACTCACAATTGCGGTG
>Ga0187817_10002059_pt1 | contig 10202 bp, 7 predicted proteins | sample NC_wetland_sal_i_17_FD_132431 | JGI IMG/M metagenome (GOLD analysis project Ga0187817, IMG submission 132431) | Wetland sediment microbial communities from Neuse River Estuary, North Carolina, USA - SO4_2 | ecosystem: Environmental > Aquatic > Freshwater > Wetlands > Sediment | place: USA: North... | reverse complement strand
GCCGACGGGAAAATCTGCGCGTGCCTGTATCCCTGTATTTTCCGCAGTGTTCGCGCGAAAAGTTATCAGAAAAAAATCTCGCCGCGAACCGTCTCGACAACATTTCCACCGACACGCACATTAACCACTCGATCATCCTTGCACGCGGCTCGCACAAAAATCCGGCTGGGGCGGTGCATCTCGATACCTTGTTCGATCAGCACGCGTTCGTCAGGTTGAGCGACGCCATGCGCCGCCATCCAAGCCGCAGCACATCCCGCTGCCGAACCTGTGGCCGGATCTTCCCCGTTGTAAAACATCATGCGAGCATGCAATCTCGCCTCCGGGTCGACCGTCTGCCGAGTCACGAAGTAGAAAAACTTTCCACCCGCGCGTTCCAGGTAGTCGGCCGACTCCTTGGGGTGCACATGGAGATTCTTCATATTCTCCAGGCCACGCAAAGGAACAATGGTAAAGGGCACGCCTGTGGAGACGGTCTCAATGGGCAGTGAAGGGTCGATATCGCCATCCCGCAGACCGCAGGCGCGGACCACTGCCTCGCGATCGTGCCGCGGACCGAATTCAGGATCCATCTGGGTCATCTCACCAAACACTGGACTGCCGGGTATTTCTTCGAATCGAACCGGCACTTTACCCACATTGAGATCCAACACAACTTCGCGGGCGCCACTTCCGCCACGCAACAGAAAGGCGGTACCCAGCGTGGGATGGCCTGCGAAAGGCAGCTCCTCTTGGACGGTGAAAATGCGAACCCGTACTCCGCGCTCCCGCTCCACAGCAGCGTCGCGGGGAAGCACGAAGGTGGTTTCGGCGAGATTCATTTCCCGCGCGATGGCCTGCATTTGCCGGTCGCTGAGCCCACGGGCATCGGGAAGAACCGCCAATGGATTTCCCAAGAAGGGCGCAGAGCTAAAGACATCCAGCTGCACGAAGGGAAAGCGCTGCATTTCTTTGGACATGCCTGCCTATTGTAGCGAAAACGCGGTGCCCAATTTCGTGCCTGATCTCCTCGTCAGGCTTTCTTCGCAGCCGCCGCGGTGTTGGTAGAAGAAATTTGCACCGTGCCTTCGATGGCTTGGGCTGCATAGAAGTTCTTGAGTTTGAGAATGAGCGGGGATGTGACTTCTTGTCCTTTGGCCACCACCAGCATGCCGGGGCCGGTCCGGATTTCTTGCTCAACGATCATGCCAGGGCGGATTTCTGCAATGGGCACCGTGCGCACATGCTTGTCGGCGGCCTCGGGCTCCAGTTCGACCAGAGCTTCGAAGATTCGCGGATCCAACCCTCGATGTAGGCGTGACAGTCGGGTTGCCGCCTCGACCCGGGAAATCCCTTTGCGCAGGAGACCGTCAAACGCGAGGGTCACCTGCAGGATTTGAGCTCCCAATCGCATGTCTGCCTTGTCACGGTCTGCAATGTCGCCCTCGACGGTTATGGGCTGGTTTTGGTGAGCGACGATCCAGGCGATCGGCTCCATGCGAGGGATTTTTGAGAGCAGGTCGCGGGCAATCATGGGGTGGGTATCGTATCGGGCCTGTTCTTGAGGGGATAATTCATGGCCGGTGTAAACCGCATCGATGGTCTCGGGGTCGATGGCAACGCAGCCTAGTTGGGACATCATCGCCGCCACATCGAACTTCCAGTGGCTGCCCAAAGGCAAGCGGGTCACGACGTGATGGATGTAGCGGCGGGCTCGCGCGGCGCGGCCGAAGGCGGCCGGATTCACCAGACTGAGAACCTCGGTAAGCACCTGAATACTCCCGCTCAAGGTCTGCTCCAGCAGTTGCTTCTCGGCCGTGACCAAGCGGTACTGCAGCAGCGCTGCGGTCAACGTAGTGGCCATCAATTCCTTCGCGCACGGCTTGGTAAGAAAGCGAAAGATGTTGCCTTCGTTAACCGCCTTGGCAGCAGTCTGGACATCGGCATTGCCGGTCAGCATGATGCGAACGGTATCGGGATACTGGGCTTTGATTTTGGTCAGCAATTCGACTCCATCCATTTGCGGCATGCGCATGTCGGAGACCACCACGGAATAGGGCCCGTTCCTGGCCAGTGCGATGAGAGCACCCGCCCCGCCCAAGGCGGTATCGATGTTAAACTCACCTCGCAACAGGCGCTGGTATCCCTGCAAAACGGCCGCTTCGTCGTCTACTAGAAGGATTTTCTCGGTCATGGTTTTTCGTCCTTGTGGTCAATTTCCTGGCAGGTTTTTCCCCAGGCGGTCAGGCGGTCCTGCAAACCTAGAGCTGCCAGCAAAGGTTCATCGATGGCGTGATCGCTGAGGCGAGGGGTGCAGGCGTGAATCTGACGATCGCAGAAGTCGGCGACATGAACGGCGATCAGCGGACAGAAGCATTGCGGGTGCGCCTGTGATGGCTCATGATGCCAGGCAACCGCTTCCACGATCGAATCCGGCAGCCCCCAGAGTCCGAGCAAGTAAGCGCCTACCTGGGCATGAGTTGAGCCAAACACCTGGTATTCACTGGCGATCAACGGGATCCCTTGCGCCTTTGCACAGCGCACCACCTCGGCGTACTCGTCACTGCAGAGCGAGGCCAGAACGAGCTGACCGATGTCATGCAGCAATCCCGCCGTGAGGGAATCCTGGGCCGCGTTCTCGGAAAGGCCCTCCGATCTTGCGATGGCATGTGCGAAAATCGCGGCCGTCCGGCTGTGTCTCCAACTTTTCTCCAGCTTTTCCACCAACGGCGCGGGCAGCTCGGAGAACAAACCGAGCGACATAAGCGCTTTGAGGTTATCGATCCCAATGACCGAGACCGCGCTTCGGGGATTCGATTGATGCGACGCTGTACCGAGGAAGGCGGAGTTTACCAACTGTAACAACTTGGCGGTCATACCAGGATCTTGGGCAACCACGTCCGCGACGGCCGTACTCGCGGCGTTCGGCGACTTCAGCAGAGTGCGCAGGGACTGGCACAGGGAAGGCAAACTGGGCACAGTTTCCACCTGCGAAACCAGTTGCGTCAGCTTGGGATTATCCAGAACGTCCCGCAATGCTAGAGCGCGAGTCAGTTTCTGCTTCAGTTCCTCAACATCACAGGGTTTCGAAAAATACTGGTGAGTCGGTTTGATGGAGCGAAAGACGGCGTCCCGGTCGGACTGGCCGGACAGGACCATGCGAACGGTTTGGGAGAATTGTTTCTTCACCAGCTCCAGAAGTTGCGCGCCATCGATGCCGGGCATCCGCATGTCGCTGATGACCGCATCGAAGGGGGCGCGGGCCATAGCCTCGAGTGCTTCCTGTCCCCCCGGCACAAAATGCATTTCCCATTCTTTGCGCATGGTGCGGAGGCTGCGTTCCAGTCCGCTCAGCACCATCGGCTCATCATCCACGAACAAAATTCGTTTCCTCATGATCCCGCCTGGTGAGCATCAATGGGCAAGCGGATGAAAAAGGTCGTGCCCTTTCCGGTCTCGGTCTGGAACCAGATTTGCCCGTGAAGCCGATTGACGATCACGGAGTGCGCCAAGGCCAAGCCTTGTCCCGTGCCCTTACCGGGGAGTTTGGTGGTGAAAAAGGGCTCGAAGATGCGCGAGCGGATCTTTTCCGGGATGCCCGTGCCGTTATCCTGGATGGCGATTTCTCCCCATTCGCCGTCATGCCGCGTGGTGATGGTGATGGTGCCCCGGTCGATGGAGCCGTTCTCCACGGCGGCGGCAATGGCATGGCCCGCATTGATGATCAGATTCAGAATGGCCTGATTGAACTCGCCGATCAGACAGGGAATCAGGGGAAGGGCCTCGTCAAAGTGGGTGACAACCGTAGCCACGTATTTCCATTCGTGCCGTGCTACGGTGATCGTGGTTTCGATGGCCTTATTAATATCGATGGCTCGTTTCTCCTCCGAGCCAGGATGAGAGAATTCCTTCATTCCCTGAACGATCTTGGCCACGCGCTGGACTCCGTCCAGGGTTTGATCGATGGCGCCCGGGATTTCCTTGAGCAGATATTCCATATCCGACTGTTCGGCTAGTTCATCGAAGTGTGCCAGCAGCTCTGGAGAGACGCTTCCAGTGCCCGCTTGCTGCCGCATCATCCGGCCGAGGTCAAGCAGCGCAGCGATCGAGCCCCAGGAGTCCTTCAGAAACCTGGTGTTGTCTCCCACGTACTGAGTCGGGGTATTAATCTCGTGAGCAATGCCGGCGGCCAGTTGCCCGATCGCCTCCAGCTTTTGCGCCTGCCGGAGTTGTTCTTCCAACACCTTCCGTTCGGTAACGTCCGCCCCGGTCAGAATCAGGCGCGGTCCGGTGCTGTCCCGGGTGGGAATCCGCCGCACATGTAGTCCCAGAAACCGGGTCTTGCCCTCGCGTTCGAAACTCAGATTGTCCGCGCGATATGCGGTTTCGGTCTGCAGCCAGCGGGCTACCTCCTGCTTGATTTCCGGGTGCAGCCAGTGGATTCCACAGTCGTCGATCATCCGGCCCAAGGCTTGGGTGCTCGGTACTCCTAGAGCCTCCGCGGCGGTGGGGTTCCAGCGAGTGATGCGGCCGTCGCCGTCCAATCCGATCAGGATGGAGGGGATCGACTGCAGGAACAATTCGGTTTCGGCGTAAGCTGCCTGCAGCCTTTTTTCCGCGAGAATGCGGTCTTCAACTACCCGTGACACCACCACGAAGCCATCCGGAGCGCCGCCCGGTTCGCGCAGCAGAGAGACGCTGCCTTCGACGTGCAGGCAGGTGCCGTTCTTGCGCTGATAGCGGACGGTCACTACCCGAGATTGCTGGTCGGCGCGCACCTTGGCCACCGTCTGCTCGACGACGCTGATGTCATCCGGGTGGACGATCATGCGCGCCTCGCTGCCCAGCAATTCGCGGTGGGAATAGCCGAGATGTTCCGAATACGACGGGTTGGCGAAGCGGCACCGGTATTGCATGTCGCGCACGATAATGAGGTCACTGACGTTGTTCATGATCGCGCGCAGCAACGCCTCTCTGCGCTGCAAGGCGTCCTCTGCCGCTTTCCTCTCGGTAATGTCGCGGAACTGCACGAAGAAGCAGGTTGCACGTTGATCCGCATCCAGCACGGGGGACAACGTGATCAACGCCCAGGCGAGGCAGCCGTCCTTGGTGAGAAATCTTCTCTCGAATTCGTCACTGCGGTGCCCGGTCTTCAGGAACTGGCTCAACAGATCTTCCGACGTTGGCCGGTTCTCGGGATGGCCGATGCCATGGACGCCCAGGCTCATCAATTCTGCGCGGCTGTACCCCAGGAGGTCGCACAGCGCCTGATTAACCTGCAGGAATTCGCCGGTCACTTTGGCCAGCGCCATCCCAGTACCGGCATACTCGAACGCGCCGCGGTAGCGCTCTTCGCTCTCCCGCAGCGCGCGCTCCAGGACGGTCTGGGATCCTCGGTGAAGCCGGACACGCAATTCGCGAACGTCCACCGGCTTATAGAGGCAGTCGTCCGCTCCCGCTTCTAGCGCCTCGACCCGGTCGCTTTGCTGTTTCCAGTCGGTAAGCAGCACCACGTAGGTACGTCTTGATTGGCGAACGCTGCGGAGACGGCGACACACGTCGGTGCCATTGAGCCCCGGCATGGTCCAGTCCAGAACCGCCAGGCTGGGAGGATTCTCCGATTGCAGCAGCTCCAGTGCCTCCAGTCCATCTTTGGCGACGATCACGTCGTACCCAGTCCTGCCCAGCAATCCCCGCATGTGAAACAGGCTGATCTGGTCGCCCTCGGCAAGCAGCACACGCTCCGAGCGCCCAGCTGAACTCTGTTGGTCCGTGGCAGGCATACCTACTCTTTGGATATCGGCAGGAGAGGCGTTTCCTTCAGCGCGGTGCCAGTCACCGCGAGGGTGCATTTTCTGGATTGTTCTCGACGTGGCGGCCGATCAACGGAAAAAGTAGGCAGGAGGAGGATACGTCCAGTTTGACGGGGTTTTCCCAGCCGCAGTATCCTAATCGAGTATGCGCAGATGCCACACGGCGTTTCTGACGAGCTGTTATATGCGGGCGCCGGTGTGGGTGTAGCGCGAGGATTCTCTCCCACCCACCCATCGCGTCGGGTGGGTTTCGTTTTTTGGCTTCAAACGCCCGTTGCCAGTTGTGGAAGAAGAATCTCTCAGGTTTTGCCCATCAAGTTGAGGAGGAATTAATGAGTACGCTGACTGAAACCGTATCGACCATGCCCCGTATCAATGACACCGCCCCCGATTTCACCGCCGACACCACGCAAGGCAGAATCAATTTCCACGAATGGATCGGCAACGGCTGGGCGATCCTCTTTTCCCATCCCAAGGACTTTACTCCCGTATGCACCACCGAACTCGGCTACATGGCGGGACTCCAGCCGGAATTCGCCAAACGAAATTGCAAAATCATCGGGTTGAGTGTCGATCCGGTGAGCAATCACAGCAAGTGGGCGGCCGACATCGAGGAGACTCAAGGCCACAAAGTGACCTACCCGATGATTGGAGACACCGAACTCAAGATTGCCAAACTCTACGGCATGTTACCGGCGGAGAGCGGAACTACGTCCGAGGGCCGTACTGCCGCCGACAACGCCACGGTCCGCACGGTATTCGTGATCGGTCCGGACAAGAAGATCAAGCTGATGCTTGTCTACCCGATGAGCACCGGCCGCAACTTCGACGAAGTGCTGCGCGTCCTGGACTCGTTGCAGCTCACCGCCAAGCATCAGGTCTCCACCCCAGTGAACTGGAAGCCGGGCGGCGACGTGATCATTAGCGGGAACGTGTCAAACGAGGACGCGCAAAAGAAATACCCCGGCGGCTGGAAGACGCCCAAGCCTTATATCCGCATCGTCCCCCAGCCGAAGTAAGCAAAGAGATGTCCCGTGTGAATCCGGGGTAGCTCGATCGAACCGAAGAGCAAGACACTTCGGATTCACACAGGCAGATGTGGATACAGCCCGCACGATTCCCTCGCGGTCATGAATAATGCAGGCTAGTTCTCAAGCGGTTCTACCAAATACAGATCGCGGCCGGCCTGTTCCACGATGAGTGTGTCTTCATCACCTGCATAATCGTCCCGCCGGAATCTCCGAGGATCCATATAGCCCAGGTTCACCTTCCGGCAGGTCGCCTCGTCCACAGCCGATGCCAATGTGATGGCGTACCGTGGCACGATTTCGCCATTCGCCAGTCTGCGTCCCGCGAAGCTGACGTGGGCAAGATGAGCCGCCACGCAAAGATTTTGTTGCAACTCCCGGGATTGGGCGACCAACTGGCGAATTTTTTCCAGGGGCGCATAGCCATAGCGTTGAATCAAAGCTCCATGGGTTGCGGAAATGGAGCTCAAATGAGGAGCATAAATGATGAGCTCGCCGCCCTCTTCGATCACCGGACCGAGCCGGTAACTGGCCTTGCCGCCAACCCAGAGATCATTCAGGTGTTCGTCCAGCAACGCAATCACCCGCTTGTATTTTCGTCCCGTGTACTTGATGTGAACGTAGCGGCTCACGTCCGCTGCCCGTCGTACCGCTATGCGGAAATCACCGCAGAAAAGCGCGTGGGTGCGCAGTCGCGCCGGGGTTTCGCGAGTGACCACGGAACTGAGTGAGAGGACGCGAGCCGGCACGAAGTCGGCGGCCCCTTCGAATAAATGACGGGGAGGGGTTTCCACGCGACCGATTACGTTTTCGATGGTGGCCAGCGCGCCCAGCCAATGAGTCGCGTGCGTCAGCTCTGGCCCGGCCACGCCGGGGAAAAAATATTTGGCGCCGCCGGAAAACCCCGCAATCTCGTGAGGAGCGGTCATACCAAAGATCAAGATCGTGTCGTAAACACCGGGCGCCAGCAAACGGTTGACGTTCAGGCGTATGGATTCATCAATCAGGCCACCGGTAATTTCGCGCACGCGGCTGGCGCTCAGTTCGCCGATCGTCACCAATTGCCGGGGGCTCGCCCAGTCGTGATCAAAAATCTGTCCGAGGCCGGGCACCGAGTCTGCTGCCGACGCTCCGATTTTCTGCCGCTTGTCATGCTCGCTCATCGGAGGATGCGTGCCTTGGGCAATCAGCGCATCGAGTTTCGCGATCTTGCGATCGGCCAACAACTGCGCCGACAACGGAAACAGCAGGTTCGTATTGTCGTCCCGCGTTTTATCTGCGACGATCGCCAGAACCCGCGAGCCCGCCTCCACCGCAGAAAGCGCCTGGGAGAGGATTTCCCGCAATTCTGCTGTGGAGAGATCTAGGTCTGGCTGGCCTGTACCTACCAGGAAAGCTTCGGCGGTGGAGATGCTGCTCATGGCGTAATGTGATTGGCCCTGCTGGTCAGCGGCCTGGCTTCGCCTAGACCGGGGAATGTCGCCCCTGCACAATCATCTCCTCCGCGATGCGACGCGCCTCGGGCAGTGTGGCCGCCGCCTTGCGATCGATCTCCGCGGGCAAGTCCTTGCGGATTTTCGCCAGCTCTTCGTCGAATACGCGCGTGACCAATGCGGGCGAATGTTCCACCGGCGCTCCGTCGTCGCCGGGAACCTTGACTTTGTGCCGCATGCGCTGCGCAATCATGAGCCGGTAAATACGGTCGGTAGCCAGATCTTCCATGTAGCCATCGAGAAGGCTGGCGCCCTTGCCGTTGAGCACTCCGTTGCGATAGCGAATCACCGTGCGCGCTGCCGCCCTGGTTCCTGCCAGTGTGATCTTGCCAACGCCCTTCGGGATTGGCCGCAGCTCGGGATGCGTGCTCGCCAGCTTGGGCCGTTTAGCAATCTGATTGGGAAACGGAAACTGGGCAACGGCGATCTCGTTCTGATCGGGATGTCCCGTCCACGCGCCATCCATCAGGCAATCGGCTTCGTTCTTCTTGTCTTCCTTAAGCACCTTCAGAGCGCGCTCGTTCAATTCCGCGTCGGTGCGGCTGGGATAGAGCGCGGTCATACCGCCGATAGCGTGAGCCCCGTGCTTGTGGCAGATCTCCGGCATCAGCGTGCGGAAGTTTTGGAAAAACGGCACATTGTGCGGGATAGTGTTGCGGTCGGGCAAAATCCAGTTGGGATCTTCCAGCATGAAATCGATCAGCGAGGCCATGTAGTCCCAGCGGCCCAGGTTCAGTCCCAGACAGTGCTCGCGCAGATTGAACAGGAATTCCTCCATCTGGTAGGCCAGGGGATGCGCTTCTACCAGTGCCATGCACTTTATGTAGTCCTTGGGCAGACCTTTGTTCTTGGCCAAGGCCTGGAACAGGTCCCGCCACCAGAAGGCTTCTTCGGCCGACTCGCTCTTCGGGATGTACACCGAAAAATTGTGCGGCAACCAGGCGGGATCGATCTGGTACCAGATCAAAGCCAGGTCGAACAGTGACGCCGACATGATCTCCTTCTTGATCACGCCACCCTGGCTGAGGTGCAGACCTCGGGGCCGCACCCAGGTTACGGTCTTGGAGCGCTGCACCGTGACCTGCTTCTGGCGCTTCTGATCGTAGTAGCTGAGTTCGTATTTGTATGCGGACAGCGTGTTCTTCACCGCCAGCATGATGTTTTCCCAGGTGTTGGCGGTGGAATCTTCGAGATCGACCATCACGGCGGGTGACCCGGAATTCAGCAGCTTCACCGTGAGCTCAGCATCGTCCGCCGGGCCGGTCATCTGATTGCGCTGGTCGGCGCACCAGTCGGGCACCTCGATGCGCCAGTCCGTCGTGGTCGCTTCCGACGCCGGCAAATAGTTGGGTGCACGCCCGCGATGCGACGCTTGCAAAACCTCCAGCCGCTTCGCCGCCAGCTTTTGCTGACGAGGCGTGAACTGCTGGTGCAGTGGCAACAGGAAATCCAAAAATCCCTTCGGCAGATCCTTCGCCGGATTCAGATCCGTTGGCGCGTAGTTCATCGACTGCTGGACGGCTTGCTCAACATGAGGTGCCATAAATTCACTCCTGCACGCGGCGCTGACCAGGTCCGAGCCAGCACATCTTGCTCAGAACGGAGTCAGTACAAGTTCCAGAATACAGCTTTTCAGCATAAACCAGGGCAAGACTCCTTGCGGTGATAACACACACTAGATTTCATGCGGGGTGGCCCGACCTAACATTTCGAGGGTGCCCCACCCAAGCCGGTTTTGCTTGGGTGGGGATTTTTCATTATGTACCGCTGGGCTGCAGCGGAGGCTTGGGCCTCGCACGCGTGAGATGTTACGCTGTGCGAGCCTCGGTCTTGCGAGGAAAGCGCGGAAGCGTATGCGGTCCGGTGATCGTCCCGGTCTTCAAAACCGG
>Ga0187817_10002057_pt1 | contig 10212 bp, 11 predicted proteins | sample NC_wetland_sal_i_17_FD_132431 | JGI IMG/M metagenome (GOLD analysis project Ga0187817, IMG submission 132431) | Wetland sediment microbial communities from Neuse River Estuary, North Carolina, USA - SO4_2 | ecosystem: Environmental > Aquatic > Freshwater > Wetlands > Sediment | place: USA... | reverse complement strand
TTAATCCAATAGTAGAGTCGCCAGGCCGAAGAGGACGAGCATCGCCTCCGGAAGCACAAAGACGAAGTCGCTCATCTATTTAGCTCCACCGGGAATGGGGGTCTGAGGTGCGGTTCCGTTCACTCCCGGCGCGGCAGGTGCCGCGTAGTAGCCCGGGGTCGCGCGCTCCACAGTCTGCTGCACAGCGCCATCGAGAATGCGGGAAAAAGGCTTCGGGTAAATGCCGATCCAAAGCGACAGGAGAAGCAGGGGAACCAGCATGGCGTATTCGCGCGCGTTCAGATCCGGCAAACGCGCGTTCCCAACAGCCGGTGCTGCTCCCCAAATTACCCGCTGACAAAGCCACAGCAGAGCCGCCGCACTCAGCACGATCCCAAAAACTGCCCAGGCCGCCCACTGCCAGCGGACCTCCCACGCGCCGCGCAAAATGCCAAGCTCACCGACGAATCCGCCGAACAGCGGCATGCCGAGCGCGCTAAGAGTAAAAATTAGGTACGCAGCCGCGAACTTCGGCATGGACGCGGCCAGTCCGCCCAACTCGGCAATCTTGAGCGTCCGGCGGCGCTCGCAAAGCGCGCCCGCAAGCAGGAAGAGCGCGGCCATCGAAATTCCAAAGTTGATCTGCTCGATCACGCTCCCCGAAATCCCCAGTGGCGTGAGCGTGAAAATTCCAAGCGCACATAGCCCGATCTGGCTGACTGAGAAATAAGCAAGGAGCCTCTTAAAGTCCTTCTGCCCGAGACACACAAGAGCGCCATACACCGTGCCCGCAAGCGAAAGCGCGACCAGGAACGGCCGATAATGGTTCACGGCGTCCGGCAGTATCGGCAAGCAGAAGCGCAGAAAGCCGTAGGTTCCCATCTGAAGGAATGCGCCGGATAAAATCGCCGAAGCCGCGGGCGGCGCTTCGCTGTGCGCGTCCGGCAGCCACGTGTGAAACGGAACCATTGCGATGCGCGCGGCAAACGCGAAGAACAAACTCCAGAAGAGCCACCTCTGAAGCCCGGACTCCTCCGATGAGAATGGGTAGGCCAGAATCTGGCGCATGTCGAACGTTCCGCGATGCGCGTTGATGGCCACAATGGCGAGCAGCAGGAAGGCCGAGCTTGCCAGCGCGTAGATGAAAAACTTGGTGGCAACGTAGGCCCGGCGTTCGCCACCCCACGCACCAATTAAAAAATAGAGGGGGACAAGAGTCAGTACCCAGAACACGTAGAACAAAACGAAATCGAGCGACAGAAAAACACCTAGCGCGCTCGCTTCCAGCAGAAGCAGCAGCGCGTAGTACTCTCTTTCGCGCTCTTGCGCGGCAGGCCATGGAAAAAAAATCGCCGCGGCCGTGACGACGCTCGCGAGCAGAGTCATCAACACGCTCAGGCCGTCTGTCCCCAGCGTGAAGCGCGCCCCAATCGAAGGAATCCAGCCGTGGTCGCTCGTGAATTGGAATTGCGGCGCGGCGAATCCGGTCCGGAAGCACCCAAATAGAGCCAGCGCCGCCAGCACGCCGAGGCCGCTTACGATCTGCGCCGTTCGGCGATGCCATTCCGCGCGCTCGCGGGGAATGGCGCACAGCGCGGCTGCTCCCGCCAGCGGCAAGATCAAAATTGCATTCAGGATGTGCCGATCGAAAAACGTCATCCATTCTCCATGGCCTTCGCCTTTTCAGCGTGCCGTGTGATGCGCGAAGCGGATGCAATACAGTGCGAGACCAATCAGCCCGGCCGTCATCACCAGCAGGGCGCCTTGCGCCGAACACTTCTGAAGCCTGCGCGCGAGATGGCTCAGCGGCACGACGGTCCACGCCGCAAGCCGCAAGGAGCCATCCACCATCCACGTGTCGGCCCAGGCCAAAGCGCGTGAGACCAATCGCGCGAGACGGCCCGCCCCGCCGAAAGCCCAGCCATCGAGCACGGCGCGGTCGAATGCAACGCATCCCACGATGAGCCTTCGCGCGAAAGCTGGAAGCATCTCGCCCGCGTAGGACCCTCTGTGTAGCTGCAGACGAATCGTCATATCGTTCGATCCAAATCACTCGTGGAGCCAGCCTGATCGCGCCGGACGAGCGCCACGATGATGCCGAGGCCAGCTACAGCCTCGGCGGCCGCGCCCGCAATGATGAACATTGCGAATGTTTGCCCGTCGGCTGAGCCCCACATCCGCGAAGAAGCGGCCAGGTTAATGCTGGCCGCGTCGAGGATCAGCACAATGGACATCAGCACGGTGATGGCGTTCCGCCGCGCGAGCGCCCCGGCGATGCCGATGGCGAACAGCGCAAAACTTAGGAAGAAATAATGCGTTGGCGAAATCATTCCACCCTCCGCTTCGCCATGATCACCGCGGCGACAATCGCCACCAGCAAGAGGACCGCCGTCATCTCGAAGGGCAACAAGTAGTGCTCGAAAATCGCGCCGCCAATCGCTTCGGTATTTCCTTGCGATGGGCCGTCCGCCGCAGGCATTGGCAGCGTGCCTCGTCCCGCCCAAGCGGCGAAAAATCCCAGAACGGCAAAAAACAGCGCAAGCGTGAGCGGCAAAAATGTTCGCCACTTGGACGGCATCGCCCTCGATCGCAAGCCGCCGCGGCTTGGCAGGATTACGAAGAAAAACAGAGCCATGGTCGCGCTGGCGGATAGCAAGATCTGCGCCGCAAAGAGAAAGCTGGCCGCAAGCTGCAAAAAGATTCCGGCGGTCAGAACGAGCGTGGCGGTCAAATACGCGGCACTGTGAACGATGTTCCTCCGCGTCACCGCGAGCGCGGCGCAAACCACCGCCGGCACAGCGAAAATATAAAACGCAATCGTGCGCAGCAACATTTAACCGGCCTCGCCGCTTGCCATCTCGCTCGCTTCTTCGCGCGCAGCATCACGCTCCGCAAACCAAACCCCCGCGCAGAGAATGGCCAGGGTCGTCAGCGCAAGCGACCACCCTGGGCTCCAGCTCCATTCTTGCCGCAGCATCACCGCAACAGCCACGCCCGCCGCGCTCACCAGCGCGAGGGGAACCATCCATCGCCAAGCGAGACGCATCCGGCGCTCCCAGGAGCGCCGAGGGAGCGCGTGTTCCAACCAGGAGAGCGCCCAAGCACACGCGAACACTTTCGACAGGAACCAGAATGCTCCGTGCAATCCCTGCTCGATTCCAGGCGGAGCAAAAAGCGCCGCCGTCATCACAGTAGCCAGAACCACGCATAGCCCGCCCAGGCCAGCCATCAAACGCCGCTGCCTTGCGTTCTCGTGGCGACGCGCGAGCCGGAAAAAATATGCCGCCACCGCGAGAAACGCGAGCGACGGCACCGTATCCAATATCTCGACGGATATGCCGAAGAAACGCTCCTGACGATAATTTGCGAATGGCCGCAGCCAGCCGCCGAGAAACGCGACCGTCGCGATGGCTGAGATCAGGAACTCGCCCGCGTACTCGGCCAGCCAGCCGGGCGCCTGAAGAGAATCTGTTTTCTGGTGCGCCTCCGCCGTTCCCACGAATCGCTCCCACGCCGCGTTCCGCGAATCACGCCGCGCGCGGTCCATCGCCATCGCCGAGCTCGCGAAGAAAACTATGAATGCCACCGGAGCGTAAAAAATGAACCAGATTCCCTGGTCCGATTGAGCCGCCACGATCTGATTCATGGAAAGCGAGCCGGCCAGCAGCACGATCGAAATGAGGCTCGCCACCGCAGCGATTCCGCAGCTCCCCAAGCTCGCCAAGCCGCGCAACGCGCCGAGTAGCGGCGCGTCTAAATTCGCCGCCCGGCTTCCCGGCCAATCGAGCGCGCCCTCTTTGTAAACCCAGGCGCACCCAGCCAGCAAAATCCCGAGAAACACGAGAATCGCCAGGAGTCCTACAACGCCTACACGATCGAATTCGACCGCGAGCGGAAACAGGAAAAGAACGACCACGCTCAGAATCGCAAACAGCGCGCCGGCCATGTAAAAACCGGCCAACTCCGCGCCTTCCCACAGCGCCTCTTCTGGCGCGGAAGCATTTTCGCGCTGCGCCTGCGCCATGCCCGTCACCGGCGCTCCGGGACGAAGGCTCCGCGAGACCACGAACGCGACGGCAAGCAAGGCCGCGACAATCGCCGCGAAGATCCAAACGGGAATGAACTCACTGGGCATCGGCGCAGGATTCAGCATCGTAACACGCCCCGCCTAGTCGTGGCGCGCGCCGTGGAGCACGTCCACGGCATGGGGAAGCAGGTCGGCGACGGCATCGAGCGATTCCACGGCGCCGCGCGGGCTGCCGGGCAAATTCACGATGATCGTTTGTCCGCGAATGCCCGCCGCGCCCCGCGAAAGCAAAGCGCGCCGTGTTTTCTTCGCGCCTTCGGCGCGCATGTGCTCGGCGAATCCCGGGATGAGCCTGCTTGCGGCAGCGATGGTCGCCTCGGGAGTCACATCGCGCGGGCCAAGGCCGGTGCCTCCCGTGGTGAGAATCACGTCGGACGAGTTCGCGTCGACGGCCGCTTCGAGGAAAGCTTGAATCGCGTCACGGTCGTCGGCGCACACGGCTGTGGACACGAGCTGCCAGCCCAGCTCCTTGCAGCGCGCCGCGACGGACGGGCCGGAGCGGTCTTCCGCCTTGCCGCCGGCCACGGAATCACTGATGGTCAGAATGGAAACGCGCATCGGGAGGGCCGTGGACGGGCTTCACTTCTCGCTGGTCTCGGTGGCGGGTGCGCCTTCGCCGTCGCGCTCGCCTTCGTCCATCAGGCGCAGCGCTTCCATCAGCAGGCCCGTGGTGGTGCGCGAAATCGTCGAGCGCGATGGGGCCGCGTTGAAATCAATTTCAAAATTGCCGTCGGGCCAGCGCACCGCCTCGAAGACCACTGCCTCGCCTTCGAGCGCGCCCATGCGCGCGTCGGCGCATTGCCCCGAGGAAAAGAAAATTTCGCAGGTGTCGTCGCCGCGGCGGATGGTCAATTGGCACGATTTCTGCCCCATTTCGATGGATTGCATCAGGTCCACCATGCTCATCTCTTCCAGCCGGCCTTGGATCACGCCGGGGCGCACGGCGCGCTTCTGCAGCTTCTCGAGCTGCAAGCGGTCCACGATTTTCTTCGTGGTCCGCACCATGTCCTTCAGGAAAAACGGCTTGGTGATGAACTCCTCCACGCCCTCGACCGCGGGCCGCAGCTTTTCTTCGATGTCGCCGCGGCTGGCAAGAAAGATGAAGGGAATCAGCTTGGTCTGCTGGCGGGCGCGGATTTTTTCGAAGAGCTGGCGGCCGTCCAGTCCCGGCATGCGGTAATCGCACACGATCAAGTCCGGCGGCTCCTCGACGATTTGCAGCAGAGCGTCCGCGCCATCGCCGGCTGAGCGCACGTCGCAATGCGGCGCCAGCCCTTTCGTCAGCAGGCCGAGGACCAACGCGTTATCGTCCACCACCAGCACTTTGACATCCTTCATCGGCGTCATGATTTGTTCGCCCGTCCACGGCGCGGCTTGCCTGCCGCGGCGCGCTTATCCGTCGCAGCCGAACGCTTGTAGACGCCGCTGCGTCCGCCGGTTTTTTTCACCAAATACAAATCCGCGATCTCCATGCCGCGTTCCAAAGACTTGCACATGTCATAGATGGTCAGCGCCGCGACCACCGCGGCAACCAGCGCTTCCATTTCGACGCCCGTAGGCCCGGTGGCCGTCGTTTCCGAGGTAATTTCTACCCCATTTTGGCATAGCTTGGCACGCACATCCACGTGCGTCAACGCCAGGGGGTGACAAAGCGGTATCAGGTCCGCCGCGCGCTTGGCCGCCGCGATTCCCGCGATCCGCGCGATCTCGATGAGATCGCCCTTGGGCGATTTCAGCCGGCGCACCGCCGCGACCGTCGCCGGCCGCATGCGCACGAACGCGTGCGCCACTGCCGTCCGCCGCGTGGCGGGCTTTGCCGTGACGTCCACCATATGCACGCGGCCTTTTTTGTCGTAATGCGATAGTTTTTTCATGGCCTGGTCTCGGCTTGTTCGTGGGCTGGTGATGGCATGGATGGCCGGAGCGCGTATCGCGCGTGGCTACGCCCCTCTTATTGCGGATATCTTAGGCTAGCTTGGAAATCACGGCAACCTTCGTATCGCATCGCCTTCCTGCCGGTTGAATCCGGCGCGAGCGCGCATTAGCATAGGCGGCCATGCCCTTGCGCGCGCGCCGGCTATTCGTCAGCCCCTTGTTTCTTGTCGGTCTGATCGCGCTTCTCGCAGCGCTCGTTGTCCAGTCCGGTGAACTCGGCACGAGTGACACCACGCATCGCCTGCAAACGACTCACTCGATGTGGACGTCGGCACCGCCAGTGGACCCCCAGGAGTACCCCGAGTTCGGCATCCATGGCCGCGGCGGCAAACTTTACAGTTGGTATGGTATCGGCCAATCGCTGCTCATGCTGCCCGCGGACGTCGCCGGCACATACGTCGCGGCGTTGCCGATGTTTGCCCATTACAATGCGGACCCGGCCGTGCGTAGTATCGTCGTCAGCTACAGCACGAGCATTCTCGTGTGTGTGCTGACGGTGCTGGTGTGTTTCCGCTTGCTGGGCCTTTTCGGCTTCAGCGTCAGCCAGCGAATGGCGGGCGCGCTGGCGCTGCTTTTCTGCACCACGTTTCTCCATTACACGCAGAACATGGAGGAGAACAACTACATTCTGCTTCTTACGCTGACGGGCCTGACGTTCCAGTACGAGTGGCTCCGCACCGGCAGCGCCCGGGCGCTATGGATCGGCTCGCTGGCGCTTGGTGCGAACCTGCTTACGCGCCTCACCACTGGGTTCGACCTGTTTGCGGTAGGTCTTTTCTTGCTCCTGGTGTCGCGGTTCACCGGTGCGCGCGCACCAGCGATGCGTTCGCGGCTGGCCGCATATGCAAAAGTGGCACTTCCGGTGTACGCGGTCTTCGGTCTTATTGACCGCGCGTACCAATATCACCGCTTCGGGTCGTTCTTTAACACCTACATGCAGGTATTCGCGCGCGAACAAAAGATGCTGAATCCCGCGCTGCCCGCGGCTTTTCCGTTTGAAACTCCCTTCCACGTGGGATTCTTCGGCGCGCTTTTCACGCCTGAAAAGTCAGTCTTCCTTTTCGATCCGTTGCTGATCCTCACCGCGATCATCGCCGTGCTGGCCTGGAAGCGCTTTCGGCCTGAAATAAGGGCATACGTGATTGCCTCCGTTGCGCTGCTGTTCGCCTGCATCTGTTTTTACGCGAAGTACACGGATTGGAGCGGCGACTTCGCCTGGGGCGATCGCTACGCCTCGACCGCCGCGCAGATGGTGGCGTTCATTTCGGTGCCGCTGCTGATGCGCCATCGCGGCGAGCTTGGCGCTTTGGTTTGGCGAATCGGCATCGTGCTCGTTGTTGCGAGCGTCGCCGTGCAGCTCGCGTCCGTGATGTTTTGGTGCCCGCTCGAAATCTATCAGTTGGATACGCTCGGCCACCCCACGTTCATCGTTGCTCTGCGCTTCAAAAACATCGCTGCGTTCGCGCTCGGCAGGATGGACCAGTGGGGCCTGGTCAACGATTCCATGCGAGCGGACCCGTGGGACTACGCACACATCACGACGTTCAATTTTCTGCCATTTCTGCTGGCCAGGGTGGGAGAGGCCGCGGGCTGGGTGGTTCATCTGCTGGCGGTGATGTGGTTCGCGGCGCTGGCCGCGTTAATTGCGGCGCTCGCGTGGCTTCCACGCTGCTTGGCGTGTCAGTGCGGCTTATGCCAAATGGCCAAGACTGATCTGCCCAACGAGTAAGCCACCACCCTGTCTGCGAACCGGGATATCGGCACCAAGAATCGGTCCCAGAAAAGGATTTGTCTCACGCTGGGAGTGGCCGAGCGGAGAAACAGTCGATTCCCCGCAGAAACCATCAAGCCGATCGCATCGAGATACACACACTTTGTCTCGCGCAAGCCCTGCGGGGCAATGGCGCGCAAAGAATCTCTTGTGTACCGACGATAGTGGTCGATCGCTGCATCGAAAGGAGTAAACAGCCATGGGAGCGCAGGCGCCAAAATCAACAGGGTTCCGTTCGGCTTCAAGTGCTGCGCTGCACGGGCGAGCTCGGCCCTGTCGTCTTCGATGTGTTCCAAAACGTCCATGTACAGAACAGCATCGAAATTTTCCTGTGGATCGAGATCCCAGAGCGTGCCAACAATGACCTCGCAAGTCTGCAATTTCGGATGAGCGCCTGCCTTGATTCGTTCCGCGAGCGCACGGTCGGGCTCGAGGCACACCCACCGCCGTTGCGTGCCGTCATACAACAACTGCGTGACCGCTCCGATCCCCGCGCCAACCTCCAGGACATCTCCCACCAGATAGGGATGCAATTTAGCACGCACGTACGACTTCCAATTGGTTGCGTGGGCAAACGTGTCCAGCTCGGAGCCGACGTAACGGAAATCAGCCATGTCTCGAGAAAACTGTTTTTGCCGAGCTGATGTAAACAGGACAATCTCGAATCGGAACAAAACTGGATTGCCCCCGGCTGTAGAGAACCACAAACGTAAAAATTAGAGAAAGCAGGAGGGACTGGGAAAGCAGCAGAAGAAGCAATCCCGTTGTGTAGGTCGCCCACCCCGGAATGGCAAGATGTGTGCTGAACCTGATGATGAAGATGGATATCACAAGACCAATCGTCATCACGGCGAAAACGCCGGAAGCAATGAGCAAACGGACCCCCACAATGTCGCCGAAAACCGCCATGGCGCTTAGGCCGTGTATCACGAGCCCGACGAACCCCATTTTCGACGTTCCGGAAAGCCGCTTGGAGCGATTGACCGGGACCATGGCACAGGGCAGTTTCGTCTTAATGACGGCAGCTGCGTAGTGGTTCCAGAGATCCGATGCAACAACCAGTTGTTCGAGCAGCGGGGACGGTATGACACTGAAGTTGCCGATTCGGATGTCGAACCCGACCAGCACGCGATGAATCGCCCGGTAGAGCTGATAGAAGAGTTTAAAAACAAAACTCTCCAGACGGCGGCCTCGCGCGGCAAAGATCACTTTTCGCTGATCCTGGCGAATAAACTCATTCAAGAGAAGAGGTATGTCGCGGGGGCTATCTTCGCCGTCCGCATCCATAATCAGAACTGCGCCGTCGAGTTTGCATTGGTGCAGATACACGAGACCGACGGAGAGGGCCCGTTGGTGCCCTAAATTCTTCCTGAGCCTTAGGATCTGGATTTCTTGAAGATCCCGCGGCGGAGATTTCGGGAATTGCTTTGGAGGCGATTCTATCGAGCCGTCGTCCACGAAAACAATTCGACCCGCGAGTCCATGTTCACCCAATACGGCATCGAGCTGCTCAACGAGCAGTTCGGCTACCGCCCAATCGTTAAAAACCGGAACCAGAATGGTAATGGGGAGCTGCGAGCGCGATTCCGGCTGGGCATGATTTTCCATTGGGCGGACCAACTGTATGAACGGCGCCGTGGATTCAGCACCATCCGAACGCATGCTATCATAACGGCCGAGGTGCGTTCACTCTGAGAGACTCGCCTGTGAAGCCTCAGATTCCTCCGGAGGGTGAGGCTGTCGTCGTTGGTGAGCCAGGGACTCGTGCGCGATGTCTCGAAGTGCTGGTCGTCCTGGCAATTATTCTCTCCATTAGTTTGCTTCTCTGGTGGCGATTCCTGCCGCTCCCTGACCAAGACCTCAACTTTTATACCGAGCCCGCCTACCTTCTAGCGACGCACGGCAAGCTGGCTGGCCCGGCGTCTCAGTATGTGGACCTGACCTATCAAAACGGCTTCTATTTCTATCCACCCGGTTATTTCCTCATCCTCGCGGCATGGATTAAGCTCTTTGGCCTCTCTCCCGATTCGCTGCTTGCGTACACGCACACGGTCCACGTCGCATTTCTGGTTGCCCTATGGACCCTTCTTCGATTCCGATACTCCTGCACGAAATGGGTCTCTGCATTGGTTCTTCTCTCCGTCTTTCCGGTATTTCATCATGGGCGTCCAGACCTCACTGCATCTCTGCTAAGCGTGGCGGCCTGGCTCGCACTGCCCGATGAAGAAAACATGGGCCGGCTGCTGCTTAGCGGATGCTGCGTGGGAGCTACGGCACTTGTTTCGCCGGCGTATGGCGTGGGCATAGTCGCCACCCTAACTGTGATCATCCTGGCCGGTTCGCATCGTCCACTTCGCGTCCGGTTGCGCTCGCTTGTTATCTGGCTGGGATGCGCAGGCCTTCTATTCGCCGGAGTTCTAGGCGCCGTACTCACCATTCA
>Ga0187817_10002056_pt1 | contig 10214 bp, 8 predicted proteins | sample NC_wetland_sal_i_17_FD_132431 | JGI IMG/M metagenome (GOLD analysis project Ga0187817, IMG submission 132431) | Wetland sediment microbial communities from Neuse River Estuary, North Carolina, USA - SO4_2 | ecosystem: Environmental > Aquatic > Freshwater > Wetlands > Sediment | place: USA: North... | reverse complement strand
CGAGTGCACCAAATCCATTTTCGAATCGATCAGCGTTCCGTCCAGATCGAACAGGAACGCCCGTACGTGTCCATCAGTTCCTTTGGTCATAGATTCCATATTGTAATATGACGCGGAACTCTCGCTCGCTCTCCTCAGCCAGCCGTCCTGCTTTTTTAAGTTCGTGCCCACATCGCGTACACTATTAGGCTACCTGCTCGGCAGAATTTTAACCTGGAGATGTCATGGCACTGCTGCAACCCTTCCGCGCTTACCGCTACAACCCGAGTCTTGCTCCCTTTGAAAAGGTTCTCACCCAGCCGTACGACAAGATCACGCCCACGATGCAGGAGAAGTACTACGCTGCGGATCCGCACAACTTGATCGCGATTGAAAAAGGGCGAACGCTGAAAGATGACGGACCACAAAATAACGTTTATACGCGCGCGGCCGCCAGCCTCCACAGTTGGATCGCGGAACACGTCGTCCAGCAGGATTCTGCCCCCGCGTTTTATGCCTACACACAGGAATACACGGTTCCCGGCACGTCCCTTCGTCGCACTCGCCGCGGTTTCATCGGCCTCGGAAAACTGGAGGAGTATTCCGCCGGGGTGATCTTCCGCCACGAGCACACTCTCTCCGGGCCGAAAGCCGATCGTCTGGAATTGCTTCGCCACACACGCACGCACACCGGCCAGTTGTTCATGCTGTATTCCGAACCGCACCGCCAGGTCGACCATATTCTCGAGGAAGTTCAGTCGTCCCAGGCTCCGGTCACGGAAATGACCGATGAATATGGCGTCGTCCATCGCTTGTGGCTTATTCCCGATCCGAATCGTATTTCATCGATTCAGAACGTCATGGCGGAACAGAAGTTCGTGATCGCGGATGGCCACCACCGCTACGAAACTTCGCTGAATTTTCGCAATGAAAACCGAACACGCGCGGGCAAAGTGATTCCGGACGCGCCTTACGAATTCTCGATGATGACGTTCATCAACACGCGCAGCGAAGGCCTCACTATACTCCCCACACACCGCGTCGTGGCCAATTTGCGGGATTTTTCGTGGAGTTCCGTTCGCCGCTATCTCGAGCCATGGTTTGCTACCGAAGTTCTCGCTTTTGAGGGTGACATCCAGCGCCAGGAAGCGGCCGCCAAGTTTCTCCGGCAACTTGCGGCTGACAAATCGCAGCGCGCCATCGGCGTGTATCCTGCTCCTGAAAGTGGCACGCGGGCTTTCTATATTCTTACGCTGAGGCCCGAGGCGGACATCAGCCACATCCTGCCCGGTTTGTCTCCGCTACAGCGGGAACTGGACGTCGTTCTATTGCACCAGGGCATTCTGGAACCAGCGCTCGGCATTACCCCGCATGCGGTTGCGTCCGAGGCGAATCTCTCCTATGAGCGCGAAGCCTTTTCAGCGCTGGATGCGGTTGACCGTGGCGCGGCTCAGATCGCTTTCCTGCTGAATCCCGTCGATGTCGATTTGGTTGTTCGTGTGGCGACGGCCGGTGAAGTGATGCCCCAAAAGTCGACCGACTTTTATCCTAAGCTGCTCAGCGGCATCACTATGTACCGCATCCCGGAATAAAAAAGGGCAGGGATAATCCTGCCCTTTCCTTGCAACTGGTATGAGAGACCCGCTGGCTTACTTCGAGAAGCTGGATACCGCTTCGGCTTCCGTGTTGTACACGTCGAAGATGGTCATCAGCTTCGTAATCTGCAGCACTTCCTGGAACTTGGTGCCCAGGTGGCACAGCTTCAACGCTGCTCCCTGTGCTTTGGCGCTGTGATGCGACGCCACCAGCGTGCCGAGACCCGCGCTGTCAATGAACGTGATGTTGTCCATGTTCAGCACGATCTTCTTCTTCCCCTCGGCCACCAGCCCCTTGATCTTTTCGCGGAGAGCGTTACTTTCTTCGCCCAGCACGATCCGCCCGTCCAGCGCTGCCACTGTCACGCCGTCGACTTCGCGAGTTGTAATCTTTAATGCCACTTTGAGTTCCTCCTCGTCCGTACACCAATCCGGCGGCAACCGGGCCGGAACCGCGAAGCATATCTGCTTTTGGTGTTTTCCGCAAAGCCTTCGAGCGCGACTGCCTTGCGGTCAATAGTAATCTGCGCAGGACATGTAATACCCGCATACGCCGCAGATCAGCTTGCACCTTCTCGATTCCAGCCGCTGCGAGCACACCGGGCAATACCGGGACGGATCTTCCTGCACTGCAGCCCCTGCTTTGTCCGCCGTTGCCGGGGACTCCACAACAGGCGTTCCTCGCAGTCCTGCCGGGGCTATCTCCTGCTTTCCGTCCTGTATCACGGCCTTCCGGTTATAGCACAACCCGCTATCCACGGGAAAGCGCAACGGCCCTCGGGGAATGGTCGTTCCGTCACACATAGCGCCCTTGTCCCTTGCTCGTCCGGCCTCAAGCTCGGGCCTGCAAACTCGTTTTTTCCGGTGCCGGGTCCGGGAAACGGGTCTATCATCTCCACCTACCAAACTGGTTTTGTTCTTCTCCGTGAATCAATCTGTCATGGAGGTTGCCATTGCGATTAGGAAGATCTCGCCACATAGCAGCTGTTCTCTTTTTGACTATTGCAACCATCCGAGTCGCGGGGAAATCGCCCAGCGTGAATCTAGCGGCAGTGTCGCGTGCCAACCTTTGTGTTACCGAAGGAGCCATCGAGGAACTTCCCGGCGGGCGGCTGTCCGTAAGTGTGCCCAAGATGCGTGCCTACGTGAATGCCGTCACGCCGCAAGAAGTGGAGGCGCATTTTACGTATCTGGGTTCGACAGGGAATGAGGCGCGGTTGGGCTCTGGGGAACTTCGGCGGCAATTTGGACTCAAGCTGCGCGCGCAGGACGCTTGCAATCTGGTTTACGTGATGTGGCGGATCGAGCCGGAATCGAAGCTGGTTGTTTCGGTCAAGAGCAATCCGGGCCAGAGCACAAGTTCGCAATGTGCCAACCGCGGCTACCGCAACATTAAGCCGCGCCGGAGTCGGCCTGTGCCTGTTCTGCAATCGGGAGCGACCCATGATTTACGCGCCGAGCTGAAGGGAGACGAGTTGAAGGTGTTCGCGGACAATGGGCTTGTCTGGGAAGGTTCCGTTGGAGCGGACACGATCTCATTGAATGGCCCTGTGGGTATTCGTTCCGACAATGCTCGCCTGCAGCTCGAACTTCGCGTTGCGCTGTTGGTTAATGGCCAGCAGGGCCCGGCCCCCGGCTGCCGCACCGGAGCAGACGCTCCCGAATGACAGCTTATTTTCACCTTAGGTGATTGCGGCATTTTTCAGAAGTAATTCCTTTACCAACGGCTTTTGGTAGTACGGCAGGTTACGCGCCTCCTGTTGTATCCTGTCCCGTCTCACTTTGGAGGACCGTTTGAGCTTCGTTTCTGGATTGCGACTGCGTTTGCTTGGATTTCTTCTTTTGGCAATCATTTCCTTAGTTTTCGGCCGCGGCACCCTCGCGCAAACTCCTTCGTCTAAATCCGCCACCGGGCTCCGGTTTGAAATTTCTTTTCCGGATTCACAGGGAGCAAAGCCGCTGGACGGCCACATCCTGCTTGGCATTTCTACGGACAAGGCCAGCGAGCCGAGGTTCCAACTTCGAGAGGAAGAAGCATCCAGCGCGCAGTTCTTCGGCCTTGATGTCGACGGCCTAAAACCCGGCACTCCCGCTGTCATTGATTCCACCACGCTCGGCTATCCATTGATCTCGCTCGAGCAGCTTCCCCCAGGTGATTACTACGTTCAGGCTGTCCTCAACGTCTACGAAACTTTTCATCGTTCCGATGGCTATACCGTAAAACTCCCTCCTGATATGGGCGAAGGCCAAGAATGGTTCAACAAGCCGGGGAACCTGCTGAACAAGCCGCAACTGATCCATCTCGATCCTCAGGCAAACAAGGTCGTTCGGATCACTCTCGATGAGAAGATCCCACCGATCGAACCGGCTAAGGACACGAAGTACCTCAAACACGTTCGCATCCAGAGCAAGCTGCTGACTGCGTTCTGGGGCCGGCCTGTCTATCTCGGCGCAACCGTTTTGCTGCCAGATGGATTTGACGAACACCCAACCGCGCATTACCCAGTGCTTGTGCACCAAGGACACTTCGAGGCGGACTGGGAATTTTTCGTCGAGAAAGTCCCCGATGTAGCCAGCCTGAAAGGAGAGGAACTCCAGTTCCTGCAATACGCCAATCGCTTCTATGAGGATTGGACCTCAGGGCGGCTGCCGCGCATGCTCTTGGTGAGCATCCAGCACGCCAATCCTTATTACGACGATTCGTACGCCGTAAATTCCGCCAACCTCGGTCCGTACGGCGATGCCATCACGCAAGAACTCCTCCCTGAAGTGGAAAAGCGCTTCCGCGGCATTGGACAACCGTGGGCCCGTGCGCTGGAAGGGGGATCGACAGGAGGTTGGGAGGCAGCAGCCTCGCAGATCTTCTATCCCGATTTTTACAATGGCGCTTACTGCTTCTGTCCTGACCCAATTGATTTTCGCGCCTATCAGACTGTGAACCTATACGAGGACAAGAATGCCTTCCGGCAACAGGGGTCATTCGGCCAGGTGCCTCGCGGGGAAATGCGAACTTCAAGCGGCCAGATTGTTGCGGTTATGGAGCCGGCTGTGCGCCGTGAAGAGGTGATGGGCACACACGGTCGTTCCACTGAACAGTTTGGTATTTGGCAAGCCGTCTTCAGTCCCGTGGGCTCTGACGGCTATCCCAAACCCATTTGGAATCCTTCCAGCGGCGCGATCGATTCGGAAGTGGCGGCATATTGGAGGGAGCATTACGACCTGCGCTACATTCTGCAGCGCGATATGGCCACGTTGGGCCCCAAGCTTGCCGGCAAACTTCACTTCGCGGTGGGTGACATGGACACCTGGTACCTCAACAATGCCGTCCACCTGATGCAAGACTTTGTCGATTCTCCGAAGAACCCGTTTCGCATCGCCGATTTTGAGTACAGCCCGGGCAAAGCCCACTGCTACATGGGTGGAGGAGACATTTCCAATACAGAGAGCTTTGGCACCGTCTACCAACGCATCATGCCTCAGATCGCCCGCCGTATGGACGCAACAGCCCCACGTGGCGCAGATATGAGCTGGAAATACTGACCTGGCTGGCAGGAATCCAGCTTCCTTTCGCAGGGGTTCCAGTGCAGAATTCTATCTGGGCGTAACCCTGTATCCGTTACGGGTTTCCTTACGTCCAAGCTAATGAGGGGCGGGGTATTCAGCCCTTCGGGAGCGCTATATGCGCAAACTTGGGATTTTTTTACCGCTCTCTCTTACTCTGGCCTTTGGTGTTTCTGCCCGTCAGCGTCCTACTGTAGCCGTTGCAGCCCCGCCTGTCGTAATGCATCCCACGCCTGTAGGCCTGACCGCGACTTCTCATATTGCGCCGATGCGCACGCCCTCGAGTGTTCGCTCGGGCAGCAGTCATGGCACGCCGGTTCCCACGAAGCCGGTTACCACTCGCAGATCGACGAATTCTGTTCCGCCTCCCCCGCCACCTACCCCGGTGCTTGGCGGTTCGGTTAACTCCGTCGCAAGTTCCGAGACGTTCTGTAACAGGCACGGTAATTTACCCGGCCTGAACGCTTGCGTGCCGACTCATGGCGTCGTCCTTCCATTTTCTGGCGGGGCCATTTATGTTCCTGTGCCGTACTACGCGGATTATTCCTCGCCGCAGGAAGAGGGGGCTGTTCAGGAACAGGCGGTGAATCAGCAGCCGGATTCCGGGGCTCAGGACGAGGAACAGCAACAGGCTCCTGCGGCCGCGCCTTCTCGCTATCGGGCCAGTTCCAATGTCATTAATGAGTCGCTTTCCGAGTTTGTATTTGTTCAACGGGATGGAAGCAAGTTCTACGCTGTCGCCTATAGTTATCTGAATGACAAATTGCAGTACGTCACCAAGGAAGGCGTGCGACGCAGCGTGGCACTTGACTCGGTAGATTTCGATGCCACTCAAAAACTGAACGAAGACCTCGGCACTACCATAAGTCTTCCAACTCCGCTCGCTTCCGGAGTTGCACTTAACACTCCGCCAAGCCCTCTGCGCTAACACTCGTACCCTATTGCAAGAGTTGTTGACCACCCACACGCCGTTGGCGTGGTCTTCTTACCCCTTCGTTCGTAACTAGGTTACAATTCATCTAACGGCAGATCGCTCCCTCCCATCTTGAAGAGTCCTCGCCATGGATGTTCTGCTCCTGCACACTCCCAAGTTCCACAATTATTATCGGCCGATCGGGCATTACTCGTTTGTTCTATTCCCTCCCATGGGCCTGCTTGGACTGGCCGACTATCTCACCAAGAATCACCACACCTGCAAGATCATCCATCTTGGCGTGGAGCAGGAGGTATCCGGCGATCTCGATTTTGGCAAGATTATCGCTGAGCACAGTCCAGCGATCGTCGGCCTCGACCTTCATTGGCACTTTCAGTCTTATGACGTGATCGAGGTGGCGCGCAAGATCAAAGCGTCCCATCCAAACGTCGCAATTCTTTTGGGTGGGTTCACGGCGTCACTGTTTGCCGAGGAGATCCTCAAGGATTTTGAGTTCGTGGACTTTCTGATTCGTGGCGACGCCGAAACCCCGCTGCTGGAATTGGTCCGCCATTTTCAGTCGGACAAGATCTACCGTGAAGTGCCGAACCTCGCCTTTCGCCAGGATTCGCGGGTGGTCCTAAACCCCATGAGTTATGTTGCGAACAGCGCCACGCTCGACAGCTTATGTTTCACCGATTTCACTTTGATGAAGGATTACCCGTACTTCGTGAAATTCTTTTCGCGTTACATGCACATGCCAGAACTCTCTGAGCCGTTTCAGAAGCGGTTGTTTGGCTGGCACAAAGGCTTTCAGGTTTATATAGGCCGCGGTTGCGTTCATGAATGTTCCTATTGCGGTGGCTCTAATGAAGCCCATGGTGTCATCAGTGGGCGCGAGAAGATCGCGCTTCGTTCCGTGGATTCGATTATTTCTTCCGTGTGCGATCTGGAGAAGTTCGGGTTCGACTCCGCTTGCTTGGCCCTCGATTCCTTCCCCCTTGCTCAAGCTGACGACTACTACATCCCCATTTTTGAGGAACTGAAGCGCCGGAACATTGCCTTGGACATTGAAGTCGAGCGCTATTTTTTGCCCAGTGTTCCTTTTCTTGAATCCTTCCGCGGATTGAAAGGTAAGCGATCTTTCATCACGCTAAGTCCTCATACGAACAACGAGGAGTTGCGTAAGAAGAATGGCCTATTCCGTTACTCGAATGAGGGATTGGAGCGAAGCCTCGACCAGATGGAAGCAGAGGGCGTCAATTCACTTCTTTGTTTTACCTGTGGTCTTCCGTTTGAAACGCGCGAAGACTTGAAGGCCATGGCCGAATACCAGCATGGTCTTCGGAAGAAATACGAGCACATGCGCTTCAAGACCTGCATGATTGAAATAGAGCCTGGCAGTCCGATGAGCCGCAAACCGGCTTCCTACGGTTTAGAGTTGGAGCGAAAGACCTTCGCCGATTATTACCGTTACCACAGCAAGCCGGAACAAAATCATTGGTTGGAAATGGGCTACGAGCGGAATGCATGTCCCGATCACGAAGAAGTGTCTCAATTTTTTTGCAGGCATTTCTGCGAGAGATTCAAGGCAGGTTGGGCTTCTCCGATCATCTGTCATGCTCTTGGGGCCATGTGGAAAATGAAGGCATTCCAGGCCTTGGATAAAACGCTAGCGTTCAAAGACTGAAGCTCGATTGATAAAAGAACGAGACTCAGCAAAACCAAAGGACCTTCATGCCTGCTTCTTATTTCCGGAAAGTCAGGCTTTGCGCATGGGTTCCGGCATTACGTAACCGGAGGTGGCTGGTAATCCGGCGCGCTCCAGTTGCACTGTGCTGTGCTCTATTCCGAATTCCTTCACTATCTTGGCGATCGCTGCGATCACTTCTTCGCACTTATCCATATGCATATCCGGTATGCGCGCGTGACAGCTCAGCGCATTATGCTCTCCACCCAGCGACCAAATATGAATATCGTGCACTTCTTGCACGTGCTCCACGGTCAAAATAGCTCGCGCCACTTCTTCTACCCGCATCCCTTGTGGCCGGCCCTCCAGCAAAATGTGCGCGGACTCCCGCAATATGCCAATCGAGGAGTACAGCACCAGCAGGCCTATCGCCAAGCCTAGGAGCGGGTCGATCCAATTCAAGTGTGTATACCGCATGACCACTGCACCGAGAATGATCGCGATATTCGAGAGCGCATCGCCAAAATTGTGCACGAGGATGCTGCGCAAGTTGAGGTCGTTGTGCCCCTTTATCAGCGAAAGGGTGATTCCGCCGTTGACCGCCAGAGCCGCCAGCGACGTCCAGATCATCCAGCTTTCTACAACGGGCACGGGATTTCGCAAGCGTTCGATAGCTTCGTAACCCAACCAAAGCGCCAGAACGATCAAAAGAACTGCGTTGGTAAATGCCGCTAATGTCCCCGCGCGATGATAGCCATAGGTTTTCTCCGAATCTGCGGGACGTTGAGCCCATCGCATGGCCAACCAGGAAATCCCCAACGCGGGAACGTCGGAAAGGTTGTGCACCGCATCGTTCAATAGCGCCACAGAACGGCCCAGCAGCCCGCCGAATACTTCGGCCACCACCAGCCCAAGTGTTGCGACAATCGCCCAAGCCAAGACGGATGGTTTCATCGCTGGATGAGCGTGATTATGTCCATGCGCATCTTCGTGCGCGTGGCTGTGGGAATAGCCCCCGTGGGAATGCGTGTGCATCTATGAGTATTCTACGACCTTCGCTGGTGCCGTGCAGCCCCTTCGGTTTACCCAGTTGGATGGTTGACAACACTCGCCCGTGAATTCGTTGACGGGTATGGCCGCCGCTGCCACTATCAGAAAAGGTACAGGTGCACCCGTCCGAGACGCCGATTCAAGGGAGGTATTTAGGCACGCAAGCGATTTGCAATGAGCACTCCTATCGCCAAATTAAATTTCTGGGGCGTTCGCGGGTCCACGCCTACGGTGGATCCAGCGACGTGGCGGTTTGGCGGAAACACGCCTTGCCTGGATCTGGTAGCGCCGGATGGCACGCAATTCATTCTGGATTGCGGCACGGGATTGCGCATGCTGGGGAATCGCTGGACCGCGGACGAATGCGCGCGCCCAGCGGAGACGCATATCTTCGTTACCCACTATCATTGGGACCATATTCAGGGCTTGCCCTTTTTCGCGCCTTTGTATGTCGACAAGAACGAATTCCAGTTCTATAGCTTCCGCTCCAAATACCTCGGCCAGGATTCCTTGCGGCAAGTGTTTGAGACACAGATGGCGTTGCCTTACTTTCCTGTCGATTTCTCGGAGATGAGCGCGAAACGGAAATTCCGGGAACTGGAAGGCGGCGAAAGCTTCTTCGTTGGCGAGAATAGGATCACTGCACGTTACCTGAATCATCCCCAAGGCTGTCTCGGATTCCGCATCGAGACGCCTGCGGGCATAATTGTCTACGCCACGGACAATGAACCTGGCGAGCCCGCATTGGATAAGAGCCTGCGCGAACTCGCGGAGGGCGCGGATATCTTCGTGAACGACGCCCAATTCACTCCTGCTCAACTGGCCGGCGCCAAAAAGGGTTGGGGACATTCGTCCTGGAAAGAAGGGGTAAATATCGCGCGGGAAGTGGGAGCGAAGACGCTGGTGCTTTTCCATCACGATCCCGATTCCACGGATCGGATTGTGGATGGGATTCTGCGCGATGCACGAGAGGACTTCGATTCCGTGTTTGCGGCGAGCGAAGGCATGACAGTGACGCTTGGTGCGGCGGGTCATCCAGTGCAAGCGCATTTGCCGGGTTCACGGACGGCGCTGCGGCGCGAGGCGCAATTCCGCGCGGTTATTACAGGAATCGCTTCTGACGGGCATAAGTTCCAGGAAGAAACCACGGTACGCGACCTTGCGTTGCAGGGCGCGCTGATCTCTCTGAAGCACAGCCCACGATTGCAATCGGAGTTGGAAGTGGTGATGGAAGCGCCGAGCCAGGATGGAATGCGGGAGATGCGTTTGCGGGGATATGTGGTGCGATTGGAAGCGGGAGTGGAGAAGGGAACAACGGCGGTCGGCGTCGTGTTTACAGACTAACAGAACGGCACGAGTAGTTGGTCTCGCACCGGTTGTTCATGGTCATCCCAGGAATCGTCAGCTCAACTCAGCGATCTTCTTG
>Ga0187817_10002054_pt1 | contig 10217 bp, 6 predicted proteins | sample NC_wetland_sal_i_17_FD_132431 | JGI IMG/M metagenome (GOLD analysis project Ga0187817, IMG submission 132431) | Wetland sediment microbial communities from Neuse River Estuary, North Carolina, USA - SO4_2 | ecosystem: Environmental > Aquatic > Freshwater > Wetlands > Sediment | place: USA: North... | reverse complement strand
GTTTCCGCAAGGAGGGCCAGGGCCAAACGGCAATCCGAACGCGAAGCCGAAACAAGAGCGCGGCCTGAATGAGAATTACGGGCGCGAACTGATGGAATTGCACACGCTGGGTGTGGATGGCGGATACACGCAGGACGACGTCATCAACGTTGCGAAGGCCTTCACCGGATGGAGCATCCGGCAGCCGCGGCGCGATCCGGAATTTTTCTTCGAGGAACGGCTGCATGACAACAGCGTGAAGATAGTCCTTGGACATAAGATTCACGAGGGAGGAATGCGAGACGGCGAGGAAGTTCTGGACATTCTTGCGCGCGATCCGCATACCGCGCACCACATTTCTTTTGAACTGGCGCAGCGTTTCGTCTCCGACAATCCGCCCGATGCGCTGGTGGACCGCATGGCGCAAACATTTTTGAAATCCGACGGCGACATCCGCGAAGTGCTGCGCACCATGATTTATTCGCCCGAATTCTGGTCGAAGGATGCCTATCGCGCCAAGATCAAGACGCCGTTTGAGCTGGTGGCGTCGGCCACGCGGGCCGTGGGCGCGGAAGTGGAAATCCCGCTCCTGCTCGTGCAATGGACGAGCCGCATCGGCCAGCCTCTCTATCAGTGCGAACCTCCAACCGGCTATTCGGACAAGGCCGATGCGTGGGTGAATACCGGAGCGCTGCTCAGCCGCATGAATTTTTCTCTGGCACTCACATCGAATCGTGTGCGCGGCGCGCAAGTGAATATCGATTCTTTGTTCGGCGGCGACACGATGGCCGATCCGCACGCCACGCTGAACCGCGCGATTCAATCGTTCCTGGGCGGACAGGCGTCGCAGGAAACGCGCGACACACTGGAGAAGCAGCTCGAGGATCCGCAAATTTTGCAGGCTAGCCTGGACGATCCCGTCAAGCAGGTGAACACGGCGATGATCGCGGGATTGGTTCTGGGTTCGCCGGAGTTTCAGCGGCGCTAAGTGGCGCAGGCTTCAGCCTGTGGGGTTTGTCTTTTTCTGGCAACAGTTCGGAAGGAGAACGACCATGAAAGTTTCGCGGCGCATTTTCATGAAAAGCGGCGGCGTGGCCATGATCGGCATGAGCACGATTCCCGCGTTCCTGCAGCGGGCCGTCGCGGCGACGCCGATGCCGAACAAAAAGAAACTGATCGTCGTCTTTCAACGCGGCGCCGCGGACGGATTGAACATCGTCGTGCCGTTCGGCGAGGAAAACTACTATCGCATTCGCCCGACGATCGCGATTCCGCAGCCGCGCAACGGCGCAGAAGGCGCTGCGGTCGATCTCGACGGATTCTTTGGCCTGCATCCGAGCCTCGCGCCCCTTGGCCCTCTCTTCCACAACGGGCAGCTGGCCATTGTCCACGCAGCCGGATCGCCGGACACGACGCGCTCGCATTTCGACGCGCAGGATTTTATGGAGTCCGGCACGCCCGGCGTGAAATCCACGGAGGACGGCTGGCTGAACCGCACCGTCGGCGGAATGAACGAACAGGACGCTTCTCCCTTCCGCGCGGTGGCGATGGGTCCGAATCTTCCGCTCACGCTGCGCGGCGCCGCACCGGCGATCGCACTCGCCGACGTCAAACAATTTCGCGTGATGAGCCAGTCCACGGCGGTCCAGGGCGGCTTTGAGGCGCTGTACGCGCAGACCGTCGACAAAGTTCTGCGCGGTACGGGCACGGAAACGTTTGAAGCCATCGACATGTTGCGCAAGGCCGACCCGTCGCGCTTCCAGCCGGAGAATGACGCCGATTATCCGAAGAGCCGCGTCGGACAGACGCTGCAACAAGTGGCGCAACTTTTGAAGGCGGACATCGGTATGGAAGTCGGCTTTGTCGATACCGGAGGCTGGGACAACCACGTGAACGAAGGCGGCGCGCAAGGACAGATGTCCAATCTACTGCGCGATATGGGGCAAGGCCTGGCTGCGTTCCATCAGGATTTGGGAGACCGAATGGAAGACGTTGTGGTAGTCACGATGTCTGAATTCGGCCGTACGGCGCATGAAAATGGAAACCGCGGCACCGATCACGGCCACGCCAATTGCATGTTTGTGATGGGCGGCCCGGTGAAAGGCGGAAAAGTGTACGGCAAATGGCCGGGCCTTGGTCCTGGGCAGTTGAACGAAGGCCGCGATCTCGCGCTGACCACCGATTTCCGTTCCGTCCTCGGCGAAGTCATCGCCGGGCACCTGGGAAGCAATAATTTGCGCGCTGTATTCCCCGGCTTTGAGAATAGTCCTGCGAAATTCCCCCGCCTGCTGAAAGCGTAATTGCCCCCTCGAGTGAGAAGTGGCCAGGCGCTTGTCGCGCCTGGCCGTTCCTTTGAATAAAAATCCAGCGCGCGCTGGGAAATTCACCGCGACCCCTGCCTGGGTGAGGAAATGCTAGCAGTAGGCGAAGCCGGCCTCTGAACCCAAATAGCCCCTTGACTCTAGGGTCCAATCGGGACACTATTCCCGGCACGGCCTTCTGGTCCGATCAGTAGACAACTACCCCGGCTGCCCCGAAACTCCCGAGTGGGGGAGGTCGTGAATGAGGGCACATACCGGGAGGAGGCCTTTCATGGGTTCAGGTCAACGTGGACGGATTGGCGGACGGGCTCGGTGTATTGCAATGAGGGGCCCGGACTAGGTAAATTTCGCAGCTTGGAGACAACAAGATGGCTTCGGCAAGCCAACCAGAGCGCTCTGCATCCCCGCCAGGCAATCCTCCCGATGCAATAGCCGCAACAGCGCCCGCAAGCCTCCAGGCACCGGGATCGCCTCTAGAGCCATGGATCCAGCTCGTGGCCGGTGTGATCTGCATGGCCATGATCGCCAACCTCCAGTACGGCTGGACGATCTTCGTCGGCCCGATCGACGCAAAGCACCATTGGGGCAAGGCGGCGATCCAGGGAACCTTCACACTGTTTATTCTACTTGAGACCTGGCTTGTGCCCTTTGAGGCCTATCTCGCCGACCGCTTCGGTCCGCGCCTCCTGGTGATGATTGGAGGGGTGATGATCGGGTTTTCCTGGGTGCTGTTTTCCTGGGCGAACACTCTGACAGCGCTTTATCTTGGCGGAATGATCGGCGGCGTAGGGACCGGCCTGGTCTATGGGACCTGTATTGGCAATGCGCTGAAATGGTTTCAATCCCGGCGGGGATTGGCTGCGGGCGTGACAGCGGCGGGCTTTGGAGCGGGTGCGGCGCTGACAGTGCTGCCTCTGATGCATACCTTGGCGTCCAGCGGATATGAGGCCACGTTCTTCCGCTTTGGGCTGATCCAGGGCATCATCGTTTTGCTTGCGGCATTGGCGCTCAAGAAGCCGTCCGGCCGCGCGGCTGCCCGCAAAAAGAATCCTCGGCTGCCGCAGACAAAAACGGACCGCACACCGTTAGAAACTTTGTCCAGCGGCATCTTCTGGCTGATGTATGTCGATTTTGTCCTCGTGGCGGCTAGCGGCCTGATGGCTACCGCGCAGCTCGCACCCATCGCCAACGGCTTCGGCATTGCCACAACCAAGGTGACCCTGTTGGGCTTCACCGCGCCGGCCCTCTTGTTCGCATTGTCGCTCAATAATCTGATGAATGGTTTAAGCCGCCCGCTCTTCGGCTGGGTGTCAGACTGGCTAGGCCGGGAAATGACCATGTTCCTGACTTTTCTGGCCGAGGGGATCGGGATCCTATACCTGGACCGATACGGCAACAATCCCGTCATTTTTGTGATTCTCGCCGGCTTGGTGTTCTTCGCTTGGGGAAACATTTTCAGTATTTTTCCGGCGCTTACCTCCGATCATTTCGGCAACAAGTATGCCACCACAAATTACGCGCTCTTGTACACGGCGAAAGGCTGCGCCGCATTTTTTGTGCCCATTGGCAGCATCCTCGCCGCGCGAACAGGAAGCTGGCACTTGACGCTGGTGATCGCTGCCGCAGCCAATGTTGTCGCAGCCCTGTTAATGCTCCTGGTGTTGCGTCCTATCCGCGTGCGCGCCATCCGCCAGGAAGATGCTCTCGCCGCGACCCCCGCGGACTAGTCAGAAGAATTTTTTCTGCCGGGGAAACCGCAGAATTTCTCCCGGATTTTTTCATCTGGCCCTGTTTCTGGTAACATGGCCCTAGCACACCCTTTTCGTATTTCCATCTTTCTGGAGGCAAGGTCCACATGGCAAGTCCAATGGTTGAGATTCAGATCACTGCGCCGATTTCCGACGCCCACAAATCCGTTTTGACCACGGAAGCCGTGGCATTTCTCAAGAAACTTTCTTCCGAATTTGAAGGGCGAAGGCAGCAGTGCCTCGCGCAGCGGCGCGAGAAGCAGGCGAAGATCAACCGCGGAGAATTGCCCGATTTCCTGCCCGAGACCGCGAGCATTCGCAAGGCCGACTGGTCGGTGGCGTCCATTCCGGCGGATTTGATGGACCGCCGCGTCGAGATTACCGGGCCCGTGGACCGCAAGATGATCATCAACGCGCTCAATTGCGGCGCCGAAGTGTTCATGGCCGATTTCGAGGACTCCAATTCGCCGACCTGGAGCAACAACCTGGACGGCCACATCAATCTTCGCGACGCGGTGAACCGCACGATTACATTTACCAGCCCGGAAGGGAAGAGCTACAAACTCAACGAGAAGACGGCCACGCTGCTGGTCCGCCCGCGCGGCTGGCATCTGGATGAAAAGCATTTTCTGGTGGACGGCAAGCCCATCTCCGGCGCGCTGTTCGATTTCGGATTGTTTTTCTTCCACAACGCCAAGAATTTGATCGCGCGCGGGACGGGTCCGTATTTTTATTTGCCGAAGCTGGAGAGCCATCAGGAAGCGCGATTGTGGAACGACGTTTTCAATTTCTCGCAGGATTATATTGGGATTCCCCGCGGCACCGTTCGCGCCACCGTGCTGATCGAAACGATCCTCGCGGCGTTTGAGATGGATGAAATCCTCTATGAATTGCGCGAGCACTCCTCTGGACTCAACTGCGGGCGCTGGGATTACATTTTCAGCTTCATCAAGAAATTCAGCAACCGCCCCGACTTCATCCTTCCAAATCGCGCGGAAGTCACCATGACGCAGCATTTTCTGGCGTCCTACGTGGAGCTGCTGATCCACACCTGCCATCGCCGGGGCGCACATGCCATGGGCGGAATGGCCGCGCAGATTCCCATCAAGAACGATCCTGTCGCGAACGAAAAGGCGCTGGCGAAAGTGCGCGAAGACAAACTGCGCGAAGTGAAGGCAGGGCACGACGGCACCTGGGTCGCGCATCCCGGCCTCGTCTCGGTGGCCAAGGATATTTTCAACGAGTACATGAAGGGGCCGAACCAGATCAACCTGAAGCGTGACGTCGTGAATATCACCGCTAAGGACCTGCTCGAAATTCCCAAGGGCACGATCACGATGGAAGGCCTGAAGTGGAACATCGACGTGGGGCTGCAGTACCTGGCCTCGTGGCTGGACGGCAATGGATGCGTTCCCATCTACAACCTGATGGAAGACGCCGCCACGGCGGAAATTTCCCGCACGCAGGTCTGGCAATGGGTGAAGCACGGGGCCAAGCTGCAAACCGGCGAGACGGTTACCGCGCAAATGGTGCGCGAGGCCACGGCGTCGGTCCTCGAAAAAATGAAGACGCAGATGGGCGCGGACAAGTTCAATGCCAGCAAACTTCCCGCTGCGGGGAAAATCCTGGTGGAACTCATGACCAGCCCGGATTTTCACGAGTTCCTGACGACGGACGCCTACGCGTATTTGGCGTAGTCTGCTGGCCTACATAGAGGGAAATGAGTCATAAGCCTGTCATTCCGAGCGAAGCGAGGAATCTCTCTTCGATTTAATCTCAAAAGAAAGAGAGATTCCTCGCTTCGCTCGGAATGACAATTACTCTAGGCTGGTCCGCATCCTGCTAAATCTTACTCACCGCTTCAAGGGCAAAGGCCCTGAGTGCAGCCGCGCTTGTGCTCGTCTGGGATGTCCTCGAAACGCGGCGGAACGAATCCATTGCGATTGGGCATCTGCACCTTGGGCAAGGTCTTCTGATCGAGCACGTCGTCTTCCTTGATGATGTTGCTCTTGAAGAGAATGAAGGCCGTCAGCGCGTACACTTCGTTCGGGGTGAGCGTCCCGCTTTGATCCCGGGGCATCGCGCGGTGGATAAAGTCGTAAACCGAAGTCGCATACGGCCAGTAACCGCCGACACTTCTTACCGGCTTAAGTGTCGTGAGTGTTTCCGTGTCGGCGATGCCTCCTACCACGCGAGGCCCGATCTTGCCGCCTTCTCCATTCGCGCCGTGGCATACGGCGCACTTTGCTGCAAAGATTGGCGCGCCGTCCTTTGCCGTTCCCTGCCCGACAGGCAGACCCTTGCCGTCAGGACCAATAGAAATGTCCCAGGCCTGAATTTCTTCTTTGGTCGGAGTTCTGCCTATTTTGGGATAGTCGGGGGCCTGTGCCAGAGCGGCGTTCGCCATCAGCAAGAAAATCCCGGCACTAAGAAATTTGGAAAATCGCATTTTGAATGCTCCCGTCGCGGTTTACTTTCCAGGGCTGAATCGCATTGAAATCGCCCACTACTTGCTGCGACTTTTTGAGAAAGTCCACGTCGGCACCCCAGAGCTTGGCGACTTCGGTGACCGTCGGCTGGACCGTTCCAGTGTCATCCGTGCAGCGAGATAGCAGGACAGTTTCATTTCCGTCCCAAGTCCACGGAATGGAGAACCGCGTGTGCGCCTTCTTCTCGATCGGGCCATGAAGCTGCGCGTCCGTCCAGGTTCGGCCGCCATCGGTCGAGACTTCGACGCGCTTCACCGCGCCCGCGCCGGACCAGGCCAGCCCGGTAATCTCGTGGAAGCCGGGACCGGGCATTTTGTATCCGCCGGCGGGCCGCGTGATCACGGATTTTGGTCCGAGCGTGAATTCAAACCAGCGCGATTTGCCATCGAGCCTCATGCTGGGATAGCGGCTCGTTTCCATCATGGCCATGTACGGCTCATCGACCAGCTCAATGCGCCTCAGCCACTTGACGTTGTTGATCCCCTGCCAGCCGGGAACGATCAGTCGCATCGGAAAACCCTGCTCGGGGCGGACCGGCTCGCCGTTTTGACCGTAGGCAACCAGCGCGTCGTCCCACGCTTTGCCAATGGGAATGCTCTTCGAGTGTTTGGGTTCGTCTGCGCCTTCCGCGATGATCCAGGTCGCGCCCTTTTGCACGCCGGCTTCTTTCAGCAGAGTGGAGAGTAGGACCCCCGTCCACTGGCTGCAACTTGTGAATCCGTGCGTTTCCTGCGGCGTAGCATCCACTGAAACTCGCGCATCGCCGCCGGGGCCTCTCGGGGAACTGTTGCCGTGACACTCCACGAAATGAAACCGGGTGACGAAGGGCAGGCGCTTGATTTCATCAACGGTGAAAATTAACGGTCGATCGACCATGCCGTGGATCAGCAAATGATGTTCCTGCGGGTCGATATCGGGCGGCTCGAAACCATGGGAAATGGTGAAATGCAGCGACGACGGCGTGATCATTCCCACCGAATCCTGAATGGGAGTTCGCAGGCCGAACGCCACCTGCTCATCTTTCAAGCGGCGCTCGGGATTGTTGATGCTGCCGTTCCGCACGGCGGTCACGTAGTGCGAGCGCTCGCCGTAGAGGTGTAATTCGTCAACTTTTTCCAGGGCCGGTTCGGCCGCAGCCGCTGCGGGAAGCGCGCTTGCCGATGCTCCGACGGCCAATCCCGCGAGCGCCGCGCCGTTCTTGAGGAATCGCCTTCGATCCGTCTGTTTTGGGCTCATATGGATCTCCTGTTGGAATTGGTGCGATGTTATCACATGCCGCGGCGAGTGGAAGAGGAAGTGTCCGGCCCCGCCCCATGCGGCGAGTGGGGCCGGCAATCTTTAAAAACTAACGAGAGGCAAGCGCCTGCGAGCCTTCGGGATCGAGCATTCCGAGTTTGTTGTTCCACCACTCTCCGAACCATACGCGGCCTTTGCTGTCCAGGCCCACGAATCGTGGATAGGCGCCGCGCGTGGGGATCGGGTACTCGACGAACTGCGCGGTCTTCGGATCAAATCGGGTGATGTTGTTCCCGCTGAAATCGCCGTACCAGATATATCCGGTCTTCTTGTCCTGCGCGATGCCGTACGGCCGGGCTTTCCATGTGGGCGGCTGATACATGGTGAACTTCATGGTCTTGGTGTCCAATTTCCCGAGCTTGTTGCCGGTGAAGTCGCTGAACCAGACGTTATCCTGCATGTCGACGATGATTCCATCCATGTCAGGAGTCTCGGGCGGTTTGAACTCGGTCGTTTCGCCGGTCTTGGGATCGAGCCGGGCGATAGTTCCAAGCATCGTCTCCGTGTACCAAACGTTGCCCTTTGAATCGACCGCGACGGCGTAAGTGATTCCTATCGGCTTGCCGGCGTACTGTTGCCAGGCCCCCGTGGATTCCTCCGGATACTTGTCAGGCAAAGTGTGTTTGAAAGCCTTGAATTTTCCCGTTTCCACATCGAATCCGAGGAATTCATCGGGCGAAGTCATGGAAGACATCCACAGGTTTCCATCGGGGGCCACAACGACGGTGTGAGTGCCCGCCTGTTTTTCCGGCCATTTATATTCCTGGAGCACGCCCGTTGCGGGATTGACGGAAGCCAGTTTCGCAGGCACTCCCTTGGCGTCCAGCGTCATCCAAAGGATTCCGTCTTTGCCTACGATCGGCGTGTGCGGCACGGATTTAGGGGAGGGAACAGGGTATTCGGTGAATTTCTGCGTGGCAATGTCGAATCGCCCGACTTTGTTGGATAGGTAGTCGTATTCCGAAAACCACGCGATATCACGGGTCGAATCGACAGCGACGCTGTGCACCCAGGCTTCCGATGTTGGGACGCGATATTCGCGGTAGCTCGCTTTCAACGCCGCGTCGGAAATGGTTGCGTGCTTAATCTGGTCGGCCGTCGGGGCATCCGAATCAGTACCGAAATACGGCGCGTCCGGACCGAAATATTTTTCGAGGGCCGCTCCGAGGGCCGCGAGCTGCTCCGGGCTGAACTTGGGCTGAAACATTTGCCGGTCGCCTGTCATCGCGGGAAGAAATTCCTGCCATTGCTCCGATGTGCTGCCTCGCCGCTTGATGATGGTGTCGAAGTTGTGGCAACTGATGCAGGTGGCGCGAATCATGCGGGTCTGCGCATTGTCGGGCAGCAGGCTGTCGATTTCGGCGCCGGAGAGGCGCGAAACATCGAGCTTGGGTGTTAGCGCGAAATTTGTTTCGCCCGCCTGCGAGGCATCCTTGGTCTGCCTCTTGGGGCCGAAGCCAAACGCGTCGACGGAAATGTCATACGTGCCGGCGGGGACGGAGATCTCGTAGCGGCCGTCGTTCTGCGAGTAAGCGGAAATGCTCAGGTTGCCCGCGGTCGCTTTGACAATCGCTCCGCGAACGGGCTTACCCGCGGCGTCCGTGACCACGCCGTGAACCACGGCGTCCGCGGCCCCGAGGATAGCCACCAGGCAAAACATCGCGCAAAACGCGAGTGCTGAGGGAACCCAAATTTTTCTCATCTTTTTCTCCTTGCTCCGTTGGGAGCGAAGCGGCAGGGTTTGGCCCATTGAGCCGGTAAGTTTTTTTTCCGTCCCGAGGAATGGCCTCTTCCTGCACTTCTCCCGATTCGGCCATTCGCTTGAGAACCATGTGAATCGTTGCTTGCGGATTCTGATATTGGGTCAGATCGTGGCCCAGCTGTTCCAAAGCATTTCTAATGTGCCGAGGCCGCATGAAGCTGGGCCATGAGGCTTTCAAGATCGTCCTGATTTCATCGGCAAGTGTGGAATTCTGCAGCAGGTAGGATGCCTCCGTGCTGGGGGCGATCTGGATGCCTTCGCTTTCGCACAAGCTGGCCAGCGTTTGCAAGGATTGCCGCACGAGGACGATACGCTTTTCGGTTTCCTGTTGCGTGGCGAGCAGATCGGCCAGTTCCTGCCTGGCGGATTCGTACGCCTTTTGATACTCGGTGGTATGTGTCATGCCAGACAGCATAAGCAGGTGTGATAATAAAGTCAAGAAATATTTAAGCAAATGTGATAATCAAGCCAGGCCGCAAAGAGCGACTCTGCCGGCGCTGGACCGGCCTTCCCTCATGGGCAGTGCCCGAGCTTGCAGCCGCGCTTTTTCCAATCATGGATTTCATCCGTATTCTGGGGGATGAATCCGTCGCGATTGGGCATTTTGATTTTGGGCAGGGTT